>Ga0163150_10007783_pt1 | contig 12445 bp, 9 predicted proteins | sample OliLakLV19P2IB_FD_148628 | JGI IMG/M metagenome (GOLD analysis project Ga0163150, IMG submission 148628) | Freshwater microbial mat bacterial communities from Lake Vanda, McMurdo Dry Valleys, Antarctica - Oligotrophic Lake LV.19.P2.IB | ecosystem: Environmental > Aquatic > Freshwater > Lake >...
GCAAAGAAGACTAACTTGTAGAGTTCGCCTCAGCTTGTTTACTCAAGAGTTATTTGACGAGTTTTCGCTCCTTCCAACCCGGTGCTTGGGGTCAGAAGGTTCATCCAGTCAGATTGTCAAAGATCTGCGCTCCACACTGCCACGCGATCTTTCGAAGGCGGACCAGGAACACGGCCTCAAAGCCGTTGGCGCGTGCCCGATTCACAGTAGCGAATCGAATCGCATTCCAAAATTGAAGTGTAGTGGGGTTCAGTTGGTCCCTGCTGTTTCCAGCAGAGCGCTTGCGAACGGCCTAACTAGCTACACCAGACTGATGCGTTCGGCTTTCGCCGGGTTGCAGTTTTCACTGCTTCGCACCATCCAGCCGAGCTTTTCTACTAACCGCAGCTTGTCGCCACTGTTTTCGTCTGTTGCTCTCAACCGGACAAAGACTACTTTACCAGCCCGTTACGCACTTGTCACTATCGGGGGCCAAAAAAGTTTTGATGAATGTCACTCTATTGAATCGTGCTCGCGCCCTCGGTTCCCATTTCATCGGATGGGAGGTTCCTGTTGATGTACTTGTCGAGGTCGATGACATAGGTGTCGGGCGACTCGATGAGCACAGGCGAATGGGTGGCGGTGATGATGCGGAACTTCTTCTGGTCGGCTAACTCCAGCAGCATTTTGAGAATGCGGCGCTGATTGGAGACGCTGAGGGCCATCTCCGGTTCGTCGAGCAGCAATACTGTGCCTTCGGGCAGAGACGGGAAGTTCTCGCGAAACATGGCGAGCATAACCTGACCGTGGCTGGCCATGGAGAGGAACTCGGTCATTTCGGGGTTATCGGCGAACAGTTCCTTCTGCATGCGTGGGTTGTGCTGTTCGGCGTCAAACAGGAACACCTTGTCGAACTGCACGTCCCGCTTGTCGAGCCGGTAGATGTACTGGTCGATCGTCTCGCCTCTGAGGGCGTAGTAGAGCGAGTGGAGCAGCGTGGACTTGCCCGAGCCGTTTTCGCCGGTGATCATGATGACCGGATGCGAAAGGTCAATGACCATGGGCATATGGAAGTTGAGGTTCACAAACACCGGGTGAGCCAGGATTTTCAGATACATAGATGCACCACCAAGGATAGCAACGGAGCCGTTCGTATAAACTGGATTCGGCTTGCAGCAGGCAAGCGAGAAACAAGGAGGCACGAGTGAATCGGTTCTGTACGTTCGTATGTGTCGCGACGCTGGCAGTGACTGGCGCGTTCGCGGCGAAGCAGTTCGAATTTGCAAAGACGCCGCAGGAGGCGAAGGTTACCGAGCACGGTCCGGACAAGCCGCTGGGCAAACCGGAGAAAACGCCCACCGCCGGCAAGGGCGGCTGGGTGAGCATGTTCGACGGCAAGACGCTGGACGGCTGGAAGGCGGGCGAGCATCCGGAAAACTGGAAAGTGGTGGACGGCACGGTCACCGGCGGAGGGCCGCGCAGCCATCTGTTCTGGGAGAAGGAACAGTGCCAGGACTGCGAGTGGATTGCCAGCGTGAAGATCAATCACAACGGGAACTCGGGCATGTACACGCGATGCCAGTCGATTGTGGCGGACTGGCCGAAGGGGTATGAGTCGCAGGTGAACGTCAGCCACAAGGATCCTGTGAAAACGGGCAGCCTGTACAACATTGTCAAGCGTTATGACCAGCTGGTGCGGGACGACACGTGGTTTACGCAGCGCATCCGCATGGAAGGCGACCACATTCAGATCTGGGTGAACGGCATCCAGACGGTGGATACGCATGACAAAACCTATGCAAAGGGCTATATCGCGCTGCAGGCGCATGATCCGGGCAGCGTCATGATGTACAAGGACATGCGGTTCCGGTCCCTGCCCGTCAAGAAGTAGCCGAGACTTCGGGTTTGCTGGTGTCAGGGGCTGTCCTTGTGGTGGAAGGACGGCTCCGATCGCTTCCGTCATTCGTTTGTTCCTCCGGGTTCGTTCCTCGCTTTTTGTTGCTCTTCCCTTCCCTCTAAACCTTCGCGGTGCGTTTTTGCGAAACGAAGCCAATTCCAGCGGCGGCTGATACTTTGACTTGCTCTGTACGGTGGGTCTGGCGGGCTGCTTTGCTGTGAGCTCGTTTCAGGGCCGCGCGGCACACTCGCGGGATATCTTCGGAGGCTGGCGGGTGCTGTGTGGGGGGAGCGGGTGCGACTTCGATTTTGGCGGCCGGGTTGGGGTTGGCACGGCGCTCATTCTGCACTTTGTCGAGCGCGGAGACGGCCTGTTTCCACTCGCGGGCCGCGGCGGCGACGTACCGGACCATGAGGCCGAGGAAGTGCTGGACTTCCGGGTCGATGGCGGGGAAGAAAACTGGTTCGAGGACGGGGCCGGAACTGGTTTCGACAAAGGCTGCGCTGGGCGTGTAATCGGCCTGCATGCGCAGCATGCTGTGGTGGCGCCAGGCGGCGAGGGATATCTTCTCGGTCAGGTCAGGAGATGCTCGTAGGCATTGGCGGGCTGGTGGTGCTCGAAGACAGCCGCCTCGAAGGCGTCGTATTCCTCCTGAGTTTCTTTGCTGGAGAGCCGCTGGCGCGACGTGGCTCCGTGGGTTACGCCGTTTCGGGAGGAGCGTTCCCTGCCTTCTACGGTACGAGGACCGGTGGAGAGGACGGCGTTGGCCTGATTGGCTGCGAATTGTGCGGGGGATGCCATGGTTTTGGGTCTCCTGTTTCATGGCGCGGTCCGGGTATGTGGTTCCGCGCGCTGCAAGTGTCGCAGATGGCTGCAAAAAAGCGGGGTGGGTCGGGCGGTGTTTTGGCTCTAACTTATTGATGAATTAAGCAGAAAAAATATGTTATAAATCTGAAATCGCCCAGGAAGCCCCCTTCGGTTTCGCCACCAGCGGAGGATAAAAACGGCCCGGATTTGCCGGGTGAGCTGGCAACGGAGCCTTGGAAACGCCGGCGCGGGCGGGCGTCGCGAACCCGAATTTCGCTGCCGTGAAGGTGGTTAGCAGGGAGGAAATCACGCCGTAAGTTACTGAGCCAGCGTGTCGTTCGTCACACGGTTGTCGAAGGACGGGCGTTTCGGGGCGATCCGAATCTGTGTTGGTTCAGCGTGAAATGGGGCGGAGTCACCGCAGGAACCAAAGAACTGTCTCACTCATGTTGTCACAGAGGGTGCCACACAACGCCCATAACTACCTGGGAAGCATTTCTGACGAAGATCTCGCCTGACGGAGCAAGGATTATCTGCTCAACGTTTCCGGGAGACGCAGTTCTTTCGGGAATCGTTAGCTTCTTACGTTCTGAAAGCTGAACAAAAAGAGTTCAACATTCTCAAGCAGCCTCCAGTAGCTGTTGCTGCCCGGCGGATGGGGCGTGCGATACGCCTTCCATGAAATCACTCAGCGCAACCCCATCGGGCGCCAGCTATCCCCGCAGGTCGGCGGTCCCCTGATGAACTTCCGGCACCTGTTCGGTGTGGTTCGCTATTTCCGCTGAAGTGCGGACTCTACCGGTTCTGAAACTGAACGTACGGACAACCGGGCCACCAGATGGGCGCATCTTCGACCCTCTCACCCAACAAACGGGCATGGCAGACCTCGCAGGGTTCTTTGCTTTCACTGGTTCCCCAACCGGGGCAATCGCCACCAATTGCTCGAATATGCACAGCGTCTCCCCAGCCTTCCGGCACGCCGAAAGCGTCATCAGAGGCTGCTGCTGCTGCTGCCTCCGCACCAGCGCGGTGAACACACGGGACTTCAGAGTGGATGGCGCCGGCGCGTGTTCGCCCTGCTGGTCACAAAGTTCGCCGAGTTGTTCGAAGAAAAGGTCACCGTTCATTGGCCGCCATCTCCCACCAGCCACCTTGACCTGAACTGCTCCCGCACTCAGGCCAGCAGGCGTTCCACTGCCTTCGCCGTCCGGCCTGTCTGCGCCGCGATGTCGCGCGTGCTCAGGCGGTCCCAGTAGCGCCACAGAAGAACCAGCCGGGACACCTCCGGCAACTCACCGATCAGCGCCATTGCCCGCGCCGAGCTGCGCTGCTGGTCCAGCGCCACCTCCAGACCGGCCATTCCGCTGTCCCGTGGCTTTTCTTCCAAATCTTCCCAGCACTGCGGTCCCGCAGTCGAGCACGGCAGTGATCCTGTACCTTGTGGCGCGCGATGCCCATCAGCCAGGCTTGCAGCGGCACCGTGCCGCTCCATGACCCCAGACGCTCCTCACCTGCCAGGACGGCGTCTGCCGTAAGGCCGCCTCCAGCCTGTTCGACCTGTTCCGCTGATGACTGCAATCGCTGCGAATCTTCTGGCCTCGTCAGATCAGGTCGTGGAAGCAGTGGAAATCCGCCAAAGAAAGGAGCCCGAAAAAAAACTCCTCCGGAAGCGGGGGGATTTTCAAAGTTGTCGCGACGTTCATTTCGAGGCTGGCATGGCGCCGCTGGTTCTCCAGATTCGATTGTGTCACCAGACCATGACGAAAAATCATGAATAGAATGCTTCGGCTCTTGCCGCCCGTGCTTTTCGCGGCCGTTTCGCTGACTACGCTTCACGCCCAGACCTCCGGGCCGGGCTGCGCCATCAATCCCGCGTCCCCCTCAGTGGGCGCGGGTGTCCCTGCGCCTTACTTCGCTCCACCGCTCTCAACGGTGGACCCCAGACTCGCAGGCCCGCTGCAGTTGATCACGGCGGGCGTTCTCGATGCCCCCGCAGGAACCATCACCATGCCCCTCTACAAGGGCCGCATGCGGGACGGGCGGGCCGTCTGGTACATCCTCACTGACACTACGGATGAGGGCAATGCCCGAGCGCTCGGCATCAATTTCTCGCCCAGGCTGAACTTCGCCGCCGTGGGCCGCGGCGTCCGCCTGGGAACGCTGGAGAAGGGCGGAGTGCTGGTATTCGAATCCGGCACGGTGGATTTCACCCCGGTGCGGCGTGTAGTGGCTGGCCCGGCATCCGCGCTCTTTCCGCCGACGGTCACCGAACCAGGTTCGCGGGGCGACAATTCGTATACCCCGCTGGTGCGGATCGCCAACGCCGGTGGTCACGGTTACAACGCTCCCATGATCGCGTTCGATGCGCTGAATACCCGGCTGAACATGGTCAACGGAAGCACTGACTACTCGGTGGTTCACGACAAGGTCGTTCGTATCGACCCCCGTGCCGGAACCGATACTCTCGCGTTGACGCCTGGCTTCAGCTTCGCGCGGCCCGTACTTTACCTCAGCACCGACGCCTCCGCCGGCCTCGCCGCGGCGATGGAAGGCGCCAAGCTGGCTCCGGGGCTGGTTGATATCGCGGTCGGAGCCGACGACTCCGCCTTTAGCGCGGTGGAACGCATTTTCGCCTTCATCAATGGCCCCCGCAGCTGCAACAATCCCCAGCGTCAGGGCTTTGACAGCGCGTTGCTGGATGGGTGCGCTCCCATGAATGTCCTCGGCGGCATCCCCACCATCGCCAACGACTACAGCCCCCTTTGGGATCTCAACCGGGGAGCGTGGACCGAGAGCGCCCTCATGAACCAGTACCGGACCGGGCGGGGAGAAGTATGGCTCCACCGGAATCATCATCAACTACCCCATCGTGTTCCGGTTCCTCTAAATGACCCGAGGCCAACGGATTCTGCTTACTCTGGCCGCGATTCTGGCGGCCGGTTCCGCACTGGGGGCCGCCGACGGAGGCCTCCACCTCCTCACCGAAGCCGAATGGCGCCGGACGATGGAGCCGGAGTCACTGAAGGCGGAAAGTGTCGAAGCCACATGGAGCGATGCCGAGGGGCATGCGCTGAACGGTCTTGATCCGGTCTCCTTCTTCGATTCACCCAGCCCGGCAAAGGGCGACGTCCGAATCGAAGCCAAACACGGCGCTGCCACTTATTTGTTCCGTTCGGAGAAAAGCCGTGCCGCTTTCGAGGCCGAGCCCGGGAAATTCCTGCCTCAGTTTGGGGGCTGGTGCGCCTATGCCATGGCGCGGGGCCGGGCAGCCAGGCCTGCGCCACGGGCCTGGAAGCTGGTGTCAGGAAGGCTTTATTTCTTCGAGAATCCGGCTGTCATGGACAGTTGGGAACGTGATCACCGCACCCTGGTGCAGCTGGCATCAGGGAATTGGAAAGTACTCAGAAAATAATTCGGAGATTGTTTAATGAAACGACAGATCTTGCTTCTCCTTCTGGCCGGCGTTTCGGCGCCGGCTCTTTTTGCACAGCGGCACGAGATCGGGCTGACCCTCGGGCGCTTCTCTCGCGTCAACAGCGGGGCTGTGGAGCTCGGCACGGGAACCGCGCTTCAGGCCAACTATGGCCTGCGGCTGGTCAGCAGTCCGTTCGCGGCCCTGTACGCCGAGGTCCACTTCCTCGCTAACCCTCAGCGCCTCGTCACCTCGACAGACCGGCGGGCAACCCGGGATGTCGCCACCCTCTACGTCACTCCGGGCATTCGCGTCGTCTTCCGGCCTGCTGCCCGCATTCGACCGTGGCTTTCCGCCGGTGGCGGTTACGCGCTTCACGAGCACAGTTTGCTGAACGGCGCCGGCGCGCCAAATCCCGCACCGCGCTTCAGCCACACCGGGGTGGTGGCCGCTGGCGCCGGAGTTGACGCGTCTCTTTGGAAATGGCTCGGCGTACGGGTGGAACTCCGGGATTTCTACACAGGCAAGCCCGTCTACAACGTACCCACTTCGGGCTCCCGGCAGAACAACATCGTCTTCGGCGGCGGGTTCGTCCTCAGGTTCTGACACCCATGAAACTCCGTATGGCACTCACCCTGCTCGCCCTGAGTATTCCGCCGGCTGGCGCTCAGCACACCGCCGCCGTCACCGGCTCGATCAACGGTACGGTCACCGCCGAGGTGGAGAAAACGGGCCTGCTGCGGGGAAAAAAGCATGTCATCGCCTTCGGGTCCGTCTCGGGCCAGGTGGGATTCGACCCCGCCCAGCCCGGAAAAGCCTCCCTGCTGGTGGTGGTGAAGACCGCGGACTTCCGCGTTCTTGACACCTGGGTTAGCGACAAGGACAAGATAAAGGTTGCCCAACTGACCCGCTCCGCCGATGTGCTGGATGCGGCCCGGCACTCCGAAATCCGCTTTGAGTCCTGGTCGGGCTTCCGCCCCGATGGTGTGGCAGGCAAGTATCGCGTACCGGGTATGCTCACGGTCCGCGGCCGGACTCAGCCGGTGGAACTGCTGGCAACGCTCCATGGGCTGACCGCCACCGGAACCGTGACCTTCAGCATGTCGTCCTTCGGCATCAAGCCCCCAACCGCCGCTCTCGGCGCCGTGGGCACGCGTGACGAGATGACTCTGAATTTCAGTGTGTCCGCGGTCACCGTTTCCCGATGATTCTCCGAAATAACCTTTCAGATCCGCGCGCGTCAGCAAGCGGTTTCAGCAAAAGCACCGTGCTTTACCGATGAAGATCCCGAAGCCCAGCGATCACCAGGACCCCGGCACGAAAGAGGGCACGCATATTCAGCCGTGCACCATTTGTCAGTTGTGCCAGGACGCCAGCCGAATGTCGGGAATCGGGAAGAAAATCACGCCAGCCGCACAGCTTAGCCACACACCTGCTTGAGGGAGAAACCGGCACCCGTGCGATTCAGGTCCTGCTGGGCCACAGCCGGGTCGAGACCACCCCGCGCCATGCCACAGGCTGGCGTCGTTCCTCACTTCTTCGCCCATCGCAGACTAAGGGCGGGCATGACAAACAGGTTCAGCAGCGTGGAGGTGAAGAGCCCTCCGAGAATCACCACGGCCATAGGGTGTTCAATTTCGTGCCCAGGTTTGTTGCCCGCCACGACGATGGGCAGAAGGGCGAGCGCGGTGGCGGCCGCCGTCATCAGAATGGGCACCAGGCGCTCCTCCGCGCCGCGAATGATCATGTCCCGGCTGAAGGGGACTCCCTCCTGCTCCTCCAGATGACGGTAGTGACTCACCAGCATCACCCCGTTGCGGGCTGCAATGCCCAGCACGGTGACGAATCCCACCAGTGAGCCGAGCGAGAGAACGCCGCCGGTGAGGAACGTCGCGCCGACTCCGCCCACCAGGGCGAAGGGCAGACTCGCAAAGACCAGGCTGGTGAGCCGGAGCGAGCGGAAATCCGTGTACAGCACCAGCAGGATGCCGACAAGGGAGAGTGCGGCCAGGCTGAACAGGCGATTCTGGCTGGTTTGGCGGGCGGCGTACTCGCCCAGCATTTCCGGGTGGTAACCGGGGTCGAAGCGGATGCCCTTTACCTTCGTTTCAATCTCGCGGGCGACGCTGCCCAGGTCGCGGCCCTTCACGTTGCAGGACACATCGATACGACGGCTGGCATTCTCATGCTGAATGACATTCGGCGTGGGAGCGATGCGGATGTCGGCGACGTCGCCCAGCGGCACTTTGGCTGTGCCGGGGATGCCTCCGGGTGCGTCGATGAGAAGTTGCCGGATGGACGAGATATCCCGGCGGCGAGCCTCGGGGCTCCAGACGGCCACGTCGAAGATGCGCTGATCCTCGTAGATTTCGCCAACCTTGGTGCCGCGAATCAGCGTCATGGCGGAGCGCCGGACATCGCCGGCCGTGAGGCCAAAGCGGGAGGCCGCCTCGGGTCGAAGCTGGATCTCGATCTGCGGGACCTCCACCTGCGGTTCCACCTGAAGATTGGCGATGCCGGGCACATCGGCAATGGTCCTGCCGATCTCGGCGGCTTTGGTCCGGAGGACGGCGAGGTTGGGCCCATACAGGCGGACCACGATGGCTCCGCTGCCCCCGGAGAGGACCTCCTTAATGCGCTCCTTCAGATAGGTGAGGAGGTCGCGATAAAGGCCAGGATATCCGTCCACGACTTCCTGAATTTTGGCGACGGTGGCGGCATATTCGACCTTCGGGTCGAGGCTGATCCAGAGTTCGGTGAAATTGGGACCAACCACTTCATCGGCGACCTCAGCGCGTCCGATGTGTGAGCCGAAATTGCGGACTCCAGGGATGGCGCGCAGTTCGCGGCTGGCTCGCGCGGTGATCCGCTGCATCGCGTCCAGCGAAGTGCCCGGTTTTTCCACCCAGTGCATTAAGAAGTCATATTCCTGGAAATGGGGCAGGAATTCTTCGCCCAGTCGAGTAACCGCGAATCCGGTGATTCCGAAAATGACGGCGAGCGAGGCAACAATGGAGAGGGGCCGCCCAAGCAGTGGAGGCAACAGACCGCGGTAGGCGCGTTTCAGCAGGCGGACGAAGGCGGTGTCCTGGTGCTCGACGGCATGGCTTCCGGCACCGGGCAGAAGGATGAGCGCGAGAGCGGGGGTGACGATCAGCGCGACGGCGAGAGAGGCGGATACCGCGAGTACGTAGGAGAGCGCCAGGGGCCGGAAGAAGGCTCCCGCCAGACCGTCGAGGAAGAAGACCGGCAGGAAGACGAGAACCACGATCACGGTAGCGTAGACGACGGCGCTCCGGACTTCCAGCGAGGCCTCAAGGACGACCTTCCACGCGGGCTCGGGCGTGGCCAGGAGGGCGTTGAGGCGGAGGCGCCGCAGGACGTTCTCCACGTCGATGATGGCGTCGTCCACTACCTCTCCCAGGGCGATGGCCAGGCCGGCGATCACCATGGTGTTCAGGGTGGTCCCGCGCCAGTAGAGAATGAGCGCGGCGGTCATCAGAGAGAGCGGAATGGCGGTGATGCTGATGACGGCGGTGCGCCACTCGAACAGGAACAGAATGAGGATGATGACGACCAGCAGACAGCCCCACAGGAGGGCGGTCCGCAGGTTGTCGAGGGACATCTCAATGAAGGTGGCGGGGCGGAAGATGGTGGTGTCCATCTCGAGGCCCTTCATGCCTGGCCGGAGTTGTTCGATCGCTTTCTCCACGTTGCGGGTGACGTCGAGGGTGTTGGCTCCCAGTTGCTTCTCGACGATGAGGAGGAGGCCCGGACCGTCGTTGATGACGGCGTCGCCGATGGGGGGCTGATGGCCTTCCACGACGTCGGCGACGTTGCCGAGCAAGAGGGGGGCTCCGTTGCGAAACGCGACGGGGACCTGGCGGAGGTCGGCGGGGGTGTGGACGGCCGAAACGTGGGTGACGGAGAGGCGCTGATTGGCGGTCTCCACGAAGCCGCCGGCCGCCGGCATGGTGGCATCGCGGGTGACGCGGATAATGTCGTCGAGGGTAAGGCGGAAGTCGCGCAGGCGGTCCGGATCAACGAGGATCTGCAACTGGCGGTCGCGCTGGCCCCAGATGGCCACGTTGGCGACGCCGGGGATGGACATCAGGCGGGGCCGAACGGTCCAGCGGACCAGCGTGGTCATGTCGGTCTGGGACATGGTTTTGGACCAGACACCGATTTTCAGCACGCGGCTGGTGGAGGAGAGCGGAGAGAGGATGACGGGCGTCCGGGCGAGCGCCGGAAGCTGGCCGGTGAGCGTGAGCAGGCGTTCCTGCACCAGTTGCCGGGAAGCCATGAGTTCGGCGTCGGCGTCGAAGATGAGGACCACGGAAGAGAGGCCAAGGACGGATTTCGAGCGGAGCGTTTTCAGTCCCCTGACGCCGTTCACGGCGTTCTCAATGGGGGTGGAGACAAGGGCCTCCACTTCGATGGTGGAGAGGCCGGGCGCTTCGGTCTGAATCTCGACCAGGAGGGGCGAGAATTCGGGGAAGACGTCGAGGGGCGTGGTCTGGATGATTTGGTATCCGACGACAAGCATCAGGACGGACAGCGCCAGCACGACCCAGCGGAGGCGGAGTGCGGTGGAAACGAGTGCTCGCATCGACTACTTCCCTGCTCCGAACTCGGTGCCGAAGAGCTCGGCGACCCCGGCGATGACGACTTTCGCCCCCGGTGCGAGGCCCCGGGAGAGGATCGCTGAGGCACCCGAAGTCTGGGCGAGTTCCACGCGCTGGCGATGGAAGGTATTGGCGGGCGAGGGGTCCGCCACGTAGACCCAGGCTCCCCCCTGGATGTCGTAGACGAGAGCCGACGCGGGGACGAGGACACCGTTGCGGGCGACCGGCCTGGCTGGCAGCAGAACGTTCATGCGGCGTCCGGGGCTGAGCTCCAGATTGGCATTGGCCAGTTCGTAGTAGACGTCGGTGGTGGCGGCAAGAGGGTCGGCGGTGGGCGGTGCGGCGACGCGGGTGGCGGTGCGGGTAGGGCCCTTTCCGCCGATGTCCTGAACTTTGACGGTGGCGGCGGAGGCCAGGGCGGAGTCACCCGCATAGACGGGCACGCGGAGCCAGACGCGGCCAAGGTCGGCAACCTCCAGCAGAGCGGCGCCGGCGGAGACGGGCTGATTGTCCGAGACGTTCAGCTGGCGAACGACGCCGGTGGCGGGCGCGTTGAGCGTGAGGTCCACATCGGCGTCGTAAGGGTGAGCCTGAAGCCACTGGAGGCGCTGGGCGGAGGCCTCGTGGGCGGCCTTTGCCTGGCCGAACTCCTGCTCCGCGGCATCGACGTTGCGCTGGCTGCCGGCAAGGTCCTTCACCAGTTGCCGCGCGCGCTCCAGTTGAAGCGAGGCGTTGTCGAGGCGCGCTTTGGCGGTGCGGAGGTCGGCCTCCCAGGTGATGCGCAGGTCTCGTTGCGCGCCCACCAGGGGGGTGATGCGAAAGACGGGGTCGGCCTGGCGGACGTTGTGGCCGACGCTGAGCTGAGGCTGGAGCAGATGGACGGTCCCGGCGACGGGTGAAGCAAGCATAAGGGCCTTGCCAGGGATGAGCAGGATTTCGCCGGCAATGGTGGCGAAGGCGGCTTCGTGGCTCTCAATGGCCTCAGCAAGTTCAATGCCGAGACGTTTGGCTGCCTCGGGAGAAAGCGTGACTTTGGTGAGGTCCGTTTCCTTTACCCGGTTCTCCACCTTCGCGGCGGGAGGCGGCGATTTCGCGTCGCCGGATGCCTTTGAGCCACAGCCGGATTGCAGCAGCGCGGCTGCAAGCAGCGCGGGGACGATGGCGGCTGCGGACTTCATCTGGATCCGGTACTCCGTTCAAGTTGGGCTTCCGCGCGGCGGATGGCCGCTTCGGCGTCAAGGATGCGGGCGTTGGCGTCGAGCAGTCCCCGCGTCTGTTCGAGCACGAAGAGGTATGAGACGTCGCCTTTGCGGTACTGATCTTCGGCGAGGGCGGCCCCCCGGGCCAGCGGGGGCAGGACGTCCTCGCGCAGACGGCGGAGGGCATCCTGAGCCTGGAGCATCTGGCGGAGAGCGTCGGCGACCTCAAACGCGGCGCGCTGCTTCAGGGCGAGGTACTGGCGGGAGGCGGATTCAATCTCAGCCGTGGCCCGGGCGATGAGACCCTGATTCCGGTTGAAAATGGGGATTTCGGCACTGAGGCCGGGCCACGGCTGAGCGCCGTTCGGGCTCACCTCCTTGGCAGCGAGTTGGGCACTCAGCCAGTAGAAGCGGGTCTTCTCCCATTTGGCGCGGAGGGTAGCGGTTCCGATGGCCAGTTCCGCGGCGCGCAGGTCGGGGCGCGCGGACATGGCGGTTTCCAGCAGCCGGGGCAGTTCCCCAGGCG
>Ga0163150_10007789_pt1 | contig 12435 bp, 8 predicted proteins | sample OliLakLV19P2IB_FD_148628 | JGI IMG/M metagenome (GOLD analysis project Ga0163150, IMG submission 148628) | Freshwater microbial mat bacterial communities from Lake Vanda, McMurdo Dry Valleys, Antarctica - Oligotrophic Lake LV.19.P2.IB | ecosystem: Environmental > Aquatic > Freshwater > Lake >...
CGGCTCGGGCGACGCGTCGGCCATGGCGCTCCAGACGCTCCAGATGGAGATCGGGTCGAGCGCGGCGGCTTCGGTCTCCACGTTGCGCAAGCTCGCGGGCGGGGAGGCCCTGGCGGCGCGGGCCGAAGGTCTCGGCGTGGGATCGAAGGAGGAGGCGCTCCTCCGCGTGCTCGGCGAGCGCCTGGCGGACGAGCGGCGGCCCGCGCCCGAGCGCAAGGCGATCGTGTTCACCCGCTACCGGGCGACCCAGGAGCGCCTCGAGCGACTCCTGCGCGAACGAGGGATCGTGCCCGCGCTGCTCCACGGCGAGCTCCGGCGCGCCGAGAAGGAGCGGCAGGTGGAGCTGTTCCGGTGCGAGGCGCCCGTCCTGCTCTCGACCGACGTCGGCAGCGAGGGGCGCAACCTGCAGTTCTGCTCCTCGGTCGTCAACTACGACCTGCCGTGGAACCCGATGTCCATCGAGCAGCGCATCGGCCGCGTGAGCCGTGTCGGGCAGGCGCACGAGGTGCTGGTGGTCAACCTCGCCGCCACGGGCACCATCGAGGACCGCATCCTCGGCATCCTCGATCGCAAGATCAACCTGTTCGAGCTCGTCGTGGGCGAGGTGGACCTCATCCTCGGCAACCTCGACGAGGAGCGGCCCTTCGAGTCGGTCGCCATGGACGCCTGGGCCGGCGCCAAGACCGACGAGGAGGGTGTGCGACGCATCGACGACCTGGGCGACCGCATGGTCCGGGCGAAGGACGAGTACCTCCGGCTGCGCCGCCTCGAGGACGAGGTGCTCGGATCGTGACGGCACCCCTCGAGTTCTCGCTGCGCTGGATCGAGGCCACCGGCGGCCTCGCCGAAGAGACGTCCCCCGGCGTGTTCGGTGTGCTCCCCGCCGTGCTGCCCGAGGGAGTCTCCCGCCTCGAGGCGCTCACCGGCGAGCCCGAGATCGCCCGCGAGGATCCTTCCGTCGAGCTCGTGGCCCCCGGGAGCGTCGTCCTCGACGCGCTGCTGCGCGAGGCGAAGGGCGCCGGTCGCGCCGCGCGCTCCTACCTCGTGGGCCTCACGACGTCGCTCCCAACCGACGGCCTGCGGGCTTTCCGAGTCCTCGGCGGCACGTCCCGCATCGAGGCGGTGCGAGCCTTCGAGCACCGCACCGTGGCCTTCACGTTTCACGTGGCATACGAGAGCGACGAGCGCGCGGACGACGTTGTGACCATCGGCGTGGACCTCGCCTCGGGCCGGATCGCCCGGCGTTCCCTCGACGCAGCGCTGTCCTCCTCGTCTTCGTCCGAACGACTCGAGGCGTGGCCCCTCGCCCCCGCCATCGCCCTCGAGGAGGGGTACGCGACCGCCCGCGCGGAGCTGCCGCGACGGCTCGCCTCGTCCATCTCCGCGCGACAGGCCGAGCTCGATCGACTCCTCGCGCAGGAGCGCCAGCGCACGGCCAAGTACCACGACGATCTCGCGCGAGAGCTGCGCGACGAGCGGGGGACCGCAGCGCCGGAGGAGGTCGCCGCCAAGATCGCGGCGACCGGGCGCCAGCGCGATCGCATGCTCCAGGAGCTGGGCGACAAGTACGCGTTGCGCGTCTCCGCCTCGCTCGCCACGCTTCTCGTGCTCATCCACCCCAAGCTGCACGTGGAGGTCTCCGCGACCCCCCGAGCGGGCGGATCAGCCACGACCCTCCACGTCGTCTGGGATCCGCTCACGGGCGCGCCCGAAGCCCTCGACTGTCCCTCGTGCGGACGCCCCGGCTTCGAGTTCTCGCTCGCCTCCGAGCGGCTGGCGACGACGCTGCGCTGCGCGGGGTGCGCGGGGCCGATCTCCTCCCCCGCCCCGGTGCGCAGGAAGGGGTAGGGGAACCTCCGGGAGACGACAGGCCCATGGCCGTACCGCGCACGAATCGCATCCTGACGCGCCAGACCTCGCCTGCGGAGGGTCTCTGCCTGCTCGCGGTGAACGGCGCCCCGTGCCCGAGGCCGACGCGATGGCGAGGGCTGTGCGCGGCCCACTTCCAGCACCTCCAGAAGACGCGCCGCCTCGACGAGTTCGCCCTGCCGAGCAAGGCGGGTCGGAAGTACGTCTTCGTGGTTGAAGGACGACCCCGAGCCGGGGCTGTGGCGCCTGATCGTGAACGGGCAGTTCTGCGATCGGCCGGGGAACCGGCGGGGTCTCTGCGCGCGGCACTATGCGGGAATCTGGCAGCGGCCGGACCTCGACCTGGACGACTTCGCCACCCCGCCCCTCCCGCAGCGCGTGGCGTTGCGAAAGGACACCGCCTCGGACCGCTGCCGTGTCGAGGAGGCAGGAGTCGCTTGCCCCGAGCGACCTCACGCGCGGGGCCTCTGTGCTCGTCACTACAAGCTGTTGAAGTCGCACCCTGAGATCTTCGACCGGGTGTCCACGGCCAAGGCGCACCGCGGGGAGTACAGACTGCGCAGCCGGCCGCGCGACGGTCGTTGCCGCGTGGCGGAAGACGGCGTTGGCTGCGGCGAAGAAGCGACCGTGCGAGGCCTGTGTAGCCGCCACTTCGGCGCCCTCCGGAGGCTACCCGAGTCCATGGGGGCGATCGCGCTCCCGCCTGTGCCCAAGGTACGGCTCGGCTTCGAGAAGGCGCCGGATACGGGCGCTGTGCCGATCTCGTGCGTGGTCCTCGAGAACGGCCTCCGGTGCCCCGGGACCCCCGAGCGGCGTGGCCTCTGCCGTCGGCACCATCGGATCCTCGGGAGTCACCCCGACTACAGCCTGCACGACTTCTACCTACCCGAGCGTCCCTGCGTCCTTGCGCCCAAGACCTCCGAGGAGACGAGCGACGGGCTGTGCGTCGCGGTCGAGGACCAAGTTCCCTGCGCCCGGCCGGTTCATCGTGATCGACCCGCGGGCGTTCGCAAGCGTGGTGGCCGCCACGAATCGGCAGCTCGCACTCACCCCCAGGGAGTGGTGCAAGGCTGCCCACGCCGTGGGATGCGCCGCTCGCGGGGTCAGCTCGAGGGCCTCCTGGAACGCGACCCTCGCCGAGGAGTGCTTCCCGGCCGCCTCCAGGGAGTGGCCCTCCAGGGTCCGCGCCGCGCGCTCCTGGTCCCGGGCGGCGTCGGCCTCCCGGGTGGCGCGCTCGGCCAGCTGCTCCGCGGCCTCGCGGCGCACCCCCGCGCGCATCGCAGCGAGACCCGCGTTCTCGGCCGCCGCGACGAACCTGCGCTCGCCGAACGCGGCCAGCGCCCGGTCCATCTCGCTCGCGGCCGGGTCGGCGTTGACGGCCGCGACGAAGAGCGCCATCCCGGCGCGGATCTCCGCGGCCGGCGTCTTCTCGCGTCGAGCCACCCCCTCGATCGCCCGCTGATCGTTGCCCTCGTGCTCGCGTATGGCCCTGCGTCCGCACTCGAACGCGCAAGGAAGGCACTGGTGTGCCTATGCGGACGACGCCAGCACCCCGCCCTCGACTGGAATTGCGCCAGCGCTGACCAGCGTCGCGAAGGTCCCATCCATCGCCGCGGCGGGAGCCTCCGGCACGAACACGACCAACCCCTCTCGCCCTCGGGTCAGGAGCACACGGTAGGTGTTGGTGCGCAGGCGCATCGGGTCGCGGACGAGCGGTTGGCGACGGGACCTAAGTGACATCTGCCAGCCGCGAGTCCCCCAGACGAAGTCGTCTCCCCAGCACACGATCGGGAGGTCCAACTCGAGCCCCTGGCATTGGAACTCGGTGACCACGTCCTCGAGTTGGCAGCAGCTACGTTCGCTCTCCGGTTCATCGTTGAACCAATTGCCGATGCGGACGACCTTCGTGGCCTGGAACCCCGGGTCGATCCCGTAGCGCGCGAGATTCTTCGATTTCGAGGACGCGAGTAGGCCGTACCGACGATCGCGCTCGCCGCTGAATCGGTCGCGCGCGTAGGTCTTCGCGGCGGCGAGATCTCGCGTCACGTAGATGGGGAACCCCTCGAGGCGCAGGCGGTGGCCGAGCGTGGCACACGCGGAGGGGTCCTCGCCTTCGAGGAGGAGCGCCACCCAACGATGTAGGTCACCAGCCGCTTGCGCTCGGAGGCACACGTCGAGATCGAGGGTGGACTCGGCCTCGTACGCGCATCCCGGGAAGAGCCCGGCGAGACGCGCGGGGCCGACGATGCGCCAGGGGGCAGGCGATCGCCCCACCGCCGTGGCCCACTGGCCGATGCCGGCCTCCTCTCCCGTATGGATCTCCTGTCCCTCGCCGACGAGCGCAAGCACGAGCGACCAACCTTCGACCCGACTCGCGATCTCGATGAGCAGGTCAGGCTCGGAATGGTGTCGAGCGGCGGGCAGCTCCGGCAGCTTCTTCATGTAGAAGTCGGCGATCTTCTCGCGGTCCCACGCGCGCTGAGCCTCGTCGAACACGACGACATGCTCCGGCGGAACGCGCTCTGGGTGCTCCAGTCCATACTCTCGAATGTAGCGGTGCATGTCCTGCACGAACGCCTTGCTCTGCAACGCTTGCTGGAGTACCTGAACGAGCGGGCCATTGCCTGAGAGGAAGGTCGCCGGCGCGCCGCGACGGCTTCGAGGCTCTGCGCGGTAGCCCTCCTCCAGCGCGGCGGAGTGCGCCACCTGGAGCCCGACCAGCGTCTTGCCCGCGCCGGGAACCCCGGTGAGCAGCACGAGCACCCGCTCGCGCCGCTCACGGGCCGCCTTGGCCAGGGCAAGCACGCTTCCGACGGCGCGATGGACACCGGCGCTCGCAGCCCGCCGTACGAAGGGGAGCGGCAGGTGCTCGAAGAGAAGGCGCGCGGCCGTGACGAGCGAAGGCAGTGGGGCGTACTCCCCCGCCAGAAACGTCTCCAGGGAGACGGGCGTTCCCTCGGCGCCTCGCCCGAGCTCGACGAGCGTCGCCGCGAGTTGGGAGGCGGGAACGACCCGTACGGAATCGGCCAACCGGAGGGGCGCGCCCGTACCGCACAGCACGAGGATGGGCACGACGGAGAGTCCTTCGCAAGCGCCGTGGTACTGCGCAAGATCCCGGGCGTACGCCGCCACTTGGTCGATGTCAGCGCGCCGCAGTCGCCCCGTTTCCTTGAACTCGACGACGACCAGCCGCCCATTCTGAAGCACGAGCACGTCGGGCCGACGGCCCGCTTCGCGGGGGAGCTTGTACTCGAGGATGGCGCCATCGGACGCCGAGGGTGGGTGGAGGACGAGCACCTGTGCGCCCTCGCGTTCGAGCACAGCGAGTTCGGCAGCCCAGGCTGCCCTCTGTTCCCTCGTCGCATCGGGAATGAAGGCCTCGAGCCGCGCTTGCAGGTGGTGCCGCGGCAATTGCACCAAGTCAGCGAAGCGGCCGGCCCATGCGCTGGGTGCTGAGGACATCCAGCCAAGCTACTCGAGATGGGTCCCGAGGTGACGGAGCTCCGCCCTGGCCGCGAGCGCCCTCCGCGCTCGGCCGCTGCCGCGCCTGCCCGCATTCCCCCCTCGACACCCCGCTCCCGCGTGAGTACGGTCCACCCGGTCGCCGGGAACTCCCACGGCGCGCACCCGAGGGCCCATGAAGAGGGACGCTGCTGGCTCCTTCACCTACTCCCCGACGGACATCGTCCGGTTTCACGGGTCCGCGTTCGCCTCGTGGATGGACCGGCTGCTCGCGGAGCAGCCGGGCGCGGTGACGCCGGACCCCGGCACGGAGCAGGACCGGATCATAGAGGACCTCGGGGTCCGCCACGAGGCGGCGCACCTCGAGTCGCTCCGGGCGGCCGGCAAGGCGATCGTCGAGATCGTCCGTGGACCCGGCGCCCAAGAGAGAACACGAACTGCCATGCGGGCCGGGGTCGACGTCATCTTCCAGGCCGCCCTCGGCCTCCCCCCGTTCGCCGGGTACGCCGACTTCCTCGAGCGGGTGCCCGGGGCCTCCGACCTCGGCGACTTCCACTACGAGGTCTCGGACACGAAGCTCGCCGCGAGCGAGAAGCCGTCCTACCTGCTCCAGCTCTGCGCGTACGCCGAGATGCTCGAGGCCGCGCAGGGACGGCGCCCCGAGCACGTCCACGTCGTCCTGCGAAAGGGCGCTGGGAAGCCATTCCGCACCGACGACTTCTTCTTCGTGTATGGGGCCGTGAAGCGTGCGTTCCTGGAGTCGATGGCGGCCTTCGATGCGAAAGCGCTCCCCGAGCCCGACGTCGGCGGCGACTGGGGCCGGTGGACGTCGGAGGCCGAGAAGCGGCTCGTCGCCGCCGACCACCTGGCGCTCGTGGCCGGGGTCCGATCAGGCCACGTCAAGAAGCTGGTCGCCGCCGGGATCTCGACCGTGGCTGCCCTTGCCCGCTCGAAGGGCAAGATCAAGGGCATCGGGGCGCAGCCCCTCGAGCGTTTGCGCGAGCAGGCGCGGCTCCAACTCGCCTCGCGTGGGAAGCCTCTCCCGGCGTGGACGGTCGTGCCGCCGACGACGGACGACCCGCGGCGCGGCCTCGCTCTCCTCCCGCCCCCGTCGGCGCTCGACGTGTACTTCGACATGGAGGGCTACCCCCTCGTGGAGGGCGGCCTCGAGTACCTCTTCGGCGCCGCGACGAACGGCCGCGCGGAGCCCGAGTACGCCGATTGGTGGGCGCACGACCCCGTCGGCGAGGGCAGGGCGTTCGCGGCGTTCGTCTCCTGGGTGATGGAGCGGCGCGCGCGCGACCCGGGGATGCACGTCTACCACTATGCCGCGTACGAGCGCTCGGCGCTCCGGCGCCTCATGGGCCGCCACGCGCGGTGCGAGGACGAGGTCGACACCCTCCTGCGCGAGGGCGTCCTCGTCGACCTCTACGCGGTCGTTCGGCAGGGGCTGCGGATCGGGACGCCCTCGTACTCGCTCAAGGAGATCGAGGTCCTGTACGGGCGCGAGCGCGAGGCCGAGGTGCGCAACGCGGGCGACTCCATCGTCGCCTACCACCGGTGGATCGGGAGCGGCGAGGCGCACGGGCCCGCGGACTCGCCGCTGCTCGCGGAGATCCGCGACTACAACCGGGAGGACTGCCTCTCGACGCGGGATCTCCTCGGATGGTTGCGAGGGGCGCAGGCCGCGGCGAAGATCGCTTGGGTCCCGCCGGGCGACGCCGAGGAGACCGCGCCCGAAGCGCCGTCCGCCGGGCCCGATCCGCGCGCGGCCCGGCGGGCCCTCGCCGAGGCGTTGCGCGCGAGCCTCCCCGACGATCCCGAGGTCCGCGCGAAGGACCCCGACCGCTGGCACGTGACCGAGATGCTCTCGAACCTCGTGGAGTTCCACCGCCGGGAGGCGAAGCCGGTGTGGTGGTCGCTCTTCGACCGCGACGACATGGACGAAGACGAGCGCGTCGAGGATCCGACGTGCCTGGCCGATCTCCGCCGGGAGCGCAGGCCCGCCGAGACGATCAAGCGGTCGAAGGGGTTCTGGTATGGCTTCGATCCCCACCAGGAGACGCGCGTCCGCGAGGGCTCCAAGTGCAAGCTCGCCGGCTTCCTCGACGTCTCGTGCTCGGTGGAGCAGATGGACGAGGCCCGCGGCCGCATCCTCCTAAAGTTAGGGGCCAGTGCACTCGCGGCCCTCCCCGGCGGCGAGCCGCCCAGCGTCACCTCCCTCCTCCTCCACGACCTCGTCCCCGCGAAGTCGATCGAAGAGTCCATCGCCCGCACCGCCCAAGCCTGGCACGACCACCGCACCCTCCGCCCCGCCGTCCGCGACCTCCTCCTCCGACGCCCCCCCTGCGTCCACGGCCACACCGGCGGCCCGCTCGTCCGCGACGGCGAGGATCCCGTCGCCGCCACCGTCCGCCTGGTGGGCGACCTCACCGAGTCCGTCCTTTGCGTCCAGGGCCCGCCCGGGACCGGCAAGACCTACACCGCCGCGCGGGCCATCGCCGCCCTGGTGGCCGCAGGCCGTCGCGTGGGTGTCACCTCGAACAGCCACAAGGCGATCCTCAACCTCCTCGACGCCTGCGCCGACGCGATCGGGACGTCCTTCCGTTGCTTGAAGGTCGGCCCGAAGGACGACGCCGACGACGCCGCGTTCGCCATCACCCACCCCGGCGCCGAGCTCACCGACTCCGCCGCCGCCTCCTCCAAGCTCGCCGCGCACCGCCTCATCGCCGGGACCGCCTGGTACTTCAGCCGACCCGACGCCGCCGACACCCTCGACGTCCTCTTCGTGGACGAGGCGGGGCAGGTGTCGCTTGCGAACCTCCTCGGCATGGCCCCGAGCGCCAAGAGCCTCGTCCTGCTCGGCGACCCCATGCAGCTCTCGATGCCGACGCAGGGCACCCACCCGGGCGAGAGCGGCCTCTCCGCCCTCGACTACGCCCTCACCGGCCACGCGACGGTCCCGCCGGACTTCGGCGTCTTCCTGCCCACCACGCGTCGGCTCCACCCAGACCTGTGCACCTTCATCTCCGGTGCCTTCTACGAGGACCGACTCTGCCCTGCGCCCGGGACCGAGCAGCGGGTCGTCCGCCGGGGAGCCAGTACCGGGAATGGGGGGGGCGCGGGGGGCCCGACCGACGACCCCATCCCCCTCGAGGCCGGCCTTCTCCACGTCCCCGTGCCCCACGACGGCAACGGCCAGCGCAGCGACGAGGAGGTCGCCGCCATCGCCGCGCTCGTCGCCGCCCTCCTCGGGCGCACGGTCACCGACGTCGATGGCCGCCCCGCAGGCCCTCTCACCCTCGACGACATCCTCGTCGTGGCTCCCTACAACCTCCAGGTGCGCGCCCTCGAGGCCGGCCTCCCCGCGGGCGCCCGCGTCGGGACCGTGGACCGCTTCCAGGGCCAGGAGGCGCGCGTCGCGATCGTCTCCCTGACCGCCAGCGACGCCGAGACCGCCGGTCGCGGCCTCGAGTTCGTGCTGGACCGCCGCCGGCTCAACGTGGCGATCTCCCGGGCGCAGTCGCTGGCGATCGTCGTGGGGAGCCCCACGCTCGCGCGCGCCCGGTGCGGGACGGTCGAGCAGATGCGGTTGCTGAACACGCTGTGCCGGATTGAACAGCGAGGGGAGGGAGCCAGCCGTGGAGCGGTAGTGCCGTAGAAGTGCCGCCTCGAACCCCGCGCGGCACTCGGCGATTGTCGAGGACTTCCTTCCGGGCCCGCCGCTGGCGTCCACGGATGCCGGCTCGGTCCGTGAGCCTCGCGATCGTCCGGTTCCGGTTTGGCCGAGCATTGTGCGCAGGGGTAGGGCGCGGCCCTTGCCGGGGGCCCGGTTCGTACCTGACTTTTCGCGAACCAGGCCCTCCGGTGCTCAAGCGCTTCGACCCCAGAAGCCGAACATGCTCATACCGCCATGGTTACGCAAACCGCCGGATACCGTGACCTCAAGGGCTTGCCGCGCGAGTAACCTGTGGGTCATGAGTGGCAAACGCGACAGCGACCCCAGGGAGCGCGAGATGCCGCAGCCCGCGTTCAGCGCTCAGGTGGAAGCGTTCACCAAGGAAGCCGGACGCCAGGAGAGCTGGAAGGTCGACCACTTGGAGGCGATGGCGTGCCTCAACTTGGAGGCGCTCGTTGCCTTCGGGGTCATGGCCTACGAGGCGGTGGACTCCGCGGACCGGAAGATTCGCACCCTCGTCGCTGAAGGGAAGGCGAAGGTTGAGCCTGACTTCTGGCGGCTGGTGGAGGAGACGATGCGTGGCTGGGTCAAGGCCGCTTGCGGAGTGCTCCCCGCGATTGCCGCATGTGAAGTCAAGGGATTTGCCGTAGAGCGCGCGGACACGTTTCGCGCCCTGCTCGCACGAGCGCAGTCTGTGATCGCGGCGCGAGCCGATCTGGATCGGTCCGCGACGGAGTAGACCGATCGCAGGTCCGATGAGGGAGGGGTCCCATAACCTCCGTAATCGGCAAGTTCCAGAAGCTCTTTGACGCCCTGCCCGAACACGTGAAGGTTGTGGTGCGTCACGCCATCGATGACCCGCGAGAGCCGCAGTACGGCCTGGGGAAGATCAAGGGCAATCGCAAGTCGTATTGGAGCATCGACATCTTCGATCAGGACTATCGAGCCGTAGCGGAGAAGGTTGATGGATACTTCGCCTGGGAGTTCGTCGGCACCCACGAGGCATGCAACAACTACATCGCCCGGATCTAGCCGCAGCCCCTGACCCTCCACGGAAGCGGGGGAGGATCAGTCCTCCAATGGTCGTTGAGGTGGCGCGGGCCCCGGCGTTCGCGGCCGCCGCTACCGCGATTAGGATCTCCCTATGATCCTCGCCCTCGACCAAGGGACGACGAGCTCTCGCGCCCTGGTGATCGACCACGACGGCCTCGTGGTCGCAACGGCGCAGCGGGAGCTCCGGCAGATCTACCCGGAGCCCGGGTGGGTCGAGCACGACCCGGAGGAGATCTGGAGCACCCAGCTCGCGGTCGCCGTGGCGGCCTTGGCCAAGGCCCGGCTATCGCCTCGCGACGTCGTCGCCATCGGCATCACGAACCAGCGCGAGACCACCGTCGTGTGGGACCGCGGCACCGGCCGGCCCGTGATGAATGCCATCGTCTGGCAGGACCGGCGCACCGCGGCCCCCGTCGCGCCGGAGGTGGCCGCTCGCATCACGGCGAAGACCGGCCTCGTCCCCGACCCGTACTTCTCGGCGTCCAAGCTCGCCTGGATCCTGAAGCGCCATCCGGGCCGGAACCTGGCGTTCGGCACGATCGACTCGTGGCTCATCTACAGGCTGACCGGGGGCCGCCTTCACGTCACCGACGCGAGCAACGCGTCTCGCACCATGCTCTACGACATCCACGCGGGTGCGTGGGACGACGAGCTGCTCGCTCTGTTTCGGATCCCGCGCTCCGTGCTGCCGGAGGTCCGTTCGTCGAGCGAGGTCTTGGGCGTTGCCACGGCGGCGGGTCTCGAGGGCATCCGCATCGCGGGCGTGGCGGGAGACCAGCAGGCCGCCCTGTTCGGCCAGGCGTGCTGGTCGCCGGGGCTCACGAAGAACACGTACGGCACCGGCTGCTTCCTGCTCCAGCACATCGGTGCGGCGCCGATCGCGTCGCGCAATCGGCTCCTGACCACGGTCGCGTGGCAGATCGACGGCAAGCGCGAGTACGCGCTCGAGGGGAGCGTGTTCATCGGTGGCGCGGTCATCCAGTGGCTCCGTGACGGCCTCCACCTGATCTCGAAGTCGTCCGAGGTGGAGGCGCTCGCTGGGTCCGTGCCCGACGCCGGCGGCGTGGTCCTCGTGCCCGCCTTCGCCGGGCTCGGGGCTCCGCACTGGGATCCCTACGCCCGCGGCGCGATGTTCGGGCTCACCCGCGGCACGACGGCCGCCCACGTCGCCCGCGCCGCCGTCGAGTCCATCGCGTTCCAGGTGGCCGACCTCGTGGACGCCATGCGCAGCGATGGAGGACCTCCGCTCACCGAGCTCCGCGTCGATGGGGGGGCGGCGTTGAACGACGCCCTGCTGCAGTTCCAGGCCGATTTGCTCCGGGTCCCCGTCGTGCGTCCGACCGTGACCGAGACGACGGCGCTCGGCGCGGCCTACCTCGCAGGCCTCGCCACGGGGTTCTGGGCGTCGCGCGACGACCTCGCCGCGCACTGGCAGGTCGACCGTCGGTTCTCTCCGCTCACGGACGTCTCCTCACGGCGGGAGCGGTGGGATGAAGCCGTCAAGCGCTCCAAAGCCTGGGTCACCCCGTAGGAGCCTGGCGATGACGCGCGAAGCGATGCTCTCCCGAGTGCGCGACCGACGCGAGCCGTGGGACATGATCGTGATCGGCGGCGGGGCCACGGGGGCCGGCATCGCGCTGGACGCCGCGGCGCGCGGCTACGAGGTGCTCCTGGTGGAACGGGGCGACTTCGGTCAGGGAACTTCCAGCCGTTCGACGAAGCTGGTCCACGGGGGGGTGCGCTACCTCGAGCAGGGCAACATCTCGCTCGTCATGGAGGCCTTGAAGGAGCGGGGTCGCCTGCGTCGCAACGCCCCGCAGTTCGTCACCGAGTTGGCCTTCGTCGTGCCGAGCTACGACTGGTGGGAGGCCCCGTTCTACGGCCTGGGGCTCAAGCTCTACGACCTGCTCGCGGGGCGGTACGGCTTCGGCGGATCGAATCTCCTGTCGCGCGCCGAGACACTCTCTCGCATCCCCACGCTCCGGACGGACGGCCTCCGGGGCGGGGTGGTCTACCACGACGGCCAGTTCGACGACGCGCGGCTCTTGATCCACATCCTCCTGACCTCCGTCGAGCGCGGGGCGACGATCCTCAACTACGTCGCCGCCACGGGCTTCCTCCACGGAAGCGACGGCCTCGTCGACGGGATCACGGCCCGCGACGCGGAGACGGGCGAGACCCTCCGGTGCGCGGGCCGCGTCGTCATCAACGCGGCCGGCCCCTTCTGCGACGAGGTCCGCCGCCTGGCCGACCCGGACGCCCACCCGCTGATCACGCCCAGCCAGGGCATCCACCTGGTCTTTGACCGCCGCTTCCTTCCCGGAGACGCGGCCATCATGGTGCCCCACACGAGCGATGGCCGCGTCTCCGGG
>Ga0163150_10007790_pt1 | contig 12430 bp, 13 predicted proteins | sample OliLakLV19P2IB_FD_148628 | JGI IMG/M metagenome (GOLD analysis project Ga0163150, IMG submission 148628) | Freshwater microbial mat bacterial communities from Lake Vanda, McMurdo Dry Valleys, Antarctica - Oligotrophic Lake LV.19.P2.IB | ecosystem: Environmental > Aquatic > Freshwater > Lake >...
ATCTCGGCATACAGCCGCGACGTGCGAATGATCGCCTTCGATGGCACGCAGCCCACATTCAGGCAGTCGCCGCCGAGCAGATGGCGCTCGATCAGTGCGACCTTCGCGCCCAATGCCGCGGCGGCGTGTGCCGCCACCAGTCCCGCAGTGCCCGCCCCGATTACCGCCAGGTTGTAGCGGGCGGGGGGCACCGGATTGCGCCATCCGGCGGGATGCACATTCTCCCGCCGCTCGCGCTCGGCTGTGTCCGACAGAGCCGTGGATGTTGAATTATTGCGCGTGGGCATTGGCGTAATCCTTGTTCGACGCGCGTCGTGACAGCCAGCCGCCACGGAATCCCGCGCGGGACAATCCGGTGCAAATCGGGAGACAGCTCCGCATCAGTTGCCAGATCAGTTGGGTGCGGTGATTTTCAATCATCAACAGCACGATGCCCTGATCGAGCCCGAAAAGTCCGGCCGAGACCCAGGCGCGCCGACCCGCGCGGGCGAGGGTTGGATTGAAACTGCTGTTGTATTGCTGGTCGGAGAGCATTTCCGGATAGCGATCAAGCATGACGCCGGCGGTGCGCAGGACGATGTCGGGGGCGAACGGCAGCGACGCCACAGCCGCCCATCCGCTCAAGGTTCCGTCATCAGGCCCGTAGGGAACACCCCGCGCGGCGTAACCGAACAAGCGGCGTGGTTCGTCAGCCAGTTCCAGTTCCTGCTGGCTCGGGCCATCGCAGGCGGTCACGCCCCAGCAGGATTCGTCGTAACCAGCGAACCCGTGCGGGTTGCGCTGCGCGTATTCACGCTGAACCTCGGTCGCGCGCCGGCTGTTCTCGAAATAGTCGCAGCGCTTCTCGCGCATGAAACGATCCTGGATGCCGCGGAAATCAATCCAAGCGTGCGAGAACTGATGAATAAACAGCGGCCCGGCATACAGAACATCGTAGCCGTACAAATTCTCCCACTGGTAGGTCGCGGTCCAGGACTCGAAGCTGTCGCCCGCAATCGGGTGCGTCGGCGAGCCCAGCGCGAGCACATACAGCACGATGGCCTCGTTGTAACCATCCCAGCCATAGTTCAGAAATCCGCACTCGGGTTTCCAACCCAGCCTAATGGTCGCCTTGCCGTCCAGCGTCCACGGCCATTCGATGCGACGGTAAAGCGCGTCGACGATTCCGCGCAGTTCACTTTCCGCGTGCGTTTCGGCTTTGAAATAGCTGGCTGCCGTTAGCGCACCGGCGATCAGCATCGCGGTGTCGATCATCGACAGCTCCGAGCGCCACACGCGAATGCCGGTCTGCATGTCGAGAAAGTGGTAATAGAAACCTTTGTGACCGGTTGCATCCGGGCTGCCGCTTTGATCGCTGTCGCGGAAGAAACGTAGCGTCGCGAGACTGCGATCGACCGCATCGGCCCGCGTCATCCAGCCTCGCTCTACCGCGATGGGATAGGCCGACAACGCAAATCCCACCACCCCGATGCTGGCCGGCGAGTTCTCGCGCGTGGTGTCGGCAATCAGTCCATTGGCCGGATTCGCCGTTTGTAGGAAGTAGCTGAACGCAGCGCGCTGGAGCTGGTCGAGCATCTGCTCAGTCATTGGTGGCTCGCTGATCATGTGGCGGCGCCTCGGTCTTGCAACCCCGGGGGAAGTTGCAGCGTGACGGCTGCGATCGCGTGTGTGGGAAGGTCGACGTAGAAGCTGATGGTACCATCCGAGTAGGTCACTTCGAACGGCTCCTTCACGAGCTGAGACGCAGCTTCGAGTTCCTGTACTTGCGCGCAGCTCAGATACTCCGGCTCGCCCATCTCGCGCCACTGCCTGCACGGGTTCGCATGGTCCTCGTCGATGCGCTCGATGGTGGCTGCAAGGGGCGCGGGGGCATCGGTCAAACGAATTTCTACGCGCTGCATGACGATGTCGTGACGTGGCTGGGCGTGGTTGGTGAGAAACACCGTGATCGAATGGCTCTTGCGAACGACCCAGACGTCGACCGTCTCGTGCACGCCGACGACTGGAAGCAGCTCGTTTCCGAGGTGGTGCAAGAGCTGGAAGGCGCGGTAGATCGGCTTTGGGATGCCATGGAGATTCAGCAGACCGAACCCGCCATGGAACGGGATCGAGGGAAAGTAGTTCTCCTCGAAGATGTCGGTGAAGGTCCAGTAGCTGTAACTCTCCACGAAGGGGTCGGTCTCCAACATGATTCTAGCCGCGTAGGCCGCAGCAAACGACTCGTCGTGGTAGTGGTCCCGCGGATTGGAGGAGATGTTCCACTCGGTAAAATAGACAGGGCGTCCGCACGCCTGTTCGCACACGAGTGTCGCCCGGTCGCACAGGAGGTCGCGCGGGCTGTTGGCGAGCTGCTCCTCCGTGTCCGCGCCCTCGAAGCCGAGTGGGTCGGTCGGGTAGATGTGCGTGCTGATGAAGTCAACCGGCAGGCGATTGTTCTCGCAGTAATCCCGCAGTTCCTCGACCCACGCGGTCATGGACGTCGCCGGGCCGCCGACGCGGAGCGATCCGTCGATGGACTTGATTGCCTGCGCCGTATGCGCGTAGAGCTTGAAGTAGTCCTCTTGTGTGCCGGTCCAGAATGCTGGCAGATTCGGTTCATTCCATACCTCGAAGAACCACTGGCGCACCTCGGCGATGCCGTAGCGTTCAACCCAATGGCCCACCAGTGTGCGGATGAGCGTGCCCCAGGCGTCGTAATCCTTGGGCTGCGTGATATTCCCCCGATAGTGGAAAACGGTTTCTGGCCCCGAAGCCAGCATCTCCGGCATGAAGCTCAGCTCGACAAAGGGGCGCATGCCGATCGACAGCAGGAAGTCGCAGATGCTGTCGGCGTTGAAGAAGGAGTAGAGCGCTTTGTCCTCGTGGGCGATGAGCGTGCCCATGTCATCCGAGAGCAGTCCGTGGAAGCGGACATGCCGAAAGCCAAGCTCGTCGTGGCAGCGGCGGAGCTGCTCCTGCCAATCCGCGCGGAGTGCGAGCGGCGCATGACCGCTTCCTACGGTGTGCTCCCAGGCGTGCTTCAGCGGCGTGCTCGCGGCCGACAGGCTGGAGGTGAAGGCCGCGGTCATGAACGTCGCATCCACCGTTTGTGGTCATGAACTGTGGCCGGTTTGGCAACGGTGTGAATCGAAAAGTTCATGAGCATGCTTTTCTTGTGGATTTGTCGTTGCCGTCGGGGTTGTGCCAGCCACCGGGAGGGCTGACCCGCTCAACCTCTTTCGGTCCCCAGGTCTTCGGCTTGTATTCACGCACGGGCGTGTTCCGCTTGAGGACCGCATCGACGATGCGCCATGCTTCTTCCGTATAGTCCTTACGGGCGAATAGCGCGGCGTCTCCCTTCATGGCGTCTCGCAGCACGCGCTCGTAGGCGGACGGCTCGTCGGCGGTTTGTTGGCGACATGCCACCATCTCGACGACGTGACCCGGCTTCAGATCGTCGGGGCCGAGCACATTGAGGCCAAGCGCGAAGAGAATCTCGGGGCTGATCTGCAAGCGCAACGTGTTGGCATCCAGCTCGAGGCCCCGCGGCCGATTGGCGGCTGGCCGGAGCCGGACCACCACTTCCGTGCAGGTGACCGGCAGACACTTCCCGGCCCGGAGATAGAAGGGCACTCCGCGCCAGCGATCGGAATCGATGTCCAGTCGCATGGCCGCATACGTCTCCACCTGGGAATCCGGCGCCACACCCTTCTCCTTGTGATAGCCACGAAATTGCCCGCGAACGAGGTCCTGTTTTTTCAGGGGTGCTATGGCGATGAGGACTTTGACCTTTTCATCGCGAATGGATTCCCTGTCAGTGCCCGCGGCGGGCTCCATGGCCAGATTGGTAAGCATTTGGAACATGTGATTCTGGATCACATCGCGAATGGCGCCCGTCTCTTCGTAGAAGCCGGCCCGGCCATGAACACCGAAATCTTCCGCCAGCGTGATCTGCACGCTCTCGATGTAGTGACGGTTCCAGACGGGTTCCAGAAACGTATTCGCGAAGCGGAAAAAGTGCAGGTTGTTCACGGCACGTTTTCCAAGATAATGGTCAATGCGGAAGATCTCTGTCTCGGTAAAGGTTTTGAGCAGGATTTGATTGAGCTTCCGGGCAGAGGCGAGGTCGCGACCGAAGGGTTTTTCGACGAGTACGCGCGCGCCTTTGGCGCAGCCGGACTTCCCCAGATGTTTCACCACGACGCCGAACATTTGGGTCGGAATGGCCAGATAATGCACCGGGCGCCGGGCTTTGCCCAAGGCCTTGCGCAACGCCTGAAAGGTTTCGGGAGCGCGATAGTCCCCGCTGACATAGCGCAACAGACCGCAGAGTTTGTCGACTGCAGTGGAATCGAGAACTCCGTGCTTTTTGATACTCGCGCGCGCGCGCGCCCGCAACTGGTAATCAGTCCAATCAGGTCTGGCGACGCCGATGACAGGCACGTCAAGCTGGCCGCGTTTTACCAGGGCCTGCAACGCCGGGAATATCTTCTTGAAGGCGAGATCGCCTGTGGCACCGAAGAAAACCAGGGCGTCGGAATGGGAGCGTCTATTCATCGTTTTTCGCTTTGTGGGGTGGTCATCGAGCTCCTCGGCGGCGTGGAAGACGGCGCGCGTGAAGGTCGGCTCGCAGGTGAGGACGCCGTCGAGCAGCTCGCTGCGTCGGCGCGCACGGCGGCCGTCGGCCGAGCACGCAGACGCACCGGACGGCTATTGCCGCCTTTCAGCTGGTGCAAACCGAGTCATTTCGTGAGGACGAGCGACTCGGGGTGGCTGCGTTTCCATGCGTACCAGTACGCGCGATCGACCCGGTCGGCACCCTCCGCAGTCACGGCTCCGGTGGAGAGATCGCGCACGAGTCGTATGCGCTGACCGTTCAAGAGGAAATCGAGCTCGCCACGTTCGGCGAGCAGGGTTTCGGGTATGGCCAGTACCGCAGAGCCGAGGAGCACGCCGAACACGACCTGCTTGGCCGCGACGCCGCCTCCGATCGCTTCACCGAGATGCGGGAGGAAGAGTTTGTGCGGATCGGCGAAGTAGTCAGCGTAGTGCGAGCCCGCTTGGAGCCTCTCCTCAGCGGACTTGGCAAGTACGAGCGTGTCAGGATGTGCTCCGCGCCACTGAGCCCAGGTCGTGAAAGTCGACTCGCGGTGCTCCAGCTTGGCTCCTGTGAGGTTGCCTTGGATCGAACGCCCATCGATCTGGGTCCACAGCGATCGCGTATTGCGGTCGTACATCACGAGGATGCCGTGCCACAGCTTCCCGGACACGCCGAACGACAGTTCACGATCTCCGAGAGTTCGGGAGTACACGACTCCCGCGTTAGCGAGCGGTCACCAGGTGGCGGCGATCGGTTCGCCGTCGAGGACGTCGTTTACGATCTCGTGAGCGTCGAGCTGCCACGCGGAGTAGGCGTGCACGGTGCCATTGCGCCCGATGACGCCGAGCACGGGCTCATCGGGTGCCAGAAAACCGTCGGCCAGCGCCGCCTCGACGAACGTCGGATCCTCTATGGAGGGGATCGCGTCGAAGTCGAGCAAGGTCACCAGCGGCTCCCCTTCCACGAGGGGCATGCCGGCGAGGTTGAGGCGCGACCGATCTTTGGTCGGCGTGTCGGGCGAGGTCGAGCAGGCGCTGAGAGCGAACAGGATCGCCGTCGCGAGACCGGCTGCGGCGTGGGGTAGGGAACTCATGGTGCGGTCTACGCCGAATCAGCGCTCCAGTGACCGTTCTCCCTGCCGAATACCCGGCGAGGGCCCCATGGCTGCTGACGGCACGCTGAAAAAGGACCCCCTCAGGTACGGGTTGGTGGAGGGGGCGTAGCCCCCGATGTTTCTCTCCTCGTCGCCGTGGCGACGAGTCTCTCGCCCGCTCGGGCGCAGCCCGACGGGTCGGCCCCCGAGGGGTCCGCGGTTCGAAGTTGCATCTTGCGAGGCCCTGTTCGTGCGCGAGACGCCGGGGGCCACGCATGCACACAGGCACTCGCAAGGACTCGCCGGAGCACTGCACGGTCACGTGCTGGCCTTCCTGGTTCGCGCGTCGCGCTTCCTGTCCTTCAGACGAAAGCTCTCGCCCTCGGTCTTCAGGATCGTGGAGTGATGCACGATGCGATCGATCATCGCAGCCGCGGCCGTCGCGTCGTAGAAGACATCGCCCCAGCGCGCAAACGGCAGGTTGGTCGTGACGATCAAGCTCCGTCGCTCGTACATGCGCGAGATGAAGTTGAAGAGCAGGTCCGCGCCCGGCCGATCGAACGGCATGTAGCCCAGCTCGTCCAAGCACACGACGTCGAAGCGCGCGAGGTGCTCGATCTTGCGCTCCAGGCGCCCTTGCGCCTTCGCCTCGGCCAGGCCGTTGACCAAGCTCGTCGCGGTCAAGAAGCGCGCGCGCAGGTCCTTCTGACAGCACGCGATCACCAGCGCGATCGACAGGTGCGTCTTGCCCGTCCCGACCTCGCCGACCAGGATCACGTTCTCCTTGCGCGCGACGAAGTCGCACGAGAAGAGTTCCAGCATTGCCTCGCGGTCCAGCGTCTTCTGCGAGTCGAAGTCGAAGCTGTCCAGCGTCTTCATCATCGGGACGTGGGCGTCCTGCAGCAGGCGTTGGATGCGCCGCTCGCGACGGCTCGTCACTTCAAGGCGCGCTAGCCTGACCTATTCACGAGCACCCGGTCAAAGGTCGTCACGAGGCTGCGAAGCTGCTTGACGTAGGCTTCCGACGGGCCGGATGACGATCGCGAGGGCTCGAGCAGTGCGTCAGGAGCCTCATTCAGTCCGAAATCGCCGTCCGAGGCTGGATGTGGACGGAGTTTCTCTATTGGATATGTCTTCCGTCAGCTGCCAAGTTGCGCTCGCGCCGAATTCAGCGCGCGCCGACGGCGACTGCCGCGCGTCGCCACAGGTCCTTCCATGGATGGCTCGTTGGCAGCGAGATCACGATGCGCCGCCAGCTCTCCTTCACCGTCGCGCCGATCTTCAAGAGCTTCAACCGCAGCGTCGCCACCATCGCGCGTCCCAGATCGCTCACCCCGAGCGCGGCGCGCAGCTGCTGGAAGAGCACGAAGGCCGCCGCGGTCAAGAGCACGCGCATCTGGTTGGCGAGGAAGCTGGTCGAGCTGGTGCGATCGATCTGGAGGTCGAGCTTGAGCTCCTTGATCCGGTTCTCGACATCACCCCGCTTGGTGTAGCGTTTCCACACCGACTCCGCGCCGTCGGCCAAGTTCGTGACCACGAAGCGCAAGTTGTCACGAGCTTCCCGGCCGGCCAGGGTGACGACCTCGGCCTTGAAGATCACGCGTCGCTTCCGCGACCAGGTGCCTGCAGCGTAGGTGCACTCGCCGAACAGCGTCGTCGTCCCACCGAAGTGCTTCTCGATGGAGCGAACGGCCTGCATGTGCGGCTCGGCATGGCTCGTGAGCCTCGAGTTCTTCGGCATCGCCACCGCGTAGCCGAGCCTCAGCTCGTCGAGCAGATCGAACAGCTCGCTGGAGGCGAAGCCCGCATCGAGCCGCACGACGATTTCGGCCTTTGGAAACCGCTGTCGAAGCAGCGGCACGACCCGGCGCAGAAGTATCCGAACGCAGTGACCCTCGGGACCGGTGCCCGGACGCAAGCGAGCAAAGAAGAGATGCTGCTCGGGCAGCTCGTCGATCGAGAGGAAGCCGAAGAGCGGCACGTAGCACCAGGAGTCGTAGTAGCCGTTGAAGAAGGCGAAGGGCTGCTGACCGTGCGTCGGATCCTCGCTGCCGTCGAGATCGATCGTGATCCGGCGCGCACGGCGATGGCGCCGCGACAGTCCACCGATCACCGCGCGCTCCAAGGCGCGCCCCATCGCGACGATCTCACGCTCGCGACGTGCTCTTCCCCCGGGATGGTCAACGTCTTGAGCGAAGAGAAGAAGCAACAGGTGCTGGCGCTGGGGCGGCTGTCGTGGTCGCTGCGGCGGATCGAGCAGGAGACCGGAGTCCGTCGTGAAACGGCCAGCCGGTACCTGAGGGCTGATGGCGTCGAGCTGCGCGGGGCGCGCTGCCGGCGTGCCCCCGGTTCAAGAGCGGCCAGTCAGGTGTCCACCGGGTCGGGACCGGATTCAAAAGCGGCCAGTGAGGTGTCCACCGACCTCGGAGGTGCCGTTGCCGCGAGCGAGCGCGCTCCGCCTGCGCCCACTCGGCGTGCCACGGTCAGCCTGTGCGAGCCCTACCGCGAGACGATCGAGCTCGGGCTCTCGCGCGGCCTCAACGCGATGGCGATCTGGCAAGAGCTCGTTGACGAGCAGGGATTCGCCGGTCGGTACTCGAGCGTCAAGCGCTTCGTCGCGCACAGCCGTGGCACAGGCTCACCTGAAGCCTTCTGCGTGATCGTGACCGCCGCCAGCGAGGAAGCGCAGGTGGACTACGGCACGGGTCCGATGGTGCGCGACCAAAAGACCGGCAAGTACCGTCGCACGCGGCTGTTCGTGATGACGCTCGGCTACAGCCGCAAGTCCGTGCGTCTCTTGTGCTGGCCCTCGGGCTCGCGCGAGTGGTCCGAGCTGCACGAACAAGCCTTCCGTCGCCTGGGCGGTGCGCCGCGCACGATCGTGCTCGACACTTGCGAGAAGGCGTGATCAAGCCCGACGTCTACGACGCCACGCTCAATCCGCTCTTCCGCGACGTGCTGTCACACTACGGCGTCGTGGCCCTGGCTTGCCGCGTGCGCGATCCCAACCGCAAGGGCAAGGTCGAGTCGGGCGTGGGCCACGCCAAGCGGACGCCGCTCAAGGGCATGCACTTCGAGAGCCTGGAGGAAGCGCAGGCCTACCTCGATCGCTGGGAGGAGCGCTGGGCCGACACGCGCATCCACGGCACGACCAAGCGCCAGGTGTCGGCGATGTTCGCCGAGGAGCAGCCCTCGCTCTTGGCGCTGCCGCTCGAGCCCTTCCGCTACTACCAGCACGGGATGCGCACGGTCCATCGCGACGGCTACGTCGAAGTCGAGGCCGCGTACTCCGCGCCGCCGCCCGGCTGGATCGGCAAGCAGGTGGCCGTGCAGTGGGATGGATTGCGCGTGCGCATCCTCGATCCCAAGACCGGCGAACTCTTGCGGGAGCACCGTCGCGCCGAGCGCGGCTGGCGCCGCATCCAGGAATCGGATCGTCCGTCACGCACGCCGACGACCACGCACAAGCTGCTCGCGCGGGCGGGTCTCGCAGGCCAGAGCATCGGCGTCTTGTGCAACGAGATCCACGTGCGCCAGGGCGAAGTCGGCGTGCGCCGCATCCTGGGCGTGCTCGCGCTGGCGAAGAAGCACGGCGTTGTGCTGGTCGAGGACGCGTGCGTCGCGGCCATCGACCTGGGCGTCTTCGACTACCGCTTCGTACGCAAGTGGATCGATCGACATCCCGCGTGCGTGCTCACGCTGCGCCAGGTCGATCCGCTGATCCGAGATCTAACGCACTACCGCAACTTCATCGACAGGAAGGCAGAGAAGGAGACCTCATGAACGTGACCGAACTCGACCGCGCGCTGCGCAAGCTGCGACTGTCCGGCATGGCCGGCACGCTGCAGACGCGCCTGGTCCAAGCCCAGGCGGAGAAGATGGTGCCGCTCGACCTGGTGTCCGTGCTCGTGTCCGACGAGCTCACACGCCGGGAGGATCGGCTCTTCGAGCGCCGCATCAAGCTGGCCGGATTCCGCGTCCGACTGAAGACGCTCGAAGCCTTCGACTTCGACTTCAACAAGAAGATGGATCGGCGCCTGGTCTTCGAGCTCGCGACCGGCCGCTTCGTCGCCCAGCACGAGGACGCGCTCTTGCTCGGACCTCCGGGAACGGGCAAGAGCCATCTCGTGCAGGCCATCGGCCTGGCCGCGATCCGCCAGGGACACCGCGTGCTCTACCGCGAGGCGCATTCGCTGATCGAACAGATCGCCGACGCGACCCTCGAAGGTCGCAGAAAAGAATGCTTCAACGTACTGGTCGCTACGCCCTTGCTCATCATCGACGACCTCGGCATGCGCAAGCTCCCGCACACGGCCGCCGAGGACCTGCTCGAGCTCGTCATGCGCCGCTACGAACGCGCCAGCACGATCCTCACCTCGAACCGGCCCGTCGAGGACTGGGGCAAGCTCCTGGGCGATGCAGCGGCCGTGACCGCCCTGCTCGACCGGCTGCTCCATCACGCGCACGTCCTCAAGTGCGGACCGCGAAGCTGGCGAACCAAACTCGCCAACGACTTGCACGAAGCACAGGCGGTCAGGTAGACATCAGCGCGTCCCGGACACCCCCCACGACTGGCCGGTTTTGAACCGTCCACGACTGGCCGCTTTTGAGGTGTCCACCGAGGGGGAGGATGGCCGTGGCAGCCTCGCGTATCACCCGCGGATGCTGCTGAAGGTGCTGATCTACTCGTACGCGGTCGGAGTCTTCTCGTCGCGCCGCCTCGCAGCCGGCCTCGAGGATCTCGTCGCGCTTCATTACCTGTCTGCGGGCAACCGTCCCAGCCACCGCACGATTGCGCGCTTTCGTCAGGAGAACGGCGAGTGCTTCGAGCAGGTGTTCGTCGAGGTGGTGCGCATCGCTCGTCGAGCCGGGCTGATCGAGCGTGGGACGGTGGCGGTCGACGGCACGAAGCTCGACGCGAACGCCAGCAAGCACAAGGCGATGAGCTACGGACGGATGAAGGAGGAAGAGGAGAAGCAGCGGCGCGAGATCAAGCGGATCACGCAGATCGCGGCCGGCACGGACGAGGCCGAGGACGGCGAGTTCGGCCCGGGCTTCCGCGGAGACGAGATCCCGGCCGAACTCCAGCGCCGGAAGGAGCGCCGGGAGAAGATCCGGACGGCGATGAAGCAGCTCGAGGACGAGCAAGCGCGCGAAGACGAAGCGAACGGGCGCGGCGAGCCCAGCGAGAAGACGGGTCGGACCCCGGGCCTGAAGCGCCCGAACGGAACGCCGCCCGACGAGGCGTAGATGAACTTCACCGACCCGGAGAGCCGGATCATGGTGACGGGTAAGAAGAGCTTCGATCAGTGCTACAACGCGCAAGCTGCCGTCGATGCCGAGGAGAGGCTCATCGTGGCCACGCACTTGAGCGCGAACACATCGGACAGCACCGTGCTCGTCGAGATGACGCAGCGCGTGACGCGCAACCTGGGCCGTAAGCCCATGCGTGTGCTGGCTGACAGCGGGTATCGTTCGGAGGTGAACTTTGTCGAGATGGAGAAGCGCAAGATCGACGCGTACATCGCACTCACTCGAGGTGAACCAGCGCCCGGCGACGTGAACCCGTCACGGCCCGCCACGAGGAGGATGGCACGCAAGCTGGCGACCAGGCGCGGTCGAGCTCGCTACAAGCGACGCAAGGACATCGTCGAGCCCTTGTTCGGATGGGCGAAGCAGGCCCTCGGTTTCCGCGGTTTCCTGATGCGCGGCCTGAAAAAAGTCCAGGGCGAGTGGAACTTGGTCTGCGCGGCCCTCAACTTGAGACGGATGAAGGTCGCGATGGCGTGAGCGGCCGGCGGGCGCCGCTTCCCGATCGATCGAGGCCCTCCTGAACTCCCGCGGATCGACGGACCCAAGACAAGTCGGTGCGGCCACCAAACTGACGGCCGCGGGTGAGGCCCCGTGATCGAGAGTCAGACGCGGGGCGCTGGAGATCTGTGGCGCAGGCTCCTAGCTCGGCCAAGTACTCCGGACCGCTCTGGCACGCTCGCGTCGCTTCCTGCGCGACCCGCTGCCAGTGCGCCGAAACGGCCGGCATCTTCAGCTCCTTGAGGTCGTGCGCGAGGTGCGGCGGTTCGATCAGATCACGCTTGGTCATCGACGTTCCTCCACGATCTCGTCCCAGGCTTCGAGCCGTGGTGAGCGCACCTCCATCGACAAGAGTTCGCTGCGCTGGATCGCGGGCAGCGCGACCGCGCTGGTTTTCGACGCGCTGCGCTCGAGCAACATCTTGACGGTCTCCAGGCTCGGACTGCCGTGCGCCAAGGCGTGCTCGACCGCGCGGGTCAGCATGTCCATCTCGTGAGTCTCGAGCAGGCGCATCGCGAGCACCCATTCCTGATCGCCCTTGCGCGTGCGCTCCAAGAGACGCGCGCGCAGCTCGTGAAACACGGCTGGAATGGCCCACTGCTGGATCGCGGTCGATTTACCGACAGCGCGGTGCTTCTGCTCCAGGAGCGGCAGCACGTCCAACGGATCCAGCACCATCGCGCCCTCCTCGAAGCTGCGTGCCTTCTTCGAAATGATCCGATCCCCGCAGGCGAACTCGCCTCGGTCGTGGAAGAGCTTCGCGCTCAGAGCTCGTCGAGCGTAACAGATCGGCACCGAGTACGTCGCGCGGTCGACGCGCACGTGGGCAAACTTGTCCGCGACCACCGCGACGATGCGACAGGTCTCCGGCAAGTAGTTGGGCAGCGGGCGCAGGTGCTTGCGCTCGGCGATCTAAGCTTGGCGCGCCGTTCGGCCGTCCGGTAGAT
>Ga0163150_10007791_pt1 | contig 12429 bp, 7 predicted proteins | sample OliLakLV19P2IB_FD_148628 | JGI IMG/M metagenome (GOLD analysis project Ga0163150, IMG submission 148628) | Freshwater microbial mat bacterial communities from Lake Vanda, McMurdo Dry Valleys, Antarctica - Oligotrophic Lake LV.19.P2.IB | ecosystem: Environmental > Aquatic > Freshwater > Lake >...
AATCATCGCCGGCAGCGTCAAGGCCGACGAGGGCACGGTGGAGCTCGGCCCCACGGTGCGCACCTGCTTCGTGGACCAGGACCGCGCCGAGCTCGACCCGAAGAAGAGCGTCTGGGCCGAGATCAGCGAGGGCGTGGACGAGCTCGTGGTGGGCTCGCAGAAGATCAACAGCCGCGCCTACGTGGCCAAGTTCAACTTCAAGAGCGCCGACCAGCAGCAGCTCGTCGGCACGCTCTCCGGCGGCCAGCGCAATCGCGTGCAGATGGCCAAGATGCTGCGCCGTGGCGGCAACCTCCTGCTGGTGGACGAGCCCACCAACGACCTCGACGTCACGACCATCCAGGTGCTCGAGGACGCGCTCGAGAACTTCCCCGGCTGCGCCATCGTGGTCTCCCACGACCGCTTCTTCCTCGACAAGATCGCCACGCACATCCTGGCCTTCCAGGAAGACGGCTCCTACCGCTTCTGGGAAGGCAACTACGAGTCCTACAAGGAGCGCATGGCCACCGAGCGCGAGGACGCGGGCCTGTCCCCCGAAACACGGGGCGTGCACCGCCGCCTCTCCTGAGCTCGTTGCATCAGCGCGTCGCCAGCACCTCGTCGAAGTAGGCCCAGACCTCCTTGGTGCAGGAGGAGTGGCCCACGCCGGCCAGCAGGGTGCGCTTGACGCGCGTGAACTTGAGCTTGGCGAAGGCCTCTTGGGCCCAATCGCTCTGGCCTTCGATGCCGGGCTTCTGGCCGAAGGTGTGGTCCCTGTGCTCGTCGTTCGCGCCTGTGAAGATGTGGACGGGCGGGCCGCCGCCCTCGACGGGCTTGGCCGTGCCGGGAAGGCCCGGGTTGAAGTTGGCGCAGGCCGGAGCGGCGCACCAGACGCGTTCGGGGTGGCGCAGCGTGAAGCCGTAACACAGGTTGCCGCCGCCGGAGAAGCCGGTGATGGCCACTTGCGCCTCGGCGCCATAGCGCGCGCGGAGCACCTCGAGCAGGGCCGTAAGGCCCGCGACGTCGAACTCGACGCGCCGCCCGTCCCACTCCTTCAAGAGCGCGGGCTCGTAGAAGGAGTACTTGGCCGCATCGAGGGTGTTTGTGTTCGAGAGCGAGCAGGGCGCCAGCACGAGCGCCTTGCGCGCGCCCCGCGCCGCACGGAAGTTGCGAGCCGCCCCCAGGAAGCCGCTGCCTGCGCCGTCCACGGCGACGAGCACCTGCCAGGGTCCCTTCTTCGTCCAGCCGGAGGGGAGCGAGAGCCAGCCCACCATGGGGTGGTTCGCGCTCTTGATCATGGCGACGTCCCCGCTGGCGAGCTCCTGCTCAAGCGGGTCGTAACGCCCCTCGGCGGCGCCCTGCGTGTCGAGGTCACGCAGGCGCACGAGCATGCGCCCGGCGACCTCGGCCTGTCCCTTGTTGCCGGAGGCCTGCTTCACGCTGGCGAACAGCTTGCTCAAGCGTGCCTTGCTTGGCTCGAGCTCGGCGGCCTTGAACAGGTAGCCCTCGAAGCGCGCCGCGTCAGCTGGCTCGTGGGCCTGGCCGGCGAGCTTCTCGTAGGCCTTGGCCAGCTCGCTGGCGAGCTTCGTCCAGCGCGCCGCGCCCGCCGGTTCGCTCCCCGTCACGGTGGCATCGACCTTGGCCTTGGCCGCGTCGATGCGCGCCTTGTCGCCGGCGCCGGCCTCGGCCTCTGCCAGCGCCTTCCGCGCCTCGACGTGGGCGCCCATGCCGAGCAGCTCCTCGGCCGCTGCGAGCGCCGTCTCGGCGATCTTCTCCCTGGCCTTGCCCTCGGCCTTCGGATCGGCCTTGGGCCCGGCGAAGGCGCTCGTCGCAACTGCCGCCACACACATCCAGCCGAGCCATGCGCGCGTCATGACGAGTCTCCGCCTGAAACCAGAACGACGCTACGCCACAGGCGGCGAAGCATCCAAGGGAACGGGGGGTCCTGCCCCCGTTGCCTTGGGGAAGAACGAAGCCGCGCTGAAGCCGCCGTCCACGGGCAGGCAGACGCCCGAGATCCAGCCGGCCTCGGGGCCGGCCAGGAAGGCCACGGCGGCCGCGATCTCCTCGGGCGTGCCCAGGCGGCCTACCGGGGTGGCCTCGAGCACCGCGGCGCGGAAGGCCGCGTTGCCGAGCACGCCCTGGGTCAGGGGCGTGGGCACGTACCAAGGTGCGACAGCGTTCACGGTGATGCCGTGGCAGCCCCACTCGCGCGCGAGGTTGCGCGTGAGCTGGATCAGGCCGGCCTTCGCCGCCGCGTAGGGCGCGCCGGTAGGCAGCGCCGTCATGCCGGCCACGCTCGACACGTTCACGATGCGGCCGCCCCCGCGCGCACGCATGCCCGGAAAGACCAGCCGCGACCACTGGAACGGCGCCGTCAGCGCCAGGGCGAGCAGCCGGTCCCATTCCTCCAGGGTGAAGGCCTCGGCCGCCTTGCGCACGTTGCCGCCCGCGTTGCACACCAGCACGTCGATCGGCCCGCCCTCGGCCACCAGCCTCTCCACGCCCACACGGCTCGCCTCGCGGTCGGTCACGTCGAGGACGAGCGTGCGCGCGCGGCCGCCCGCGGTGCGGATCAAAGCGGCCACGCGTTCGAGGTCGCCGGCGCTGCGCGCGACCAGCACGACCTCCGCCCCGTCGGCGGCCAGCCTCTTGGCAATCGCCTCGCCCAGGCCGCGCGAGGCGCCCGTGACGAGCGCACGCCGGCCGGCGAGCGCACCCATCAGGACTGCTTGAGGTGCGAGACGCTGTAGCTGGAGCGGGTGCCGCCGTGGCCTGGGCTCACGGGGGGCACCTGGCCCAGCAGCGTGCGATCGCCGCGGGGCGGCGCCACCTCGGGCTCGACCAGCACGGCGATCTCGTCGCCACCGGGCAGGCGGCCCATGAGCTCGAGCAGCTGGCGCTGTGTGTCGCGCGTGAAGACGGTGCCCTCGAGCCGTACCGAGCCGCCGACCACCACCACCCGCAGCTTCTTCTCGTCGCGCAGCACGGGATGTGCCTTGAGCGCGGCCCTCAAGCGCACGGCCAACGGATGCTCGGGGGACGCAGGCAGCTCGGACATGGCGGGGGGCTCCGGGGGCGGGCGCCAGGGTAGCGCGACCGCCCGCAACAACCAGCCGTGCTACAGCACCTCCGCCGTCCCGCCTCCCGCCACGCCGAGACGCTGGCCAGAGCGCGCCAGCGCGTGGCGCACGAAGCCCAGGGCTGCCGCGCGACCGTCGCGGCCGGTCGCCACGGTGGTCAAGCGGCCCACGGCGCGCTCGCCGTCGAGCAGCGCCGCGCCCGCGAGGGGCGGCGTAGGCGTCGCGAGCGTCAGGCGCACGAGCAGCGTGGGCGGGTGCCCGCGGTCGCGCGCCATGACCATGGGCTCCTGGCCCGGGAAGCAGCCCTTGGCGTAGGAGATGGCGTCCTCCAGCCGCGCTTCGTTGGGCAGGATGCGCTCGTCGAGCTCGGCCCCCGCTGCGGGCACACCCTCCTCCACGCGTGCGGCGTCTAGGTCGGCCTGGGTCCACGGCGCCGCGCCGCGGGCGAGGGCAGCAAACACAGCGGCTGCTGCGCGCGCCTGCGTGAGCACGTGCAGCGCCACACGACCTCCGAAGTGCAGCGGCAAGATCCACGCACGCTCGCCGGCGACGTCGAGCGCCTCGATCTGCCCCAATGCGGCTAGGCGCGTCAGGGGCAGAACGGCGCTCGCCACCCCCAGGCTCGAACCCACCAGCAGCGCTCGGGCAGAGGCAGCGCTCTGCTCTTCGAAGACGACGTCGTCCGCGATCACGTAGCGTTCGAGCGCGGGAAGGGCCGCGGGGGAAGCGCCAGGCGCGACGTCAAGCAGCAGGCGCTCGCCCAGGTTCCACACCAGCATGTGGGCCAGGATGCGGCCGGTGACGCTCAGGTAGCAGGCCGGCGCGCCGCGCCCGGCCCCCAGGCCCGCGATGTCCTGCGTGAGCATGCGGTGGAGGTAGTCCACGCGGTCGGCGCCCGTCACGGAGACGATCCGACGGCCCGTCAGGACCAGACCGCCGAGGGGAGGCTCGAGCGCGGCGTTCACCGCTGGGGGACCCAGGGCACGTCGGCACAGCCCGCCGCCGCGTTGGCCGCCCGCGCCTGCACGAAGAGCAGGTCGCCCAGCCTGTTGAGCCAGCGGACGAAGACGGGATCGAGCGTCTCGCGCGCGGCCAGCCCGACGATCAGGCGCTCGGCCCGCCGGCACACCGTGCGCGCGATGTGCAGGCGCGCGGCCGTCTCGGCGCCCCCGGGCAGGATGAAGGTCTTGAGCGACGCGAGGCCCGCCTCGAGGCTGTCGATGGCCTGCTCGAGAGGCGTGACGTCGGCCTCGGTCAAGGGCGCGATCCCGGGGTCCTTCCCCGGCGCCGTGGCCAGGAAGGCCCCGACGCGAAAGCAGCCCTCCTGAGCGCGCTCCAGCACGCGATCGATCTCGGGCGGCTGGCCGGCCGCGCGCGCCCAGCCCAGCGCCGCGTTGAGCTCGTCCACGGTGCCGTAGGCCTCTACGCGCTCGCTGGCCTTGCTCACGCGCGTGCCGCCGAAGAGCCCCGTGCTGCCGTCGTCGCCGGTCTTGGTGTAGATGCGCATGGAGGCCCATCCTGCCACGTTCCGGGGCGCGACGCGCTGGACGATCGAAGGCGCGCGGGCCTCGGCGGCTTAGGATCGGCCCCCCAGCCGTGCGCGGAGCCGATGTGAAGCCCAAGAGCCCCCTGATCGCCGTGTTCCTCACGGTGGTGATCGATCTGCTGGGCTTCGGCATCGTCATGCCGCTGCTGCCGCGCTACGCGGAGCTCCACGGGGCGACGGGCCTCCAGCGGGGCCTGCTCTTCGCCTGCTTCTCGGGCATGCAGTTCCTCTTCGCCCCGCTGTGGGGACGCCTGTCGGACCGCGTCGGCCGCCGGCCCGTGCTGCTGATGGGTCTGGTGGGCTCGATGGTGGCCTACCTGCTGTTCGCCGTAGCCGAGCTCACCGACTTCGCCCTGCCGCTGCTGTTCATCTCGCGCATCGCGGCCGGCATCTCCGGCGCCACGATCAGCACCGCCTCGGCCTACATAGCCGACGTCACCACACCCGAGCAGCGCGGCCGCGGCATGGCGCTCATCGGCGCCGCCTTCGGCATCGGCTTCACCCTGGGGCCGGTGATCGGCGGGCTGGGCGACTCGATCCACGTAGCGGTGCCCGGGCTGTTCGCGGCGGGTTTCTCGGCGCTGGCGTTCCTCTACGCCTGGCGCAACCTGCCCGAGCCCGAACGGCGCCACGCTGCGCGCGCGCGCGGCTGGCTCGAGCGCTCCGCGGTGCGCGCGGCGCTGGCCACACCCAGCATCCTGCGGCTGCTGCTCCTGGCCGTGCTGGCGACGGCGGCCTTCGCCATGTTCGAGAGCACGCTCTCGGTCCTCACGCGCCACGAGTTCGGGCTCACCACACCCCAGAACGGCTGGCTCTTCGCCTACGTCGGCCTGTGGCTCATCCTGGCCCAAGGCCTGCTTGTGCGCCGGCTGATGCCACGGCTGGGTGAGGTGAGGCTGGTGCGTGCCGGGGCCCTCCTGTTGGCCGCCGGACTGGTCGCCATCGCGTTCACCACGACGACGGCCGCGCTCTACGGCGTCATCCCGCTCACGGTGGTGGGCTTCGCCTTCCTCACGCCCTCGCTCTCGAGCCTGGTTTCACGCCGCACCTCCCCCGAGACCCAGGGCGAAGTGCTGGGTCTCTACCAATCGGGTCTCTCGCTCGCGCGCATCATCGGACCGCTGGCCGGCAACGCGCTCCAGGACGTGGGCTTCGATCTGCCCTACCTGGCCGGCGCCGGCGCGCTGGCGCTGGCCTTCGTGCTGGCGCTCGGCCTCAGGGAGTCGGCGCCAGCCCCAGCGTGACGTCGATGCCGGTGACGACGGTGCCTGGCACGAAGGGCAGCGGCGTCGCCAGATCCTGCGTCAGCCCGCCGAACCAGCCGCAGAGGTCGAAGGGCTCGCAGGTGAAGCCGTCGGAGTCGAGATCTTCGCCGGCGCGCACCTGGTAGGTCGCCTCGTTGAGGTTGGAAAGCACGTAGCGGTAGTCGTGCTGGGGATGGGCGGTAGCGAGACTGGGCGCGCCGCCGTTGGCCACGTCGATGGCCACCACTCGAAACAGGCTGCCGACCCGCGGCCAGGCGCCGACAGAGGCGATCACGCGCACCAGGCCCAGGGCCTGCGTGGGCGAGTAGAGCCGCAGCGTGCCGGAGACCCAGGTGGCGCCGGGAGGCGTGCGCGAGCGGTCCACGAGCACATCGAGGTGCGAGGCGCTCACATCGGCGCCAGGGAAGTTCTCGACGAAGGCGGTGCCGAGCCAGTCGCCGCCGTCGTCGGTCACCGCCTGGGCGCCCAGGAGAGTCAGCACGCCGCTGCCGCTGTTGACCAGCGGGATGCGCTTGCTCGCCTCGAGCCCGAGGAAGCGCAGCCCCGGCACCGGCAGATGCAGCCGGGCCGGCGTCGTGAGCGGCGTGCCTAGATGATCCAGCAGGCGCTTCAGGACCGTGTGCGCCTGGACCAGGCCCCAGCCGTGCAGGTCGTCCACGCCGGGCTGGCCGCGGTCAAGAGCGCTCTGTTCGAGGCGCGAGCGCAGCTGGCTGCGTGGGAGGGCGGGATCGAGAGAGAGCATCAAGGCGGCCGCGGCACTCACGTGCGGCGCCGCCTGGCTCGTGCCCGACTGGTAGATCACGTCGAAGGGTGCGGGGTAGAGCGTCTCGTCGCGCGCGGCCGAGGGCACCGCGTCGGGCCAGCCGTCACCCTGCGCGTCTTGCAGCGAGAACCCGCCTGGAGCGCACAAGCCCACCTGCGAGCCGCGGCTGCTGTACGAGGTCCCGTTGAGCATGCCGTCCACGGCCCCCACGGCGAGCACGGTCGGAAACAAGGCCGGGTAGAGCACAGAACCGCCATCGTTGCCGCTGGCAGCGACCAGCAGCACGCCTTCGCCAAAGGCGGTGGCGCAGGCCGACTCAAGCTCGGCGCTGTAGGCGCTCGTGCCCAGCGAGAGGTTCACCACGCGCAGCGGCGCACTCAAGCGGCGCCCGTCAGCGGTCGTCAGCTGACTGCTCGCAAACAAGATCGCGTCGGCAACGTCGCTCACCAGCCCGCCGCCCCGGCCCAAGGCGCGCAGCGGCATCACCCGACAGCCCGGCGCCAGGCCCGCGATGCTCTGGCCGTCGTCGGCCTTGCCGACGATGAGTGCGGCCACATGCGTACCGTGCCAGAACGAGAGTCCGTTGGCGGCGCCCTTGTCTCCCATGTCTGTCGGGTCGGCGTCGCGGGCGTCGCCATCACCGGCGAGCGCTGGGTCGCTGATGAAGTCGTAGCCCGCCACCGTCTGCCCGATCAGCGCGGGGTGAGCGAGCGCACCGGAGTCGATCACCCCGACAACCATCGAGGCCTCGCCCCGGGTGATGTCCCAGGCCTCGAAGGCACCCACGGCCTCAAGGTTCCACTGCCGCGCCAGGTCGGGATCGTTCGACGTGCCCAGCGGCAGGACGCGCCAGTCGGGTTCCGACCACAGCACGTCGGGATCGCTGGCGAAGCCGGTGGCCGCCTTTCTCGCGCGCGCCACGCCAAGCCCGGCCTTGTAGTGCTCGGGGGCGCTGGGGTCGAGCCCGACCACTGCCGCGAGCAGCACACGGCAGGTCCCAGAGCCGGTGGGCTCTCCGAGAGCGTGCCCGTGCCGCTGGGCCCAGGCCGCTGCATCCACCCCAGGCCTGAGCCGAACCAGCACGTGTTCCTCGCAGCACTCCGAGAGCATGGCAGCCGAGACGCCGGCCCCCGTCGACGCCGCCGCCTCGGGCTTGGGTGCGGGCAACGGCGGAAGCGGTGGATCGCTCGTCACGAAGGTGGCGACCCAAGGCGAGTGTCCGGCCACCGCCCGCACGAACACGAAGACGGGCGTGGCGGCGGCGACCTGGAACACGGCCAAGAGCGGGCTCGGGCCCAAGGCTGCGGCGAGCAGCGCGCCCCCGGCGTCACGCACCTCGAGCGTCACGACGTTGACGCCGCCGCTGACCGGATCCACGGGGCGGTACTCGAGCGTGAGGGCTACGTCGCTGGGCGCCAGCACGACGTAGCGCAGCACATCGAGCGCGTCCGCCGCGCCGTAGTGCTCGGCTGTGGCCCCGAGGTTACCGACCACCTCGAGCTGCGTGCGCGCGAAGGCCGGCGGCAGGCGGTAGGACTGGACCTGCGTGCCGTTCGGCTCGCGCTCGGCGATTCGTCCCAGGGACGTGTCCGGCACGGCCACGCTGCCCCAGAAACCGGCCGGCTGTGTCGCTACCGGGGCCGACGACGAGCCGCCTGCACCGCCGCCTCCGCAGGCGGCCAGGAGCCCCAAGGCCAGGGAACTCGACAGGCGCACCGCGAGCCAACGTGCCACCTGCCCGCCTGTCGGGGGCCAGCAGCGCGCAGACGCTGACGCTGCGGCGTAGAGGGGGTTGGGGAAGGGACGCACAAGAACTCATGGCGGCACCTGCTCACGCGCCGCCCCCGCCGCCGGAGGGAAGCACAGCCCGTCCCGAACCCAGCGCGATGCTACCCGCAAGCGCACTCCCCGCCGGACGTACCGCGCCGCCCCTTCCCAACACCCTCCATACCGAGGCGGGCTCGTTTGTTCGGCATTCGCGCCCGCCGCAGCCAACCCGCTACACTTCGCCGGGAGACACGGCATGCGCTTGCTCATCGGGCTGCTCGTCGTCGCCGCCCTGGGCGCGGCAGCATGGCTCGTGTTCCGAGGCGGAGCCGAGGAGCCTTTCGATCTCGAGACGGCGGATCGGTCCCTGGAGGCGATCCGCGAGGGGCCCACCCTCGAGGGCCTGGAGAGCCGCCAGCGGGCAGGCACGCGAGGACGCGCGGGTCGTTCGCGGCTGCTCGTGCGGGTCACGCGGGACGTGAGCCCTGCTGCGGCCGAAGTCCAGCTGAGGTTCCTGCATGACCGGCTGGGTCCGGACCGAACCTACGATCGACGCAGCGGGGCCTACTACCGCAGTTTCCTCTTCGCTCGGCCCGCGACAGCCCTGACGGTCGGCGCCGCACGCTCCACCGACGCGGCCGGCAAGCTCGAGTTGACTGGCCTCGCGCTGGGCGTGTACCGCGTCGAGGCCCGCGCGACAGACGGAGCGCGCGGCCAAAGCCTGGTGGCCTTGGGGCCGGACGGCATCAGCGCCACCACGGAGGTGCGGCTGGCCGCGCCCGGCGCGGCCTTCGAAGGGCGCGTGGAGTGGAGCGACGGCACAGCGTTCGAGGGCGACCTGATCGTGACCTCCACCGCGGGCGTGCAGGACGGCTGGGGCACCTCCTTCCGCAGCTCCTCCGAGGGTCTGGCCGCCGCGCTCACGGACGGTTCGTTCCGGCTCGAGGGGCTGGGCGTCGGGCGCTTCAGCGTCCAGGTCATCGTAGGCGACGATCTGCTGGCGACGGGTCCCGGGGTCACAATCCCGCAGCAGGAGCCCTACAGGCTGGTCGTCGCGAGGCCCACGCGCGAGCTCACCGGCCGCGTCCTCGTGCGCAACGAAGAGACGCCGATCCCGAGCGCTGAGCTCTACGCCTGGGCGCGGGGCGCGGAGGGTGGGCCCGTGGCGCCGTCCACCCGGGCCGCGACCGACGGCGAGGGCCGCTTCAGCATGCGCGTCGCCGCAGGGGTCGCGCAGATCACGGCCGCGGCCACCGGCTTCTCCAGCCGCAGCGTGTCGGTGGCGCCCGAGGCGAAGGAAGTGACGGTCCTGCTCAGCCGGGTCGGCGGCGTGCGTGGGCGAGTCGTCTCCGACGCGGCACCGGTGGCCGGGACGGTGGTCCACGCGACGGGCCGAGACGGCACGACGCTCACCGCCACGACCGACCGGGAAGGGCGCTTCACCATCGAAGGTGTGGCCAGCGGCGAGGCGCAGGTCTTCGTGCGCGGAGGCGGCTGGATCAGCCCCGAGCTGGGCCGCACCGGCCGCGACGGCAGGAACGGCTACAACCCTCTGGCCGTCGAGATCCGGGCCGGGGCTGTTGCGGCGCTGGAGCTGCGCGCCGAGCGCGCGGGCTCGCTCCACGGTCGCGTGGTCGACGCTAGCAGTACGCCCGTCGCCGGGGCCGTGGTCCTGGGCCGCGTCGACAGCAACCCCACCGGGCGCGGAGGCGGCAGCACGCCTGTCACGACCGGCCCCGACGGCGCGTTCCGGGTCGAGAACCTCGGCGTGGGCGCCAACCTGACCCTCGACGTGCGCGCCCTGGAGCAAGCGCCGACGCGCTCGGGCCCGCACGCCGTCACGCTGGAGGACCCCACGGCGCTCGAGATCCGGCTGGAGGCACCGCGCTGGGTGGACGCCCTGGTGCTGACGGAGGGCACGGATGTCCCGGTGGCGGACGCCACCGTCCAACTCATGCGCACGGAGGCCTTCGGCAACAACCGCAGCACCACGCAGGACGCCTCCGCCGTCACCGGGCCCGACGGCCGGGCCCGCTTGGGTCCGGTGGGCTCCGGCCCGCTGCGTGCCTGGGCCCGCGCGGGCGGCACCTCCCTCCTCAGGCAGACAGAACAGGTCGAGGTGGAAGGCTCCGAGGAGGGCAAGTCGGCGCTGAGCGTCACGCTTCGGATGCGCGTTCTGGCTCAGGTTGAGGGGCGCGTTGAGCTGCCAGATGGCACGGCCGCCGCGGGCGCCAAGATCTCGCGCGAGGTCCGGCCCCGCCACCCCGACTGGACAGGCTTGACCACGGGCGCCGACGGTCGCTTTCGCCTGATGGTCGAGGAGAGCACGGAGGTGTCGCTGCGCGCCGATCTCGTGACCGCCGACGGGTCAAGGCTCACGGCCGCAGGCGTCGCACTCCCGGGCACGAAGGACCTCCTCCTGCGTCTCGCCCCCGACGAGCGTCCGCTGCGGACCTTGACCGTGCGCGTGACAGACGCCAACGGCGTCCCCGTGGTGAGAGCCCAGATCAGCTTGGTCAGTGAGAGCCGCGGTGGTGGTTCGAGCAGCTGGGGACAGAGCGTCCAGGAGGGGCTGGCCACCTTCGAACTGGCGAGCGGGAGCAACGAGACGTTGGTCCGCGCCCTCGACGAAGGCACGGCCTTCCTCCGCGTCACGCAGGCACGCGACGACAACGACGCCCCGATGCCGTTGGGGTCGGCGAGGGTCGGGCCGATCGCGAAGGATCAGCGCGAGATCGCCATCCGACTGCCCGCCGAACGTCGCATCGAGGGTCGTGTGCTGGGTCCGGACGGCCGTGCGCTGCGCGGAGTGCTGGTGCGTGCGACGCCGCATGAGTCACCGAGCAAGGACGGTTACCACCGCAGCAACCGGCAACACGAGGGCGAAGGGCGGTCCGGCGAGGATGGAGCGTTCCGCGTAGGGGGGCTGAGCGACGGGCTCTACACGCTCACGGTCTTCGGGCCGACGACGGCGCTGGTCCCGACCCTCGAGCCCGTGCCCAGCGGCACCCTCGCCGTCGTCATCGTCTTCCGCGCCGCGGTCACGGCCCGCGTGCGCGTGACCGATGCGCAGGGCAATCCGGCGCGGCTCTGCCAAGTCTCGGCGAGCACGCAGACCACTGACGAAGGCCGTTCCGGGCCACGCGGCTACCGCGTCAACGAAGGGAGCACGCAGCGCACCGCCCAGACCGGCCCCGACGGCGTGGCCGTCCTCGAGGGGCTCGACGGCGAGCTGACCTATCTCCTGAACGTGCAGCCTGCGGACACGGAGGCCCTCCTGCCGTACACGCAGGAGAGCTGGCAGCCGGGCGACCTCGCCGTCCGCCTCGAGCGCGGCTTCGCGGTGTCGGGGGTCGTGCGCGACCTGAACGGTCGCCCGATCCAGGGCGCCACAGTGTTCCACAAGCGGGCGGATGGAGGCTGGAAAGGGGCCACGACCGACGAGCAGGGGCGCTTTCGCATCAAGGGCTTGGGCGCCGGAACGGTCGTGCTGCGGGCGGCAGCTCCTGGCGACCGCGGGGGCTGGCAGCACGACGGAGCGCCGGAGCTGAGCGTGTCGGCAGGGGCGGAGAACGTGGAGTTCACCCTGGACCCCGGTGTGGAGCTGCTCGTGGAGCTCGTCCTGCCCACGGGCGTCTTGCGTTCGCAGGGGCACGCCCTGTTGATCCTGCAACGTGACGGCCAGGTGGAGAGCGCCAATCACGGCAGCATCATGAACGGCGCACCCGTGCGCTTCCGCGGACTCAAGCGCGACGAGCGCTATGCGGTCTGGGTCGGCCCCCAGGGCGACGACTGGTACGGCTGGCTCGCCGAAGTGCGCGCCGGCGGCACCGTGAAACTCCCGTTCGAACGCGGCCGGAGCATCCGCGGCAAGCTGAGCGCGCCAGCTGACGCACTCCACCTTCAGGTCAACGCGAGCGACGCGTTGGGTCGCAACGCTCAGGGCCTGGTCGCCTCCGACGGCAGCTACGAGATCAAGGGGCTGCCCCCCGGCCCCTGGACGGTCAGCGCGTGGTGTCAGAAGGG
>Ga0163150_10007795_pt1 | contig 12426 bp, 8 predicted proteins | sample OliLakLV19P2IB_FD_148628 | JGI IMG/M metagenome (GOLD analysis project Ga0163150, IMG submission 148628) | Freshwater microbial mat bacterial communities from Lake Vanda, McMurdo Dry Valleys, Antarctica - Oligotrophic Lake LV.19.P2.IB | ecosystem: Environmental > Aquatic > Freshwater > Lake >...
GCGTCCTTGGCCACGAGCATTGGTCTCCTATGTATTGGTAACCTATATATACGGATTCTATACATTGATGTCAAGCAAGTTGCAGCAGGGTTCCTAAGAATTTCAAAAGGGAAGTGCACGCAAAGCGACCAATGAGAATTTTGCCCCGATTAGGGTATGGCTTTGGCTGAGATTGAGAAATTGCCCGAAGGCACGAGTAGCCCCCTTCTTGGCGACTTTGCGCCTTTGCGTGAAACTTTGAATTTCAGCATGCCTAGAAGCTAAGACGCAAAGGGGTCGTCTGGTAGGCCATTTGCAACTCGGGAAATGCCATTTTTGATAAGGTCAGCATTGAAGTTAATGAGGAGACCAAGCCGGCATGTAGTAAGCCTGAGGTAAGTCAACAACTGCTTTTTGTGAACCGGAGGGGCTACTTATAGACTTGGCTTCCAACTGAATATTCGCCATCCTAAGAATCGGAAACCGCATCGCTGGAACGCCTCGCCCTCTCTTAGCGTCTTTGCGTCTTTGCGTGAAACTTTTTTTATAACTCACGCATGCAATTAGTTCCGCGGTTTTTCACCTTCGACGGCGATGCGCATGCCGTAGAACGAGCGATAGACAAAGAACATCGAAATCGCCAGGAACGCGACGGAAAAGCCGATGGTCAACGTCGAGCCTCCTTCTCTTCGGGTGAGCTGGCCCGCCAGTGGCACCGCCAAGATACCGAACAGGGTGGTGAACTTAATGATCGGGTTCAGCGCCACCGAAGAGGTATCCTTAAACGGGTCACCGACCGTATCGCCCACAATTGAGGCATCGTGAAGCGGCGTACCTTTGGCCTTTAATTCCGTTTCGATAATCTTCTTGGCATTGTCCCAGGCACCGCCTGCGTTGGCCATGAAGAACGCCTGATAAAGGCCGAATAAGGCAATGGAGATCAGGTAGCCGATAAACAAAAACGGCTCTAGAAACGCAAACCCGAGCGTGGAAAAGAAGACTACCATAAAGATATTGAACATGCCGGTCTGTGCGTACTGTGTGCAGATGGCCACGACGCGTTTGCTATCCTCAACCGAGGCGCTGGCATCGGAGTCCAAGTTAATATTCTCTTTGATGAACTCCACGGCGCGATAGGCACCGGTCGTGACTGCCTGAATCGAGGCACCCGTGAACCAGTAGATCACGGACCCGCCGGCAATCAGTCCCAGCAAAAACGGCGGGTGCATGATTGATAATTTCTCGAAATACTCTTGCTGCAATCCGTGCGTCAGGGAAAGGACGATTGAAAAAATCATCGTGGTGGAACCGACGACGGCCGTGCCGATCAGCACCGGTTTGGCGGTGGCCTTAAATGTGTTGCCGGCACCGTCGTTCTTTTCCAGATTGTCCTTCCCTAGTTCAAAGTCAGGCGTGAAGCCGAACTCCTGCTTGATCTCTTGTTTGATGTTGGGCAGCGTTTCGATCATCGATAGCTCGTACACCGACTGTGCGTTGTCGGTGACTGGGCCATAACTATCGACGGCGATAGTGACCGGTCCCATGCCAAGAAATCCAAACGCGACCAGCCCGAAGGCAAATACGGATGGTGCCAGCATCATGTCGTGTGGCATGGTCAGCGCGATTTGATAGGCGATTCCCATCAGGGTAAAGATGACCGCGCCGAGCCAGTAGGCGCTGAAGTTTCCGGCGACCAGCCCGGAGAGGATATTGAGCGAGGCTCCTCCCTCGCGCGAACTGGTGACCACTTCGCGCACGTGGGCCGACTCGGTCGAGGTAAAAATCTTGACCAGCTCAGGGATAATTGCCCCGGCCAATGTTCCGCAGGTGATGATGGTGGAGAGCTTCCACCACAACATATCATTGCTGGCCAAATCAGGAATGAGCACGGCGGAGACGACGTATGTCAGGATGACCGAGACAATCGAGGTCAGCCAGACGAGTCGTGTCAGTGGGGATTCAAAGTTGAAATGGCGTGCTTCCTGGTACTTATTCTTGGCCATCCGCTCGTTGATGAAGTACGACGCAGCCGAGGCAATCACCATCATAATGCGCATCACAAAAATCCAGACGAGCAACTGGATCTGAACCTTCGGGTCGTGGACCGCCAGCAAAATAAACGTGATCAGCGCCACGCCGGTGACGCCGTAGGTTTCAAAGCCGTCCGCCGAAGGACCAACCGAGTCGCCGGCGTTGTCGCCAGTGCAGTCGGCAATCACCCCCGGATTACGGGCGTCGTCTTCTTTGATCTTAAAAACGATCTTCATCAGATCGGCACCGATGTCGGCGATCTTGGTAAAGATGCCGCCGGCCACGCGTAATGCCGCGGCACCGAGCGATTCGCCAATTGCAAACCCGATAAAGCATTGTCCGGCGTAATCACCGGGCACGAACATCAGGATAATCAGCATCAGCAATAGCTCAACACTGATCAGCAGCATGCCAATGCTAATGCCCGCTTTGAGCGGAATGGCGTAGCAGGGGAAGGCGCGGCCGTTCAAGCTGCCGAACGCAGTTCGCGAGTTGGCGTATGTATTGATACGGATGCCAAACCAGGCCACGCCGTAACTGCCCAGGATACCGATGACGCTGAAGAGCAGAATAATGACTACCTGATGATTCTGAAATTTCAGCAGGTACTTGAAGTAGAAAACGATGATGACTCCGATGAAGAGCCACAGGATGAATAGGAACTTCCCTTGATTGAGGAGGTACGTTTTGCAGGTTTCGTAGATCAGTTCCGACACGGCCCTCATCGAACTATGCACCGGCAGCCGGTTAATCTGCTGTGAAAATACCAGGCCAAAGGCAATACCCAGGCAAGACACGAACAGGCCCACGTAGAGTAGGTCGCGTCCACCGACAGAGCCCCAGAGAAAAGAGACCGAGTTCAAATCTGGCAGTTTTAGTTCGGCTTCACTGGCGTGCTGTTCAGTTGCTTTAGTATCGGGAGCCTTTTTTTCCACGGCACTGAATGCGGGCCCATCCGTCGGCGCAGTGCTGGTCGCTGGCGATGTAGCTGTTGGCTGCGCGGGGGGCTGATCTTCCGCTTGTGCAAAAACTGGGCTACTCAGGCAACTCATGGCGATTGCCAAAGTCAGCAATGCTAGGAAGAGCCAAGCTCCAGTGTGCTTTAGCGACCATACGAATGCCGTACGGCAGCGGATTGCCGCCCAGGGGTTAGAAGAACTCGACGGATCTATGGCGCTGCTGGCAGAACTCAAAATCGACATTCGACAATCACCCTCACTCACTGGCAAATCGGATCGAGAAAAAGAATCCTAGAAGTCGTAAAGGCTAGCTGGCAAACCGCATAGAAGCAATCGCAAATCGGCGAATGGACGACGAAACCGGCTGTGCGTCCAAGAATTGACCGATGGCTTGGTCGAAATAAAGGCAAAAAAACCGCAATTGCCGGGCACGTTGCTGCCATCCATCAGCGGCTGTTAGCCCGTTGGTTAGGAAGGGGGGCTGAGAATCGCCGCCAGTTTCTCGCGAGTCTCGCGGTTCCCCAGTTCCTGCTTGCCAAAGCCGGGAATTGCCCCGGCGGCGATCGCTTCGGCCTGATACTCGGGGTAGTTGGAGAGGAGCATGACCGGCAGAGTGGTGCCGGCCGGCAGAGCCTTCAGATGCTGGATAATTGCCAGCCCGTCACTATAGTCTTTATCGAGCTTACGATTGACGATGATCAGATCGAACGACCGGTCCTTGATCGCGGCCAAGGTCTCGGCCAGGTCGTCGGACTGTTCCAGCACGGCGTCAAAGCTGCCCTCGATCAGCCGGCGCAAGGCCATATGATCTGGCACACAGTTGCCAACATCCAGTACGCGTTTGGTCATGATGCTTACTTTGCTGCTGCGACGTTGCCAGGAGTCTGCCCGGGCACACTAGCGGCCTGTTTTGGTGCCTCGATGGCAAACAGGAAGCTCTTATTGCTGATGTAGAGTACGCCGTTGGCGACGATTGGGGTGCTGTAGACGGCATTGCCCATCGAGACTTCGCCGATCACTTCCAGTTCCTTGGCGACTTTGAGAATGCTCACCTCGCCATCTTCGTCACCGATGTAAAGGCGGTCTTCAACGATCAATGGGGATCCCCAGGCAGCCGACAGCATGTCATGCGTCCAGTAGGGCTTGCCGGTCTTCACATCCACGCAGTGGACCAGCCCAGAAAAGTCGGCGACGAACAGCAGATCGTTGGCAATGGCCACGGTTCCGCAGGTGCGGTGCATGGATTCTTCAAACGAAATCTTGCCGTTGCCATCAAAGTCGTGATTCTCGTAGTGCCAGACGGCGGCGGAGTTGGGATTAGGACGAGCAAAGTCCCCGTCCTCTTTAACCATCGCCTGATTACGCTTGTGTTCGATCGGTTTCTCGGGATCCTTTGAATTAAAAACCAACTCCGGGCTGACGTCCCCGCGCTTGGTCGGATCGATGCACCAGAGGTGCCCGACACCTTCGCCATGCTCGGGGTCTTCGCCAACTCCGATAAAGACCTTGCCGTTATAAATGACCGGCGTAGCGATCAGATGATTCCGGTCGGCGCGACCGCCGAGCGTGTACTTGCTGTCTTTGGGGTTACAGTCAAACTTCCAAAGCAGCTTGGATTTGCCGTTTTCGCCGCGAGCATCAAAACTATAAACCCAGCCGTCGCCACCGCCAAAGAGAACTTGCGGTACACCACCTAATACGGCATAGGCGGGGCTGGACCATTGCCCATGCAGGACGTTTGGCCCTGGCGAATTATCCGACCAGATCAACTTGCCGTTGTTTTTGTCCAAGGCGATAAAGCTGGCCGCTCGCGGGCTAGGGAGGTTGAGGTGTCCTTCATCCACGCCATTGCTAGTGTTGACGAACAGGTAATCCCCCGAGACGGCGATCGAGCAGTTGGCCATATTGTGCTGCGAAACGCCTAGCTGTTTCATCATGTCGTAGACCCAGATCACATCGGCTTCGTTCTTGCCGGTGAATTTTTCGTCGGTCACTGGGCCGTTGTTCTTGTCGTCATGAAAGCCGTTGGCATCCAGGCATTTAACTTCGCCTCGGCTGGAGACGAACCAGACTCGGTCACCTTCGACCAAGGGAGAGCTGCATGTGCCCATCAGTGGCCAGTCATTGACGCGGCCAGTGTGCAGTTTTTCGCTGCTGTCCTGCCAGAGGAACTTGCCATCTTTTTCGTCAAAGCAGAGGAGCACGCCGAGATCAATTTCCGCTGGGTAGCGATCCTTCAGGTAGGCAGCGCCGTTGTTGGTGCCGACGTAGACCTTGCCATTGGCCACGACGGTGTTGCCATAAGTTTGCGAACCAAGCGGAATACCCCACTTGATGTTCTTGGAGGAATCCTTGTTCCACACGCCGGTCTCGTCGTCGAACTCGCCGACTTCCCATTCGGTGGCGACATTCTTGGCGTCCGAGACATTGTTGCGCAATGGCGAGGCTCCCCATTGATTGTGATCGCCAGGGCGATTCATCGAGTTGGCCTTCTTGGCGGCCTCGACCGCCGAGAGTTCGCCGGTCATGGTCATGTCGAGCTGCGGCGCGGCAGAGCTGGCAGATGTCTTGGTCGTTGCAGTGGTATCGACTGCACCCTTTGCCTTGGGTGCGGCCTGAGCGGATTCCTGTACGTCGTTGCGGCTGATCATCAACAACAGCGCAACAATTGCAATCCAATAAAGCTTATGCATAGAAAACCGACTCCCTATCGACAGTAAAACATGTATGAGTTGAAAGCGTTGAGTTGTTCGGTGTGCGTTTCACACACGCTACTTTGCTGCACTACGACCGGCTGGACTTGAAGCGTTACCGTTATCCGTCACGGAGATGTTATCAATATAGATCTCTGCATTGGTCGCATTGCCAAACAGGCCCGGGCTGCCGTGCAAGTTTGGCAAATCGTCGGTTGCCGAGACTGTCCATTCGGCCGGTTCTTGCGTGCCGCGCGGCCAGACCTTGCCTTGCAGCACCGCTTTGCCATCCTTCACGCCAGCGCTGAACTTCAGCGTGTACCACTTGTCCGCTTCCCAGTTCAGCGGAACGGTCTTGCTAAAGTTGGTGGCCACCTGAGGAGTCCAACTGCGGATTTGCAGTTGCTGGCTCTCTCCCATCATGTCCAGCGTATAACGCTGGGCGATCAGCCCCATATCAGGGAGCTTGCCAGCTTTATTGGCTCGCAGGTCAGCCTGGATTGTGTAATCGTGCAAATCGGTTGGCCCGAACCAACTCTGGCTGCGCGTCCCCTTGGGAATATACGTCACCTTGACCATGACGCGTTCGCCGTCGACATCGCGAACCTTGTGCCGATACCGGGCACCGACCCAGGTAACTGGCGGTTCTCCTTCGTCGCGGCCACTCTTGGCATCTTTGGCCAAATGAATGTCGTTGAAATCGAACTTCCAAGGGAGGGGCGGCACAACGCGAATCCTGGCCTTGCCTTGCAGTTCGCCAACCTTGGCGGTCACGGTCGTTGCGGAGTGATTGGTTCCAAGGGCCGCGGTGAACGTCCCTTGGTTGTCAATTTTGCCAGTTCCTTGCAGCGAATACTCTGCCGAGCTCTCTTTGAGAAACTGACCGCGATCATTAAACAGGCGTACCTTGAATGTTTGCGTCTGGCCAGGTGCCAGCAGGACTTCGGCTGGCACCACCTGAACCGTAGCAGGTTGGTCGTCGTTGCCGGCAGGTGTTTCCTTCGGCAGTGCTGGCCGTGGATCTGCCGATGGTTGCTGGTCCTTGGTTCCTAGACAGTACAGTGCATTGGGAGTCGGCAGATAGACGCGACCATGCGAAATGACTGGAGAACCGATAATAATATCGCCAGCGTCCAGCCGTCCTTTATGTAGGAACTTTACGCCGGTGGCGGTCGGTTCCATGATCTGGAATGCCCCGGTGGACATGGCGTAAATCTTGCCATCCCCGGCGGTCAGGCTGGCGCTGTTCATGGTGCCGACGAGTTTCGTAGGTCGTTTACCGACACGCTTACCGGTTTTTGCATCGAAAATGTGCAGGTTGGCGCTGTCGTCGACCACGTACAGTCGGCCATCGAGTAAAACTGGTGAGCCTTTGCCGGCGGTGACTTCCTTCACGTTCCAGAGAGTATTGGTTTTGGTGATGTCTCCATTGCCGATGCCCTTGATGGCGGCGATGGAGCCCATACCGCGATTGTCCAGGTTTTCTTCGGCCTGCGTCATATAGACCGTATCGCCTTCAACCACGGGCGAGACACTAATCCCGCGGCGGGACATTTTGTAGTTCCAAATCGGCTGGCCGGTGCGCGGTTGAAAGGCCCAGCATGCGCCATCGCTGCTGCCAAAGACCATGGCCGCTTCGCCACCTAGCACTGTCAGAACCGGCGTGCTGTAAGTGGTATCTTCTGGACGCACGGTGGTGCCGTTGAGCCAGCGGACTTCGCCAGTATTCTTGTCCATGCCCAGAAATCGGTGAGCGGGCAGAGCCGTATCTCCCCAGCCGATGATCACGGCGCTGGCCAGGACCATGTCTTCAAAAATAACCGGCGTATTCGTTCGGCCGCCGTAGGTACTGAGCAGACCGAACTCTTCGTGCATCGAACGGGACCAGATTTCCTTGCCGGTGTCCCCATCGAGGCACTGAAAAAAGCCATTCACCCCTTGGGCATAAACTCTTCCGGTTGTTGGGTCGCCGACGATGTTGGACCAGCCGACACGTTCGGCCGGTACATCCGACAGATAAACATTATGGGCACGCTCCCAGAGTTTCTTGCCGGTGACGGCATCCAGGCAGAGAACCTTTTCGCGTTCATGCCGCGTTTCTGGTTGATCGCGAACGATGGTGTAGAGCTTGCCACGCATGATGATCGGCGTGGAGATTCCGGCGGCCTCTTCGTTTTTCCAGAGCAGGTTTTCGCCTGAGGAGGGGTCGAAGGACTCGACCAACCCTTTTTCGCGAGAGATGCCGTTTTGCTCGGGCCCACGCCAGTTGGGCCAATCGAGCGGATCGACTTCAACAGCGAGCGATTGAGCGGAGAATCCGGCCGTCAGGCAAATAGCTGTCCAAACAACAATCGCTGGCCAATGCGTTTTCATGCGAGAAATTCTAGTTCAGGGCTTCCGGAGGGTCCGGCAAAGAAGGCGGGGTCGTCCTTTCAGAATACGCAAGCCGATCGGTACAAGCAAGCGAAAACGGGGTCGCCGCGGTTGCGTGAAGGCCACATCCGGCTCCTTTTTCTGGCCGCCAGGGGCTGTTGGACACCACTTTAAGGGGATCCGTACTGGCCGATTCGAGGAAAATGTCCCCCCAGCGACTTTCGGAGCGACTGTTACGACCAGAATTTCAAAAATAATCTGCGTGCGGAAATCCACCATCGGCAGGGCTGGTGGCCGAAAAACCGCGACACACTAGGGGGACTTTGACAGCTAGCAGTGACATTGCTGGCACAAATGTGATGTCAGAACCGGCAAGGTCTACCCGGCTTTCGGACGCGGCAATGTTTGCGCAACAGTTGATGTAAACCATTTAGAGAAAATTAGTTTCGGCGTCTCAAGCGATCTTGTCGGGCAAGCCGATAGCCATTGTGTCCCGAAGAAAAGGCGTGCTTCACCGCACGCAGGACTCGCCAGGTCACCGGATCGGAATCATCGAGCCAAGGATTGGCTCGACTGGCCCTGGCGGCATAGACCGTGTCAGCCGCGATCGATTTGTCCCGCCTTCCTCAACCACGCGAAGCAATCGTCCGTATGCCGGACAGACTAGCGCAGTACAAGAAAAATGGCAGAGCGCCGTTCTTTTTTGAGTTTCACGTCAAGCGTCTGCTAGACGCCGCATGCTACGTGAAGCGACGCGCGATTGGGGATATCGCAAATTCGAGCGGTTCGACAGTTAAAGGAGACGTTTCTCGATGAAATGGAACATTATTTTCGGCGCGCTGGTACTCAGCGTGGGTCTGTGTGGCCAGAGCTTCGGGTTCGAGCTCTTGGACCGCATGATCGGCCTGAATGGCCATGGTTGCAACAGCTGTTGCGAACCAAAATGTTGTGAAAAATCTTGCTGTGCAGCCGAGCCAGACTGTGGCTGTGCAGCGGCTGCGGATCCAGGTTGCGGTTGCGAAGCCGCTGCTGCCTGCGAACCAGCTTGCGGTTGCGATGCCGCCGCTGCTTGCGAACCAGCCTGTGGTTGCGAGAAGTCCTGCTGCGAAAAGTCTTGCTGCAAGGAACGTTGCGGTGGACATGTGAAGTGCGGTTGCCCAAAGTGCGGTGTTCCGACCTGCCACAGCCACGACTTGTTCGGTGGCCTGCATGGTCTGTTCTGCTGCCACAAGAAGTGCTGCAAGAAGAGCTGCTGCAAATCGGATTGCGGTTGTGCCGCTGAGCCGACTTGCGGTTGCGAAGCTGCTGCCGATCCAGGTTGCGGTTGCGAACCAGCTTGTGCAGCTGAACCAGCTTGCGGTTGCGATGCCGCTCCAGCTTGCGGTTGCCAGAAGTCTTGCTGCCAGAAGTCTTGCTGCCAGAAACATTGCCACGGCTGCCTTCTGAGCGGACTGTTCGCTCACAAGAAGCGTTGCTGCAAGAAGAGCTGCTGCAAATCCGATTGCGGTTGTGCTGCTGAACCAGCTTGCGGTTGCGAAGCTGCTGCTGCCTGCGGATGCGGAGCTGCTGCTCCTGCTCCAGCCGGTGAAGCTGCTGCTCCAAGCGAAGCTGCTCCAATCCCACCAGCTCCAACCGCCGACCCATCGGCTTCGTTGCGAGTCAATCGTGGTATGGTTGCCTCTCGCTCGATCCGCTAACTAACGCTTCAGTGCGATAGTCAGTAAGAACTTGAATGCTCTTGAAACTCTGCCCGAGGGGAAACCTTCGGGCAGAGTTTTTTTATGCGCTAAGGGTGCTATTTGCGTTCGGATGCTTGCTTTCGCAGTTCGTTCGTTTCGCGACGAAGAGCTTCGATCTCCTGCTGCATTCCTTCGATCACGCGCTGGTAGGCATCGAGTTGCTTGCGGAGCATTTCTGGTTCACTGGCTGGCTTGGAGCGACGTTCTTCTTTTGTGACTGCCACTTCGGCTACGCCATTGGGTGCTCGCCGCATGATCTGGCCATCTTCTGTCGTGTGGACCTTCAGTTGAGGGCCGACCAACACCACCTGCGAATCCTTACCCACTGGTGAGAGGACCGCCGGGGCAGCGCCGCCGTCCAAGGTAAGCTCAAACTTCTGTCGCTCGCTGCCGCGCTGCACGGTGAAAGTCATTTGATCGCCTGGCTGTTTCTTGACGATCAAACCGATGGCCTGGTAGGCGCTGCGAATCTTCAATCCGTCGGTCTCGACAATCAAGTCACCAACGCGAATGCCGGCTTTCGCCGCAGGGCCGTCCTTCTCGGTCTTTTCCACAACGACGGTGCCTTCGGCCTGGCCAGCTCCAATGGTGAAACCGACAACCGGCCGCCGCCGTTTCAGCTCCATGAGTTTTCCCGGTGCATAAGAAGCGAGTAATCGCTGGACATGCCGAGTAGGCAGTGCATAGCTCCAACCGGCTGGCTGGCCGTCAGTCGATGCCGCGACAATCACACCGATGAGCGCCCCCTGTTGATTGACCACGGCGGCACCGCTCGATGTTTCGGTGGTTCGCACGTCGCACTGTAGCAACGGAGGGAGATCCACCGCTGGCAGCGAGCGATCGATTGCACCCAGTATGCCCGACGATACGGCGGGTTGCTCCAGTCCTGCGGCTGCGGCAGTCACGACGGTAGCCCCAACCTTTGGTTGATCGCTGGCCAATTCCAGACCGGGGAGTTTGCGATCAGGTATCTCTAGCAACACCAGACCAGAGTGGCGATCGATCACTCGTAATTGAGCTTCGGCCTGGTCTCCACCAGGGAGCGTAACACGAAATCGCGGCAATGCTGGCCGATCAGCGATTGCTTCTGATTCCATCGTATGAAACGTAACGATCTGGCCATTCCCTAGTGACACACCACTACAGACTGTGACCTCCTCTTTTGTGTCATCGCGTCTCTTAACTGGCGATTCTACTGGAGGAGCAGTCGCAATGGACCCTGCTAGAGCAGATGGCGGAGTCTCTTTCTGCTCCGCGATTCGCACAGTCACGGTGGCGCGCAGCAGTTTTTCAGCAGCGGAGATTGCAGAGTCGTTGGCTACTGCACTGGCTTTAGATCTTGCAGGCTCAGCGGCGCGCGCTTCAGGTACGGTACCGATGACGGTGACCAGCAAGATCGCCATCTTCGCATTACAGAATAAGCAGCAGAGAGAACGCACGGCAGACATCGGGGTAGTAGTATCTCGGTCAAGAAACGGACTGGCACTCACAAACGCAACGGCGACGAGCGATTTGTATCAAAGCTCGATCGCGCGGTGATTCTCATCTACCCCATACGCTATATAGACAGCCCCGACAGTTGGCTTGCCTGCTGCTCCAAGAGATCCAACACTCCCTCTTGTTCGGAGGCAGATAAACCTTCCAGTACATTGTGTGGCGCATTGTCCGCATTAGACATTCCAGTCTGCAAATCAGCAGAAAGTAGCGCTACGGGCGTAGGTAGCTCTGAACTTGGACTCGTCGAACCAGAAGCATCGTCCACTGGACCGACGAAGTGCTCTGCCGATCGATCCGTGGTGACTTTGGCCAGCGAGTCTGCTGGCTCTAGCTGCACCCAAGGTGAACCTGACAGCCAGGATTGAACTGTCCAAACACCGGCTGCCAATAACAGTAGCGATGCAATCAACGAACGCGCCAGGACCGAGTTACCTACGAATCGATTTTGACGATGGGCATGCCGCGATGATTTATCTGTCAGTTGCTCTGCCTGTACAATGATTCCGGCCATTACCGCGCTGCTGCGCGAGCTAAGCGAGTGCTCGCCAATAGTCTGTGCCGAATAGGCCAACGACGACGCGGCCACATCCGTCAGCGAGACCGAATCAGAACTACCCACGGCGGCATCCAAGTGGCCACTGTAGATCGTACTAAGGTGCTTGGCATCGTCGCTCAATTGTTCTGCCAATGCGGCCAGATGCGCGGGCAAATCTCCCTCAAAGTCGATCGCAGGACGCGCCGCTTCTGCGGCAACGAAGATGCGTGGCTCAAACGGTGGCTTCTTAGATGACATGGCTTAGATCCTCCAGTGGAAACCGCGGAACGGCTCGACTGTCACTTCCGTCCGCTTCCATCTGTAGACGCAAGGCCTCCAGCCCATTGAATATCCGTGACTTGACTGTTCCCAAGGGGCACTCCAACACGGTCGCAATCTCGTCGTAGCTCAAATGTTCGCTGAATCTTAAAACCAGCGTTTGTCGCTGCCCATCTGGCAAACGTGCCACGTACATCCACAGGCTCTTTTTCCACTCAGCCACCTCGACCGCAGTCTCGGCAGGGGGCGCGGTCCGTGTGCCCGAGTCGTCATCCCACAGAACCTGCAGCTTGGTGCGATGCATACCGCGACGTCGCCGCTCGCGCCGCTCCAGATTCAAA
>Ga0163150_10007798_pt1 | contig 12424 bp, 11 predicted proteins | sample OliLakLV19P2IB_FD_148628 | JGI IMG/M metagenome (GOLD analysis project Ga0163150, IMG submission 148628) | Freshwater microbial mat bacterial communities from Lake Vanda, McMurdo Dry Valleys, Antarctica - Oligotrophic Lake LV.19.P2.IB | ecosystem: Environmental > Aquatic > Freshwater > Lake >...
ATATAATGTTATCTAATAATTATATAATGTTATCTAATGTTGGGCGTTTATTTCTGATTATTGTTGTACTCTTAGTATTGGATGGGGTTTATTTAAGTCTGAATATGAGCTCATATAGTCAGGTATTGTCACAGATTCAAAATGCTCCCATTAATATAAATTTTTTAGGTGCATTCATGGCTTATGCGGCACTCATAATTGCAACATATGTACTGACTACTCCCGGAAGTAATCTTGAAATACCTTGGATTGATATGTTGCCCAAGTTGGATCCTCGTATTTATGCTACTACTTTGATATTCTTTTTGATTTATTTATGCTATAATGGTACAACTTTGGCCACCTTTTCGGATTATATTTTACCTATAGCAATACGAGATACTTTGTGGGGTACATTGTTAGGATTTATTACTTCCTGTATCATAGTGTTTTTTTCATAATCTTCTGCTACGATTGATATATGAAATTACTTTATATAGTGCGTATGAATAAATAAATATTACAACTAATAAATATTAATTAATAATTCATTAATATTTATGTCTGTGGTTATTGGAGTTGGAAATCCAGGAATGACTGATGATAAACCGACTGATGATAAACCAGATGAAGGGAAAGAACAGGTAAAACATGTAAAAAACACGATGCTCCAGAAATATGAATCGCTTGATTTCAGCGTAAAGTGGGATTTGGGTACAATAAGAGACCACTTAAAAACCGATTTTGCAGTAGGAGATCTGATGGAGGTACTGAACTTCTATCAGAAACTGATTGTTGATGAGAAATCAGTAAAAGCCAAAGATATAATAGAAAAAAAGTTATCCAGTATTTATTCTCGTTTTATTCAAAACAAAATGGCAGGAGAGTCATTAGAGTCTCTGAGTTTTCTACATAATCGTCATTTGATGGATAAGTCGCTCATTAATGTTTATTTTGACAAGATATACATTTTAAACCTAGATCGAAGGCCTGATCGTATGGAGAATATGGAAAGACGCCTAAAGCAATGGAATATCTACAATTGGGTCAGATTCTCTGCTGTGGATGGGTCATTGAGTCCGCATTGGGAAGAATGGAAGCACTACACCAAGTCCAAGATGACTAGAGTAGAAAAACAAAAATATCACAGAAAAGCCATTGCTTCTTGTGGTTCATGGGCAATATTGAAGTCCATGTATCATCTTCTTAGAGACGCACAGAATCACAAATATAATCGTATTCTTGTGCTGCAAGATGATGTTTTGTTTCATAAAAAATTCCAGGATGAGTTCCTAAAGGTTCCAACATGGGTTCCTGATAATTGGAAACTACTTTATCTAGGTGGTACACAACACAGCTGGAATTACATTATTCAATCCAGCAAGTTCTATTATCCAAATGGAACCACTGATGGAGCTTTTGCTGTAGGTATTCATTCCTCAATATACGAGGAATTGATCACAGAAATACTAAAGTTTGATATGCCTGTTGATTCCGGTGCCCTCAGAACACTCCAACAGAAATACTTATATGATTCCTATGTCCTGTCACCCAATCTTATCATTGCTGATATACGTGATAGTGACCTACGACAAAGTCGTGATTTGGTAAATTTTGGTATGCGATTCAAGTGGGATATCAAGTTATATCATTTAGAATAACCAACTCGGGTCCCTTTGTCCATTAGAAACAAAAATTGATTCTTTTTTAATTTGTAGTTGAGCGCTTAATTATATAACTATCTTATTCAATGATGCAATACTCATATTTGAATAACGAAGACGCAAACGTTTTTACTTTTCACCTCCCTGCAAGAAACTTTACTGGTGGGGATCTAGCCTTCACAGCCTTGGTTACACTTTTCACATCCATTATGTTTATGTGGGCTTCTGAACAAGTTCGCAATGTGTACTACTCATTTAAAAACTGGGTATGTGATGTTGCTGATGATTTGCACCAGTTGACACATCAAACTGCTGCTATTGCTGATGGAGTTAGCCTTGGAGCGGAGACATTGGCGTCTATGAATTCTAACTTGCACTCAATGTGCTCAAGTATGCGTGATCGTAACTGGTCTGATCGTCTTGATCGTCAAAGAAATAACGGTAATGCATCAACACAGGGAATTGTGAGCTTGTGTTGGTACTATTTGGGTATGTTAAGTCCATCTATCACTGATATTTGCTTGAAATGGCTTTATCCAGAAACACCATATATGTCTTCTGGACCCAATGCCAATCGCAGTAGTCCCACTATGGGTAGTTGCACAACTCTACCTAACAATTTCGACGCTGGATGCCCTATCCCCTCAGTATTTGAGGCTTTTAATCCGAAACCTGAGACATCAAAGGTTCCAAAGGCCCCAGCAAAACCCATGAATGATCTCTTCTCTAGTCTCATGACACCAGAGGTTCTGAACGCAGTAACCAAACTTATGATGTCTCCTTCTCCTACCTCGAAAACAAGCACTGAACCCCAAAAATCCATTGATTTACAAACTCTTTTTAGTACATTTGATAACAAGTCAAACCTAGAGTCGAGTGATGACTGTGAGGACTGTGAGACAGGTTGTGTGTGTGAATCTGAATGCTGTGGGGACCTTCCTTGCAACATCAAAGTCACTGTACATGACGTGAATCCAGTGGATGATGCGACACCTGAATCGAATCAGAAAGGATTAAAATCTCGTAGAAATCGCGGTCGCAAACTAGAGGGTGCCCGTCCAGAATTAGGTGTAAAACGCAATCGCCGACAAGGAAAGGGAAAGACTCAGAGAAATAACCGTTTGAGAAAGGTTAACTTCCAACCAATGGTTAATGTGGCGCAGACAGTTAGTAAGAACTGTAGTCCATGCCTACCAGTAAAATCACTACTGGCGGATTTTCCTGTGGGAAAATTACCAGTAGAATCACTACTGGCGGATTTTCCTGTGGGAAAATTACCAGTAAAATCACTACTGGCGGATTTTCCTGTGGGAAAATTACCAGTAAGACATGAAATGGAAAAGGTATCTATGCCAGAAGTACCAGAGGCATCAGAAAATACGACTCATGTTGAGTTCAATAACAATCAACCAAGTGAATATATGGTTGGTGAGTTTACAAAGGTTCTTAATGAGCTTGAGAACAAGGTTAATCGCCGAAAACTGGATATGATTCAGGATTATAAACAATAATCTAGTTGAAAGATATATCAAGAGAGTCTGATAGACCTAACTTTTCCTTTGGCAAACGCTTATAAATTTCTGAGGGAATTCGCGATGCATCAATCATCTCATACGATATTTTATAGTTACTCATTAGAAACTTTTCCCATTCTGTGATCGGTGCTCCAACCTCGACAAGGGGACAATAGGACTCCACCAAATCTGTTAATGGCTCAATTCGATCACGCACTGGACATGAGCCAAGGAAACAACAAGAACCCCCACAATAATCGCAATATTCGATTGGCTCATACTCATCTGGCCATGGACGCTCGGTCCACTCCCAGTCTTCCCACCATACAACTTTATCCGTCAAATCCTTTGGTTTTACATAAACCTGTGGTTGAGCAAGCAATATTTCTGTTGTTATGCCCTTCTTCTTTTCTTGCTTTAGTTCATACCCGTATCTATTGTTTAGAGGAGCCTCCGTACGTAACCAAGCGAGCCCATGTGCACGGGCCCATGCTTTTAGGAATGCTCGTTCATCATTGTTTAAACGCATGTATCGTTGACGCCACAATTTGTTATCATCATAATCATAATGACTCATTTTTTTGGGATAATTTGTCCTATTCATGCCTGTAGAGTATATTATTTTTTTGTTCAACTTTTACAGTGCTCTCTTCTATAAGCACGATTTATATGAATAAATCGTGCTCAATGGTTCCTCCTCGTTTATCTAAAGATAATAAATGTAAAATATAATATAAGATATTAGGAACCAGAATATGTCAACCAATGCAAACATATTTAATACAAACAACTTTGCTTCATATGAAGAAGACTTCCAATACAAGCAGTTTAAGCCCACCGATGGAATACAGTCATCAATGTATGACATTACAATGAATAGCAACACTAATCCCCTGACTAAGAATCAGGCTGTATTGATTATAGACAGTGCAGATCGTGACCACCGTAAATACCCAAATCCCAACAAATATTCCATAAAACTGAAGAGCGTTTATAAGGATGTAATTATGGTACAACTGAAGTATGCACAGATTCCAAATTCGGCTTATGTAGTAAACGAAACTAACAATAGATTAAGTTTCCAGGATAGCGCTGAGCAAGTGAATGGAAGAAGGTATCATACCATTGAGATTCCGATAGGTAATTGGCCTGCAGATAGTACAACAAGTCCTAGTATTAGGAGCAATCTGGAGGATGCATTGAATTCCATAGACGACGAAAACGAGTATTCTGTGCTATTTTGTCAGAACTTGCGCAAGTTTACAATAGAACAGGTGAAAGGAACAGGAGTGTTCAATCTAATTTTCTGCGGCGGCGTGTCTAAGACTGGATTGGGAGGTACAATTACAAAGGTTGTTCCTGGTGTTGATAGATTCTGTTATCCAGAGATAGCTGTGAATGAGAACGAGAACATTTATCTAAATGGTACATTAGGACCACTTCTAGGTTTCTTACCAAAGAATCTCCATGGTTGTACTAGCTATACAGGACAGATATCTGCGAATCTAAACACCGGAAGATTTGTAGTTCTGAAAATCAGAGGTATGGAGCGTATTGATAGTAATAATTCAAAACTTGATGGAGCCTTTTGTTTAATAGGTATGGATGACAGTATTAACAACTTTATTCTGTCACGTAAATTTGACTTTATCAACAGTGAGACATATACTATGAACTTCAATCCACCTGTGCCAGAAATAAACGATATAGACATTGAAGTTCTGAACTGCAAGGGAGATCCATATGATTTTAACGGTAGAGATCATGTCCTGATATTCAATATACTCTCATTGTCACGTTTCGATAATTTTTAAATTCATTAAGGTAATTCTCACTTGTTTTCCAAGTTTAAATTACCAAATTGGGGGATTTGGTTTGGGACCCCACTCTACGAGTAAAATTTGATAATCCTAATGTGATACCAGGGAAAACCATTCATAGATATGAACACAACTATTATCAAATATAATAACTAGGATCCGACTAATACAGATCGCTTAGATCTATATATTCAAACACCTATTATGCTATGTCCCTATGGACTTGAGATAGATAGATAATAAAATAGATGGTCTGCCAGGATCAAGATATCTTCGATTATTCTTTAGAAATAACACCATTTCTAAAGAATTTCTGGAAAAGTGCATCAAATACCAAGATAGCAATAACCACAATAAAGAAGATAATATCATACATTATGAAGGGAAGGATGGATTAAAATTGGAAACAAGTGAGAATCATCTTGAATCCATCTATGTAATGTTGATTTACCAATAGAGAGCAAATGCGCGATATGGTATAGAAAAATTCATCCTCTTGTACATATTGACAGCACGCTTTTTCAAATCAATATGATAAGTCATTCTATAGATATAAAATATTTAAAAATAATAAAATTCAGTAATATTCGTCTGTCCAATTATTTATGCAATTGGGTGTAATGTTGAATAAAATCGACAAAAAATTGATGTCCAGGATTTGGAAGTAAATATTAATTATTAATGACACATTGTTCATCATCTGATATCAATAGTTCAACAGATGTTGAAGACATTATTCCCGAATTACGTGGTTTCGTAGATGATCCTAAAATTATTGAGCCAGTCATCCACGAAATGCTTAAAACACCGATCAATAGCATAGCCCAAATGACCAAATTCCTACTAGCACAACAGAGAAGGACACATTGTGTTCTCAATCCGGCTAAGGTTCTGTATGTATATAAGCTCATGCTCAGGGACAAGAAGATTGAGAAGAGTCGAGCTCATACACAATTCCTGAAGTCTAAGCAAGTCCGTGCCAACTCAGGAGTCATGGTTGTGACTGTTGTTATGAGTCCCTGGCCAGAGACTGTTGAGGCGCAATGGGCAACAGAGACAATTGGTCCAATCTCTGAACAAGACCCATTAATTAAGTCTAGTCTAGATCAGGAGCTAAGTTCCAAAAACAAGTCGTTTAGCTGCAAATTTGACTGTTTCTATTGCCCATCAGAGCCTGGGCAGCCCAGAAGTTACTTATCTCGTGAACCGGGCGTCGCAAGAGCCAACCGACATCGCTTCGATGCTGTTAACCAATTTAGAGACCGTGGGCTTTCTTACATTACCAACGGTCACTATTTCGATAAAGTTGAATTGATTGTTTTGGGTGGAACTTGGTCTTCTTATCCAATGGATTATCAGGAAGCCTTCATTCGTGATCTGTACTATGCTGCAAATACCTTTTATTCATATGATAACCCACGTTCTCGTCTTTCAGTAAAGGAAGAGATTAGGGTCAACGAGACAGCTATGTGTCGAATCATTGGATTAACGTTGGAGACGAGACCAGATCAGGTCAACATGGCAGAACTTGAGAGGTTTCGCATGTTCGGTGTAACAAGAGTACAGCTAGGTGTTCAACACACTGACGATGGCATTCTGAAGTATATCAATCGCGGATGCACCACTGCGGATGCGGTCAGGGCCATCAGACTACTCAAGTGGAACTGTTTTAAAGTGGATATCCATATTATGCCAGATCTGCCAGGTAGTGATGTCCAATGTGACAGGGAGATGTTTGATTATCTTCTCCAGTCACCAGACCTACAGTTTGACCAATGTAAGATTTATCCATGCGCAGTGGTGCCATGGACCAAGATCGAGATTTGGTACAAGAACGCTAAAGAGGGTTATGACCATGTAGCAAACCCGAGGTCCTTAAATAAGTTTGAAAATCGTAGCTACATGCCATACACTGAGACGGATCTTGAAAACAGAATCCAAGTGGGTAAGAAGCGTTCAATTCCTTCAAATCCTCTTATTGAGCTCTTAATCGATGTCAAAGGAAAGATGCATCCTTGGGTCAGAATTAATCGTCTAGCACGAGATATTCCTGGGCTTTATATTTCTGGTGGCAATGACCACGAAGACTTACGCCACATACTGAAAAACGAGATGATTGCTCGTAATCTCCCTCCATGCAAGTGCATTCGCTGCCGAGAGGTTAAAGACCAAGTTACAGACCTAACTGCTGCCGTCCTAGTTGTGCGAGAATATCCTGCTTCCAACGGAAAAGAGCTCTTTCTCAGCTTCGAAACACCCGACTTGTCCACGATTTATGGTTTTCTAAGGCTCCGAATTAATGATGAGATTAAAGGCACCACCGAATATTTTAATGAACTGCAAAATTGTGCACTAATTCGTGAGCTACATGTTTACGGTATGGTGGTTCCAGTGAATGTAAACAGTAATAGCAATGGACCACAAGATGCCAAGACGCAACATGCAGGTTTTGGTAAGCGTTTGATGCAGAAAGCAGAAGAAATTGCTATCTCATATGGGAAGCCACGTATCGCTGTAATTGCTGGTGTTGGTGTGCGCGATTATTATCGGAAACTCGGATACCTCGACTCTGTTGGTTACGGCAACTTCCAGATAAAGAACTTAAACTTATGTGTTTTGGAAACAAAGTCCTATTACCACCATTATTATTGGGTAGTTGCTGTGATCCCTGTCTTCCTTTTGTTATTATATAACGTACTCAGGTATACCTTCTAAACTAATCATAGGTTCGAGAGAAATATTAGCAGGATTTATTGGTAGTTGCTTTGTCTCATTGTCTTTGCAGAATTCTTCGACAAATTCAAATTGATATTTGCTTTCAACGGCAGGAAAGAACTTCCTCAAATATTCAATGGCATCGGCGCCACTTAATCCCAATAATTCGGAAACCAAAAAAGCTAGAACTAATCCGGTTCGTCCCTGTCCAGCTTGACAATGGACAAGAACACCAAATCCGCGTTTGAGATATGATTTAATAATTGTTAAGTGCTTGCGTAATTCCTCACGTGTGGGACTTGAGAAGTCTTCTATGGAAAATAATTCCCAATCCAGAAGGGCATGTTTATAATTCCAGGTCAAACCATCCAAAATACGAGAATTACCTGTGTCAAGAACTGTGATCAACTTTATATTATTTTGTTTCATGTCCATTATTTCTGACTTGGATTGGGGAAATGAATGACGATATATTTTACCAAGGGCTTCAGCACAATTTGGTAGGGGTATATGGGTAAAAGGAGATTTTACCTGCACACAATCTGTATCAACATTACGTATGGGATATCTAATTACTTTTTCTATTTCTTTTGGCTCGTTTAGTTGCCAATAATCACTATCGATAGATGGTAGAGCGAACTGGTAAAGTCTACCTGTGTCATGAGCAATATAATGGTCAGTTCTTACATTTAAAGGTTGTGTATTAGCTCGTAATTCAATACCAAAAATGTTCTTAGCGCGCTGCTGAGCCCTTTTATTACATAAATTCAGTCTACATGTATCATTTGCCATTCTTTCTAGGTCAGACATCAATTCTCTAAAACAGTTTGCACTCATGATGTGACTTAGCAATGTAACCGTCTTTGTTGTACATATTATGACAGTTGTGATTGTTAACCCTATTGAGAAAGTCTCCTCTCTTTTCATAATATATTCTTCACCTTCCCAATCTACTGAGACCTTATGAACTCCCAAATCATTTTCAGGACCTGACATATGGTCCAAAAACAAACAAATTATCTTTAAAATAATCTGTTCTCTTTCTTTTCCTGTTCCCTCTTTTTCTTTGTCTATCTCTATCTCTTTCCCTTTCTCTTTCTCTTCATCTTTATCTAAAGCATTCAAATCTTTAACATAAGACATGAATTGTGAATAGACCTGTTCACCTTTCTCATTCAGCATGTCCTCATCAATATCTAAGGAACCGTTATTAGTTGGCATTTTAGAATCTACATGAGCCTTCTCTTTTATTAGATTTTTGTATTTGCTTGTGCATAGGTCTGTTCTTTCCATATTAAGATAATCCTACATTTGGAAGGAGTTTCGCTAAGCTTTCATTTTTTCTTATTCTAAGCCAACCAAAGTAAGAAATAGTTTTTTTACGAGGTAATCACGATTAACAATTAGATTTAGGCGTACTTGTTCCAGGTTCACTTGTGCCAGATTCAGCGGGAGTAAACATGTAATCGCGGAAGACACCCTCGCTCAGATTGCTCAAATGAGTACGAACACTGTCATAGCGTGCGTCATCAAGGATCTTGCGCATTGTCTGGTAAGGAGTAGGAGGCACCTCAGCCTTGAACTGCGTAAGTGTGCCTTCCATGAAGTGCTTCAATAGGTTTGGAGAAAAGCCAGAGTACAGTTCAACCCCCTGAGTGTTGGCTTGTGCTGGGAAGTCAACGGTGTCACTGGCCAGATTCCAGAACCGGATAGTTGGTAATCGTGTGTACCCAGCTTTCTTGAAGGAGTTCTGGATGATCTTGTAATGTGGCTCAAATGCTTCGACCTGAGAGTACGTTGGCTTTTTATCATACGCAGATCCAGTGCCAAAACCTCCGGCAACATCAAACTGCATGTCCGAAAGAACTAGAAGATCTGGTACGTCTTCATTGGGCACCTTGTGTTCGATACACGTTTTCAGGATGAGCTCCATGGCGGATGCAAAATTGGTGGTGCCACCCCAATCACCATCAGTTGACATGTACTGGACGATGTCATGAAGTGATTTTCCCTCACCATAGTTCTTCCATGCCGCAGTTCTGCTGAAACGAATGTAGGCGTTCTTGAATGCTGGATGATTGACTTGGGTAATCAATGCAGCAAGAGATACAGCCGGCAGAATTGGGGAGACACCACTAGCACTACGAATGTGCATGGATCCAGAAGTATCTAGGAGCACACAGGTCTTTGCTAAAGTACCCTTCGGGTATTGACCCATGTCAGTAAACTTCTGTTTCATGTCTGCGAATTGAGCTTCAAGAATGGCATCCTCAGATTCGACGGCTCTATGAACGGCTGGGTTCCAATAGGCCTTCACCAGTTCATGTGGATGCAGATTGCGACCGTGCATCTTGGCCTTCTTCGGGTCCTTTTTGCATTCCTCAAGGTATGACAAGAAGTTTTTGGCGCACTGACGTCGGTCCTCCAATTGAGAACGTTCTTCATCAGTGTCTCGTGCCACACCACGCTTAGTTTTCTTGGGAACTTTCTTGTTCATGAAAGCTTTTCGGTGCTTCTTGAGGTTGACCGCAGGAACGGCACTGGGTTTGACTTCGGCCCAGGTACCATTGCACATGTTTACTTCCACAGTGTTGAGTTTTTCGTTCAATCGACTGAGAAGTTGGCGGTATCGCTTCATGACACTCGATAGCTCTGTGGTTTTGGTCTTCTTTAACTTGGTCTTGTCTGTGGTCTCGCAAGAGCTCGATGTGGCGCAGCAAGAGCTCGATGTGGTGCAAGAGCTTGACGCGGAACTTGAACTGCTTGATGTTGTTGTAGCAACAGATTTGAACAACTGGTTGGCAAGAGCCTTGGCCATCTCGCCCTGAGCGCTCGTCTCACGCGGAGCCCATTTTCCTGCCAAACTCAGTTCTTTGAGGTTAATGCACTTATCATCGTGATCAAGTTGACTGCAGTAAAGGTATTCAATATGCTTCTTCAATGTGGCATACTGAACTGAATCTGTGCATAGAGCCCAGATCTTATTGAAGTCCAACCATGATCCGAATGTGTCTGGGACCATATGGAGCATGGAGAGAACCTCATCTGGGAAGAATCGGAACATGTCCATGAGGAAACCGTAGAATAGGGCACGTTCACCTTTGCCTTCCTGGATATCACGTGTCTGGAACATCATGACAAACAGATCAACAAGGTGTTGATGGGGTGCAATCTCAGATGCTGGGAAGCTTGGATTCCTAACCTTCGAGAGGCCACAACGAATATTGGATTCAACAAACTGTGCTCGGGAAGCTTCACTGAGACCACGCACAAGTTTGTTAAGAAAGGCTACGCGATCGTCTTCTACACCAGCCTGGGTGTATGAATCGGAGCCTTTTTCGGTAACGGTAGTTTTAGGTCCAGCATTCATGGCCGACATAAAAGCATTGATGACAGATGATAATGGGTTGGCCATTGTTTCTATTTTTTTCAATTGATATTATGATAAAAAATAGAGTTTGAGCATGTATCAAATTTTTTTAATTACACTATTATATGTTGTTCATTTCCCTTGGAATGTTAAATTTTTTCTGTGGAAAAATGTTCATCGGAGATGCCGTATTTAGCATCAAAGATGCTAAATGCATTCATCTTCATCTAAATCGATCAAGTTTCCATAATCCAGGCTCATATTTTTATTAAAGGATTCTGATTTTGCTTCCAGAAATACTGTATGAAAAGCTGAACTAGTTAATATTTGTTGCAACGTGCTACGTTCACCAGGTTCAATCTTCTCGTTATATTCCTCTCTAAGTGATAGATAATATTTGGGTTCAGCAATTCGTCTTTCATCAGCTGTGCAATCAGGAAATATTTCACAGAATCCATCTCCGCCACTATTCAGATGTATGTATAAGCCTATTTCCAGAATCTCATCAATTACCTTGTTAATATCGAGAAAGTCATCGATATTATCAGTAAAATATTGGCACAAATAGAAGATAGGATGACCCATTTCTATTGTAACCTCATGTATATAGTTCGTCAAGAATCTGCACCGGTTTCTTTACGTAATATTCATATTATGTTATGTTTATGTTTATTGTAAATGCTTCCCACATCAGATACAGTAGATCAATTTTCGCGACCGCAAGGGAGCAGGGATAGTTTTATTAGGAAGCAAAGCGTCGAATAAATCAATTTTGTTCATTTATCCTTACCCTTAGGTGTCCTTTTACGAGTAGCTGGTAAGATCAATTCATAGGTTTCTATGCCTTTTGGCGACTTCTTTTTTTCAGTCACCTTGAATCCCGTTTTTGAATATAAGTTATGTGCTCTTTTATTGCTAGTGAGGACACTCGTTGTGATATCGAATCCGCCGTTATGGACTGGTTCAATTAATTGATTTAAAAAATTCTTACCTAAACCCTGCTCAATTGCGTCAGGATCGATGGCTAATGTCTTCATTTGATAGAATTCATATGGTCTCTTTCGAGGGATCATCTAAGAGATACCCAAAACCTTACCAGTCTTCATATCTTCTAAGACGACTAATTCACAGTTATCTTTGGCTCTATACAAAATAAATATTGGAACAAATCCGATGTATCCTTGCTTATGCCAGTAATTAAACATACGGATAAATTGATCCATTTCATCTTTGGTCTGGACAAGCTTAACTTTTAGCATCACTATATGTAATAATGATACATTTCTTTTTCAGTTAAGAGGTCAAGTTTCACAATGTAAAAGCATAAAAGTAAATTAAAATACAACGCATACATTATGGCAC
>Ga0163150_10007802_pt1 | contig 12422 bp, 13 predicted proteins | sample OliLakLV19P2IB_FD_148628 | JGI IMG/M metagenome (GOLD analysis project Ga0163150, IMG submission 148628) | Freshwater microbial mat bacterial communities from Lake Vanda, McMurdo Dry Valleys, Antarctica - Oligotrophic Lake LV.19.P2.IB | ecosystem: Environmental > Aquatic > Freshwater > Lake >...
GCCTGCAGCCATTGCATCCCCGCCACCAGGTTGCCGTCCGGGGTCTCGAGCGCCAGGTGATAGTGGTTGCTCATCAGCACATAGGCATGCAACGCCCAGTTCGATTTCCGGCAGGCCTCGAACAGGCAGGCCTCAAACGCCGCCTTCGCCCCTTCCGTTTTGAAGACATCCGCCCGGTAGTTGCCCCGGTTGATCACGTGGTAGCACGCCCCGAGAAATTCCAATCGCAGCTTGCGCGCCATACCACCAGCTAGGGTCGGACAGTTTCTCCGTCAACTGCAATATACTCGACCTGACCCCTTTTGCTCTGCCGTCAGGTTTTTCCGGCAGTTTTTCCCGTTCCTCCCGAAACACGAGCGGCCGGAATCGCTGGAACGCTACAGCGTCTGGATGCGGGAACTCCAGGCCGCCGGCGACGAGGCGTTGAGGGACATGAAATCCGGCGCGATTTGATGCCCCTATTTGCCGGAAGCTGACCGGCTATGCTGCTACCATGAATTGGATACCCACTGAAGCGGTCGTCATCGCATCAATCGGCGCAGTCGCGACTGTCTTGACTGCCACTTTACCGGCCATGCTGGAACGGAAGCGTTCCATTCGGCCACGGCGCAAGCGGCCACGGCGGGCGTGACCGCACACCGTCCCGAGTCTCCTTCCAACGGGCCAGAAGGGCCCCCTGGGAACCCGGGGCGATTTTTGTGGTGAGAGACAGTGGACGCATGTGCTACAGAATCGGGAAATCCCATGGTTCCGGCTGCCGGACGGAGCTAAACTCCTTGCTTCGTACTTCAGCCAGGCGTAACACTCAACCCGACATGCTTGGGCCGGCACGTCTAACCCTTGCTGCCCATGAAACGATCTGCCTGTTTCGTCCTCTGGTTTTGTTCGATGGTCTTCGTCGGCCTTGCGGCCGACTTTCAAGCTGGTGACCGTGTCCAGCTTGCCGCCCAGCATCCCGCCGGCGGTCCCGTGCGCGACCAACCCGGCGACAGCCAGTATTTCCGCTGGCCGGACAAGACGGACGGCGTCGTGGTCGCCGTGCAGGGCAATGCCGTGCAGGTCGAGGCCAGCACCAAGCGCGGATGGATTTTGGGCAAATACCTGGTCGCACTGGCAGCGCCGGGGGACGAAGGCACGGAGGTTCCCTCGCTCATCATTGGAGCTTGGAACCTTGAGCACATGCACGACGGCGCGGCGCGGGGGTTTCCCGAATTGATGGGGCCGAAGGCGCTGCCGCCGCGGACCCCGGGCGACTATGCGAAGATCGCCGACGCCATACGCGACCAGTTGGGCACTGCGGTTATCATGTTGAGTGAAATCGCGGGCGTTCCGGGACAGCGGACTTCACTGGAGCTGGAGCGGCTGAAAGCGCTGCTCGGTCCCACTTGGAAATACGCAATCGGCAGCTCGGGCGGTATCAATGGGGCGCAGCGGGTGGCGATTTTGTATGACGAGGCGCGAGTCGAGGCGATCTCGATCGATGAGCTGACCGTGCCGGACATCGACGTTGAGGGAGATGATATTTTTGACCGCGATCCGCTGGTCGGTTACTTCCGGGTGCGGCGCAGCGGCTCCACGCCAGCCACGGATTTTCTGGCGGTTGCGCTGCATCTGGCGTCCGGCCAGAATAAGGTGGCCAACCACAATGCGGCGATGGAGCGGTTTCGCACGGAGCTGCACGCCTATTGTCAGGCCCGGCCGGCGCTGCGGAACGAGAAGGACATTCTCGTGGGGGGCGATTTGAACGCGAGCCACTACGACAACAAGAAAGAGGACTTTTGGGAAAACTTCGACAGCGGCGGCTACAAGTTCGCGGCGCTGGCGCCGCCAGATGGTGACGACTACCTGGCGACGCGGTTGAAGGGCACACCGTTGTTCCCAGGCTCACAGATCGACTACCTGTTCGCGTCTGCTTCGCTGAAAGGCCTGCTCATCCTGCCGGTCGCGACCGTGCATCACGAGTTGGCCGCCAACGGCGACTTCCTGATGTATCGCCGGAATTACAGCGATCACTTCCCCATCACCGTGAGCATCATGGTGGGCAATGACCTCGACAACTAGGCTCACTCCGGACCTAAGCCCATGAGTGCAACCGATGATCCCCTCCTGCTTCCCCCCGAGCGGGTGACCGTCAGCCAGCCGGTCCGTTTCCTGCCCGGCGAGAAAAAGCAACCGGTCCCCAAGCCGGGCATGGCCTTGTGCCTGTCCGGCGGCGGGTACCGGGCGATGGTCTTCCACCTTGGGGCGCTGATCCGCCTGAATGAACTGGGCCTGTTGGGCCGACTGGCGAGGATTTCGAGCGTTTCGGGCGGCTCCATCACCGCAGCTATGCTGGGCTTGAAATGGGGCAAACTTCGGTTCCGGAAGGACGGGTTTGCCGAGGGGTTGATGGCCGAGGTAATCGACCCGGTGCGCAAACTGGCGGGCGTAACCATCGATGCCGGCGCCGTCCTGATCGGCGCCCTGCCGGTCAAGACCGCGAGCAAGCAGATCGCGAAGTCCTACGCCAAGCATCTCTTCGGGGACGCGACGCTGCAGGACCTGCCCTTCCCCAAGAAGGCGCCGCTCTTCGTGATCAATGCCACCAATGTGCAGAGCGGCGTGCTCTGGCGCTTCACCCGCCCTTACATGGGAGATTATCTGGTCGGACGGATCATGCGGCCGAAATTCAGTCTGGCCGACGCGGTTGCGGCTTCGTCGGCCTTTCCTCCAGTCTTGTCCCCGGCGATTTTCGAGCTCGATTCATCGCTCTTTAAGAAAGACCCGGGCTGTCCACTTCAACGGGAGCCCTTTACCAGCCGGGTAGTCCTCAGCGACGGCGGCGTCTATGACAACCTAGGACTGGAAACCGCGTGGAAAAGCTTGCGGACCGTGTTCGTCAGCGATGCCGGTGCCAAGATCGCACCCGAGGACGAGCCCAAGGAGGACTGGGCACGCCACGCCTATCGGGTGCTCGACATGGTTGACAACCAGGTCCGGTCCCTGCGCAAGCGCCAGATCATCGAGGCATTCAAGTCGGATACCAAACTCCATGACGGAACCTATTGGGGCATTCGGACGGCCATCGCCCACTATCGACTATCGAACGCTCTACCTTGTCCGCCGGATCGCACGGCTGATCTCGCGAGGATTCCGACCCGGCTCAAAGCCATGAATGACAAACTTCAGGAGCGCCTGATCAACTGGGGCTATGCCGTGTGCGATGCGGCGCTGCGCAAGCATGCCGCCGACCACCTGCCCAAGCCGCCGCCGCCCCGCGCTTGGCCGTATCCGCAGTCCGTTCCTTGAGCGATGGAGTCCGAAAACGTCCTCTTCGTGCCGAAGCTGGAGTATTCCGCCGGGGCGGAACTACCCGGCAACGGCCGGTTCTATGCCCGCTTCAGTCAGGCCGAAGCCATGACGGACGAGAACGACGAGCCGGAGACCTTCGCCCTGTTTTTTGAGGCCTTCGAGGCGGACTGGTTCGACCGATACCAGGGGTCGCTGGAGCCGGACAGCCGGCCGCAGCTTTACCGCGAGGCGCGTCTGGCCCTGCTGGAAATCCGCACGCCCCGGGAGGGGATGGGCGAATTCATGACCTACGTGGAGACGGCAGACCAGCCCCAGACCTCCTGGGTCGAAATCTATTCCCACAAGGGCGGCGGGGGGACGCCCCTTTACGTCTACGCCAACCTGTTTCAGGAGCCCGTCAACCGGGCCTTCGACAAGATCGGGCGAGTGGATGATGACCGCGCCCGGCGGCTGGAGCAGACAGTCAACCTTGACCATCTGCCCGATGCGACCGACGAAGAGCTGGACGCCGCACTGCTGCCCGTGGGGAAGTCACCAATTCCCTATGCCATCGCCTATGATGTCGGCCAGGGCAACGCCGCAGGGCTCTACGGGACGGATGACTTCGTGAAGGCCTACCTTGATATCGGAGGCGGCGCGGGAGCCCATGTCTTCAGCTTTCCTGCGGCCCTGAAGTCATTCTGCTTCACCCGTCACCCGGTCATCATACTTTCGCACTGGGACCATGACCACTGGTCGTCGGCCTGGCGTGCTCCGGCCGCCTTCAACCAGACTTGGATCGCTCCGCGCCAGTCGATTGGTGCGATTCAGGCTGCCGTGGTCGCGCGAGTTCTGTCCACTGGGCGTTTGCTGCTCATTTCCTCGCCTTTTCCTCCGCGGCATTACGGGCGCCTCATGCTTGAGCGCTGCACGGGGACCGGGCGTAACAACAGTGGCCTGGCCGTGACACTGAGTCAGAAGGAGAAAGGAAAGGGCTTGCAGATGTTGTTCCCGGCGGATGCCCAGTATCGGTATGTGGGCAGTTGCGCCCCGGGGAAGTCCTTCCTCTCGATGGTCGCACCCCACCATGGAGCCACGCCGAAGAGTTCGGTAGTACCGGCTTCCATCGGTCGGCCGGCGTCGCGTTTGGTCTATTCCTATGGCAGGGGTAATTCCTATGGGCACGCCACTAAGCCGGCCCGGGGCGCCCACCACGCAGCAGGCTGGCAGGATCCGAAAGTCCCGCCGAAAGTGCCCGGCGGTGATGTCAGGAACACAGAGGACAGGGGTGCTGCGGGTCTGGGCCACATACTTCTGGCTTGGGCAGTGGCCAGCACCCCGCCGCCGATGTGCTGTGGAGGAGTATCGTGCCAGCTGGGAGCGGTCCAACTATGAGCCGTTACTTTGACGCTTCTAAATAGCTGTGCGGCCATGCTGCGCATGTCCGACGACCCGACGATTAAGGAGATCGCGAAGTTCACCACCGAAAACGAGGAGGCCAGCCGAGTGGCGATGGAGTCCTTTACCACCGCGAGAAGTCTCAATGCTTGGAAATCAAATGGTCCCCTTTTCCATCGGCTGAAATCTGCCTGGAGAACAAGGGAGCTGGCGGCCGCGACAGCGGACTCACGTTGGCCACTGGCCAAGTGGACGTTTGGGCCCACTATCAAGCCCAACCGGACACACTAGTCGCTTTCGACCCCGCCAAGATGCTGGAGTTCGTCCAGCAACACTGCGGCAAATCCGGCATCAGGTATAAATGCGGCATGGGCGATGGACGCCGCGCCAGCGGCTATATCGTCCCCCTCAGAACAATTACCGGCCTCGGATGGGTTCGAACCATTCCGAATTTCTCCGGCACTTATGTGACCGGCGACAACGCTGTGGTATTCTAACTTCTCAGGAGCGCGCTTTCAGCGCAGTTGCTTCGCTTGAGGGCACCCTCAGCATTCATTAGCCAACGGCCCGACCGCGATGGTCAGGCGACCAAGTCCAGGCCGCGGTCATCGAGAAACCGGCTGGGAGTGTTCCGCCAATTGGATTGGTCGGAGACGTAGAGCACGAATCGTTTGGCGCGGGTCAGGGCGACGTAGAACAAACGGCAGCTTTCATCCAAATCCGCCGCGCTGGTCGCACGACGATTAGGCAGCTGACCTTCATTGAGGCCGATCAACGCGACCGCATCCCACTCGAGGCCCTTCGCCGCATGCATGGTCAGCAGACGCAGGCTGCGGTCGGTCGCGGCAAACAAGCCGAGGTCAGAGACGGTCAGGACGGCTGGATTGACGTAATTCCGCCGCATCTGTGCGCACATTGCGGTCGCAGATTGGCTGAGCAGGGCCGCCGCGGCCGCAGGCAGGAATCCATCGGCCACCAGTTGCGCGCCGAACTGCGTGGCGGCCGCACCCAACCAGTGTTCGGCCGACGGATTGTCGTCCCGCAGTGCCGCCGCGATCCGTAGGAGCCGGTAGATTGTCGTGCGACCGGCATGGCTGAAAATGTCCATGCGGTCGGTTTCCGAAGCGTCCGACACCATCCGATGCAGCTCGCGCTGCAGGTTACGCAAGAGCCGCGGGTTCCGTCGTTCGATGTATTCGCACGCATACTCCGCCAATCGCGCGAAGAGTTGCGAGCGCTGATAGGGGCGCGCGCCGGGGCCGATGATGGGAACGCCGGAGGCCCGCAGGGACCGACCGACGTTGATCAAGGCGAACCAGGACGGCGCGAGGATGGCGGCATTGCCGATCTCGATTCCGTTTGCAGCCAGCGCCGGCAGAAAATGCTGCTCGATCGCCTCAAAGGGAGTCGCCGCATGCACATAGACCGGCTGAACCGTGTCTTGGGCGATGGGCCCCGCTGAGGTCATGGCGACCGGCCGCGGGCGGAGCTTGCCGGCCTGGGCGACGATCTGCGGGTTCGATCGCCAATTCTGCGACAACTGAAAATCACGCCGCGCCGCAATCTGGGCGGCAAACCCTTCGCTCAGTTCCGGTCGCGCGCCCGCAAAGCCGAAAATGGACTGGTGGGGGTCGCCCACGAGGAAGAAGCTGCTCCTCGCGGCCGCATGGATCTTCTTCAGGATCTCGATCTGCAGGACGGTGGTGTCCTGAAATTCGTCGACGAGCACCCAGCGGAACCGGCATGAAAGCGCCCGCGCCAGGCTCGGATATTCGGTCAGCAGCCGGTTGGTCAGGTAGATGATAGTCGCGAAATCGACCGCCTTCGCTTCATGCAGCTTTTGCCAGAAGGCGTGGGCCGCCGCGGCGGTGACCAGTGCCCCGGCACCGAGGATCGGTTCGCCGTTCAGATCGCGGTTGAGGTTCTGGAACTCCTCCCGGGCGTCGCGTGCAAGCCCGTGCGCGGTGCAGACCGCCGCCACGATGGCCTGGAATTCGTCGGAGTCGGAAGGCAGGAGCGTGAATCCCGCGGGATATTCCGCGCAACGCCAGGCGAACCGCTTAAGGATATAGTTCAGGCAGAAGGAATGGATGGTGGAAACCTCGCAACATTCGAGGTCCTCGGTCGCGCTGTAGATCCGCAGGCGATTCTCGATCTCATACACCGCCGCGTTCGTATAGGTGATGACGGCGATCTTCCGCGGCGTGCCGCGCACCGTGTCCAGGCACCGCAGCGTTTTCGCGACAATGGCCCTCGTCTTGCCGCTGCCCGGACAGGCTTCAAGCAACAGATTTTCGTCGCAGCGGACGGCCGCAAGTTGTTCCGGTGTCAGATCCATTACGCGATGAGCCAGGTGACGGCGTCCCGGATATAAGCCGGCAGCTCAGTCGCGAGCGACGCATGCTTCGAGGCCACCTGCGCAAAGCGGGCCTTGCCGAAGCGCTTCGCGGTGTTGAGCACCGAATTGTCGAGGCCCGCCAGTGCGGCGCCGAGGTCTTCCGCTGTCTCCACGAACTCCAATGCGACGGCGGCCTCCTGCAATCGCGCCCGGATCCGCGGCGCGCCGAGCTCCGCGCAGGTTCGTTCGAGCACAGGCAAGAGGCCGGAGATGGCGAGAGTGCGTTCGAAGGTCGTCTCGCAGGCAAAGACCCTGAGAAAATCGTTCTCGAAGGCGGCCAACGTGTCGCTGCGCCGGGGTTCCGGCGTGTCCTCCGCCTCCTCGTCCTCGTCCGCCGGAATCGCCGTCGCATCGGCTGGCTGCAAATCCCCGTCCGTCACGATGGCGCATTTCTTCCGCAGCCCGCTGGTCGAGAAGAGCTTGGCGTAAGGCCCGAAATGCACCCCGTGAATTGGCACCACCGCGATGCCGAGACGCTCAAGGTCGATGTTCATCACCTGCTTGACCAGTGCCGGGATCAAGAACAGTTCCGCCGGTCCCTCAACCAGCATGACCTTGCGGGCGAACAGCAGCGTGGAGCGGGTCGCGTCGAGATAACGCTCCAGGTCGGCCTTGTCGGCCGGGGTCAGCCCCGGCATGGCCTGCGCGGCGACGGCCTCGGTGGCGACGCCGCCGGTATTGGTCAGGCAGAGCAGCGAGTCCAGCGACGCGGCAGAACTGATGTGCGTGCTGTGCGTGGTGACGAAGGTCTGAAAAGGGCTGCCGCAAAGTTTTGAAAAGAGGACGTGCTGCAGCTGCGGATGGAGATGAGCTTCCGGTTCCTCGATCAGCAGCAGCTGGCCAGCGGTGTCCGGCCGCGTGATACGCCGCCGGAAATATTCCAGCAGCATACTCACGTAGAGAACATTGTTCAGGCCCAGCCCGTTGCGCGCGGGTTCAAAATCCACGACCGGCCCGTTCGTGAGGAGCACGGTCAGATTCCGACTGATGGAATGAAACGTGGGGGCAATCATGCCCAGCCGCAGGGGCATCGCGAACGCTTCGCCGGCGGTGTCGGCGAAGGAAGAATTGGCAGCGGCGCCGGCGACGTGGATGGTCGGGCTGGCCTCGACGCCGTCATTGGCCGTCTTGATGATTCCAACTAGCGCCTCTTTCTCGGCCTGGGGGATGTCGAGCACGGCGAGTAGCCGGCTCAAGGGCGACATCCGCGAGTGCCGCAGGTCGTTTTCAACATCCCGCAGTGCCGGCAGGAAATCGATCTTGAATGCCTGGAGATCCTGAAACCGAATCGCCTGGCCGCAGGCGTCCTTCCAGCCGACGATCGCCGGGTCGCTGCCCGGCCCGCTGCCGCCGCCCGTCAGCTCCCAAGCGTAATCTTCACTCGTCAGGGCGTTGCCATCCTTTTCGCCACGCTCGATCGCCTCGCGCACCGCCTGCCGAGGACGGAAGCGGTAAACCACGCGCGCCAGATCTTCGGAAACCTCCCACAGCCCGCACATTGCACATTGTTCCGGCGAGCCGGTAAACCCGGTCAACTCGACCGCCACGAGAATCTGCCGCGCACTGGCTAGGCCCGCGCAGCCATGGACATCATTCTCGGTCAGCTGGCGCTGGCTCGAAGGCAGGTTGACGTCCATTGCGAGCCGGAGCGCGTGAAACAGATTGGATTTGCCGGCATTGTTCTCGCCGAGCACGCAGGTCACGCCTCTTTGGATCGGCACGTCCAAGAGTGAAAAATTCCGGTAGTCCCGGACAACTAGTCTCGAAATGTTCATGGGCTGCCGAACCGTATCGCCGAGCCCGGCAACTTAGGCAAACCCAGAGCGTCAGGGTGAGCCAGCGGACGTCCTCGATCGCGCAACTGAAGAATGCGTGCCGGCTTCGATCCAAATTCAGGCGCCCGGCCTGTTCGTCTATGGCGTGCGCACGGCCCGCTCGCCGCGCGGTTGGATCTTGCCCGTGCAAATGTCCTCGATCTGCACAATTTCCTGCTGGCTCATCGTGCGGATCAGTCCGAAGACCCGCAGCCGCGCCTGCGGGAACGCCTCGTGCAGCCGCGTAGCCGAAGCCAGAAGCATGGTGCCTTGGGTCACCACATCGTCTACGATGACGATACTCCGCGGTTTCAAGAGTTCGTCGGTCACGCGAAGCGAATCGTAATGTGCCTGAAACGTCGGGCGGTCGGCCGGGCGGGAGAACGCGGCCTTCGGCACGGCGGTGACTCGCTCCAGCAGCATCCGCGTCTCCTGACCGAGGCCATTGGCGACCAGCTGTTCGCAGATCAGCCGGGTCGGGTAAAGGCTGTCCGGCTTGACGGGTGAACTCCGGGGCGCCGGCACCAACACCGCTTGGTCGCCGAACCAATCGGCAAGCACCGAGCCGGCAACTTTCCCGCTCAGGCGGCGGACCAAAAAGGGAATCATCCGGACGAGCTTCGGCGGGTTACCCACCTGGCCGAGCCCGTCCTGCTTCACCAGCGAGCAGATGTCTTTCGAGCGCCGCGACACCGGCGACGTCCCCTGGGGCCCGTAGACGAGAAAAGACCCGAACGGAATCTCAGGCAAAGACGGCATCGACGCTCAAGCGACCCGAAGGCAAGGCGTCGAAAAATGCGTCCAGATTGTCGCTCGCCAGCACCTGCGCGCCGTAACCCAGCATTTCCTTCGGCCATTTCAGACTCTGGTTGTTAACCACCGACTCCATGATGAAAAGCATCCGGCCGAGGCGCAGCGCCTCCCAGCCCTGTGCTAAGGCCCCGCTGGATTCGCCCGCTTCCACGATCACCGACGCGCTCACGATGAGCGCCATCGTCGCATTGCGGATGGGAAAATTCTTCAGCATCGTGGGATAGCCGGAGGGAAACTGCGACAACACCGCGTGCTCGCGCATCATAACCGCCTGCAACGCCTCGTTCGAACGCGGATAGCTCTTATCGAGCGGCGTGCCGATGACGCCGATGGTTTTGCCACCCGCTTCGATGGCCGCATGGTGGGCCGCGGCGTCGATGCCTTCCGCCAGACCGCTCACCACCACCGCGCCGCGTTCCACGAGCAGCCGCGAAATTTTCGCCGCGCGCTTGAGGCCGTCAGCCGACGCCTTGCGCGAACCCACGACCGACACCCGGGGATGAATGTCGAACAGCTTGCAGTCGCCCGCGACGAAAAGCTTCTTCGGGCTCCGACGCTTCTCCACATCATTTAGCGGTCCGAGCAACTCCTCTGGTGTGAACTCCTGTGTCATGTTTTGGCCGAGAGTCTAAAAACCATACTTACCGTGTCAACGATACCCTCAGGGGTCATCAGCCGGCCCTCGGCCGTTCCCCAGCCAAAAAACGTCGCGCCGTTCATTGCGGCCGTCAATGCAGGTGTGGTAACTGAAGTCGGTGGATTTTCCATCCACTCGGTGAACCGTGAAATGCCGCGTCCGCCCAAAATGTGCGTCGGTATCGAGCGTGAAATAGTCGACCCCGGCACCTACCTTTTCCGACGCCTCGGGGTGGCAGGCGAGCAACTCCCGCAGCAAGGCATCATCTTCGGGTCCGATGCGAGTGCCGTCAGGGTAGCAATCTCGGATGCCTCCGAAGAACTCTTTCGCTTCCCCCTTGGTCCGGAATTCCAGCCCACTGATAACGACGGGAACTGCCATAATTTGCCAAGACTTCGCACAATTCAGACGGGCAGCAACCCTAGATAGGTTGTCCCAGCGGCTCCTTAGTCGAGTGGAACGAATGGAACGAATAAATGACACGGAGCAGGGTTGAATCCCTCCCACCTTCGAGTAACATGGTAGCAGAAATTGACCCGGCGCCTGGTTTCCCTCTCTGAAAAACAGGGATTCGTTCCTAAAGTTCTTGGAACGGATTGGACCGGGCAGCCATTCGACGCGGCCCTCGCGATGCTCGGGCCTTGCTCATGGCAGGCCATCTTGTCGCGAGGGCCGCGTCGAATGCCCTGAGCTTGTCGAATGGCTTTCGTTCTGAGATTGGTGAATAGTTCTAAAAACGGGCCGCCTAAAATTATGCCCGTTATCTTCCCCTCCATCCCCTGCCTTGCGTCTGTTCCTGGCCTTGCTTGGGTCTACATCCTTCAGTCAGCCGACGGCTCCCTTTACATCGGGCAAACGGCCGATCTTCCCGAACGCCTGCGCAAACATCGCCTCGGACTTGGGAGTAAGCACACCCATGACCACGAAGCTCCGCGACTCATCTATTGCGAGGGCCCGATGGACTTGACTGCAGCCGTTCAACGGGAGTTTCAACTCAAACGCTGGTCCCGCGCCAAGAAGGAGGCGCTAATCCGCGGCGACCGCGCTGCGCTCCGGCAGCTCAGTCAATCGCACGACTGACGGCACCGGTGAGCGGCTCCAAAAGGAATCCGGGCAGGGTTACAGCGCCACCAACCTTAAACTGTTCCGACAGTTCTATCTCGCCTATCCCCGGTTTCAACCGAACCGGATCGGTCACACGGCGAGTGACCAATTGCCGGTTCCCCGGAAGGAAAGGCCGAAAGCAGAGATTGGTCACACGGTGTGTGACCAATCCTGGCAGCCCGGACAATGGCACCCCGACCTATCCTGGTCACTCTACCGCCAACTGCTGCGGGTCGATTCTGCGGAGGCCCGTGGATTCTACGAAATCGAGGCGGTGCGGAATGCCTGGTCCGCCCGCGAACTCGAACGGCAGATCAACAGCCTGCTCTATGAACGGCTGGCCAAGAGCAAGGACCGGGCCGGGTTGCTGAAACTGGCGCGCAAAGGCCAGGAAGTCACCCGGCCGGTCGATGTCTTCAAAGACCCGGTGGTCATCGAGTTTGTCGGCCTGCCGGAGTCGACGCGGCTGGTGGAGTCCGACTTGGAGGAGGCGCTCATCGGCAACTTGCAGGCCTTTCTCCTCGAACTCGGGAAAGGCTTCGCTTTCGTCGCGCGGCAGAAGCGGATCATGATCGAGGGCGACCATTTCTACATCGACCTTGTTTTCTACCACACGATTCTAAAATGCTGCGTCCTGCTGGACTTGAAGATTGGCAAACTGACGCACCAGGACCTCGGCCAGCTCCAGCTCTACGTGAACTACTTCGACCGGGAAATCCGCACGGCGGGCGACAATCCCACGCTGGGCCTGATTCTTTGCACCGACAAGAACGATGCGGTCGTCAAATACACACTCGGACCGGAACAGCGGAACCAGATCTTCACCAGCCGCTACAAGCTGCACCTGCCGAGAGGGCAATAAAGGGGTCAGAGGGCAATAAAGGGGTCAGGTCAAGTATATTGCAGTCGTTCATTCGCTGTGGGTCCGATACCCCGAAGCTTGCTTCGGCTTGGTTGGTTGATCGGGTTTGAGTGTGGATTGCATGAC
>Ga0163150_10007805_pt1 | contig 12419 bp, 5 predicted proteins | sample OliLakLV19P2IB_FD_148628 | JGI IMG/M metagenome (GOLD analysis project Ga0163150, IMG submission 148628) | Freshwater microbial mat bacterial communities from Lake Vanda, McMurdo Dry Valleys, Antarctica - Oligotrophic Lake LV.19.P2.IB | ecosystem: Environmental > Aquatic > Freshwater > Lake >...
GCATCCTCGCTGCCAGAGGTCAGATTGAATGCTCCTACCCGCTTCGTCGTCGCGGCCAGGGCTTCGGGTTTCTCGCCCGTTTCCCAGCGGTCGTTCGTCGCAATGATTTGGGCGCCGGAATAGAGGGTAAGGACTGGGTCAGCGAGCGCCGTCGTCAGCCCGAATGCCTGCAGCGTGGGCCCGACGGCCCGGATCAGCATGCGTTGATAGGCTGGGCCGGAAACAACGAACCCGCCGATCAGCACGCCGTCGCCCGTGCGAACCGATGCGCGGCTCGAAAGGTTCACGGTGCGGCCGTTGCCGTCCAACTCGTAGAGCTCCACGAGTCCGATGCCGCCTCGGCCGGACGGGGTGGTCACTTGCACGGTGTAAGAACCCGAACTCAGATGGTTTGCCAAGGCTGCGTCTTTGCTGCCTTTAGTGAGGGGGAAGGCGCCGGCGTTGCGGGAGTAGAACGGCAGTTCCGTGGCGTCAGTGCCCGTTTCCCAACCGTTGTTGCGGAAGATTTCAGCACCGTTTCCTGCGAAGATGCTCAATTGGGGATCAGGCACGAGGCCGGAGGCACCGAACGCGGCCAAACCAGGCCCGATTGCGCGCGACAGATAACGTTTGGCGGCGGTGTCCGCCACCACCACGCCGGCGATCAAGGCGTTCTCACCGGCACCCACCAGCGCGCGAGTAGAGATATTGGCGAGGCGTGCTTTGGGCGATAGCGGGGAAGACGCTTCGCCGCCCACCGCGGCACTCCAGGGACTGCCTGGAAACACGTCGCGGAGGTCCGCGCGGTACGACCGAACGTGCACGTTGGCACCGGCGGGCACGGAGAGTGGGGTGGACGTGAGTTCGGCGTTGGGAGCGATATCGCCGCCCATGGAGCGGGGGTCCGACCCATCCAGCGTGTACACCATCTGCACGCCCGCGAGCGCCGTGAAGACGAGTGAGCTTCCGGATTGGGTGACTTTGGGCGGCGCGAGGAACTGCTGATCAATCCATTGGGCCCGGTTGGTTACCCAAAGTTTCATGTGCTCGATTTGCGCGTCGTAGCTCCCACTCGGAATCGTGTTGTCGGGCCATCGTGCGGCATCTCGTCTCGCTGCATCCGCGCCCACGCTGGCCGCGAGGGGAGTGATCAGGGAAACTAGGTTTCGCGCGGAGAGTTCGTTTTTCCGAAGCGCATGCCACCGGTCAATCCAGTCCTGCATGAATTCGGGATCCTCTGCGATGATGCCCCACCAGCCGACTCGCCAGGGATCAGGGGTACCAAGCCCACTCCACAGATCCCAACGCCAGGAACGTTCGTCCCAATAGGATCCCAAGGCGCGGTCGAAATCCCAGACGGGCCCCGCGGTCAATTTTCCGCCGCGGTCTTTCGTGAAGTACGCACTGCGCGTCAGCGCGTCGGGATTGGCGGTGAAGACATTGAGGATGTGATGATCAACCCACGACGCCCGATCGATGAAGTCGAGGTAGCTCCTCTCCGCGAACCGCGTGGAGCGGTCAGCAATCAAGGCGTTTTCCATTCCTTGGACATAGTCCTTGATGTAATTTAACTGCGCCGGGGCCACTTCATCAGCCTTGGGCGAAACCAAGATGATCGAGGCCGATCCATCGTTCGGGAACCCCCCGTTGGTGAGCCATCCAATCTCGTCGGAGTCCTTGGGATCGATTTTGATGATATACCCGCCCGTCAGAGCTGGGCCGGAAACGCTGTAAGGGGAAAGGGCCGCGATCGGAACCCGGCCTGCGGCGACCTCAATCCGGTCGGTGGTGACGTAAATCCCCGCGTAGTCGCTCGCGTCCAATGCATCTCCCGTCGCGTTAAAGAAAACCTCCACCAAGCGCGTACGTGGAGCCCAGCGTCCCATTTGGTTCGAAAGCGAATAGACGAAGGCGTTGTTGACGTAACCAAGATCGAAGGACCAGGGCGCGACCAATGCCCAGCGATCGTAAGCCGGTAGATCCAACAAAGGCTGCGCCTGACGTTTGCCCGCTGCGTCGGTCAGACGGATGTTATATCCTTTCTTCGGGAAATCGGCTGACGAAGAACCGCGGACCGAAGCCGTCAGCGGCGTGACCAGATCAGGTTGATTCGCGAAAACTGGGCGTCCATCGTTCCGGGGCTGATAGACGTAAAGCGACGACGCATGGTCGATGCCGTCCTGCGTCAGCGATCCCGACCCCTGACTATCGATTACGAAAATGGGTAGTTGACTGGAAAAGCTAGTGATGTCGTTTGCGACCCGGGAGTAGTAGTGGGTTTCGGCGGGGCCCCGCATGTCCCCGCTGGTCGAAAACACGGCGGCACGTACGATGGAGCTGGCGTCGATCGAGATTGGACCGGAGTAAACGGGGGACGTCCGGGTCGGCTCAGGAGCCGCATTCGCACCCAAGCCACGGGCAACGACATACCGGATCTCCTGGTCGGTGGAGACGCCCGAGAGCACCAGGGTGAACGCGATTCGAAAGGGCCCGCCGGCACGCGAGAAACTGACGGTGTTTTCCAAGGGAATGGGGTCCAAAGCGCTATTCACCGCGCCCGGTGTCGGTGTCACGAACGTGTTCGCGCGCGAGATTGATCCGTCCTTGGCAATTACAACGCCGTAGGAAACATCGTCGGCCAATGCGGGGAATCCGGGCGTGAACTCGAAGGCGACAGAGACTCCGTCAGGTTTAGTCAGGCCTAGATACTCGCCTCCGGCACTCAGGGCAAAGTTGGTATGAAGGTTAGCCCCCGGGGTGCGTCGATTCTTGTTGGAGGCGAACACCACCAAATAGGCGCCGCCATCCAAGGTGACAGCGGGGAGCGGCCATTTGGTTAAGGTCGACGCTGAGTCCGTCAGATACCAGCCGTTCAGGTCAACGGCTTGAGCCGACGGATTATGCAGCTCGATCCAATCCGAGTAAGCGCCATCTTCGTCTGCCAGCGTGGATCGATTAGAGGCCATGACTTCACTGATGATCACGTCGGCTTCGGCATAGCTCGCGAGCATCATCCAGAACGCTAGCAACCAGCACCCGTACTTGACCTTAAGGTGTGGATGAAGCGTTGGCATCGTTCCCCTTGTGACGGCCGCGATGCACCCTCGGTTAACACGAAGATGCGTAAAAGAAATGGCAACCACGGGTTCGAGATCTCGGGTACGTGTTTTCGCTCCGTATTAACCCCGGGGACACACCGATTAGCGTGGGCGCTACTACCGACAATTCACTTGCGAGTTTTTACCCCTGAGACAAGTTATCCCAAACCCCCCTGATCGATGTTCTTCAAGTTTTTCGTCCTCTTCATCGCGGCGAGTTTCACGGTGCTTGCCCAAGGCACTTCGCCGTTTGTGGGAGGAGTTTGGAGCGGCAACGTTTCGGCTACGACGGTTACGGTCGCAGGGCGGCTGGCTTCGCCGAATCTTCGGGCGCGGTTGCAGGTCAGCACCAATCCGAGCCTCACGCCGGCCATCTTTTCCGGCGCCGTCACGACTCCCGCGTCAGGAGCGGCGAAGTTCACGATGCAGGGTCTGCAGCCCGACACCGACTATTATTACGGCGTCGAGATCGCCGGAGTTTTGCGTTCCGAGGTCGAATCGCGGGGACGCTTTCGGACTTTCCCCCTGGGGCGTGGTTCGTTCAAAATTGCATTCGGCTCCTGTGGTGACTTTCGACCACCGGATCAGCGGGCCTACGAAGAGATCCTGAAGGAAAAGCCCCTGTTGTTTATTAACATGGGAGACCTGCATTATAGCGATACGAACACCACCGTCGCGGATGATTATCGCGCCAACTATGACCAGGTGTTGGGTCATCCCATTCAAGGTGCGCTCTACCGTGGGATTCCGGTCGCCTATATTTGGGACGATCACGATTACTGCGGCAATGATTCAGATACGACCGCACCGGGCCGCGATGTTGCGCGCAGCGTCTTCCGCGAACGGGTGCCACATTATCCGATTGGACCCACCGGTGGCGCCGTTGGTCAGGCTTTCACCATCGGCCGAGTTCGCGTGATCATGACCGATCTTCGGAGCGCTTCGACTCCGGCCACGCAGAAAGAGTCCGCTTCAAAGACGCGTTTGGGAGCGGCGCAAAAGGCTTGGTTCAAACAGGAGTTGATCAGCGCCCGCGATTCCGGATTCCCCATGGTCCTGTGGGTGTCGCCGGATCCTTGGATTGCGCCCGCTTTGATCGGCGACGATTCTTGGGGCGGTCACGCGATGGAGCGCACGGAAATTGCGAATTTTATCCGCGACAATCGCATTCGCAATGTGGTGCTGCTGTCGGGAGACATGCACGCCATCGCGTTCGACGATGGGCGTAATTCTGACTATGCCACGAATGGCGGGGCGCCGCTGGTGGTGCTGCACGGCGCGGCGCTGACCAGTGGGGGCTCACTCAAAGGCGGACCCTATTCAGGCGGCGTGCTCCCGGGCAGTCAGCAATATGGCCTGCTTGAGGTCTACGACAATGGCGGGCCGAGCGTCGCCTGTCGATTTAGGGGCATGAAGGCCGGTGAAGGGGCGAAACTCACGCACATCTTCAGCAGCTCGGCCGAAGCGGCGGATGGATTCGCCCTCATCAATATTTCCACCCTGGCGAAACTGAATTCGGCGGAGGACTCTTTGGTCAGCGGCTTTGTCATCTCTGGCACCAAACCGCGTCAAGTGCTCGTCCGGGCCATTGGTCCGACTTTGGATGTGTTTGGCGTTAAGGACGCTCTCACGCAGGCACGCTTGGCCGTTTACGAAGGTGAACGGTTGGTCTCTGAAAACAATGGCTGGGGACGCGGGCTCGACGGCAACACTTCCGCCGATGTGGTCTCCCAAATGACCGGGGCGTTTGATCGGGCTGGCGCGTTTCGCCTACTCGACGGAGCAAGTCGCGATTCCGCGATGGTCCTTTCGGTTGAGCCGGGTGCTTACACCGTCCGCGTGACGAGCGGCGATGGCCGATCCGGGTCGACTTTGCTCGAGGTTTACGACCTCCCGTAACTCGGCTTTGGCCGGTACGCATTTTGAGAATTCGCTTGCTCCGGCGGCCCGGCGGCATTGTGTGCGCCTTGCCTGTAGGGGTGTCCTCCGCGGAGGACTGAGATTGCGGTGCGCTCGGCCGCTCGACCCTTCGAACCTGGACGGATCATGCCGACGAAGGAAACAGCAGGCGCTGCGATGAGCGCCGAGAGGTGCGCGTGGCGCCCCTTCTGCGGGAGTTCCGTTTGGGTCGGGCATTACCACGACCATGAAGCTCCCGACACGAATCCTGTTTTCACTCACCGCCCTCGCCGCACGGCCACTCCTTCCCGCCCAAATCCTGCCGGCCGCCGCGTCCACCGCGGCGGCGTCAGTCCGCACGACCCCCCCGGTTACCCTCGAACCGTTACGCGTGACGGGAGACCTTTGGGAATCCCCGCTCGCCCGAATCCCGGCGAGCGTGAGCGTTTACGACGAGGCAGCGTTACGCTCGGGGACGGTGCGCCATTTTGGTGACTTGGCGGACCAGATTCCCAATCTCACGTGGAGCGGCGGGACATCGCGGCCGCGGTATTTTCAGATCCGGGGTATCGGCGAAAACTCGCAGTACGAAGGTGAGACCCCGGATTCCGCGGTGCGATTCCAGGTTGATGATTTAGACTTCACCGGGCTGGGAATGGTCGCCAACACGTTTGATGTCAGCCAGGTGGAAGTATTACGCGGGCCGCAAGCGGGTGCATTCGGCGCCAATGCGGCCGGCGGATTGGTGCGTATGGTCACACAGGCGCCGACTCCGTTTTGGACCGGGCGCGTGGAGGCTACGGTCGGAGACGACGCGTTGCGCTCGGGCGGATTCGCGATCGGCGGCCCGTTGCGGTCGGATCGGCCCGAGTTGGTCATGGCCCGCCTCGCGGTCCATCAACTCAACAGCGATGGCTTTCGCAGAAACGTTACGCTCAATCGCGACACCAATGCGCGCGATGAGTTCAGTGCCCGGCTTCGTCTGACCGTCAATCCCTCCCCGGTGTGGCGTTGGGAAAGCGCGCTTTTGTACTCGGACGTGAAGAATGGTTACGACGAGTTCGCGCTGGATAATAACGGCGAACGCACCTTCAGCAATCAGCCTGGGCGCGATGAGCAACGTTCCCTCGCCGGCAGTTTGCGCGGCACCTTCACTGGATTTGCCGGGGTGCGTCTCACCTCCGTGACGAGCGCAACCGGAGTGGATTCGATTTACAGTTACGACGATGACTGGACCTCCAACTCATACGACGGCTTCAGCGATCTGCGTCGGGAACGTGACGTATTCGGACAGGAACTACGCGTCGATTCGGCCGTGACCCGGGACGCGTGGGGCTGGATCGATCGGTGGACGTTGGGCGGGTTTTATTCGGATACCCGCGAGGCGAGCTCCTACCGTAACGAAGACCCCGGCAACCTGCGGGGTTTGCGCACGGATTATGATGCGGCGCAGTACGCGCTGTTTGGCCAGATGGCCCATGATTTCAGCGCCCGGACTCGGCTCACGCTCGGCTTGCGGGCCGAGCGACTCCTGGTGGACGGCAGCGGGCTGCGGACGCGGTTCCGCAAGAGCCGCGGCACCTTCGATCCCGAGGTTTCGTTTCAGCCCCGATTCCGGGACACGTTGTTGGGCGGAAAAATCGCACTCGAGCATGAGCTTAACTCGCAGACGGTCGCATTTGCGTCCGTTACCCGCGGATACAAGGGCGGTGGCATCAACGTGGATGCACGCATCAACCCCGCGGCGGATCCGCTAACGTACGGAACGGAGAACCTCTGGAACTACGAGGCGGGGGTGCGCGGACACTGGTTCGAGCAGAGGCTTGCGGCGGAGCTGACGGGTTTTCAACTGGAGCGGTCTGACGCGCAGGTGCGCGACTCAGCCGGATTCGGTGGCAGCTATCGATTCTTCACCGCCAATGCGCAGCGCGCCAAGGTGTACGGCCTCGAGGCCTCGGCCTCGTTTGCGCTGACGCGGCCGTGGTCGCTTTACGGATCGTTGGGCCGAATGGAGTCCTCGCTCAACCGCTTCGTGCTCTCAAACGGCAATGCGGGCGGCGGGCGCCGGCTGGCCAACACCCCGCCGTATGGTTATACCGTTGGGACGCGTTATCGGTCGCGCTCGGGTTGGTTTGGAAATGCTGAATGGGTGGGGCGCGGTGAGCAGTTTGACTCCAACAATCACAATGAAGCCCGGCGCGGCTTTGAGGTCGCCAATGGCAGTATTGGGTACACGTGGGGCAGCTGGAGCGTCACGGTCTGGGCGCGGAATCTGTTGAACGAGCGTTACGAGAAACGCGTTTTCTTCTTCGGCAATGAGGACCCCGATTACGTGCCGAGTCGGTATGAGGCGCGCGCAGATCCCCGCCAGGTCGGAGTCACGGTCGCTTTCCAATTCTAATCGGTCCTCCTCGTACGAGTGGCGGTGCAGCGGGCTCTCGCCTGCTGCATGGCTGCTTCCGTCGCCGCGAGGGACGCATCTGCCGGTTGGCGGTTCCGGCTCCGGCGCGGAGCGGAGTCCACGCCCTACCTTTTTCAAAAGTCACGAGGGGTAGGGCCGCGAGTCCCGTCACCGCCTTTTTCAAAAGTCACGAGGGGTAAGGCCGCGAGTCCCTTCGCCGCCTTTTTCAAAGGTCACGAGGGGTAGGGCCGCGAGTCCCTTCGCCGCCTTTTCAAAGGTCACGATGGGTAGGGCGGCGAGTCCCTTCGCCGCCGCGGTGGCTGCCACCGCCAACCGGCAGATGCGCCCTCGCTGCGAGATGCATCAAACCTCCCGCTTGCCGCGGGCGGGCGGGGACGTTTTCGTTGTCGGCTCAGATGATATCTCTTCACGAAGGCAGAGGATCCAAGGTTAAGAAGCCGCCGGAGCGGGTGTTCCTTTTGCGCCTCAGCATTACGTCCTGTCAGCCGCGAATCTGGCGGAGCTTCCTCGTGCGGGAGTCCATGTGGTTGTCGCGGTTGCACGACAGTATTCAGATCGCCTTCGACTGGTTCGATTATCAGACGCACGCCTTTACTTTGGACGATCTCCGGTTCGGCAATCCGCTGAAACGGGACGAGCTTACGATTGAGGATGATCGAGACGTAACGCTGGCCGACGTTGATTTGGAACATCGCGAACGATTCACCTACGGCTACCACTTTGGTGATGGCTGGCAGGTGGACATAAAGGTCGAGAAGACCCTGAAGGTCGAGAAAGGCGCTTCCTATCCGCTCTGCGTTGAGGGTGAACGTGCCGGGCCGCCCGAGGATTGCGGTGGCGTGGAGGCGTTTCACGACATGCTCGCGTGTATCAAGGAACCCAATACGGAATTGGGCCGCGAATGGCTGGAGTGGTTGGGACCCGACTATCATCCGGATAGGTGCGACGTCGCAAAGATCAACAAGGCGCTACGGAAGCTGGGCAAATAAGCCACGTCGGCGCAGCCGCGAGGGTGCTGACCGCACGGAGAGACGTCGCCAACAGAAAACCGAGGCGCCCGAGAACGTTCGCGGCAGGCACCACGCAACTGACAGTCGCTCAATGCTTGGGCGACACTCGTCCAGGAGCTGCCGGGAAGAACGGTGCAAGAAAGTCGATGAAGTCCTTAAACACGAGTGGCTCCGTGCGCGTATGCGTCCAATGCATCACCAGGATCGCCAGAATCAGCATCAGGACAAATCCAACTAAAGCGGGACTGATGCTGCGCAGGAAGCGATAAAAGCTCAGCGTCATCATCAACGCGAAGAAGCCGCAGAATAGCGTGATGAAATGATGCTCAGTAAACAGCGTTTTCACCATCTTCCACAACGGATCGACGCCCTTCATGAACGGCGAGGAGTCGATGTTCATTAGGAAGTTCACGGTTCTGGTTTGAAGGACTGGGATGGATATAAAAAGCAGGCGTGATGTGCTCGCGGGCGGAAAACTCCGATCGGAGACAGCAATCCTGTGGTTCGGCCGATTCCAAGCCCACTGAACTGTAAGCCATTTGCTTAACGATTATTTAGCCGCTTCTCCTGGAATTGTCCCGGCCAGGACCGTGATCATGCGGTCGGGGTTTAGGATGCGCTTGATGGCGGCGTTCACCTCGGAGGCGCTCAACGCCTCGATGCGTCGGGGATACTCGTCCACCCATTCCGGGCCATAGCCCCTTTGCACGGCGTTGAGGAGCGTGGCCGCCAGGCCGTCGGTGGTGGACAGTGCGACTTTGTACGAACCCGTGAGGGTTACTTTGAAGTTCGAGAGTTCCTCCGCACTCAATCCCTGTTCGGTGAAGCGCCGGAGCTCCCGCAGCGTCGACGCGATGCCTTTGTCGAGCAGGTCGGGCGCAAATGTCGCCCGGATTGCCCACGTGCCGTCGGCGTAAGTGTCGGCGCTCAGGCCGGCCCCGATGCCATAGGTCAGGCCTTCCCGATTTCGAATGATGTCGAGCAATCGGGCGGAAAAGAACCCGCTGCCCAGCACCGCAGTTCCGAGGTTCAACGCCTGATACTCCGCGTCAGCGTAGCGAAGCCCGGAGGATTGTCCCAGTACCATGGATACGCTCGTCTTTCCCGGCATGTTGACCTTTTCAAGCCGGCCGGCTGAAACGGGTGACGTTTTTTTCGCGGTGGGGATGGGTTCGCCACCGGTCCAGCCGTCGAAAGCCTGTCGGAGAGCTTGGTCCAAGGCGGTGTCATCCACGTCGCCAACCGCGACAATGCGCGCCGCGGCGGGTCCATAACTCGCGGCATGAAACGCCTTCAGTTGATCCAGCGTCGTGGCTTCGATCGCGGCGAGATAGGCTTCCGGGCTCGGCGGGTGATTGGGGTGACCCTCGGGAAACACCGCGCGCTCGAAAGCGCGCTGCGCCCGGAAATCCGTGTCCTCCATTGCGCGGAGAAAACGTCCGGACACTTGCTTCTTCAATTTGGCGAGTTCCTCGGCATCGAAACGCGGCGTCCGGAGCTGTTCGCCCAACAGCCCCACCACGATGGGTAGATCTTTGCGCAAGAACTTCGCGTTGAAATTCAAGGTGTGCGTGCCGGTCCCGAAATTGAGCGTAGCTCCAACCTGTTCCAGCGCTTCGGCGATGGCGAACTTGTCCCGCTTCACTGTCCCTTGATCCAGCATGCCCGCGGTGAGATCTGCGATGGCCTGATTGTCTCGCGGATTGAACACATCGCCGGCCCCAAGCACACCACGCAACGTAACCACATCCTTGATCGACGTGCGTAACGTCAGGACGTCGATGCCGGCGATTTTCCGGCGCTGGACTTTCGGCGCCACCAGGGCGCTCGCCGCGCCTTTCGGAGCCCCGCTCAAATTTCCGCCTTCCTTTTGCGACATCGCGCCACTCCGGGTTGCCACTCGCTGGAACGGTCCCCTCGCGCCGCTCCCACCGTCAGCCCCCGCCTCCTCCGTCGAAGTGACCATGGGTTCCCGATAGTAATAAGGACCGGCAACGGTGGCGGCAGCGTCTTCGGATCCCGGACCGCGGGCGTAACCACCTATAACCGACCGCGGCGTTCCTCCTTGCGAAGTCTGCCCAACTTTGTCGCGCCCGGCTTGCTGCGGGATGAACCAACCTGTCGTGCTTTGGTCTTCGTTGAGGTACGCCCGCGCGACTCGGTTCACATCGGCCGGCGTGACCGCCTTGAGTAGCTTAAGCAGCGAGAAATAGAGCGTCCAGTCGCCAACCGCGATGGCTTCATTGATCTGACCTGCCTGGGCAAAGGATCCGTCCCGCTGATACGCGATGGTCGCGAGCAGTTTGTTGATGGCCCGTTCCACTTCCGCCGCATTCACGCCCTCTTTTTTCAGTTTCTCAATCTCCGCGGTGAGCGCCTGTTCGGCCTGCACGTGCGTCGTACCCGGCGCGAGCATGGAGCTGAGCGTGAAAAGCGTATCGTCGTGGAAAAATCCTTTCGCGGCCTCGGCGCTGATGGCGAGGTTCGCATCGATCAGAGCGCGATAGAGTCGGCTGGTTTTCCCTTCACTCAAGAGCGCAGCGAGCACCTCCAAGGGCGCGTGATCAACGTGCCGGGCATGCGGCACCTTGTAGGCGATCTCAACCACGCCGACTTCTCCGGGTCTTTTCACCACCACGCGACGGGGACCCGACTGGGCGGGCTCTTCCGTGTAGATACTTGGAATGGGTTTCGGCGAACGCGGAATTTTTCCGAAGTACTGCCGAATGAGCTGCAGCGTCGACTCCGACTTGAAGTCCCCAATCACGGTTACGGTCGCATTATTGGGCCAGTAAAACGTGTCGTAGAACTCGCGCAGTTTCGTAATCGACACTTTCTCGATATCGGATCGCCAGCCGATGGTATCGTGATGATAGGGGTGGGCAATGATGGCCGCCGATGACACTTCCTTGCTGAGCGCCGCTGCGGGATCATTTTCTCCGCGCTCAAATTCGTTGCGGACCACGGGCATTTCCAACTGGCGGTCCTCTTCGCGCAGGAGGAGGTCACGCATGCGGTCCGCCTCGAGTTGCACCGCGAGTTCAAGATGATCGCTGGGCAGGTTCTCATAGTAGTTCGTCCGGTCCAGCCACGTCGTGGCATTGTTGATCCCGCCGACCCGGTCCATCATCGTGTCAAAACCCCGGCCGTCCTCGGGTTTGAAATTTTTCGAACCCTTGAACATGAGGTGCTCGAGCAAGTGGGTCGCGCCGGTGGTGCCGGTGACTTCGTCGCGCGAGCCCACACGGTAGGTGACCATGAAGGTCAGGACCGGCGCGGAGTGATCTTCGAGCAGCAACACCCCGAGATCATTGGCCGGCATGCGGTACTCCGAAATCCCGCTGACGTTTTTGACGAACGTGAATCCGTCGACGACCGGCTGCGCGCCCTGAACTGCGGTGGCGGCAATGAATGCGATTAAAACAACGGAACAGCGAATAAAGGGTTTCATGGCAACGCGCGAAAGTCCGGAACCATGCAGCTAACCTGCGGAAACGCCAAGTGGTTTGCGGCATTATCCTGGCAGCCTCCTGCGTCGCGCCGAACCGCGGAGTTCAGAGCCCGTTAAGCGCGAGTGACGATGGCAGCGTTCTCCGGGCGAGTCGCTCGAAGTCCCTCCCATTCGGCGACGGGATGCAATCGATGCCGCCCGATCGTCTGCTTCAGTTAAACGGCTGCTGCGGTTTCCACGCGCTGCGGTCCGTGAAGGTGGGCTTCATCGGGTCCTTGGACGCGTGCGATTTGCTCGCCAGGAGCACGGTGCGCCGCCGGGCACTCTCCGAGGAAAGCGCGGTGGTGAGTAACGCGGCGGCCTGCTGCTTCGTCAGCTGATCGAGTGCCGCCAGCGTCGCCTGCTGGCGCTGCCAGTCTTGCTCATAGTTAAAGGCGCGGGCGAAGAACGCTTCGGCTTTGTCGGCAATACCCTTGGGTTTCTCCTCGATCTGGGAGCGGGCTCCGGCGATCAGCGTTTTCCAGTCGGCGTCGGAAATGGCCGCGAGCGCGGCCATTTCC
>Ga0163150_10007806_pt1 | contig 12415 bp, 7 predicted proteins | sample OliLakLV19P2IB_FD_148628 | JGI IMG/M metagenome (GOLD analysis project Ga0163150, IMG submission 148628) | Freshwater microbial mat bacterial communities from Lake Vanda, McMurdo Dry Valleys, Antarctica - Oligotrophic Lake LV.19.P2.IB | ecosystem: Environmental > Aquatic > Freshwater > Lake >...
CCGTGCTACACTGCCCCCGGCTGAAAACCACAGCCCGGGCACTGAGGGAGGACCCGTAAAACAACGCGACGCCATGACGACAATCGAGACGAACGACACCAAAACACCGACCACCAAAAACACGGCCAAACCGAAACTAACCCCCGCGCAGCGAGCCGAAATCTCGCGCTGCAACGGCGCCAAATCCAAAGGGCCCGTCACGCCCGAAGGCAAAGCCCGCTCCGCCCAGAACGCCACAACCCACGGCATCTACACCCGCTCCCTCGTCCTCGGTATCGAGAGTGACGAGCTCTTCCTCCGCCTCACCGACGCCTACCTCCAGCAATTCCAGCCCGCCGGAGCCCATGAACTGGACCTCGTCATGGATATCGTCAACTGCCGCTGGCGCATGTCCCGGATCATCTGTATGGAAACCGCCGCCGTCGACCTCGAATTTGAACGGGTCACCGAAGACATCCGCGTCAGCCTCGCCTTCACCGGCCTCGACGGAACCGGAACTCGCTCCGGCTTCGCCCTCCTCGGCCGCAGCGAGGCCCGCCTCGCCCGGCTGATCCACCGCGCCACCGCCGAACTCGCGCGAGTTCAGAAAGCCCGCCACAACCAGCACCACCACACCCGTCCAGACGGGAACTCTGGCGCCGAGCCTCAACCTGCCGCCGCGGCCACTCCGCCCATCAGCTCCACCCGCGAGTCCTCCGGCAGCACCAACAGCAGTCCGGCGGAACCTCGCCAGCCAGCCTCCCAAACCAGCCCAACCCGCACTCCAGCCGCAATCCTGCGCCGCCACCCGGACCCGCAACTCGCTCCGTCAACCCACACACGCCACCGCCGCACCCGTAAAAAAGTGCAAAAACGAACCCAGCTCCACACCCGAGCGACCCGGCATCAAATCAGCCTCATATTAAGTAGAGCTAAACAAAGGAGTCGATGACTTTCAGTTAAACTTGACTTGATTTTAACCCTCTGGTACACTCGCTCCATCCAGGCGTGGCAGGCGCCCTTTACCAGGGGACCCGTCTTTCCACCATCAGTTGGACCCGATGTCCGTGTGCGATTGAGTTCCCGGCCCGCCAACCAGCGCCCACCCAGGCCGGCAAATACAACAAAACCAAAGCCGTTCCACGAGCGAACGAGAGCGCAGTCAACCAGGTAGAAGACCCGCCAGAAGCAACGGGAACGCGACTCGGCGGTAAATCGCCAGTCGCCAGAGGAATCGCCGGCAGCCGGCGGAATCCACAGTGGAGACGGTTAACAGGCAACATCTTCCCCCGGAGGGACCAGCAGTGACGATGGAAAACCACGACGTTTCGATGACTACCAAAAATGGCCTGCCTGTAGCGCAGGGCCTCTACAACCCGGCAAACGAACACGACGCCTGCGGCCTCGGCTTTCTTGTCAATATCGAAGGCGTCCCGTCTCACGATGTCATCACGCGCGGAATCCAGATCCTCGTAAACCTCACCCACCGCGGAGCCTGCGGCTGCGATCCCGAGACCGGCGACGGCGCCGGCATCCTCATCCAGATTCCCGACAAGTTCTTCCGCCGCGTTACGCCCGATCTCGGGTTTACCCTCCCGGACCCCGGCAAGTACGCCATAGGCATGGTGTTCCTGCCAGTCGAGCCCACCCCGCGCCTCCTCTGCGAAGGCATCTTCGAACGCATCGCCACCGAAGAAGGTCTGCAGGTCCTAGGTTGGCGCGACACCCCGGTCAACCGCGACGCAGTCGGCCGAATCGCCCGCGCCAGCCAGCCCTATATCGAGCAGATCTTCCTCGGCTGCCCCGCCGGCCTCGCCCAGGACGACTTCGAACGCCGCCTCTACATCGTGATGAAGCGCGTCGAAAATGAAGTCGCCGCTTCGCCCGACATCAAAGACCAGGACCGGTCATTCTTCTACATCCCGTCGCTCTCCTCGCGGACCATCATCTATAAGGGCCTCCTCCTCGCCCCTCAGATCGCGAACTTCTATACCGATCTGTCGGACCCCGACGCCATGAGCGCCCTCGCGCTCGTCCACCAGCGCTTCTCCACCAACACGTTCCCCACGTGGCAGCTCGCGCACCCCTTCCGCATGGTTTGTCACAACGGAGAAATCAACACCGTCCGCGGCAATACCAACTGGATGTACGCGCGCCAGTCCGTCATGCATGCGCCCCTCCTCGCCAAACGGCCGGAGGACATGAAACGCCTGTTCCCTGTCATCACTCCCAACGGCAGCGATTCAGCCGCTCTCGACAACGCCGTCCAGCTCCTCCGTATGTCCGGACGCGAACTGCCGCACGTCATGGCAATGCTCGTTCCCGAAGCCTGGGACGCCGATACCACCATGGCTGACGACAAGCGCGCCTTCTACGAATTCCACGCGTCCCTCATGGAGCCCTGGGACGGACCCGCCGCCGTCGCCTTCACCGATGGCCGCGTCATCGGCGCAACGCTCGACCGCAACGGCCTCCGCCCGGCCCGCTACCTCGTTACGCACGACAACCTGCTGATCATGGCGTCGGAAACCGGCGTCCTCCCCGTGCGCCCCGAAGACGTCAGGTACAAGGGCCGCCTCCAGCCCGGCCGCATGCTCCTCGTCGACCTCGAAGCCAAACGCATCGTCCCCGACGAAGAACTCAAAGCCAGCATGGCCTCCCGCCGTCCGTGGCGCGAGTGGATCACAGCCAATCAGATCTCGCTCGATCAGCTCCCCGCGCCCAGCCGCGTCCATGGAACCGACTACGAAACCGTGCTCCAGCGCCAGCGTGCCTTCGGATACACCGATGAGGACATCAAGTTCCTCATGCTGCCCATGGCCGCCACCGGCGAAGAAGCCATCGGAAGCATGGGCGTCGATACCCCCCTCGCCTGTCTCAGCGAGAAGCCGCAGCCCCTGTTCAATTACTTCAAGCAGCTCTTCGCCCAGGTCACCAATCCGCCCATCGACCCCATCCGCGAAGACCTGGTCATGTCGCTCACCAGCTACATTGGCACCGAGCGCAACATCCTCGATGAAACGCCGCTCCACTGCCACACGCTGAAACTGAAGCACCCCATCCTCACCAACTGGCACCTTGAGCAACTGCGCCGCGTATCTCAGGGAGACTTCCTCGCCTACACGCTGCCAACGTTGTTTGAAGCCGGATCCGGCGCCGAAGGCCTCCAGCGCGCCCTCGCCAGCCTGTGCAAACGAGCCTCATGGGCCATCAAGAGCGGTTACTCGCTCCTCATCCTCTCCGACCGTGGCGTCGACGAAGAGTCCGTGCCCATCCCCAGCCTGCTGGCTCTCACCGCCGTCCACAACCACCTCATCCGCGAAGGCACGCGCACCGGCGTCGCACTCGTCATTGAGTCCGGCGAGCCCCGCGAAGTCCAGCACTTCAGCCTGCTCATCGGATACGGCGCCAGCGCCATTAACCCCTACCTCGCCATTGAGACCATTGAGGATCTCGCAGGGCGCGGCCGCCTCCCTCAGGGCGTTACTTTTGAAAAAGCGCTCGCCAATTACAAAAAATCCATCGGAAAAGGCCTGCTTAAGGTCTTCTCGAAAATGGGTATTTCCACCCTCCAGAGCTACCGTGGAGCCCAGATTTTTGAAGCAATTGGTCTGAATAAAGAAATCGTCGACAAGTATTTCTCCGGAACTCCTTCGCGTGTCGAAGGCGTCGGCCTCGACGTTCTGGCCCGCGAAGCGGAAATGAAGCACGGCCACGGCTTCCGGCCCCTTACCGAATCGGAAACCGAACTCGCCGTCGGCGGATCGTACGCCTATCGCGTCCGTGGCGAACATCACATGCTCAATCCAAAGAGCATCCAGCAGTTGCAGCACGCCGTCAACGGCAATAACTTCGCCACCTTCCGCCAGTTCAGCGACACCATCAACAATCAGGCCGAGCAGCTCTGCACGCTCCGCGGCCTCATGCGCTTTAAAACAAACGCGGAGCCCGTACCCATCGAAGAGGTGGAGTCCGCGGTCGATATCGTCAAACGCTTCGCGACTGGCGCTATGTCCTACGGGTCCATCTCGAAGGAAGCGCACGAAACCCTCGCCATCGCCATGAACACCATCGGCGGCCGGTCCAATACCGGAGAGGGCGGGGAAGACGAGGAGCGTTTCCTCGACAATCGCCGCAGCAGCGTCAAGCAGGTGGCATCCGGACGCTTCGGCGTCACGGCCCATTACCTGGTGAATGCCGATGAGCTCCAGATCAAGGTCGCTCAGGGCGCCAAGCCCGGTGAAGGCGGCCAGCTCCCCGGTCACAAGATCGATGAGAACATCGCCCGAACCCGGCACTCTGTCCCCGGCGTCGGCCTCATCTCGCCACCGCCCCACCACGACATCTACTCCATCGAAGATCTCGCGCAGCTCATCTACGATCTGAAGAACATCAACCCCAGGGCGCGCATCTCCGTCAAACTTGTGGCCGAGGTCGGTGTCGGAACCGTCGCCGCGGGCGTCGCCAAAGCTCACGCCGACGTCGTCCTCATCAGCGGCTATGACGGCGGAACGGGCGCCTCGCCCCTTACTTCGCTGAAGCACGCCGGCATCCCGTGGGAACTCGGTCTCGCCGAAACCCAGCAGGTTCTCGTCATGAACGACCTGCGCAGCCGCATCCGCGTCCAGACCGACGGCAAACTCCAGACCGGCCGCGACGTCGCCATCGCCGCGCTCCTCGGAGCCGAAGAGTTCGGCTTCTCCACGGCGCCCCTCATCGCACTCGGCTGCATCATGATGCGCAAGTGCCACCTCAACACCTGCCCCGTGGGTATCGCTACGCAGGACCCTGTCCTGCGCGCGAAATTCACCGGTACGCCGGAAAATGTCATCAATTTCTTCTTCTTCGTCGCCGAAGAAGTCCGCGAGATCATGGCCCAGCTCGGCTTCCGCAAGTTCGACGATATGGTCGGTCGCGTCGACCGCCTCGAAATGAACGCAGCCGTCGACCACTGGAAAGCCAAAGGCCTCGACTTCTCGCAGATCCTCTACAACCCCCGTATGCCCTCGCGAGTCAGCCGCCGCTGCACCATCTCGCAGGAGCACGGCATTGAGCAGTCGCTCGATTACCACCTCATCAGCCACGCCCAGGAAGCTCTCGAGGGGCAGCACCCCATCGAGTTCCGCATGCCCATCCGCAATATCCACCGCACCGTCGGTGGCATGCTCTCCGGTGAAGTGGCGCGCCGCTGGGGCTCCAAAGGACTCCCGGAAAACACCATCCGCTTCCACTTCTCCGGCTCGGCCGGACAGAGCTTCGGTGCTTTCCTCGCATCTGGCATCACGCTAACCCTCGAAGGCGATGCCAACGATTACGTGGGTAAGGGACTCTCCGGTGGACGCATCATCGTCTTCCCGCCGAAGCAGTCCACCTTCCTGCCCGAAGAGAACATCCTCATCGGCAACGTGGTCCTCTACGGCGCCACTTCAGGCGAGGCATTCTTCAATGGAATGGCAGGTGAGCGATTCGCCGTCCGCAACTCCGGCGCCACCGCCGTTGTCGAAGGTGTCGGCGACCATGGTTGCGAGTACATGACCAACGGCCTCGTCGTGGTCCTCGGCAAAACCGGAAAGAACTTCGCCGCCGGTATGTCCGGAGGTATCGCCTACGTCCTCGACGAGTCCGGTGACTTCGTAGCCAACCGCGTCAACCGCGCCGGCGTAGACATCGACCCGCTCTCTGAGTCCGACATCAACCCCCTCTGGACTCTCATCAGTCGCCACGTAGAATTCACAGGCAGTCCCCACGGCAAATGGATTCTGGAAAACTGGGAAGAAATGCGACCCAAATTCGTAAAGATTTTCCCCCACGAATTCAAACGAGTAAGGGGGGCAGGCGCCCACGCCTGCAGCGGGTCCCCAGACCCGCTTCCCACCGGCACCGCGCAGCCACAGGAGGCCCGCTAATGGGCAAAGTAACAGGCTTTCTGGAATACACCCGCGAACTCCCCCAGCGCCGCCCCGTAGCCGAGCGCATCAACGACTGGTTCGAAATCTACCAGCCTTTCGCCCCCGAAAATGTGCAAACTCAGGGAGCCCGCTGCATGGACTGCGGCGTCCCCTTCTGTCACACCGGCTGCCCGCTCAACAACATCATTCCCGACTGGAATGACTTCGTGTATCGCGATCGCTGGCATGACGCCATCCGCACTCTGCACGCCACTAACAATTTCCCGGAATTCACCGGCCGCATCTGCCCCGCGCCCTGCGAAGCATCCTGCGTGCTCGGTATCAATGAGCCGGCCGTGGCCATCAAGCTGATCGAGAAAACCATCATCGATTACGCCTGGGACAAGGGCTGGATTCACCCCGAGCCCCCCGCCCGCCGCACCGGTAAACGCATCGCCGTCGTCGGCTCCGGACCCGCCGGTATGGCAGCCGCCCAGCAGCTTGCCCGGGCCGGACACGCAGTCACTCTGTTTGAAAAGTGGGACCGCATCGGAGGCCTCCTCCGCTATGGCATCCCCGACTTCAAAATGGAGAAGCATCTCATTGACCGGCGTGTCGCCCAGATGGAAGCCGAAGGCGTCCAGTTCGTCACCAGCGCGCACGTGGGCGTCAACTACCCGGTCTCAGACCTCCACGCCAACTTCGACGCTATCCTGCTGACCGGTGGCGCCGAGGCCCCCCGCAACCTCAACGTTCCGGGCCGCGAACTCAGGGGCATCCATTACGCCATGGAATTCCTCCCGCAGCAGAACCGCAAGGTTGCCGGAGATCAGGTCGACAGCCAGATCCTCGCCACCGGCAAGCACGTCATCATCATCGGTGGCGGCGACACTGGAGCAGACTGCCTCGGCACCTCGCACCGCCAGAAGGCCGCATCGGTCACACAGTTCGAAATCATGCCCATGCCCCCGGCAGACCGCTCTCCCTCAACGCCCTGGCCCCTCTGGCCCCTCCAGCTGCGGCACGAAAGCTCCCACGAAGAAGGCGGACAGCGCGAATGGGCCGTCAACACAACGTCTTTTAGCGGCGATGCAGCCGGAAATGTGAAGAAATTGCACGCCGTTCGCGTCGGACCACCCCCGAAATTCGAACTCGTTCCCAACTCCGATTTCACACTGGACGCCGACCTCGTGCTGCTCGCCATGGGTTTCACCGGTCCCATAAAGGAAGGACTCGTCGAACAACTCGGCTGCAAATTGGACTTGCGCGGGAACGTCGCGACGGATGATAATTACTCCACATCGGTGCCCGGCGTTTACGCCGCCGGAGACTTACGTCGCGGACAGTCTCTGGTTGTGTGGGCGATCGCCGAAGGTCGAAAGGCTGCAAGAGCTGTCGATCTCCATCTGATGGGCGCGACAAAGCTTCCGAACTGACCAGCCTGAGAGGAGGCTCTTCGTCAGGGCGGGTCCCCGAAAGGGTGACCCGCCTTATTTTTTGATCAGATTCACCATCGCCACCCCAGTCGCCAGACCCGCGGCGAATAATGAAAGGGCGTCCACCGCACGGATCTGCTGCAGTCGTCCACGGCCATACATCGTGCTCAGCAAAAACACCGCAAGTATCAGCGGCATCACCAGACGGACTCTTTGGCGTCGTTCCACTTTTACAGCGTACGCGATTCTCGCTGTAACGGTCTACATTTCCGTTTACATATGCCGCGAGGCCTTCCTTACTCCGTCCACCGGCCACTGGCAGTCGATGCACGGCGAGTGGTTCGGCATCGCCCGCGCCGCCGGACCACTCGGATGGATGTTGCCTCACTGGTACCGCTTCCAGGGTGCCGGAGGGCCGCTCGAATATATATATGCGCCGCTGCTTCCGTGGCTGTTAACCCTCGGTGAGCCCGCGCGGGTTTTCAACGCCCTGACCGGCCTCGTGTACGCAGCCGGTCCAGCCGTGGTTTTCCTGACCGTCTGGCGCCTCCTGCGCCAGCCATGGGCCGCCCTGATCGCAGCGCTGGTTGCAGCACTTGGTTACATGCTCCTCAGCCCGACCGAGCTATTCATGCCAGACAGCGGGCTCTGGAAGCCAGTAATGTTGTTCTCCGCCCGGCGCTTCTACCTCTTATGGGACTGGGATGAGCTGCCTCACATGCTCGCCCTCACCCTGTCGCCGGTTCTGGCTCTGCTGTTACTGCGAGCCCGAACGCGCGCAGCCGTCGCCTGCGCCGCGGTGATGATGGCGGTCAGCATGTTCGGCGTGGTGCTGGCCTGCTTCACCGCCGCAACCGTGGCACTGGGCTCAGGAGGGCAACTGGAAGCGCAACGCCGCCGTGCCCGTCCTCGCCTGGCTTCTTTTCAGTCCGTGGATACCGCCGAGCCTGCTCTGGACCATCCGAGCCAACAGCAGCCTGAACGCGGAGGTGCCACCCGAGGCCAGGCCGCTCCTCGCTTTCGGAGCCATAGCCCTTGCCCTGGCTCTGACCTGGCTGGCCACCCGGCGCCTCGACCCGGCCCCGCGCTGGATCCTGCTGTTCGCCTGTCCGCTGATTCTGACCCCGGTGCTCTTCCAGCACCAGAAGCTCTGGTTCATCCCGCAGCCGGGCCGCTACAAAATGGAAGCCGAGTTCGTCATCGCCCTGCTTATCGGCCTCGCTCTGCACGCGATATACAGGCGAGCCCCGGTCTGGTTCAGCGTAGCGCTGACACTGCCTGTCGCCTGGGTTCTGGCGAATCAGGTAGTGCCGCACCGCCGCTTCGCCAAAGCGGTGCTGAAGCCGGTTCCGGCCGAGACCAGCATTGAGGCGCGGTCCGCCCGGTGGATCGAAGCGAACCTGCCTGGCCAGCGCGTCATGTTGTCTGGCTCGATGGCGCAGTGGGCCAACGCGTTTGCGGACGTCGATCAGCTCGGGGGCTTCTCCTACCCGACCACGCCGAATCCGGCGCAGCAGATGGCAGTCAATGAGCAGCACTGGGGGCGCGAGCCGGGTCCGTCCCTCGAATGGCTGAGGCGCTTTGGAGTTACCGCCGTCGCGGTCCCCGGGCCGAAGAGCCCGGAGTTCTGGAAGCCCTACCAGAACCCGGGTAAGTACGAGGGCGTCTTGAGTGTCTTATGGCGCGAGGACGACACCACGATCTATGCCGTCCCGGGGCCGCCGAGCCCGCTCAAGTGGCGCAACAGCGATCGCGCCTCGTTCACCGGCAGCGGGTCGGTGGATGTGGGCATCAACGCGATGCCCGGATGGCACACGTCGAGAGGCGTGATCCGGAAGAACGAGTTCGGCCTGATGCAAATCGACACGGGTTGTGCGCAGCCCTGTACGGTCGAGCTGACATACGCAGGCTCGATGGAAGCATGGCTGCTGCGTCTGGTCAGTCTGAGCGCCCTGGTGCTCCTGGTGAGACGGCGATGGTGAGGAGGGGCCGCTTCGCGCCGTCGCCGACCGGGAAGCTCCACTTCGGTTCGATGGTCTCTGCCGCAGCGAGCTATCTGGATGCCCGGGCAGCCAGCGGCGAATGGCTGGTCCGGATGGAGGATGTGGACACGCCCCGCTGCATATCAGGCGCGGCGGACCAAATCCTGCGGACGCTCGAGGGCTTCGGCCTCCACTGGGATGGTCCGGTGGTGTACCAAAGCCGGCGGACCGAGCTGTACCGCGCCGCCCTCGACCGGCTCATTGCGGAGGGCAAGGCCTACGGCTGCGGCTGTTCGAGGGTTCCTGGACGCTACCCGGGAACGTGCCGTGGCGGCGCCGCGGCGCCGAGGGCCTGGCGAGTGCTTACCGCCGGCAGCGATGTCGAGGAGGACGTCGGAGATTTCGTGGTGCTGAGGGCTGACGGCCTGTTCGCCTATCAGCTCGCCGTCGTCGTCGACGACGCGCTGCAGGGCATCACCGACGTGGTGCGCGGAGGCGACTTACTCGATTCGACGCCGCGCCAGATCTGGCTCCAGCGTCTGCTCGGCTATCCCACGCCGCGCTATCTGCATACACCCGTCGCGGTGAACGCAGAGGGACAAAAGCTGAGTAAGCAGACCCTCGCCCCGGCCGTCGATCCGGGTCAGTGGCGGACGGTGTTACCGGACGCACTGCGCTTCCTCGGGCAGCCCGTACCTGAGACGGACAGCCTCACGAGATTCTGGTCGCAGGCCGTCGCGAACTGGGATCCGGAAGGAATGCCGTCAGCAGCCCGATAGCGGGCAGCCACGCGCAGACCTGATACACGTACGTAATGCTCGTCTGGTCCGCGAGTTTCCCAAGCACCGCTGCGCCAAGCCCGCCCATGCCGAACGCGAAGCCGAAGAACAGGCCGGATATCATGCCGACATTGCCCGGCAGTAACTCCTGGGCGTAGACCAGAATCGCCGAGAACGCCGACGCCAGCACCAGCCCGATGATCACGCTGAGCACGCCGGTCCAGAACAGGTTCGCCAGCGGCAGCAGCAGACTGAACGGCAGTACGCCGAGGATCGATACCCAGATCACGTACTTCCGGCCAACGCGGTCTCCAACCAGGCCGCCAATGATGGTGCCCGCGGCCACGGCGGCGAGGAACACGAACAGCATCACCTGCGCCTGCTGCACGCCGAGACCGAACTTGGCGATGAGATAGAACGTGTAGTAAGTAACCAGGCTCGAGAGATAGAAGTACTTACTAAATATGAGGAGCATGAGAATGCCAAGAGCGAGTAACACCTTCGCGCGCGGAAGCGCGTGTCCGGCGCTTCGTGCGCCGGCCGACTTAGGCGCGCCCATGCGCTGCCGGTACCAGAAGCCGATACGCGTCAGCACCGCAATACCGGTGAGTGCCGCCATCGAAAACCACGCCACGCTGCCCTGACCGCGAGGCATCACAATGAACGCAGCCATTAGCGGGCCGGTCGCCGAACCCGCATTGCCGCCGACCTGGAACAGCGACTGTGCCAGCCCGTGCTGCCCGCCGGAGGCCTGGCGTGCAATTCGCGAAGCCTCGGGATGGAAGATCGCCGAGCCAAGTCCCAGCACCGCGACGGACATCAGAATCAGCGCGAAGGAGGAAGCCGCCGATAACAGCGAGATTCCCGTGAGTGTACAGAACATACCGAACGCCAGCGACCACGGCTGCGGATAACGGTCGGTGTAATAGCCGACAAACGGCTGGAGCAGGGATGCAACAACCTGCCCTGTGAGCGTAATGAGTCCGATTTGCCCGAAATCAAGATGATAAGAGGTCTTAAATACCGGATAAAGCGCCGGAACAACCGACTGGAGCATGTCATTTAGAAAATGACAGAAGCTGATCGCGGCCAGTACGCGAAACGCAGTGCGGTCAGGCATCTGTCCAGTGTAAGATACCGCTTAATGCCCGGACCCTTGTTACTCAGCCGACGTGGTTTACTGGCCGCCGCGCTCGCCCGGCATACGATCCGCAAGCTGACCACGCGGAAGCACAGCATCGGCAACCGCGACTACCTGTTTGTCGAGATCGAAACCGACGCCGGCATCACAGGTATTGGCGAAGGCTCTATGTCGGGCCGGGTGGAGATTGTAGAGCAGGCTGTCAAGTGGTTCACACCCTACCTGATGGGTAAAGACCCTGGCGGTATCGACGATCACTGGACGCGGGCCTACTACCAGTTCTCGCGTTACCGCGACGGCACCGTCCTGATGACCGCCCTCGCGGCGGTCGATCTTGCATTGTGGGACATTGAGGGCAAACGCCTCGGGCTGCCTGTCTGGCGGCTGACCGGAGCAGGCGAAGCGCGGCCGATGCGCGCCTATTACAGCCACTGGAGCCAGGACCTGACGCCACGAACCCCGGATCGCCTCGCCGAACTGGCCGCAAAGACGAGGGCCGAGGGTTGGGGTTGCGTGAAGTGGGTATTGCCGAAGGGTGGCTCGGAAGCCGAGCGTCTGCAGCGGCTTACTGCCGAGGTCGCCGCGGTCCGCAGGGGCGGTGGCCCGGAACTGGAGATCGGCCTCGAGATGTGGGAAACGTTCAGCAAACGCTCTGCCCTGGAGTTCGCGCGGGCCGTCGCGCCCTACCGGCCGCTGTTTATCGAGGAACCGACGTGGCGCGAAATGCCGGAAGCGCTGGGCGAAATCGCCGCGCAAAGCCCCGTGCCGCTGGCGGGCGGGGAAGGGCTGACGTCGCGGTATGAATTCAAACGGCTGCTCGACTGTAAGGGAGCGCAGATTATTCAGCCCGATGTAATTCACTGCGGTGGAATTACGGAAATTCGCCGCATTGCGACAATGGCGGAGGTGTATGGTGCGGAGGTTTCGCCGCACATGTATTACGGGCCGGTGGCGCATGTGGCATCGCTGCATTCCATGGCGTCGATCCGCAATTTCTTAATGCAGGAATGGGATATGGGAATGGAATCGCGATTTGTGGAGGTGTGCAGAGGCACATTCCCGCGAGTGGCGAAAGGACACGTTACTCTGGCCGACCGCCCGGGTTTAGGAATAGAAATGGACTGGGCCGAAATGGACCGGCGATACCCGTATAAGGCCCAGAGCCTGCGACCGCCCGGAGGGCGCTAAACACGAAAGGGCGCCCCTGCAG
>Ga0163150_10007808_pt1 | contig 12413 bp, 10 predicted proteins | sample OliLakLV19P2IB_FD_148628 | JGI IMG/M metagenome (GOLD analysis project Ga0163150, IMG submission 148628) | Freshwater microbial mat bacterial communities from Lake Vanda, McMurdo Dry Valleys, Antarctica - Oligotrophic Lake LV.19.P2.IB | ecosystem: Environmental > Aquatic > Freshwater > Lake >...
ATACCGCACCGCCGGAACCGATATTGAACACGGAACTCAGGTCCCAGCGTTCGGCATTGGCCACCAGTGCATCCAGCAGCGGTACCGCCATGGCATCGCCGACGATGGAGATCGAATTGACCTTCTCCTGCGCGACGATCTGCCACACGTCCTCGCCCACCAGGGAGCGACCCGGATTCAGTACCACGGAGTTGCCCGCCAGCAGTTGTATACAGGCGTACCACCAGCAGGCGCCATGCATCAGCGGGGCCAGGGCCATACCGACAATCGGGAAATCGGCCACACGACCGGCGATCTGTTCCGGGTCGGTGATCGCACCGTCGGGATGGAACCAGCCACCGCCGCCCATAGCGGCAAAGAACACGGCCTTGTGCGGCCACATGACGCCCTTGGGCATGCCAGTGGTGCCGCCAGTGTAGAGGATGAACAGGTCATCATCTGCACGCTCGGCAAAATCGCGCTGGTCGCTCTGCCCGACCATGGTCGCTTCGTACTCCACGGCGCCAATCAAGGCCGGGGCACAGCCGGAGTCGTCCTGCACATAAATAAATGTTTGCAGGTCCGGTACTGCTTTGCGCACTTCATTGATGTGCGGGATAAATTCCTGGTTGTGGATACAGGCAACCATGCGCGCATTGTCGAAGATGTACAGCAGTTCATCCTGCACGTAGCGATAATTCACGTTGATCGGCACTGCGCGAATCTTGAAGCAGGCCAGCATGCCCTCGAGGTATTCATTGCAGTTGTAGAGATACAGCCCCACATGGTCGCCGGCCTTGACGCCCTGCACGGCCAGGTAGTGCGCCAGCTTGTTGGACCGCTGCTCCAGCTCGGCAAATGTGGCGCGCTGCATACCGCACACCAGTGCGCTGCGCGTGGGTACCTTGTCCGCCACCATTTCATAGAGGTCAGCGATATTGTAGTGTTTAGCCACGTTCGTTTTTCTCCTGTGTGCTTTATGACTTGTGCGCGCCAACAACCCACATAGAATAAAACTGTGCGCCACCACCGTAAGCATGACCCAGTGCGAGTTTCGCGCCCTCGACCTGGTGCGCACCGGCGTCACCGCGCACCTGCCGCGCCGCCTCGGCAAAACGGATCATGCCGGAAGCGCCGATAGGATTGGAACACAATACACCGCCCGAGCAGTTCCAGGGAATATCGCCGCCCTCGTCCAGCGAGGTTGCGCCTGACATGGTCAGCTTCCAGCCTTCACCTTCCGGTGCGAACCCGAGATTCTCCAGCCACATCGGTTCGTACCAACTGAACGGCACGTAGACCTCGGCGCAGTCGAGATCCTTGCGCGGATTAGTAATGCCCGCCTGCTTATAGACATCCGCCGCGCAGTCGCGACCGGCCTGCGGACTGACCTCGTCGCGGCCGGCGTACATGGTCGGTTCGGAGCGCATGGCACCACCGCGAATCCAGGCAGGTGGTTTCGGCGACTTGGTAGCCAGCTCTTCGCTGACGATGACCATGGCACAGGCACCATCCGAGGAGGGACACGACTCCAGGAAGCGGAGCGGGTCCCACAACATGAAGGAGTCTTCCACTTCCTGCATGGTAATGTCAGGCTTCTGCAGATGTGCCAGTGGGTTGCGCGCGCCGTGCAGGCGATCCTTCACCGCCACCTTGATGCCCACATTATACGGCGCCTTGGAGCGGCGCATATACTCGCGGATGATGGGCGCGAAATAACCACCGGCGCCCGCGTTGAGGTGGGTGGAAAAAGGCTGGGGATTGGACAGTGCCCACATCGCATTGGACTCTGACTGCTTCTCAAACGCGACCGTCAGCACACGCTTGAAGGTGCCGCTCTGCACGTGAGACGCCGCCACCAGTGCGGTGGACCCGCCCACGGAACCTGCGGTGTGCACGCGCAGCATGGGCTTGCCGTTACAACCCAGCGCATCGGTCAGGTAGGCTTCCGGCATAATAATGCCTTCGAACATATCCGGGGCCTTGCCGACGATCACGGCCTCGATGTCGTCCCAGGTCAGGTCCGCGTCCTGCAGCGCATTCACCGCCGCCTCGCGCACCAGGCCAGCAATTGAGACATCACCACGCTTGGTGGTGTATTTGGTCTGGCCAATGCCGACCACCGCTGCCAAATTTGCCATTACGCTTTCTCCGCTCTTTCTAGGACCGTTACCAGGTTGTGCTGCAGACAGGGGCCTGAGGTCGCGTGGGCGATACCCCGGCGTGCCGCGCCGCTCACGATGCGGTTAAAGACTTCACCGATACGCGACAGGCCGGACGCCATCATCAGGTTGCCGGCCAGCACCCCGCCACTGGGGTTGACACTGGTCTCCTTACCCAGGCCCAGCGCGCGCGTGAGAATGATCTCCTGGTGACTGAACGGCGCATACAACTCCGCCACATCCACCTTGCCTGCGTCGATGCCCGCGCGTTTTGCCGCCGTACGCGTGGACACGGAATCAGTGAGGTCGCGCATACCGAGGTTGTGGGTTTCGATGCAGTGGTCGATACCGCTGATGATCACATAGGGGACACCCCATTCTTGTGCCTGTTCTACTGTGGCGATGATCATCGCGCTGGCACCGTCGGACACTGGGCAGCAGTCAGCCTTGCGCAGCGGCGACAGGTACATCTCCCCGGCCAGAATATCCTCCGGCGAAATGTCCCCGGACAACTGGGCGTGGGGATTACTACGCGCGTTGCGCCGCGAGCGTGACACTACCTCGGCCATATCGCGCTCAGTGATCAGGCCCGCATCCAGCATCAGGCGCGCCTGCAGTGCCGCCAGGGAAACGCTGTCTATCCACAGGGGCGCCAGATAGTACGGGTCAAGCTGCTGGGATAGGACAATGGGCAGTTCACCTGGAGAGGACTTGGAGAAGCCGTAGATGAGCGCGGAGTCGGCGTGTCCCATACGGATCTTGAGTATGGATTCGTACAGCGCCCAGGCCGCATCCATTTCGACATGAGACTCCTTGATCGGCGGCACCGCACCGAGCGCATCAACCCCCGCCACGAAGGCAAAGGCCGCGCCCTGCAGGTAGTCACAACTGCCGGAACACACAAAATCCACATCCTGGGCGTTGTTGAGGCCGACCTGCGCGAAGGTGCGCTGCAGCACGGGCATGATCAGCTCCACCTCATTGACGGCGCCCGCGTCAGAGACACTGTCAGACTGCTGATAGGCCACTATTGCAATTTTTTTCATTGGTCAGCCCTCCAAGCCGGTAACAGGTAGTTTGCCGATGCGATCCACTGGCACATCGGGCTCGTCGATGGGCTTGAAGTAGCGGATATTGGCCATGGCGTAATCCCATTCCGCTTGGGGCTTCCACACCGCCTGCACCCGCTGTCCGATGTGGATGTCCTCGTTCACGCACTCACTCATGAGGTGGATAAAAGAGACATTGGCGCCGTCCGGCACCAGGTTGGCGATGATATAGGGTGGCTGGATCGGGTTATTGGGAATGGGGATGGAGACGATGGTGAAAGACTGCACCGTCGCCTTGTCGGCCAGCACGACCTCTTCTTCGGTAGCGACACCGCAGGCGGCGCAAGAGCCGCGTGGCGGCACGAAGACCGCCGCACATTTGGGACAGCGCTGTCCGGTCAGCACACCTTTCTTAATCTGGGCGAGGAAGCGTGTAGCGGCTTTACCAGCGGTAAAATTGTATTTGAGGAATACCGGCGCCTTGATAGCGGTGATCACTTCCTGTTCGTCGCTCATAACCTGTCCTCTCCTATACCAGTTTGAAGCAGCGAATATCGGTGATGAAGCCGATGGTTTCATCCGCCCACACCGCCTGCACACGCGCACCGGTGGCAATGTCGCTTTCGCGGGCTGCCGCCACGCAGTGGATCATCGGCACATCCGCGCCGTCGAGTTTGATCATCGCCCAGGCAAAGGGCACCTGCATGGGGTGCGCTTCGCGCGGCTCCTTGACCCAGGCAAAACTCACGATCTCCCCCTGCTGCCCCACCTCGACGAACTCACTGAGTTCCTCGGCGGTAATAGGGTCGTACTCCATGGGCGGCACCACCACCCGCCCGTCGCTGGCCTTGATGCCGACGATGTTGCGCTTCTTGAGTTCGGTCAGGAAGCGTCCGATCACCGGGCCGGTGGAACGGGTGTAGGTATAGCCAAGCTCAAAGGCCTGGTTGAGGATTTCCGGTTGCGACACAGTCACAGCCCTCCTTGGTGGGGATGGGAACTCTGGGTCACCAGTATCTGTGAGCCGCGCGACCTACTCAATGGCGCAAAGGATCAAGTAGACATGACATTTCAGATCATCGGGGGAAGGTTATAAGTATCCAGACGCCAGAATAAAAATGGGTGCTCGAAATTGTCCGGTACCAGAGTCTTGTTAAAGCCTCCCAAGCCAGTACTGCGGACGCCGACGGTCATGAGCGATAGGCAGAATCTGGAAACCGCCAGACTTTTCACGATAAACGATGGATAACGGAAATCGACGGAGTGGCGCTCTGCGAATACCCTTATCTCTTGCGTACCCTCGAATTGTGGCACGGATGGCCGACACGTGCCATAAGCCTTCCTTATTATCCCATCTGCGAGTAAAGGGGACGCAGTAAAGGGGACACATCTATTTTCGCGCATCTATTTTCGCGCATCTATTTTCGCACTACGCAGCGGCCATCCAGCCAGGGTTCGCGGGCAGGGTCGGCATGGCGGGGGAGCGCACTGCGCGATACTCTTTCACTACCGGCGCGAGCTGGGCGGGGGTGACGCCGTGCATGATGATGCTGTTCACCCCGGTGTCGCCAAACTGGTCGCGCACCTGCTCGGCGCAACTGCGTGCAGAGCCCGTGATGGAGGCTGTGAGCCAGTGTTTGGGGATGATCTTATCGCGCAGGTATTCCAGTTGGTCGGTCGTGCCCACCTGGTCGAATGCGCCGGAGTAGCCGCTGACGAGTTCGTCGCCGCGAAAGCGCTGCAGGTCCGCCAGGTCCCACCCGTTGGTCTTGACCAGGATATCGCCATAACCCTGCAGGTAAGTGGCCAGCCTGCCGACCGTCTTGCGCAGCCGGATCTGCTCGGGAATCGAGTCCTCCACCACGGCGGTGCAGGCCCACACACGCACCGCATCGGGGTCGCGGCCGGCTTCCTCTGCCGAACGGCGGATCGCGGCCACCGAACGGGCCACCGCCTCGTCCGACATAAAGGTGTGCAGCACCACCGCGTCGGCAATGCGTCCAGCGAGCTGTACTGACTTCGGACCGATCGCCACCATCAGCACCGGGATGCGCTCGACGGCGTCGCTCATCAGGAACAGGTAGGGGTATTTGCCGGCGGGACCGTCGTGGCCAAACTTCTCGCCGCGCCACAGCTTGCGCAACAGCTCAACTGCGTCGACAAGCTGGGCGTTGGTAATGCGCGGCACACCGAACAGGTCGAACAGCATATCGAAGCCACGGCCGAGCCCCAGCGCGTAGCGGCCGTTGGTGAGCCGGTTCATCGTTGCCGCCATTGTTGCGGTCACCACCGGGTGTCGGGTGGCGTGGTTGGTAGCCGCGTTCGCGATACCGAGTTTAGTCGAGACTGCGCCGGCCACCCCGGCCAGCACCGCAGCGTCCTTGTAATTGAAGCGCTCGGACAGGAACACCGACCCCAGCCCGAGCTGCTCGGCTTCGATCACTTCGCCAACCAGGTCGCGCGGGGTTTCGCTGTGGCCCGCCAGCCCGTAGAAGCCAAGCTCGGGAAATTCCGGCGCATCGATGGTACTTTCACGCATGTGTTGATTCCTGTTTGTGTATTGTCAGTGGTCACTATCCGGCGGGCGGCGGTCAGCGTATCAAAAAAGCCACCCGTTCCCAACGGGTCCATTATCTGTCTTAATAGCTTCCCCGAAGTTATCTGTGGATTCACGCCGAGTTTGCCAGTCCACGTGGCGTAATCACACAACGAACGACAACATTCAAACGGAGAGCCCTACATGAAATTCCATCTGCCTGCGCTGGCACTGGCTGCGCTGTTACCGCTAGGCTCGATCGCCAGCGCACAGGACGTGCCGCCAGCTTCGACTGCCGCGGTACCTGCTGGTGCTTACACGCTGGATAAATCCCATGCCACAATGATTTTCAAGGTCAATCATCTGGGCTTTTCCAACTACACGGCGCGCTTCAAGCGCTTCGATGCGCAGCTGCAGTTCGATCCCGAGAAGCTCGCCGCTGCACAATTGACGGCCACTGTCGACGCGCGCTCGATTGAAACCGATTTTCCCGATCCTGCGCAGCTCGATTTCAACGCACAACTACAGGACAAGGATTGGCTCGATACCGCGCAATTTCCTGAAATGAAGTATGTATCAAAAAGCATCGACATCACCGGCAAAAACACCCTGCGCATCCATGGCGAACTGACACTGCGCGGCATTACCAAACCCGTCGTGTTGGAAGCGACGTATAACGGCGGTTATGTTGGTCATCCGAGGGATCCGCATGCTCGCGTTGGTTTTTCAGCTCAGGGCGTACTGCAGCGCTCCGATTTCGGGATCAGCTACGGCCTTCCGGCGCCCGGCACGACCATGGGTGTTGGCGATGAGGTGACCCTGATTCTGGAGCTGGAATTTTCTGGCCCGGCGTTGAAGACCAGTTAATGTAATGCACCGGGCGGCCTACCGGTAATTCGGACATGGTTGCGTTACTTGTACCAGCGGCGGCAGAATGCCGGTGCGCGCCTTCCAGCTTGCCGAAAATCGCTCATAATGGCCGCCGGAAAATCAAACTACACCACCCACAGGAGTAATGCTATGTCAGTCTGCGCTGCAGGATACTTGAGAATTGCGTCAGCGGATCCTGCGGCGTGGATGGATTTCGGCACTAATGTACTGGGCCTGATGGACGCTCAGCGCGCGGATGCCGCCGGTGCGCGCTTCCTGCGCATGGATGACCACCCGTTCCGTTTCATGATCGAACCCGGCGCGGCGGACAAGTTGCTCGCGGTCGGCCTGGAATTTCCCGGCGCGACGTCGTGGCAAGCCGCGCTCGATGCACTGGCGGGGGCCGGCCATGCCGTAACTAAGGGATCGGCGGCGGAAGCACAGCGGCGCTGCGTCTCAGCCTTCGCCACGGTACAGGATCCTTCGGGCAATACGCTGGAACTGTACTGGGGGCGCCAGCTGGACTATGTGCCGCTGATCTCCCCCGTCGGTGTCAATGGCTTTGTCACCACGTACCAGCAGACCGGCGACCTGGGCTTCGGCCACTGCGTGCTGCCCGCCCCGGACCTCGAGGCGACGACGGCTTTTTACACTCAGTTCCTTGGCACGGGCGTGACCGACATCTTGTACCCGCCGGGGATGGAGGGCCTCAAGATCAACTTTATGCACGCCAACAATCCGCGCCAGCACTCCGTGGCCTTGTTCAATGCGCCGCATCCGTTGGGTATCGTGCACCTGATGGTCGAGGTGCAGTCGCTGGACGAGGTCGGCCGGGCCATGAACCGCGCCAAGCAGGCCGGAGTGCACTTCCTGGCCAGTCTCGGCCGCCATGTGAACGACAATGTATGCTCCATTTATATTCTGGCGCCCGGCGGCATCGCGGTGGAGTACGGCTACGATGGCATGTTGATCGATTGGGAGACTCACGTGCCCACCATCAGCGTCGAGGGTGACCTATGGGGGCATGAGTACAATTTTCCGGGCATGTGAATGACTAGGCAGTTGTGCAACGCCGGCCAGGTTGGTAACGCCCCCCACTGCTCAGAGGGCTGAGATATTCGCTGTGGGGGCGTTACCAACCTGACCTCACACCGAGCGAAACTAGCGCGTCGAGCAAGATAGGAGGCAGGTGCGATTGGTGGAGGCCTCTCGGCGAATATCTCAGCCTTCTGAGCAAGAGAGGCCTCCACCAATCGTATCTGCCGGGTACACCGTCGAATCTGCCGGGTGCGCAGACAGTCGTACCTGCCGGATGCGCAGCTAAAGCGCAGAGCGAATCGCGTCAACCGAACCGATCGATTCCATCGCCGCATGCAGCCGTACCAGTGACGCCTTCACATAATTGACCGGCTGCCAGGCATCGCCCATCGCCAGCGTCACGGCGGCGCCCACCCACACGTAGGCCGCGTGCCACTGGTACTGTTGCCACAGATCCTGCGCTGAGGGTGCTGGCGCGCCAAGTTGCAGCAGTTGATCGCGGTAGTAGTCAAGCAGCTCCCTGCCCGCCTCGCGCTGGTCCTGCGGGGACAGCGTACCGGCCAGGAAGTAACCCACATCGCGCATGGCCGGGCCGCGCGCCACCATCGCCCAATCGAGGAAGCCCGGTTTATCCGCGTCATAGAACAGGTTGGCGTCGTGTACATCGCCGTGAATCAGTGTCGGCGTCCCTCGCGACCAGATGCGGTGAATCGCATCGGCCTGGGCCATGTACAACTCACCCATCTCGCGGAACCCGGGGGGCATATCCGCCGTGTGTGTTTCCAGCGACAGTGCGATCAGTTGCACCGCGATTTCGTGCTGCAGTGGCGGCTGCACCCAGGCGAGGTCGGACGCAAAGCGCGGCGAGTCCCAATACTGTGCATGCAAACGGGCGAACGCGGCCAGCACCTGGCGGATGTAATCCAGCGAGTAGCGCAAACTGGCGTTGTTAAAAGTGCAGCCGCTGTCCACCAGGTGCTCCAGCAGCATGATATACGCCTCTCCCGCATCGTCGCTCGCGGCAAAATAGCAGCGCGGCACACGCACCGGCAGCTCGGCCGATAAACTCTCGTAAAACCGGGCCTCGCGCCGTCCCATGCCGCTGGATGTGACAAACGCCCGCTGTAACTCGTCCGTGGGCGGCAGCTTCACGAACAGCCGACGGGGCAGGTCTACCGCCTTTCCATAATCCAGTTCCAGCGTGGCCCGTCCGGTAGTACCGGCGTGGGCATCGACGACTTTAAAACCAGCAACCGGTGCGTCCAGCACATGGGCCAGCCAGGCGCTGGTCAAGCTGTTCAAATCTTTCGGTATCTGCAACATCGGTATCCCCGGCAACACCATCGTGCCGAAAGCATAACATCATATCGGCGAATCACTGCCACTGGGGACAACGAGCAGGATCGTGGCATGGGGACTGTTCAGGAATGGCAAAAATGACCATAATGCTGCACACCGGAAAATAGCAACGGAGTATAAGAAATGTCGCGTAAAATATTGCTGGCCTGTCTGCTGGTCGCCCTCGTGAGCGCTTGCAGTGATTCCAATAACGGGCTGGATGTGCAGTCCAAATACTCTGCGGAAATTCGCCGCACCGATTACGGCATACCCCACATCAAGGCGGATGACTGGGCGGGGCTGGGTTATGGCTTCGGCTACGCCTATGCACAGGACAACTTCTGCGTCACCATGCGCGAAGTGGTGTTTGCCACCGGCCGCTCCGCCGAGTTGATGGGCGAGGATACCGGTAGCGTCGATTCCGATCTGCTGTTCCGTTTTCTCTATGGCGACAAGGCCAGTTTCCAGAAGAAGTTTGTCGATGTGTTACCCGAGGACACGCTGGATCTGGCCGAGGGTTTTACCCGCGGGATGAACCGCTACCTGGAAGAGACCGGAGTCGATAACCTGCCCGAGGGAGAGTGGGGCTGTCGCAATGCCCCCTGGGTATACGCCTTCGACAGCGTGGACTACCTCATGTTTCTGGGCTCCATTGCCCTGCAAGGCAGTTCTAACCAGGGTATTTTGCGCCGCGGGCTGCTGTCCGTTGATGGGCCTTCATCGTCGTCCCTGGCAAAAGCCCCTTCGCCGAGTGAGCTGGCGACTGCCGCCGTCACCCTGAACGAAACAACTGCCGCGCTGCGCAATCCCGACCTGGGCAGTAATGGCCTCGCACTGGGGAGCGATGCGACCAAAAATGGCCGCGGCATGCTGCTGGGCAACCCTCACCAGCCCTGGTTCGGCAATGGCGCCTGGTACCAGGCGCAACTCACGATTCCCGGCGTCTACGATGTGGCCGGCGCAGCATTGCACGGCGTACCTTTCATCGCCATCGGCTTCACCAGGGATGTCGCCTGGACCCATACGGTATCCTACGCCAATCGCTTCAGCCTGTACGAGCTGAAGCTCAATCCGAACAACCCGTTGCAGTACGACTACGATGGTCAATGGCGTGATATCGGGCAACAGCGCGTCGAGGTGCTGGCGAAGCAGCCGGATGGCTCACTGGAGACTCGTGGCTACACGTTCTACACCTCGCATTATGGCCCAATCATCAACCTCAAGAACGAAAGTGCGGTGCTCGACGGCTGGCCCATGTTTAACGGCTCAGTGCTCGCCTTCCGCGATGCCAACCTAAGCACGGGGCTGCGCGGCACCGGACAGTGGACGAAGAAGGCACAGGCCAGCAACCTACAGCAATATATTGACGCGCTGGGTGTGATCGGCAATCCCCTGTTTCACGACCTGGCGGCAGACCGCTATGGCAATGCCTTCTACGGTGAGGTATCGGCGATTCCCTTTATCACCCAAGCGCAACTCGACCACTGTGTCGAGCCCCCGATCGGTACACTGTTATCGCAGCTCACCACCGGCGTTCTCGTTTCCCTCAATGGCGCAGATTCCGCCTGCGAGTGGGGCACTGACCCCGCTGCACCGGCCGACAGCAACCTCTACAGCAGCGCCAAGCTGCCGCAGATTGTCACCACCGATTACGTAGGCAACAGCAACAACAGCTACTGGCTGAGCGACGCCAACCATCCGCTGGAAGGCTTTCCCAGGATCATGGGGCCACTGGGTGCTGAAGGCCTGCAACAGTTTCCGCGCACCAGGCTCGGGCACCTGATGGTCGCCGAGCGCAAGAGCGCCACAGACGGCCTGGACCCGCAGCCCCTGTTTGACCTGCCCTCACTGGAGGGCATGATGTACAGCAATCGCGTATACGCTGCCGAACTTGTGCTGGACGATGTTCTGCAAATCTGTGCAACGGAGGCGGCCAGCGCCGTGTTACCCGCCTGCTCCGCACTGGCCGCATGGGACAGGAAAGTGAACCTGGACAGTCGCGGGGCGCAGGTATTTACCGAATTCTGGCAGCTCATCCGCGACGAATTGAACAACCCGTTCCAGGATGTCGTTGACAGCGAAGAATTCTGGAAAGTGGATTTCGACCGCAATGATCCCCTCAATACACCGGCCGGTATTGATACCAGCCTGCAGAGCAACCACGAGCGGGTCATCGCTGCGCTGGCAACTGCCAGCGAGCGACTGGCGGCTGCCGGTGTGGCGCTGGATGCGCCCTGGGGAGAGGTGCAGGTGCTGCAACGCAACGCGGAGAACGTCCCCATACATGGCGGTCCGGGGACAGCAGGTATTTACGGGGCCATCAGCGTGGGACTGTCCGAGGGCGGCTATATCAACCCGCGTGCAGGGAACTCCTACATCCAGGCGGTCACCTGGGATGACAGTGCCTGCCCGATCGCCGACGTGATCCTGGTGCCCTCACAGTCCACCGATCCCACCTCAGCCCATTATGCGGACCAGACCAAACTCTATTCCAATAAGGAGTGGGTTCGCTTTCCCTTCTGCGAGGACCAGATCAGCGCCCGCCAGGTGGGCGACACACTGGTAATCCAGGAGTAGCTGCGCGCGCCGGGCGCGCGGCCCGCCGGGTCGTGCGCTCAACGCTTTACCTCGACTGTCACGGGGATCCAGCGGTTGAGAATGTAGCGCAGGCTGCCGTTACCTTTCATGGTGCGCAGGGCCGCATTGAGGGATTCAGCCAGGCGCGTGTCGTCCTTGCGCACCGCCCAGGCCAGTTGTTCGTGGGTGAGTGGCGCGAACAGGCTGATCAGGTCGCCGTTTTCTGTCGCCGTCGCCAGTTGCCAACTGGTCGGCGCGTCGTGAATGTACAGATCGATGTCGTTACGGCGCAGCGCGGCAAAAGCGGCCGCCGAGTTGTCGAAGAACTTGACCTCCGCTTCCTTCAGTTCGCTCTCCGCAAATTGCGCTCCGGTGGTACCGGGTTCCACGCCGATACGAACACCGGGCCGACGGATTGACCAGGGCTGGGAAAACTGCGCCACTTTTGCCGTGGTCATAATGGCCATTTGCCCCATTTCCATGTAGGAATCGGTAAAGGTAACCAGCGCGCCGCGCTCGGGCGTCACACTCATGCCCGACATGATCACATCAATGTCACCGGCCTGCAGGGCGGGAATCAGATTGGCAAAAGGCATGTCCACAAAGGTCATCTCCTTGCCGATAATTCCGCCCACTGCCTTGGCGTTGTCGGCTTCTATCCCCACGATATGCCCGTCCTGTTTGTAGATCATGGGCGGATAATCGGCCGAGACGCCCACCTTGAGGCCGCCCGCCGCGATGCTGACGGCGCTGAGGGTGCACAACAGAATAAGCAGAAACGTACGAAACATGGGATGCCTTTAGTGATTGGTGATGAATGAGGTGATGATGGGGTCATGGTGATGATGGGGTCAGGCCTTACAT
>Ga0163150_10007810_pt1 | contig 12408 bp, 6 predicted proteins | sample OliLakLV19P2IB_FD_148628 | JGI IMG/M metagenome (GOLD analysis project Ga0163150, IMG submission 148628) | Freshwater microbial mat bacterial communities from Lake Vanda, McMurdo Dry Valleys, Antarctica - Oligotrophic Lake LV.19.P2.IB | ecosystem: Environmental > Aquatic > Freshwater > Lake >...
CCTGCATGCTGCCCCAACTCTAAACAATGTGCACTTCGATCACGGATTATCCACCGGCGCCATACGATTCACCAAGCGTGCCTGTCGATCAAACATTCACGGCGGAGTACCCCAAAAGCCTCAAATCGCCCACTCGATTCCGTGAAGACCCGATTTCTTGTAGCGCAGACCCTGTTTTTCAAGGGTCTGCGGCTTTTCGTCGCATTATTCCGTGCTGTCTGTTCTCAAGCCGCAGACCAGCAAAAAGCGCAGGTCTGCGCTACAATTTTTCATGTTCATTCGCGTTTATTCGCGGCTGATTTCATTTTCTGTGCGCCTCAGCGTCTCTGCGGTTGACTCCAGCAGGCGGAAAGACCAACCGGAATTTGCTTCCCTCCCCAGGCCGACTTTCCACGGTCACACGGCCGCCATGGTTTTTCATGATGCGTTTGACCAGGGCCAGCCCCATCCCCGCTCCCTTAACATTGTGAACATCGGTATGACGGGCCCGATAAAACTGTTCGAAAATCCTTGGCTGCTCAGAAGCCGGAATACCCAGCCCACGGTCACTCACTTCGAGAAATACCGCGCCGTTTTCTCTCCCGGTTTGGACCAGCACCGGAGTTCCGTTGGGTGAATATTTAATCGCATTGTCAATAAGGTTCTGGATGCATTGATTGATGGCGATTCGATCGGCGGAGACCACAGGAGGCTCGGGCATTTCCGTCTCGACAAGATTCACGCGATCGGCATGACCCAGGTTATGGAAGGAGTTGACGGTATCCCGGGCCAGATGGATGAGATTGGAGGGCTCCAGAGAAATCTCCTTTTTGCCTTCCTCAAGTCTTGTGAAATCCAGCAGGCCATCAATCAGCAAACTAAGCCGGTGAAGCTCTTGACGAATCACACGGTGATATCGCTTGAGCATCTCGTCGTCCCGGACTCGCCCGGAATCCAATCGTTCCAACAAGGTTGACATGGACGTCAAAGGGCTGCGGAATTCGTGGGAAACCGCCGCGATAAAGTCGGACTTCAAACGAGCGACTTCAACCTCGTGGGATACTGTGCGATAGGTGAAGACCATGCCCATCACGGCTACGATAAGAAGGAGGACCAGTGAGTAGGAAAAGAAGTGCTTTCGAACGTTGAGCAGACCACCTGACCCACGCCTCTCGATGAAACTGACTTGAAAGGGTGAAAAGGAGTTCAGCCCCATCAGCTCCATATCAACCGAGATGTCCTGCCCGCTTCTGTCCGCTCTGACCAGCCCCCCCGTGAAATCTTCCGTAGCGGTTAACTCATTCAATCGCGCTTTTGCGAGCTCTTCCAGACTCTGGCTCCCAACGATGCAACCCAGAGACCGTTCGAGTCCAGGAATGACCACGATGAAAGAATCCAACTCGGGGAAATACTTCTTTTCTAGAGGAGCGCCTCCTGTTAGAGACTGAGCCAGAGCGAGAACCTGTGGATAGGCATCCAGCAGGGGGTGAATCAGTTTGCTGATCAGCCGAGTTCGCAAGAGGCTGGCCGACTGAGATTGCCCCGGGCATCTCTGTAACGCCGCGGAGATCTCATCAGCGTAGAGCGCCCATTGCGTTCCTGTCAGCCTCCATTGGGCACCGATCAGACGGCCCAGGGTTTCGTCTAGAAACTCAGAAGTAGCAAAAGGACCTCCCTTAACTGCAACACAGCCAAGCTTATGCTTAGCTAGAAGCAGCGCGCTAGCGACAGAGATGGGGATCCCCGACTCTGTGAAGGCTCGACCATCGTTCTTTCGGATCAAGTTCAGCCAACGATCGGCGTCATTGAAATCTTTCTCCTCCAGCGCTAGCCGAAGCAGCGCCAGTCGAGCCAATGGCGCTAATCGCGGCTGGTGGTTGGCAAGACGCTGATAAGCCTCCCGGGTTTCACGGAGACTCGCTTTGGCCCGGTTCCGGTTCTCCGCTTTCTGCATCTCTTGCCACAGCCGGACCTGTTCGGTGGAGAGTAACAGCGGCTTCCTGGCATGGTAAGAAGAGATCGTAACGTTCAGCTCTGGGAGAAAAATCTCGTCATCATCCGATTGGAACCTGAAGAAAGTTTCAGCAGCTCTGGAGTGGCTCTGCAGAGAAAAGAGCCAATTATTCAAATCTGTCTCTAGAAAACGGATGATTTTCTGTTGGCGTTCTTTTCGCTGAAACTCCTGCCGACTTTCCTCGCCTTGAAAAGCCCTAAACGTCAGCAGTCCAATGAAAAGTGACGGAAAGAAGACTGTGAGGCCAAAGAGGAGAGCGCTCTTGCGGCCGCTTCGCAGAATTTCGGCAAAGGTACGCATGACGGGATTATAGGCCAGCGGGATTGTGAAATGTTGTGTCTAGGTTAAGCTGAGGTGAAGTTCTTGTCAGAATTGTCGCAGGCGCTGGGCCGTCACCGGTCGGGGGGACTCAATCCGGGCTGTGCTTGGAACCTAAATACGATCGGTGGGTCGAAACTCCTCAAACCCGAAGGCCTCCATGGATTAACAAGTCAGGGCGTCTCGGAGTTTCTCGTTTGCCTTTCCTCTGCGCATTTTCGGGTCGAGAATTTGGAATTGCCAACTCTGGGTGACGTCGGCACAGCGTGGTTGCCATCTGTGCGAGCTCTCTCGCAGATATCGCACAAAACGCGATGTCAGTGCATCCAAGTCATCAATGCGTTGCAACAAGTGATTCGAAGACCAGAACGCGGTCGCCAAGAAAGGGCTACTCCAGCCGGTAGTTTGGCGCTTCTTTCGTGATGATGACGTCGTGGACGTGGCCTTCTTTGAGGCCGGCGGCAGTGATGCGGATGAATCTGGCTTTGGTCTTGAGCGATTGAATGTTGGCGCAACCCGAGTAACCCATTCCAGCCTTGAGGCCGCCGACAAGCTGCGTGACCATGGCTGCGAGTGAACCTTTGTAGGGAACGCGGCCCTCAATGCCTTCGGGGACCAGTTTCTGTTCGTTGGTTTCCGCTTCCATCTGATAGCGGTCGCGACTGCCGCCAGCCTGCATCGCGCCCAGCGAGCCCATCCCGCGGTACGACTTGAAACTGCGTCCCTGGAACAGCACAATCTCGCCCGGACTTTCATCCGTACCTGCAAAGAGGCTCCCAATCATGACCGTATCAGCACCGGCTGCGATGGCCTTGGTGATGTCCCCCGAGTATTTGACGCCACCGTCCGCAATTATCGGCACTCCGGCTTCTTTAGCCACTCGCGCGCAATCGATAATGGCTGTGATCTGTGGAACTCCAGCGCCTGAGACCACGCGAGTGGTGCATATCGAGCCAGGGCCGATACCGATCTTGACGCCGTCAGCGCCGCACCGGATCAGATCGGTTGCACCCTCGGCAGTGGCTACGTTGCCGGCGACCACTTCAATCTCTGGAAACTTTTTCTTTATGAGTTTCACGGTTTCCATCACCCGTTTGGAATGACCGTGAGCCGTATCGACGGCCAAAACATCCACCTTGGCTTTGATGAGCGCTTCGGCCCGCTCGAGGTAGTCGCCCGTCACACCGATGGCGGCGCCTACGAGAAGCCGGCCATGGCTGTCTTTGGCGGAATTCGGATATTGAATTTTTTTCTGTATGTCTTTGACCGTGATGAGACCCTTCAACATGTAGTCTTTGTCAACGACCAGCAGTTTTTCCACCTTGTGCCGGTGCAGCATCTCGTGTGCATCTTCGAGCGTGGTTCCCACCGGCACTGTGATGAGGTTCTCCTTGGTCATCACTTCGGATATAGTAAGATCGAGGCGGGTCTCAAAGCGCAAATCGCGGTTGGTCAGGATGCCCACCAGGCGGCCATGTTTCGTGATCGGCACACCCGAGATCTTGTAGTGTTTCATCATCTCCAGCGCCTCATGAATTCGGTTCTCGGGCGACATGGTGATGGGATCGACGATCATCCCGCTCTCTGACCGCTTAACCTTGTCCACCTCAGAGGCTTGTTTTTCGGGAGGCTGATTGCGATGGATGAACCCGATCCCGCCCTGCTGTGCCATGGCAATCGCGAGACGTGAATCCGTTACCGTGTCCATGGCGGCGCTAACGATCGGAATGTTCAAGCGGATGTTCCGCGTCAAATAGGTTTCGGTCGAAACTTCGGCTGGCAGCACATCGGAGTGCTGCGGCACCAGCAACACATCGTCAAACGTCAGGCCTTCCGGTATTTTTTCGTTCGCCATAGCATCTCCCAAAACAAAAAAGGGCGGCTGGGGAGCCGCCGCTTTATGCCCTCTTGAGTTCGCAACACTTCTTATACTTCTTTCCACTGCCGCAGGGACAAGGTTCGTTCCGTCCCACCTTCGGCCCCTTGATGATCGGCTTGGATGCCTGTGGTTCAGCTTCACCTCCGCTGCGGAGCGTCATTTCCTGCTTGCGCTGCTTGCGCTCCAGTTCCTGAACGCGTTCCTGTTCTTCCACCGGCTGCAAGAGGTAAAGATAGCGCAGGCTGTCTTCGTCAATCGTGTTCATCATTTCCTGGAAGGTGGTGAAAGATTCCTTCTTGTATTCCACCAACGGATCTCTCTGGCCGTATCCGCGCAGTCCGATGCCTTCCTTCAGTTGGTCCATCGCGAGCAGATGGTCCTTCCAGTGACCGTCCAGCACGTTCAGGAAGATCACCCGCTCGTGCATCCGCATGGCCTCGGCGCTGATCTTTTGTTCCTTATTCTCGTAGCGTTGTTTAGCCTTGGCCAGAATCATTTGTTGCAACTCCTCGCGATTCAGCTCGGCAGGCTGGATCTTCTCATGCAGAATGTCGATGCCAAACTGGTGCATCACGTCATGCCTCAGGGCCTCCACATTCCACTCCTGAGGATTAACCTCGGCGCTGCAATGCTGGTCGATCGCATCCGCAATCAGATCTTCGGTCAATTGCAGGAGATAGTCTTTTTGTTCGCCCTCTCCAAGAAACTTGTTCCGCAGCCCATAGATGGTTTTGCGCTGCTGGTTCATCACATCGTCGTATTCCAAAAGATGTTTGCGGATGGTGAAGTTGTGGCCTTCCACTTGTTTCTGGGCCGCTTCAATCCGGCGGGAAATGAGGCGCGATTCAATGGGCACACCCTCGTCCATGCCCAGCCGCTGCATGATGGAAGAAACCTTTTCGCTTGCGAAGATCCGCATCAGGTCGTCTTCGAGTGACAGGTAAAATCGTGACGACCCCGGATCGCCCTGGCGTCCGGAACGCCCGCGCAGCTGGTTGTCAATGCGGCGCGATTCATGGCGCTCGGTGCCGAGAATGTGCAGTCCGCCCCGCGCGATGACTTCCTCATGTTCCCGCTGAACGTCCCCCTGAATGCGGCCATAAACCTCGTCCCACTGCTCTTTGGTGGCGAGGTCGGGGTTGATGCCCTTCTTGCGAAGGTGTTCCTTCGTTGAAAAATCCGCATTGCCGCCCAGCAGGATGTCGGTCCCGCGTCCAGCCATGTTCGTAGCAATGGTGACGGACCCTTTGCGACCGGCCTGCGCTACGATCTCGGCCTCCTTCTCATGGTATTTCGCATTCAGCACCACGTGTTTGACGCCCGCCTTCTTCAGCATGGCACTGAGCCGTTCCGACTTCTCAATCGAGATGGTGCCGACCAACGTCGGCTGCCCGGTCTCATGCAATGCCTTGATCTCTTCCACCACAGCATTGAACTTCTCGCGCTCCGTTCGATACACGACGTCCGAAAAATCTTTCCGGACCATCTGCCGGTTGGGCGGAACCACCACGACTTCCAGGTTGTATATCTTGTTGAACTCCACCGCTTCGGTATCCGCTGTGCCGGTCATGCCGGCCAATTTCTTGTACATGCGGAAGTAGTTTTGGAAGGTGATGGTGGCGAGCGTCTGGTTCTCGCGCTCGATCTTGACGCGCTCCTTGGCTTCCACGGCTTCGTGCAGGCCGTCGCTCCACCTGCGTCCCGGCATGAGGCGCCCAGTGAACTCATCCACGATGACCACCTTGTTATCGTTGATAACATAGTGGACGTCCTTCTGATAAAGCCAGTAAGCTTTGACCAGTTGCTGGATCGTGTGGATGCGCTCGGTCACCTCGATGTAGCGTTCTTCGGTGTAATGCGGATCTTCCGGGTCCGGAATGATGTAGTCTTCCATCTTTCCCGCGGCCAGGTACTCGCGTCCCTTCTCAGTGATCTCGACGTTGTGCGATTTCTCGTCGATGTAGCAATACAGATCATTGTCGAATTCAGAGAGCTGTTTGTTGGACATCAATTGCCCTTCAAACTGATCGATCTTCTTTTTAAGGCTGCCATTCTTCACCAGCAGATCCAGGTACTGAGGATTCTTGGGATCACCGCGCTTCACCAGCAGCAGCTTCTCGAGCAGTTCTTCAGAGAAATCGCCGTTCTGGCCGATGTCCTCAGCGGCCTCCCGCATGTATTGGCTCATCTGCCGTGACTGCTGCTCCCGCAACCGTTCGGCCAGCGGCCGCATGGCGATGTAATTCTTCTGCTGCGAACTCTCCACGGGGCCGGAAATGATCAGCGGCGTTCGTGCTTCGTCGATCAGGATCGAGTCCACTTCGTCGACGATCGCGTAGTGATGCCCTCGCTGCACGCAATCCTTGAGGTCAAACTTCATGTTGTCGCGCAGATAGTCGAAGCCGAACTCGTTGTTGGTCCCGTACGTCACATCGCAAGCGTAAGCTGCGTGGCGTTCGTGGTCGTCCATGTCGTGCTGGATGATGCCGACCGACAGACCCAGGAACTTGTACAGTTTTCCCATCCACTCTGCATCGCGGCGCGCCAGATAGTCGTTGACCGTAATGACGTGCACGCCCTTGCCTTCGAGGCTATTCAAATAGACGGGCAGGGTGGCCACCAGCGTTTTGCCTTCACCGGTCTTCATTTCAGAGATCTTTCCTTGGTGAAGAACCCGGCCGCCGATCAACTGAACATCAAAATGCCGCATTTTCAACGCGCGCTTGCCGGCTTCACGCACGACAGCGAAGGCATCTGGAAGAAGGTCATCCAGCGTCTCTCCGCCCGCCAGCCGCTGCTTGAACTCGTTGGTTTTCCCAACGAGTTCGCTGTCGGACAGCGTGGAGAAGGAAGGTTCAAGGGCTGAAATCTGCTGAACGAGCGGCTGTGCTGCCTTTAGATCCCGCTCATATTTGCTGCCAAAGATTTTCTTTAGGACGGTATCAACGATCAATTATGGTGCGCTCCAATGCCTGTAATAGAAGATCATATTATGAAGGGAAGAAACGCAAAGTCAAGGCGCGCAGGGAGGCGTGTCCAGGGAGGCAGGGCAGGACCCTGTCAAAGTCGTAAGCCCTCCCTTACGGTCGGGCTACCGAACCGATTCGAGGCGCGAGTCGGTAGCCCGACCGTAAGGGAGGGCTCTGCCTCGACTCAACGACTTACTACTCAGTCCGTAGTATAGGCTACACTCGGGGCACGGAAGAATGACCGCACGAGCGCTGGACGGGCCCTGATCGCGTCGAGGTCGGCTTGCACGCGGCTGCGCAGCGACTCGCCTTGGCGCAGCGGCTTCTTGCTGACGCCTTGGCGTTTGAGGTGGTTCCAGACGAACTCGTCGGGGTTGAGTTCAGGGGCGTAGCCCGGGAGAAAGTGCAGCTCCAAGCGCCCCTGCAGCCTTTGCACGTAGTCGGAGATGATCTTGGCGCGGTGTGCAGGGTGCCCATCCAGTACCAGGAAGACGCGGTTCTTGCGTCCGCGCAGGAAGCGCCCGAGCAGTTCAACAAACGCCGCGGCATTGAGCCGGTGGGTGTAGATCTCGAACCAGAACTCACCGCGTGCCGTGACCGCGGAGATGGCATTCACGCTTTGCCGCTGTCCGCTGGTGGGCACTTCCGGCGTCTGGCCGCGAAGTCCCCAGCTGCGGCCCAGAACCTGGTCGGATCGAACCCCGGCCTCATCCAGGAAAAACACCTTGGCTCCCAGGCGCTTGGCCCGTGCGCGCAGGCGCGGGAAAACCTTCTGCTGCCACTGCTCAATGGCGACCGGATCCCGCTCGTAAGCCCGACGCAAGGGCTTCTGCGGAGTAATGTCCAATTCCGCCAACAGCCGCCCCACGGCAGTCACTCCCAACCGAATCCCGAACTTCTGCTCGATCAGCTCCGCCACGATCTGCCGCGTCCACAGGCCAAAGTCAAAACCATACTGGCGCGGATCACGACCGCTGATCCAACGGCGCACCTGCAGTTTCTGCTGCGCCGAAAGCGCCGGCTTGCGTCCCGGGTGTTTGCGCGCCTTGAGGGCCTTGTCGCCGCCGCGCCGCTCGGCACGCAGCCATCGGTAGATCGACGTGCGGCACAAGCCGTAGCTCTGGATGACCGCGCTCGGGCGTTCGCCTTCGCGCACCCGCCGAACCGCCATCCTCCGAATCGTTTCCGATGTCTCATGCGAGAGCCTGCGACCGTCATTCTTCATGCCGCAATTATACTTCAATCTCTTCCCAATGTGTAGCCTAAATAACAGACTTGTTAGTATGGGACTTTGACGCGACCCCGGGCGGCGGCGTCTAAAGTCCCCCTTAGCTAAGGGGGACAGCAGCTTCGCAGAAACCGCGCGGGGATTGTCGGGTGCGCGCAGTGAATCTGCCAAGACAACCCCCTGAAACCACGTCAAGGTTCCACACTTCGGCCTTTACCCTCTTTGCTAAGGGGGAATCGTTCTCGATCCAGCTCGTTTCGAAACTCCCAGCCAATTTGCTATATTGGAACTCCGTCGTTGTGTTTTGAGACCTTGACCGATGAATCGACTCTCCAAATTATCACGTTTGGTGACTACTGCGAAAAAGTACCGGGTGAGCCTCACGCTCGGCGTCGTTTGCGTCACGCTGTCGAATCTGGCAGCAGCGGTCTCGCCGCTGGTGCTCAAGCACGCCATCGATTCCTTGAGTGCGTTCATCTCGGAAGAGCGGTTGCTCTACTTTGGCGCTTTGATCGTGCTTTTTGCAGTACTGGAAGGTGTCTTTCTCTTCCTCATGCGCCGCATCATGATCGGCGCGTCGCGCCTCATGGAATATGACCTGCGCAACGACCTCTTTGCGCATCTGCTGGGACTTTCACGCCGTTATTACCAGAACCAACGCACCGGCGACATCATGTCCCGGGCCACCAATGACCTGAATGCCGTTCGCATGATGCTCGGGCCGGGCATCATGTATTCGGTGAACACAGTCATCCGCCTGGCGATTGTGTTGTTCTTGATGCTGCGCATCAACGTGGCGCTCACTCTGTTTGCGCTCATCAGCATTCCGGCGGTTGCCCTGGCCGTCAGGTATTTTGGCAGCGTGATTCACCATCGTTTCGAGAAGATCCAGGAGACATTCTCTGAAATCAGCGCTCGTGTTCAGGAAAACCTGTCGGGCGTTCGTGTCATCAGGGCGTTCACACAGGAAGAGAGTGAAATCAGCGAATTCAAGCGGCTGAACCTGGAATACATTCGAAAAAACCTCCAACTTATCCGGGTCTGGGGGCTTTTCTATCCGGTGCTGGGTTTTCTGCTTGGGCTGGGAGGTGTGTTCGTCTTGTGGTACGGCGGGCGCGAAGTGATTGGCGGTCGCATGACGCTGGGCGACTTTGTGGCTTTCAACGCCTACCTTGGAATGCTCACCTGGCCCATGATCGCGCTGGGATGGGTGATCAACATCGTGGAACGCGGCTCGGCTTCTGCCGGCCGGATGAACCAGATCTTCGACACCCAGCCCGAGATCTTCGACGAGTCCGTAAAGATCAATGTGGCACAGAGTATTCCCAAGACGGACAAGCTGGCGCCCGAAGAAATTGGTCTTCCGCCCCAGATTCAGGGAGAGATCGATATCCGCAACCTTTCCTTTGCCTACAACGGGCAGGCGGTTCTTAAGAACATCAACCTTCGAATTCCGTTGGGAGCCACCTATGCGATTGTAGGGGAGACGGGGTCTGGCAAGAGCACGCTGGTCAGCTTGCTAGCGCGTGTTCACGACGTGACGGATGGAGAGATCTTGATCGATCGCGTGCCGCTTCATAAATATTCCCTGCAGGCACTGCGCTCAAGCCTGGGCTACGTCCCGCAGGAAACGTTCCTCTTCAGCGAAACGATTAGCGAAAACATCGCGTTCGGGGTCGATCAAGCTTCACCGTCAGACATCCAGGAGGCAGCCCGGCTGGCAAACATCCTGACCGACGTGGAAGAGTTTCCGAAGCAATTCGATACGATGATTGGCGAGCGCGGCATCACGCTTTCCGGCGGCCAACAGCAGCGCACGGCCATAGCGCGCGCACTGATTCGCAATCCTCGGATTCTGGTGCTCGACGATGCCCTCTCGAGCGTCGATACCGCTACCGAGGAGAGAATTCTCAGCCTGCTCAAGGTCGTTATGCGCGACCGGACATCGATCCTGATCAGCCACCGCGTCTCAACGGTGAAGTTTGCGGATCAGATTATTGTTCTGAAAGGCGGTGAGATCGTGGAACGCGGCACCCACGAAGAACTGGCCGGGCGGGATGGTTACTACGCGGATTTGTATCAGAAGCAGTTGCTGGAAGAGGAACTGACCGAAAGTTAGACTAGACCTCTGTTTTGCCGAGTCTCTAGGTTCACTTGCTGCCAGCGAAGTTCAAACTTCGGTCAAGTTTGCGACTCCCTCTCCCGTTTGTGGGGAGAGGGTGGCCGAAGGTGAACTCTTGAGAAGACTTCACGCGGTCGCGGAGGCCGGGTGAGGGGGCACCAGCCAACGTAGACGATCCCTTCGGTGGTATGGGGTCGCTCGCCAACCTTAGGACTGCTCATGCCAGCAGCGGCTTCACAAGCTCGCCATGGACATCGGTCAATCGAAAATCGCGTCCCTGGAAACGGTAGGTCAGCTTGGTATGGTCGAAGCCCAGCAGGTGCATCAGGGTTGCGTGCAAGTCGTGCACGTGAACTCTGTCTTTCACCGCGTTAAAGCCGAGCTCATCGCTTTCGCCCAGCGAGATCCCCGGCTTGATGCCGCCACCCGCCAGCCACATGGTAAAGGCGTTGGGATGATGGTCGCGGCCGTCCTCTCCACCCTGAACCATTGGCGTGCGGCCAAACTCGCCTCCCCAAATGACCAGGGTGTTTTCAAGCAAGCCGCGCTGCTTAAGATCCTTCACCAGAGCCGCGCTCGCCTGGTCGGTGTCCTCGCAATTCTTGCGGAGATCTCTCACCAGGTTGCCGTGCTGGTCCCAGGCTTCGTGGTAGAGCTGCACAAAGCGAACGCCGCGTTCGACGAGCCGGCGGGCCAGCAGACAATTGTTGGCGAAGGAGGGCTTGCCGGGCTCAGCGCCGTACATGTCCAGGACCTTCTTTGGCTCCTTGGCAAGGCCCATCAGTTCCGGAGCGCTGCTTTGCATCCGGAAGGCCATCTCGAAGGAGTTGATCCGGGTCGCGATTTCCGGATCGCCGGTCGCTGCCAGCCGCATCTGGTTCAGGCGGCGTAGTGAGTCGAGAGAGTCGCGCTGCAGTTGCTGGTCCAAGCCGCGTGGATTGGACAGGTACAGCACCGGATCGCCGCTCCCGCGGAACTGCACGCCCTGGTAAACCGTGGGCAGAAAGCCACTGCCCCAGCAGGAATTGCCACCACTGGGACCCTTTTTCCCGGAGCTGAACACCACAAACGCAGGCAAGTCCTGAGACTCGCTGCCCAAGCCATACGTGACCCACGAACCCATGCTTGGCCGGCCAAATTGTTGCGAGCCGGTGTTCATCAAGATCTGGCCGGGCGCATGATTGAATGCGTCGGTCGCCATCGACTTCACGATGGCAATGTCATCGACCACCGTCGAAAGATGAGGCAGCAACTCAGAGAGTTCGGCGCCGCTCCTGCCATACTTGGCGAACTTGAACCGAGGTCCCAGCAGTTTGGAACTGGGGTTGATGAAGGCAGCTCGATAGCCTTTGAGCAATTCGGGGGGCGGCAGTGTTCCGTCAAACTTGGCCAACTGAGGTTTGAAGTCGAACAGTTCCAGGTGGCTGGGCGCTCCCGCCATAAAGAGGTAAATCACGCTCTTGGCTTTCGGCGCATAGTGGGGCTTCTTCGGCGCCAGAGGATTCAGGGGTGCATCCTGCATGGCGGCTGCGAAACCTGGATTCTGCAATAAGTGCCCAAACGCCATGGCGCCGAGCCCGACGCCGCATTGTTCAATGAACCAGCGCCGGCTGACCTGCTTCGGCTCCTGGTTTCGATAGAGATGATCCTGGCAGTTCATTCATGTCTCCGTAGGTGCTACGATGGCCGGGTCTGTCGCCCTGAGCAATCTACACTGTACCCAGAGCGATTGGGTCTAGTCAATTGGGATTCGGAACAAGCGGCGAACCCACAAGTCCCCCTTAGAAAAGGGGGGAAGGCCGCAGGCCTAGAGGTTGTCCTAGTAGGGCGCGCAGCCCGAGCCGCGACAACGACAACCCCTGCGCGGTTTCTGCGAAACCGCGCAGGGGTTGTCGTTGT
>Ga0163150_10007811_pt1 | contig 12408 bp, 9 predicted proteins | sample OliLakLV19P2IB_FD_148628 | JGI IMG/M metagenome (GOLD analysis project Ga0163150, IMG submission 148628) | Freshwater microbial mat bacterial communities from Lake Vanda, McMurdo Dry Valleys, Antarctica - Oligotrophic Lake LV.19.P2.IB | ecosystem: Environmental > Aquatic > Freshwater > Lake >...
ACCAGCTTCGCGGCAGAGGCCGAGCACGTGGCAAGCTTCTTAAACTCGGAGCGTGTTCGAGCCCTGATCGATTCCTACGTCGTGAGGACGCAAGTGAGCACCCACGTCACTCGCTATGTGCGGATCCCGCCCTTTACTCCTTGATGTAGTACCCGCCGCGGCTGGATGAGCATTGCCCGCCGCGGCACAAGGCGCACGCCGGGGCCGAATGTAATGACCTTCCTAACTAACTTGACTAACCAAGGGCTCCGCCTGATATCCTCACAACCGAGCTGGTGCGGAATACCGAAGCTAACTAAGCTCCTGTTTCTTGTCGGCCTCGGGACCACCGCGTGACCGCTCGCGCACCGAGAACACAATTTCTCGTTGCCTGCCGTATAACGGCACTAACTAACTAACTTGACTAACCAAGGGCTCCGCCTGATATCTTCACAACCGAACTGTTGCGGAATACCGAAGCTCCTGTTTCTTGCCGGCCTCGGGACCACCGCGTGACGCTCGCACAACGAGAACAGATTCGCTACCGATCCCATAGCGCCTAACTAACGCCGCCTGGCAAGATCGAGGTTTTGGCGGAAGGTTGCCTCGCCCGGCGCCAGCTTTACCGCTTGATCAAAAGCCACAATCGCGCCCTCGCGCTCGCCTTGCTCCAGTAATACCTCGCCCAATGCATTGAACACCGGAGCCTCGGTTGGCTGTAACTTGGCGGCCACTTCCAGGCTCGCCTTGGCATCGGTGAAGTGGTTCGCGCTCCGCTCCACTAAGCCCAGCAGATAGTGGTAGAGCCACGTCGCCGGACTGATGCTGATGGCGGCTTGTGCATACTCGCGTGCGACATCATAGCGCTGCAAGTCGAAGTTCAACCCCGCTAAGCGGAACAGCAGCGTAGCGTCGCCGGGCTTCGCCTCTCTCGCCAACTCCAGGCGCTTGGCGGCATTCTCCAAGTCGCCCGCTTGCAACAGCGCGCGCGCTTCGTCGATCCAAGCCACTGCCTGACGCTGCAATTCGGTGTCGTTCTTTTCCTTCTTCGTCAACTCGGAAAACCTCGCCAACGCCGCCTTGCGCTCCGGCGCCTTGCCCAGCCCGCCCCAGGCCCGCGCGAGTTGATAGAAGACCTGCGGCTCGTTCTCCCCGCCAAGCTTCGACGCCTGTTCCAACTCAGTCCGCGCCTCATCAAATTGGCCCAAACGATTCAGCGCCGAGCCCAGCAGGAAGTGACCTTCATAAGCCCGAGGCTGCAACTGTGAAGCCTTGCGCAACAGCGGCATCGCGGCCGCGTCATCGCCCGCCCGCGCCAGCAAATTACCCAAGCCGGCTAGCGCGGGAAAGCAATCCGGTTGCAATTCCAACGCCCGACGAAACCTTTGTTCAGCGCCCTCGCGATTACCGCTTGCCGCATACACCGCCGCCAGGTCCGCTTGGGCATCGACGGAATTAGGAGCCACCGTCACCAGTGCCTCCAGCAACGGCAGAGCCTTGTTATGCAGGGCGTTTTTCAAGTAAAGATTCGATGCTGCGCGTAAGGCCAATACGTTCCTCGGCTCGATCTCCAAAGCCTGCAGCAGCGCCGCCAATGCTTCGCCCTCGTTGCCGCGCTCAAAGTAAATGTCGGCAATCGCCAAGTGCGCCTGCACTAATTTCGGGTCGCACTGCACTGCCGTGCGAAACGCGATCAGTGCCTGGCTCAAGTCCTTGCGCTGATATTCCTGAAGCCCGGCGGCGAAGGCCTTGCCGCAATCGGGAGCCGCCTGGGCCAATGCCAAAGCCAACAACAGCACGCTCATTTGACGTACGGCGTGTTTCCAGTCACGCCTTTTCCTTCCGTGATCGTGACGATCCGTCCTGCCGGAAGCGCGCCGATTTTCTCCACCGCTCCGCCCGGCCATTGCACCTCCACCCCCTCGGCCGTGCCCGAAACGCCCAAGCCAAACTGCAAGCGAAAATCGCTCTGCGACATAAACGTCGAACCCGACCGTACCTCGCCCGTCAGCGTTCGCTTGCCTACCGTCACGCGTACGACGGCGCCAATGCCGCTGCGGTTTGTCTTCTGCCCTATCAGCTTCAGCGTGACCGACTGGCCGCCTGCCAGCGTGTTGCGCAAGAGGCTTAGGCGTTCGTTCATGTTGCCAATCAAAAGGTCGGGCCGCCCGTCATTGTCGTAGTCGCCCACCGCCAAGCCACGCGCTGAAGTCTTCTCCATCACCGCCGCGCCCGCTTCAGTCGACACATCGCTAAACTTCCCCGCGCCGCCATTGCGATATAGGATGCGCCGCTGGCGATACTCGCCCGACTTCACGCCCGGATACACATGGCCGTTCACCATGAAAATGTCCGGCCAGCCGTCGTTGTCGTAATCCACAAAGCCCGCGCCCCAACCCAGAAAATGCGAGTACTTGCCAAGGCCGGCCTGCAGAGTACTCTCTGAAAAGCTTCCATCGCGATTATTGCGATAGAGATTCGGCAGGTCGTCGACGAAGTTCGTCTTCACCAGGTCCGGCCAGCCGTCGCCATCGTAGTCGGCCACCGCCGTGCCCATGCCGGCCTGCTCGCGGCCGTCCTCGCTCAAGGCGATCCCACTCTCGAGCGCGGTCTCTTCAAAGGTCCCGTCATGCTTGTTGTGATAGAGCAGGCTAGCCTGCGAATCGACTGCCACATAGATGTCGGGCCAACCATCGCGGTCATAATCCAGCGTGGTCACCGACAGTCCATAGCGCGGGCCCGGCGCTTCAATGCCGGCCTTCTTCGACACATCCACAAAGCGAATCTTGCCGGGGGCCGACTCGTTATGCCAAAGCCGATTCAGCCCCGGCTTCAAACCCTGCGGACCGCACATCACTTTCTCGCCTTTCCACTGGCAAGGCTTCGGCCCATCCGGCCGCGGCGTGTTCTTCAAATCGAAGTTCACGTAGTTCGCCACCATCAGATCCAGCTTGCCGTCGCGGTCATAATCGACAAACGCGCAGCCCGTGCCCCAGCGCGGCCCAATGCCGGGCGGCGTCACGTCCTCAAAAGTTCCATCGCCGCGGTTGCGATACATCACATCCGCGCCCCAGTAACTGACGTAGAGATCCACAAAGCCGTCGTTGTCGATGTCGCCCGTGCACACGCCCTGTCCCCAACCGGCCCTGGCCACACCCGCCTTCTTGCTGACGTCCTCAAACGTGCGGTCGCCTTTGTTGCGATAGAGGCGATTGATGGGCTCGGCGCCCGGGGCAAAGCCATCCAGCTTCGACGCCGTCACGGCAAAAATGTCCAGGAGGCCGTCGTTGTCGAAATCCAGAAAGGCCACGCCCGTACCCAGCGTCTCGACAATGTAGTTCTTCCGATGTTCGCCTCCACAGACGAAGATGTCATTCAAGCCCGCCCGCATTGCCTCGTCCACGAAGAAGGGCCCGGTGGCCGCCGAAGCCGCCAGTGCCATCAGGAACAGCGCCTTCATTGCGCAGCTTCCTTGGCTACAAAGATCTGATTCGCGGCCACGTTCTTCCACGTCTGCACGACGCCGCTCGGCCAGCGAATCTCCAACAGTTTCACCTCACGCTCACGCCCCAGTCCAAAGTGCACGCGCCTGTCATGCGCCGACAAATAGCTGCCCGCGGTGGAAACGAAGCCGTACTGCTCGAGCCCCGAGGCCATCACGATCCGAATCGAAGCCCCGATTCCATCACGATTACTCTTCGTGCCAACGGTGTCGATCAGCAGCCAGCCGTTCTCTGCCGCGCTATTGCGAAATACACGTGGCGCCGCGCCAATGGCCGAGACCACCACGTCCACCGCGCCATCGTTATTAAGGTCGCCAAAGGCTGCGCCGCGGCCGGCCATCTGAGTCAGAAACGGGGCGCCTGCCTTGGCCGAAACATCCGAGAACTTCCCGCCCGCATTGCGCAGTAACAGCGGCTTTTCGAAATAACGAAGCCCCGGCTGAGTTAGTTCGATGTTATCCATCACATGCCCTTGCGCGACAAAGATATCCTTCCAGCCATCGTTGTCATAATCCAGAAATCGCGCGCCCCAACCGGAATGCGTCTTAGTAACCGCAGCCAAGCCGCTCGGCCCCGACACATACTCCAAGATGCCCTTACTGTTTCGAAACAACCCATAGCCCTGATTGGCCAGCGCATTCACAAAGACATCCGGCGTTCCGTCATTGTCGTAGTCCGCCCAGTCCACGCCCATGCCGGCGAAGACCCTGCCGTCTTCATCGTAAGCCGCCCCCATCGCCAGTGCGGCCTCTTCAAAAGTCCCGTCCCGCCGATTGCGAAACAGTTGCTGGGGAAAGCTATCGTTGGCCACGAAAATATCCGGCCAGCCATCGCTATCCACGTCCTGAAAGGCCACACCCAGGCCCTTGCCTGGAGCCTTTGCAATGCCCGCCTTCTCACTCACGTCTTCAAAGCGGCACCCACCCAAGCCGCGATAGAGCAAGTGCGTCACGGGCCTGAATTCATTGGGGTGGCAGTAACCCTGCAAGGCTGGTCCTCCACTGCCGCACCGCTTGTTCCTGCCAAAGTCCCAATCCAAATATCGCGCGACAAAGAGATCCAGGTTCCCGTCGCGGTCATAGTCGATAAAGCCCGCGCTCGTCGACCATCCGCCGCCCGCCACACCCGCCTTCGCCGTTACATCCTCAAACACGGCGTCGCCTTGATTGCGGTACAAAGCATTGCCGCCCAGGGCGCTTACAAACAAGTCCGGGCGCCCGTCGTTATCGCAATCGCCCACCGCCACGCCCTGCCCATAACCAGTGCCGCGCAGACCGGCCTTCTCAGTTATATCCGCGAAAGTTCCATCGCCTTCGTTGCGATAAAGCCGATTCCAGAATTTCGAATCGCTTTTGTCCGCGCCATCCTTTGCGGTCATGCCGGTCTTCAATGCCGCACCATTCACAAAGAAGAGATCGAGCTTGCCGTCGCCATCGGCGTCGATCATCGCCACTCCGCCGCCCATCGCTTCAATCAAGTATTTGGCCGGCGTTTTACTGGCCTCGAATACCATTTTGATCCCAGACGCGGCCGTGGCATCGACAAACGCAGCCGGGGTGGATGCACTACTCGCCGCCAGCCAGAACGCCAGGAAATATCGCACTACTTGAGCTTCCTACCAACTCGTCCGAAACGCAATGCGCCGCCGCAGGTCGCCATTGCGAAGGGCCACCGTGGCCGGCGCCCCCTCGAGCGGCAGCCGGAATGCAACCATCTCCCGCCCGTTGAGAACCAGCGGAATGTCGCCGGTCGGCACCGGATGGTTCCAGGTCTTGTCATCCATCGCCGGAAATCGCGCGACCTCGGTGAACTGGCCGCAGGCCGCCGCCACCAGCGCGACTTCGCCCTCCTCCGGCAACACCAGCGGCGAGGTCCTGGTCAGCCAACAGGAGCAACTGCCCGTGGCCGTAGCGTCCGCCCTTCCATTTACGCTTGCCGTCCTTAGAGCGATGCAGGCGAGGATGCTGCCGTCGAACTCGAAGGCATGGCCCTTGTGAGCCGCGATGTCGTTGAAGTAGGCTTCAGCCCTTCCGGACGGCCCGTTCTTACTTTGCTGTTCGGTCTTCGATTAGTGAGTTACTACCTTTTATTGCCCCACCTTCAGTTCCCCACCCTGCGGGCGCACGCCGCTCGACTTCCATTCGCGTAGCTGTGAGAACGCCTTCGCAATCTCGTTTGGCAGAATCACGCAGTGCCCGTCGTGCTTCACATACTGCTGCACGAAGTTCACTCCCAGTCCCGCCTGCTCAGCCAGCGCCGTGTAAGTGTTCGGGATCCACGTCGGTACCAGTGGATCGTAACTTGTGTGGACCGCGAGCATCGGTTTCGTCACGCGCCCCGTTGGCGTGTAGTAAGTGCGGATGTAAGTCGCAGCCTTGGGATCGCTGGCGTACCGCCTGACACCCGCGTTCAGCGCGTTGTCGTCCGGTGTGCCGCCATAGATCGTGTTCCGGTTGTCGAACGGATTGCCGCCGGAGCGCTGCTGCAGTTCCTTGGCGATGTAAGTCACAAACGTGATCACGCCGGCGAGGTCCTTGTTATTCTTGAACCCGTCTCGCCGCCGCAGGATCTCGGCCTTGTCGGGCGCGGCTTCGAGCGCCTCCAATACGCGCTTCTGAACGTCAGGCGTATTCTCGAAATCCACCGGCACCTTGGATGGATCCGGCAGCCGGCCCGGGAAGTAGTAGTCGAATACCACGCGTCCGTCAAAAGCTCCGCGCGACATGAAGAACGTCGGCGAGGCCAGCGGTCCGCAGAGTGGCAATCCCGCGTCGTAGGTGGCAGGCTGCGTCTCCATCAACACCATCGTGAGAAATCCGCCCATCGAGTGGCCGGTGATGTAGGTCTCCTTCACCGCACCGTATTTCTTGAGGAAGTAGCGGCGCAGATTCTCGGTATCCACTACGGCTTCCTGAATCGCCCAACCGCCCGCCGCGTAGCCTGACTGCGCCACCGCGTATCCGGCGTCGGTGAAAGGCATCAGTTGCGGCGCCATCTTCGGGTTGTCGTAGCTTACCGGTTTCGGGCTGTATCCGTGGCAGTACATCACCAGCCCGCCGTTCCAGTTCTCCGGTATGTCGATCCGGAACTTCGCCCCATTGATCTCGCCCGTCTCCATCCGTGGAGCGGCCCAGCAGAACGCGGCAAACAGCAGCCCGGCAATAACGATCCTCATGAGTAGGAATTGTACCTTGAAGAGCATCCTTCACCTCTTTTCAGCCAAGCTCAAGCAAGGTCGTAGCGATCAAGGTTCATCACCTTGTTCCACGCAGCTACGAAGTCCTTCACAAACGCCTCCTTCGAGTCGTCACATGCATATACTTCCGCGAGGGCCCGGAGCTGGGAGTTGGAACCGAAGACGAGATCAACGACGGTGCCCGTCCACTTGAGTTCGTCCGTCGCCCGATCATGCCCCTCCAACACGCCTTCGAACGTGGCGGATTTCTGCCACTTCGTGTTCATGTCAAGCAGGTTGACGAAGAAATCATTCGTCAAAGTTCCGGGCCGCTTGGTGAAAACACCATGTTCGGAATGCGCGAAGTTTGCATCCAGGGCGCGCATGCCACCAACCAGAACCGTCATCTCGGGAGCGGTCAGGGTCATCAGATTCGCCCGATCCACCAGCAGTTCAGCCGCCGATCCCTCGTGTCCCTTCCGGAAATAGTTGCGGAATCCGTCCGCGGCCGGCTCCAGTACGGCGAACGAATGCACATCGGTCTGGTCCTGCAACGCGTCCGTGCGCCCCGGCGAGAACGGAACCTTCACGTCGTGGCCGGCCTTCTTCGCAGCTGCCTCGAGGCCTGCGCAGCCGCCCAGAACGATCAGGTCGGCAATCGAGACTTTCTTCCCACCGGACTGCGCGCCGTTGAAATCCTTCTGGATCGCCTCCAGCGTCTGCAGGACGTTCGCCAGTTCGGCCGGCTGGTTGACTTCCCAATCCTTTTGCGGGGCGAGACGAATGCGTGCTCCGTTGGCGCCGCCGCGCTTGTCGCCGCCGCGGAACGTTGCCGCCGACGCCCAGGCCGTCGTAACCAGTTGGGAGATGGGCAGTCCGGATGCGAGGATCTTGCCCTTCAGGGCGGCGATGTCCTGCTCGCCGGCGAGTTCATGATCCACAGCGGGAACAGGGTCCTGCCACAGCAGCCGCTGTGAAGGAACGTGCGGACCCAGGTACCGCGAAACAGGACCCATGTCGCGATGCGTCAGCTTGTACCAAGCCTTGGCGAATGCCTCTCCGAAGGCCTGAGGGTTCTCGTGGAAACGCTTCGAAATCGGCGCATAGTTCGGGTCCACCTTCAGTGCGAGGTCCGTCGTGAACATCATTGGGGCGTGCCTCTTCGACGGATCGTGGGCGTCCGGTACGGTGTCCGCCGCGGAGGCGTCCTTGGGCGTCCATTGGTGTGCACCGGCGGGGCTCTTGGTGAGTTCCCATTCATAGCCGAACAGGTTGTCGAAGTAGTTGTTGTCCCACTTCACCGGATTGGTGGTCCATGCGCCCTCTAACCCGCTGGTGATCGTGTCGGCGCCTTTGCCGCTGCCAAAGGTGTTTGTCCAGCCGAAGCCTTGCTCTTCGATGCAGGCGCCCTCAGGTTCGGGACTGCAATACTTGCTCGCATCGGCAGCGCCATGGGCTTTGCCGAACGTGTGTCCGCCGGCGATGAGGGCCACTGTCTCCTCGTCATTCATCGCCATGCGAGCGAAGGTCTCCCGGATGTCCGTGGCCGCGGCGAGCGGATCCGGTTTGCCGTTGGGCCCTTGAGGATTCACGTAGATCAGACCCATCTGAACGGCGGCGAGAGGATTGGCGAGATCACGCTCGCCGCTGTAGCGCTCGTCTTCCAGCCACTTGCCCTCAGGCCCCCAGTAAATGTCTTCTTCCGGCTCCCAGACATCCTCGCGCCCACCGCCGAAACCGAAGGGCTGGAATCCCATCGACTCCAGAGCGACGTTACCGGTGAGGATCATCAGGTCGGCCCAGGATATTTTCCGGCCGTACTTTTGCTTGATCGGCCAGAGCAACCGGCGTGCCTTGTCGAGGCTCACGTTGTCCGGCCAGCTGTTGAGGGGCGCAAATCGCTGTGCTCCGGAACCCGCGCCGCCTCGTCCATCGGCGATACGGTAGGTGCCTGCGCTATGCCACGCCATTCGGATGAAGAGCGGCCCATAGTGGCCGTAGTCCGCGGGCCACCAGTCCTGCGATGTCGTCATGAGGGCATGGAGATCCTTGATCACGGCATCCAGGTCGAGGCTCTTGAATTCCTCGGCATAGTTGAACTCCTTGTCCAAAGGATTGGACAGAGGGCCGCGCTGGTGCAGGATCTTCAGGTTCAGCTGATTCGGCCACCAGTTCGCATTGGCCGGGCCTCCAGCCGCCGTGTGTCTACGGCCGCCGTGCGATACCGGACACTTGGCCTCGGTTGACAAGTTTTGCTCCTGATTGTCCGGGACAGGCTCTCCCACCGCGATGGCGAATTGTTTCTCCATATATGTTTATCCTCTCTCGAATGAGTCAAAAAATTGTGACGAACTGCTGATGTAGTGCGTTCGAAACGCGCCCCAGCCCTTGGCGTGCACCGTGCGCTCCGGGATGCGCTCGCCCTTCTGGTGAGCCAGCTTCTCGAGAAACTGGCAGTCCTGCATCTACAGCGGACCGCGCGGCCCGGCTGTAATCGAAGTCTGATTGTCGGCGATCTTCGTCCACGAATCACTCAACTGCTTGCTTTCGACGTCTTCCGGCGGGCGGTCTGGCAGCTCTTGCACACGCCGACAAACTCCACCCGGCACTGCTTGACCGAGAAGCCCGCGGGCAACTCTTTCTTCGGTAACTGAACCCGCTCCATCGCCGATTCTTCAATGTCGAAGATCGCCTTGCACGAGGAACACACCACATGATGATGCGGGGTCATGTTCGATTCGAGGCGCAGCGAGCCGTGGTGGAGCGTCACTTCCTTGAGCACACCCGAATCCAGGAACGTCTTCACGTTCTTGTAAATCGTGCCCAACGAAATCGACGGGATCCGCTGCCTGACCTGCTCGTAAATCAACTCCGGAGTCGGATGTTCACGCGAATCGACAACGGCTTCGTAGATGACTTGGCGTTGGAAGGTGAAGGCAAGCCCTTGTTCTTTACAATACCGGCGGAAGTCGTCGAGGGCTTGCCTACGCAGATCGTCTGACATCGACACTAATGATTAGACGGGAGTCATTATCCAGTGTCAAGCACTATCTTTTAGGTATGTTAATCGATGTCAGGGCCGGCGAATCAGTTGCGCCTCAATCAGTTGCTTGCGTGCTCCAGGCGTTGCCGCCTTGATGATCGCCGTCCACAACTGAAGCGTCGCCGCCGCTTGTGGATTGGTCTTAGCGATCTTCTGGAGTTGAACGGCGCCGATCTTTTCGGCCCGGGCGCATCACCTTCCATCAGCCGCGCTGCCGCGGAGCGCACTCGGTGCAGAGCCCCGGAAAATGAGTTCGCATTCGCGAACAATCCGCTTACCGAGGGAGCCGAGGCCTTTCCACCGGGGGAGTTCATCCGGGAGACGTTGGCAGCTCGCGGGCTGGACGCAACTCGATCTGGCCGGGATCATGGGCCGGCCTCCACGCCTCATCAACGAGCTGATCGCCGGCAAGCGGCCCAATACTACTCCGGACACCGCCATCGCCCGGCGGGCCGGCCGTACACCGAGGCGCCGGTCAAGACCTTATCCGGCGGCGGTGGATCGAGCCGTCGTCCGACATCGGCGTGCTTGAGAAGCGCGTGTGCGGTTTTCTGGGAATCTCCTGTCTGAACGAGAAGGTCGTTGTGTGGCCGCACGCGGCGCGTAAGAAGACTTCCTACGACGATATTTCGCCGACGCAGGTCGCTTGGCTGTGTAGAGCAAGCCTTGGCCGAAGACCGTCGCGTCGAGCGATTCTCGGAAGATCGATTGGCGAAGCGCTCAAGCGCCTCCGTGAACTCCTTTCGGATCGGTCCAAAGTCGGCGAAGTGTCTGGCATCCTCGCCGATGCTGGCATTCGATTCGTCGTCGTTGAGCATCTCCCTCAGCCGTTGGCGCAGAGCAAGTCGACTCATCGGCATAGTACGCACGGCACATCGGCGGCGGCTACAACACTCGTCGGCCCCGGCCCCGCGAGGGATAGCCATTTCAGAGGGTTAACGGCGGGCCGACGTCCACGATTCCATACGCCCGGCGTGATCGCTCCCTATCCTCGGTTCCTCGACTATCTTTCTTACTGCGTCGAATCCGCCAGGAGGCCGGCTCCAGCGGCTGGCATTCCATCAAGGCTGCCGTAGTCGGATTAAGCTGACTCTCGAAATGGGCGGGTCACGCAATAGCTGATGCTGACGGCGGGCCTCGTTCGAAGTACGTTTCGAACGGGAATTCGAGCAGTCTCCGGGGATGGTCGTGGTTGTCGGAGCTGCGTATCTTGCTCCACTTGTTTCTTGATCCACAACGGAGTCGCCATACTTCGCGGAGTGTCTTGCCGATTGTGCGCGGATCTCCGGCTTCCCGGAGCAAGCGCCTCCACTCGGCGTGAGCCGCCAAAATCCTCTTCGCTGCCCGACAATCTCGCCCAACCCCCCACACTCTCGCCCGGCGCGCCGTATATAGTCATCGACGCGGACGGTAACCGCGTCGGCAAATGCCCACCAGCCAGCAGGTCGACCGTTAAGCGGAGATCGTTGTGCGGGTGGTCTCAAGGGAGACTGCTCATGCCCGATCACGACGGTGAGGGATGATGGTTCGAGTATCGGGGATCACGCGGGAAAACAAAGTTGGATTATCGTGCCATATGGGGTAGTACCAGGTTGACAGCTCTCGTCGGCCTGGGCCCGTTTCAGCAAGACGTTCGGAAGAGCCGCCCCATTCGCGAGGCCCAATGGAAGGAGATGGGCTCTTACATCGAGTCGCTCCCGATCGGCGCCCGCGAGCCATTCACTGACGCCTTCCATGCGAAACTCGGCTATCCCCCTCCCTCAATCGAAGCGGCGGAGGAGCCCGAAATTCAGTCCATCGGCCAAGATCGTCTCGCCACTTACCATCGCGTCTTCCATCGCATCGGCCCCAGCCTCACAAGCTACGGCATGCTGATGACGCCCAAGGCGGGTGTCGGCGGGCGGCCGCTGCTGGTCGTTCATCCCGGAGCCGGGGGCTTTCCCGAATTGATCGTCTTTCTCCATGGCAACTACGAAGATGTTGTTGCCGGAGCGCTCGAGCGCGGCTTCGCGGTCTACGTGCCGCACTACATTTTCCGGCCTTATTCCGACCGCGACGACTTCACACCCATTCCACCAGATGTGCGCGAGCGCTTTCACCAAGCCCTCACCGAGCGCGGCACAACGCTGGTGGCCGTCGAGATCGCCAAGACCATTCGCACCGTTCAAGCGCTGCGCTCCCACCCGAGTGTCGATCCCGCTCGCGTAATCTCAGCCGGGCTTTCCTACGGCGGTTTCTTCGCGCTGTACCTGGCCGCCCTCTGCCCGTGGATCGCCGCGACGGTCGTCTCCTGCGCCTTCCGCGAGCGAAACGTCGATGATCCATCCAAGCCTCGTTCCGGTATCGCCCTCGCCGGCAGCATCGAGCTTGCTTCGCACGTCTGCCCCCGCCCGCTCTTCGTCCAGGCGGCCATCGACGATCACATCTATCCGATCGGCAACGTTCGCGAAGCCGTCGGTCAAACCAGGAAAATCTACGCCGAACACTCCGCCCATAAAATGTTTCATTATGCGGAGTTCATTGGAGACCATCGCTTCCACGGCGCTTCCGCCTGGCCATTTCTCGAACGCTATAGCGTCTAGCTAGGGCGTCAGCGCGCCGCGCCCGGCTATGTCCCGCAGAAACTTCACACCCTCGCTCGCGATCATGTCCGACTCGGGCGCCAGGTCGCGCCAGATGCACGCCGCGGCGGCAATCTCCGGAATGCG
>Ga0163150_10007812_pt1 | contig 12408 bp, 10 predicted proteins | sample OliLakLV19P2IB_FD_148628 | JGI IMG/M metagenome (GOLD analysis project Ga0163150, IMG submission 148628) | Freshwater microbial mat bacterial communities from Lake Vanda, McMurdo Dry Valleys, Antarctica - Oligotrophic Lake LV.19.P2.IB | ecosystem: Environmental > Aquatic > Freshwater > Lake >...
CGTGAAGACTATGTCTGGGCGCTGGGAGTCGGACTTATCGCGGGCCTGAGTGACGCTCTCGACGGCTTCTTTGCCAGGCGCCTGGGCGTATTCTCACGCCTCGGCGCGGCCCTCGATCCAATTGCGGACAAAATACTCATCATGGTGAGTTTCGTGTGCCTGACCCTCGTAGAACTGGTGCCCTGGTATCTGACCATAGCCGTCATCACACGGGACCTGGTCATTGTTGCCGGCGCCGCCTGCTACTACCTGTTCATCGGACCCTTTGAGTTCGCCGCTACGCGCCTGAGTAAAAGCAATATGTTCATACAAATCAGTTTTTGCGTGTTGGTGCTGCTGCACCAGGTGCTGCCGAACATCCCCGCAACAACCACGCAGGCCGGCGTTGTCGCTGTGCTGTTCATCGCAGCGGCCAGTGGCTTCGACTACGTGATGTCCTGGACTATGAAGGCCGTGCAGGCGCGTAAAACACAGGACTAAGGCGGTGCCAGCCGACTCCGCACATTTACTACTGGGATACCCATGAGCAAGGATATACACGTTCTAACCTACAATATCCACAAGGGCTATTGCAGCGGCAACCGCCGATTTGTGCTGGAAACCATGCGCGAACGCATTGCCGAGACCGGCGCGGACATCGTATTCCTGCAGGAAATTCACGGTGCCGCTATCAAGAGTGATGCCAAGCGCCGACGCTTTTCCTACCCGGACCAGCCCCATTTCGAATATCTGGCGAACGAGGCATGGCCCCATTTTGCCTATGGCCGCAATGCCATATACCGCAAAGGGGATCACGGCAACGCCATATTAAGCATGTATCCCTTTGCCAGTTGGGAAAACATTGATGTTTCAGTTTTTCCCCGCTCCAGCCGCAGCATTCTGCACGGTGTCATCGAACTGCCGCACAAAAATACGCGGCTGCATACGCTGTGTGTCCACCTGGGACTCCTGGAGCAGGAACGCCGTGAGCAACTGCATGCACTCACCGACAGGATTAATAGCCATGTGCCAAGAAATGAGCCAATGATCATCGCCGGCGATTTCAACGACTGGCGGCGCCGCGCAGAACGCCACCTGCACGCCGACCTTGGACTGCAGGAACTGTTCCTGCACATGCACGGCCGTCACGCCCTGACGTTCCCCGTCTGGGCACCGCTGTTACCGGTGGACCGCATCTACTACCGCGGACTGCAACCGGCGGCTTGCCAACGCCTCAGCGCAGGGCCCTGGCGCGATCTGTCCGACCACGCGGCACTGTTTGGAGTCTTTCGCCTATGACCATACACTCAAACGCCAGTGCCATGCTCCGGGACCCCGCTTTTTTGGCGGAACTGCAACTGGCAGCGAGTGAAGCCGGCAAAACTCTGGAAAAGGCAGAGCTCTACGCGCGCAAATGCCTCAGTGAGATTGAAGCGACTCCGCAGGACGCGTGGCTGCGTCCCATGGCCAAACTGGCGCGCTTTATCTATACCCGCAGCTATGAGGCTGAACTGGATATCAATCTGGACAAATTGGAAGAATTGCGGACGTTGTCCCAGGATCACTTACTGCTCTTCCTCTGGTCGCATAAGTCCCACATGGACAGTTTTGTGTTTTTGCTGTCCCTGTATCAAAACCACTTTCGCCCGCTGCCGCTGATTTTTGCCGGCATCAATATGAATTTCCTGGGCTTCGGTGCCCTGGCGCGCCGGGTAGGTGCCATCTTCCTGCGCCGTACGTTCCAGGAGGACCCCATCTACAAGCTGGTGTTTCGCCGCTACATCGATTTCCTGATCCGCAACCGCATGCCCCTGTCCTGGTCGATCGAAGGCACTCGTTCGCGCACCGGCAAACTGTCACCACCCAAGCTGGGTTTGTTGAACTGGGTGGTAGAGTCCTGTCACCGCGAACAGACCGAAAAGGTGTTGCTGGTGCCAGTTTCTATCGCTTTTGATCGTATCGCTGAAATCGACGACTACGTCGCGCTGCAGAGCGGACTGCCCAAGCGCAAGGAATCGCTAAGCTGGTTTTTTAATTATATCTTCGGCATGCGACAGCCCTACGGCAAGGTCTATGTGCGCTATGGCGATCCCGTGGCCCTGGAGCAGCCAACCGGTACACCACAGGGGACGGACCCCGTCGATATCAACCGCATGGCTTTCGAAGTGTGCACGCGGATAGAGCAGATCACACCCATCAAATCGGCGGATGTGCTGGCCATGGTGCTATTGGGCGCCAATCGGCGCGCCCTGACCGCCATGGAGATGCACCGCCAGTCGGCAGGTATCGCTGAGCTGATTCGCGACCGCAAACTGCCAGCCTCGTCCGGCTTTAGCCTGAACAGCGCAGCCCAGGTTAGCGCTGCTGTATTGGCGCTGGAACGGTCCGGATTGGTCAAGTCTTTCGACAAGACTGAGGTTCCGGTCTATTACATTCCCGGGGAGCAACGCCTGGCCGCCGCCTATTACCGCAATACCATCACCCACTATTTCCTGCACGCAGCGCTGGGCGAGATTGGTCTGGCCATGTGTGCACGGGATATCGACCTACCCGGTGTTGCGTCCTTGCGACGGAATGTCACAGCCTTGCGCGAGCTGTACAAATTTGAATTTTTCTATAAACCTACCGAGGACTTCTGGCAAGAGGTACTGTATGAAACCGGGCAGCGCTACCCCGACTGGGAAAGCGGAGAAGTCTCTATACAAAAGCTGTTGCGTGACAAACCACCGCGCTTTGGGCACGCCATTATGCGTTCTATTACCGAGGCCTATCTGATCATCGCCGTAGCCCTGATGGACATGGAGGGCCAGGCGATTCACGACCAGAAAAAGTTTATCCGACAACTGCTGGCCCAGGGCCAGCAAATGTTGCTGCGCAGGACCATCAGTTGTGAATCATCCGTATCCCAGGACCTGTTTACCAACGGCCTGCGGCTGGCCGGCCATCTGGCACTGCTGGACGGGCGCAGTATCGATTTGGCCAGTCGGCGCGCGGCCTTCGCCGAGTCGGTCGTGTCCGCCCTGTCGGCCATCAACCTGCTGCAGCGCGCCTATGACGAAGCCTGGTTCTCGCAATTGTCGGCGGGCAAGATTTCCAACCTGTTGGGGCCTTGAGCACCCAGGCACCAGCACAGCGAACTTGCCGTCACGCCACAGACCCGCTATCTTTTCACCATAACCACACGGAAGACCAATAGTATGAGCCTGAGAGACGTCGTGGCGACACTGGCAGAGGCCTCCACTCTGCTGCAGGTTGCAAAAGAAGTTAAGCCCAGGCCGCTCACCACCTGTGACAGCTTTGCGGCCAGGGTGGAGAGCACCACTGCACGTTTTGGGCAACACAAAGCCGTTATTTTTGAAGGCCAGACACGCACCTGGAGCGAACTCAATGCCCACGCCAACCGGTACGCCGCTGCACTGCGCACGCAGGGATTAGTGCGCGGAGATACCGTGAGCCTCATCATGGAGAATCGCATCGAGTTCCTGGCCACGCTTATCGCCCTGAACAAACTCGGAGTCATCGCCGCCCTGATCAACACCAATCTCACCGGCCGTCCCTTGATCCACTGTATCAGAATCACCGGTTCCAGAATGTGCATTTTTGGCGAGGAGCGCCTGGAGTGGATTGCCCAGGTGCGATCCGACCCGGAACTGGCCGGTATTGAGAACTGGCTGTTCGTAGCAGACACAGCGCAGGAACTGTGTCCGGGCTGGGCCATGAACCTGGAAGAGAAGGCCGCAGGCGCGGACAGCACCAACCCGCCGCAAACGGGCCAGAACACCCTTGCTGATATCGCACTCTATATTTATACCTCCGGCACCACCGGACTACCCAAGGCCTCGGTGATTTCCAATCGTCGCTTCCTGCTGTCCGCGGCCCTGTCATACAAGGGCGGCCTTAAATGCAAGGAGTGGGATTGCATCTACCTGTGCCTGCCGCTCTACCACGGCACTGGTTTGTTCCTCGGCGCGGGGGCTGCCTTTGCAACCGGCGCATGCATGTTTATCCGCCGCAAATTTTCCGGCAGCAGCTTCCTTGGCGAGGTACGCGAGCACGGTGCGACATGCTTCATTTACATTGGCGAGTTGTGTCGTTACCTGCTCAACGTCCCCGCCTCGGCGGACGACCACAGAAACCCCCTGATGGCCATGATGGGCAACGGGCTGCGCCCGGATGTGTGGCATGAATTCAAGACGCGCTACGGGATCAAGCGCATCGCCGAGTTCTATGGCTCGAGTGAAGGCAATGTTGCCTTTATCAACATGTTGAACAAGGACTGCACGGTGGGCACTACAAATCTGCCGCTGGCCCTGGTCAAGTACGACGTGGATGCTGATGAGATAGCGCGCGATGCCCAGGGTCGTTGTATCAGGGTAGCCGATGGCGAGCCCGGCCTACTGCTGGGACAGATAACAAAACACACCGCATTCGAAGGCTATACCAGCAAAGAGGAAACGGAGAAAAAAATCCTGCGCGATGCCTTCGACAATGGGGATGCCTGGTTCAATACCGGCGACCTGATGAAAACGGTGAATGTTGGCTTTTCGCTCGGGCTAGCCCACTACCAGTTTGTTGATCGCGTTGGCGATACGTTCCGCTGGAAATCCGAGAACGTCTCAACCAACGAGGTCGGCGAAATCATCAACGGTCATGCACAGGTCGATTTTTGCAACGTCTATGGCGTGGAGATACCCGGCGCTGACGGCAGGGCCGGGATGGCCTCCCTGGTAATGGCCGAAGGGGTCGAGGGGCTGGATACTAAAAGTTTTTCCGCCTACGTGAATGAACACCTGCCGGGCTATGCGCGGCCCGTGTTCCTGCGCATACAGCGGGAGCTGGACACCACCGGCACCTTCAAGATGGTCAAGGGCCAATTGCGCAAGGAGGGCTACGACCTGGATCTGGTCAGCGACCCGATCTATGTACTCAAACCCCGCAGCAACGCGTACGAGCGTCTCGATGCGCAATTCGCTGCCATACTGCGTGCAGGAGAAGCCGGCTATTGAAGCCTGGCGCTGGCTCTGTAAACCCACCAGATTGTTCACTGAGCCGACTGTCTCGTTGATTCGATACGGATTTTAGGGTTGGAGGTGGGCTCTCAGGCTAGCGGGCTTGGGCATGAGGTGTGCAATTGGCCAGCTTCCCCGATACTCGCTGACAAATTGCACACCTCATGTCCAAACCCTCAGTTATACTCAACTATAATAAAATTCTGGTCGGCCTCTGACCAGCGGATATTGACACTTTGCTGCGTGCCCAGGAATTCATCGATAATGTATTCGCCCTCGGCTCCTTTGCGAAAGCCAACGTCTTCTGGTATCGATGTTGGCGGAGGCAGAACAACCGTGAAGTTCACAGCATCAACCGCTTCACCGTCGATGTAAATCGTTAACTTGTGATCTCCTTCTTCGGCTATTGTCGGCCAATAAACCACACCGCCATAGCCGGTTTTTGCAGTGTCGCCATACTTAAGACCGCAGACCTCCAGGGTGTCCTGACGGATCGACCCATAGGGTAGTGGAAAATGATATTCGTCGTACTCGTCAATGGTATAGGTAACCTCGCCAATCTGTCCTTTACCCTCGGGATAACATGCCCAGCCCCGGATAACGTTAACTCCGCGCACGAGCTCGCCATTTGCGCGGGACTCGTGGTAAAACTTTACCGTTTGAGAATTTGGGTAAATAGTCATTTCACTTTCAATTGATGCGAATTGTCCAAAGCAATCCTCTCCCCAGTCCCCCTCTACCTGATAAGTCCCGGCAGGGAGTCCACTGATAGGTACTGTTACCAATGATGGCCTGTCATTCGGTGGGTGCGGTGGGTTGCCGGCGCCGTAGCAAATTATTGAATCGCCACCAACCCTGATCACGTCGTCTTCGATTGTATACGTCGCATTCTCGTGATAAATGTTGTAACCCGAAACTACGAGAGAAAAATTCTGCTCTTCAGACACGACCGACGGTTGCGTGCTAACACCCAGTAGTTCGTAGGTGCCTACCTCAGAGGGTTGGCTCCACGCCATCGGGCCAATAACAATAGTGATGAGGGAAAGATAAGTATGATTATGCCTATTTTTTATAAATGGCTCTCAAATTAAGTATCCGCTTTGCAGTCGAAAGCATACCCTCGGAATATTGTAGCCAAATGGCCCGCGGTTAGGTGAAAGCGGACTGCTACGTGTGAGATAAATTTGATAGCGCTAGCAAACAATAACCCGATTAAGGACTGATGCCAGACGCCTGAATCGCATTGCCACAATGGGGATTTTTTATTTCTCACTCTAGTCCGAAGTTCCATACAGGTAACAGGAGTAAGGTTCCGGCCGGGGAGGCCTTTTCGAATGCGAGTATCGGGGAAGCAGGCGAAAAGGCCTCCCCGGCCGGAGCCGATGCCAAAATTGAACAGAAATCGCATGTGTCTGGCCTGAGCCGCTGGCATCAGGGCTTAAAATGATCCAGCCCAAAAGTCCTGGCCAGTAGACGATCGAAGGTGCGCAGTGGCAGTAACTTTTTCAACAGCGGCAGTAGCACGCTGTTCTTGCCGCCCCGGATGATGGCCGGGGGCGCATCTTTCAACAAAGCATCGACCACCGGTATCACGAAAGATTCCACCGCCATCGCACCCCGTTGACCGGCCTGGGCCCTGGCACGTATCCCCTTCTCCACCGGCCGATACACCGAATCGTCCGGCAGGCGGATCGCGGCCTCAGCATGATCACCAAAGGCGGAGCGCACGCCGCCCGGCTGAATAATTACCACCTGTATGCCGAAGGGTGCCAGCTCCATACGCAGGCCATCGGACAGGGAGTGCAACGCCGCTTTACTGGAGCTGTAGGCGCCGGCAAAGGGTGTGGTAAAGAGACCAACGATACTGCCAATGTTTGCAACCACAGCAGTGCCATGCAGCGCATGCGCCGCGCGCAATAACGGCAGGGCGGCGCGGGTCACTGCCACGGGCGAGATCACATTGGTTTCATACTGCCTGCGCAGATCGTCGCGGGTGAGATCGATAACGGCACCCACCTGGGAGAAGCCGGCATTGTTGATCAGAATATCCAGCCGCCCGACCTCGGTTTCTATACGTGACATAACAGCAGCGATACTGGCGTCATCATTGACATCCAGAAGGTGGGTATCGATTCCCAGCGCAGCGAGTGGCGCCAGTGTTGCCACTTTCCGCGCAGTTGCGTACACCCGGTTACCGCGCCGTTGCAACTCAACCGCCAGCGCGGCACCGATGCCAGTGGAACAACCTGTTATCAGAATAGTACGCTGCATGTTTAATCCCCAGGTCGTGTCCGCCGGGAGTCAGTCTACCCAATTTTCCTGCTCCGGGGATATGCATCCCTGCGGGCATTCGGCCAACCGGTGCTACCTGGCGCCGCTACCCGCGCGCTTGGTGCGTCGTGGTCGATTGTGTCCTTCGCTACCACGTCCGCGGGAGGTAGACGTGGGTCGCCCATTACGATTCTCCCCACCACCGGAAGGTTGGCCTGAGGGAGCCTGTCCCGGCGCGCGCGGCTTACGCAAGGGGGCACTGGCAGGCAATTCGTGATCAGGTTCAAAACCATCCACATATTCACGCGTAATGTGGCGCTGGATTACCTGCTCAATCCCGTTGAGCTGCTTGATCTCGTCCGCGCTGACCAGGGAATAGGCATGCCCTGACGAGCCCGCCCGAGCCGTGCGGCCAATGCGGTGCACGTAATCCTCGGAAACATTGGGCAGGTCGAAATTGACCACCTGGGGCAGTTGCTCGATATCAAGGCCACGAGCGGCTATATCCGTGGCGACCAGCACACGAATCTTGCCGCCCTTGAATCCGGCCAGGGCCCGGGTGCGCGCAGCCTGGCTCTTGTTACCGTGAATAGCCGAAGCATTAACACCGGAATTTTGCAGGTACTGCGCCAGTCGATTAGCACCGTGCTTGGTGCGACTGAATACCAGGACCTGTTGCCAGTCGTTTTGCACCACCAGCTCCAGCAGCAATGCGGGTTTACGGCTCTTGTCCACCGGATACACCCACTGTTCCACCCGCTCCGCCGTCGCGTTAGGCGGTGCTACCGACACTTCCAGTGGATTGTGCAATATGGTTTTGGTCAACTCCCTGATCTCGTTGGCGAACGTGGCAGAGAACATCAGGTTTTGGCGCTGCGGCGGCAACAGTTTGATAATACGGCGGATATCGTGGATAAATCCCATATCGAGCATGCGATCCGCCTCATCCAGCACCAGCACTTCCAGATCGGAAAATTTCACCTGGCCCTGTTGATACAGATCCAGCAACCGCCCCGGCGTGGCCACCAAAATGTCTACGCCTTTGCGCAGCGCAGCGATCTGCGGGTTAATTTTTACTCCACCAAAGACCACGGTGGATTTAAAAGGCAGGTGCGCACCGTAAGTGGCGACGCTCTCGGCCACCTGAGCAGCGAGTTCGCGCGTGGGAGTGAGAACCAGAACCCGGATGCGGTGCGGATGCGGAGCACCCGTGGTATGCAATAACTGCAGTATCGGCAACGTAAATGCTGCGGTTTTTCCGGTACCGGTCTGGGCAGCTGCCATCAGATCGCGACCGGACAGCACCGCTGGAATAGCCGCGACCTGTATCGGGCTGGGTTCGCGATAACCCTTTTCTTCAATTGCACGCAACAGGGGCGCGGACAGCCCGAGCTCATCAAATGTCATGGAAAATCTCTTGGTTGAATAGTCTTGAACACACTCTCAGGAGACTACCTGAGGCCTGCGAGGGACGCGCATCTTACTGTATTGACTGTCAAATAGGAACCGGGCGCGAGCGAGGAGTGCAGTGGACGGATCAGCGTGCACCCTGGGCAGGCGGAAACTGGGCGAGAATCACCTCTGCCGCCTCCTGCCGAAACTGGGCTGCCGCGTCGGATTCCGGACGATCACGCAGTCGCGATTCAAACCTGGCGCGCCATACCGACCGCAGCATGACCGGGTCAATCATATTGACGAACAGCGTACCCTGGACCGCTTGCTGCGTGGCACCGTCAGCTATAGTCACCTGCGCACTCTCCCGCGTCACCAGCTGCCAGGACAGGAATATATCGGCGTCAGCATTGACGGTGACCACCTGGAATCCGCGGCGCTGCAGCTCTGCAATCAATGCCTGATCAATTCTGCTGATCTGCTCGTCAGATATCATCACCGTAGAGACCGTGTCCCGACTAATCGGCTGGATGGCAATGTTGTGTACGCTACTGAAATTGTAACCGTGATCGTAGTCCGTGGTGGCAGTGGGCACTGCGGGCATACCCGCACAGCCACCCAACAAAAGTAGCAGCGATAGGCCAGACAACACTCGGAGGTAGTAATTTCGCATTGTTATCTCCCAAGTGGCTTTTATCGTTTGTGCACGACAAGTTAATATGCCTATCATTTTACTACACCGGAGAGAGTGTTGAAATTGAAAAGTCTGCCGACCGCATACGCGGCCGTCGGCGGCGTGTTGCTACTGCACGGCATGACCGATTCGCCCTACAGCCTGCGCGCCCTGGGTGAAGCACTGCAGCAGCGCGGCTATTATGTCCTGGGCCTGCGTATGCCTGGCCACGGCACACTACCCTCGGGCATGCTCTACCTGCGGTGGCAGGATATGGCGGCCGTGGTCCGTCTTGGCATGGCACACCTCGCCCGGCAAGTGCGCGGCGCGCCCATCCACATCATCGGCTATTCAACAGGGGCTCCGCTGGCGCTGGACCATGCACTGCAAGCGCAACAGGATACAACGCTGCCAGCAGTGGCAAAACTGGTGCTGATCTCACCGGCCATTGGTGTCAGCCCCGCGGCGGCACTGGCCAAGTGGAGCCGTCGCTTGTCGCGACTGCCGGGTTTGTACCCGCTGGCATGGCTTGATCTCCAACCCGAGTTCGACCCCTACAAGTACAACTCCTTTACCACCAATGCGGCGGAACAGGTTTACGAGCTAACGCAATCGGTCGCCAAGCGCGTGGCAGCGCACAATGATTCGGACCGACCGCTGCCGCCCATGCTCATATTCAAATCTACCGTAGACGCAACAGTGTCGAACAACGCCGTCGTAGATCGACTGCTATTAAAACTCGCGCCTGAGCGCCATGAACTGGTGGTGTTTGATATCAATCGCTTGGCCGCCACCGCCAGTCTGTTGCAGAGCGACCCTGGCCCTTTCACCGCCAGGCTGATCGCAGACCAGCAGCTGCCATTTACCTTTACCCTGGTGGCTAACTCGAATGCTAACAGCCGCTCAGTGACTGCGTATTCCAAGGCGCCCTACGCCGTTGGCGCGGCGCGTGTTGAGCCCCTGGGGCAGGCTTGGCCCAGAGGGGTATTCTCCCTCTCACACGTCGCCCTGCCTTTTCCGCCGGATGATCCACTCTACGGTCAGCAACCGCCTGCAGACAGCCACCAATTATTCCTGGGGCAGCAGGCAGTGCAGGGCGAGCGCGGCGTTTTGAAAATACCGGAAAACTTTCTGTTGCGCTTGCGTCACAATCCTTTTTACGATTATGAACTGGCGCGAATACTGGATTGGTTGAAGTGACACTGGCTGCACGTGATATACCAGTCAGCGGTGCGCTCAGCTCTCTACGAAAGCGCGCTCCACGACATAATGTGCCGCATTCCCATGGCGCGCCTCGCTAAAACCACGGCTGTCCAGCAGTGCACAGATCTCCTTGAGCATACTGGGACTGCCACAGATCATGAATCGATCCGTCTCGGCATTGATCGGTGGCAGGCCAATATCGGCGGTCAGCTTACCAATACGTAAAAGGTCAGTGAGGCGTCCATTGTTCTCAAACTTCTCCCGTGTCACGGTGGGGTAGTAGATTAGTTTATCGCGCACCGCCTCACCCAGGTATTCATGCTGCGGCAAATGCTCGGTAATCAGCTCTCGATAGGCCAGTTCCTCGGTATAACGGCAACCGTGCGTCAAAATGATCTTGTCGTACTGCTCATACATTTCCGGGTCCCGAATGATACTGAGGAAAGGGGCAAGGCCGGTGCCCGTGGCGATAAGGAACAGGTGCTTGCCAGGCAACAGGTTGTCCTGCACCAGAGTACCCGTGGCCTTGCTGTTGACCAGCAACGTATCGCCCAACTTGATTGACTGCAGTTTGGACGTGAGGGGACCATCCGGCACCTTGATGCTGAAAAACTCCAGTTCATCCTCATAATTGGCGCTGGCCAGACTGTACGCGCGCATCAGCGGCTTGCCCTCGCACTCCAGACCAATCATGGTGAAATAGCCATTCTTGAACCGGAAACCGGAGTTGCGGGTGGTCTTGAAACTGAACAGACGGTCTGTCCAATGATGCACCGCCGTAACCTGTTCCCGTAGTATCTGTGCCATCTGTCAGTGCCTGCGTAATGAATCTCGAAAACGCTAGAATAGGGGCTGTTGTTAAATCGGTAAAAGGAATATATTGGATAATGTATATCTACTTTTCCGATATAAGGGAGGCCCCATGCGCTACAGCCTGCGCCAGTTGGAAGTGTTTCTCGCCACAGCGCGGTATGAAAACGTGACGCGGGCAGCCCAGGCGCTGGCCATGTCCCAGTCCGCCGCCAGTGGTTCGCTCCGTGAACTGGAAAGCCAGTTCGATGTGAAGTTGTTCGACCGTCTTGGCAAGCGCTTGCAGCTCAGCGAATTGGGGAAGCAACTGCGGCCCCAGGCGGAAAATCTGCTGGAGCAGGCACTGGCCCTCGAGCAGGCGCTGGCCGGTGAGGAGGTGATGGGGCGCCTGCAGATAGGCGCGACACTGACCATTGGCAACTACATCGCGGTGAACATGATTGCCGACTTCCGCCAGCTCTATCCCCAGGCTGATATCGTCTTGCGCGTGGCCAATACCGAAACGATTGTCCAGCGCGTGGCCAGCTTTGAGCTGGACATGGGCCTCATCGAAGGTGAACTGCAACACCACGATCTGAACATTGTGCACTGGCGGCATGACGAACTGGTGGTCTTCGCTGCACCGGGTCATCCCCTGGCACACGCCGACGCTCTCACCGACCAGGACTTGCTGGCGCTGCCCTGGATCGTGCGCGAACGCGGTTCCGGCACCCGCCAGGCATTCGACCGCGCCATGCATGGCATTCTCAGCGACCTGCACATCGCGATGGAATTGCAACACACGGAAGCGATCAAGCGTGCAGTGGAAGCCAATCTGGGTGTCGGCTGCCTGTCGCAGATCTGCCTGGCGGATGCATTTAAACGCGGCTCGCTGGTGCCGCTGGCAGTGCCAGGGCGCGATTTTCGCCGTGAGTGGTTCCTCATCACGCACCGCGAAAAATTCCACAGCGCCGCCCTCAAGCATTGGCTGGCGCTGTGCCTTGAACGCTGGTCGGTGTAATCACGCTTTCCAGCCGCGCCGCCTGTTTATCTCTGGCAGGCATATCGTTAGACTGAGGCCCTCTTTTTTTG
>Ga0163150_10007814_pt1 | contig 12405 bp, 8 predicted proteins | sample OliLakLV19P2IB_FD_148628 | JGI IMG/M metagenome (GOLD analysis project Ga0163150, IMG submission 148628) | Freshwater microbial mat bacterial communities from Lake Vanda, McMurdo Dry Valleys, Antarctica - Oligotrophic Lake LV.19.P2.IB | ecosystem: Environmental > Aquatic > Freshwater > Lake >...
ATAACCACCCATAACATATAATATATCCAAGAAGATTAACAAAGGGGTGCCAGTATGTTGATTGAGGAAATCATCTTTTGTTTTGGAATGTGCGTGGTTGTGTGGGAAATAACTATGATGGTGCTGTTAAATCGGGTCCAGAAGCATCCGCATAAACAGCCTCAAACACGTACAGTAGTTGAGCGACGAATTGAGGCAGCCAGACGACGCGGATATCGTAACCACAGTTTGTGGAACACAAACCAACCATTAGTTAATAAGTAAACGGGATTTAGTCAAAAAAATACCCCCACTCATTTGTGGGGGATTTTGCTATCTACTATTCACACACTGGCTCACCAAAGAGCCGTCCGTGAATGTTTAGTACACACCGCTGACCATCAGCGGAAGTGTATCCGAAATGTTCTGGATCAACATAGAATGCATCATATGCAAACTTCTTGACCCATCGGCCAAAGCCGACATTCCCCTCATCATCAAGTGCCGAGAGAAAGAGCCAGTCCGTGTCGCCCTTCCGCCCTTCAAAGGCAAGGTAATACTTATTAATAAAGTAGACGTCGGTGATTTCCACAATCGTGAGCCAGTTGTTCTCTCCGGTCTGCACCTCAACCGATTCGTGACCGGGAGTAAAGTCAACTCGGTAGACATTCCCGTCCCAGACATATAGTCCAATTTTGGGAAATATTTCACTCATTGAGACTTCAGACAAGGGGATTGGTTCATTCACAACCTCTTCCTGAGCGTTTGTGAATCCTACCATTCCAATAATAAGAATCAGGATCAACAACGGAATCAGACGTTTCGCCATATTCATTCATGCACTCCTTATAACCTATTGGCACGCAATTATAGAGTATCTGAGGCTCACTGTCTAATCTATAGGTTTTATGTAATAATACCCACAGCCGAATTATCGGTATAACTTTTGCACATTTATCAATTGAGGAGATAGATTTTGAAAGCATTCGTAATTGCAGTAATGTTTGGTCTCTTAATTGGACATTCAACTCTATATGCTCAGGACCCTCCGACTGATCCGCGCTTGTGGGGTGTATGGAAGTCGACATATGAAGGAGGCGGATTTCCCACTTACCAGTTTTTCACACCAAACGGTGCATGGGGTCTGCAACATATCGAAGGGCTGATCTACGGTCAGTACACTGCTTCGGGCGACGTATTTACCATTAATGGTACTGTCGAATATCAGACCATCAATACGTGGACTGAAGAGCGAGCATATCAATTCAGTGGAAACACACTGAGAATGTTCCAAGCAGGGTCTGCTACATGGGAAGACTTTGAACAATTAATTGGATTTACTGGCTTTGGATTTATTCACTGCCCTGCAACTGTTGAAAGTAATATGTTTGTAGGTGCCTATGGTCATGTTACCTATACGGATGGTACGGCATCACGCGAACGTGCCGAACCAAGCTTAAATGGGGCAGTAGTGAAACAGCTTCCTGAAGGTTACCTGTTCCTTGTCGTTGGAGAACCTCAGTGTGCTGATGGCATTACCTGGTGGCCTATTAATGATCAACCAACTAATCCTGGAACTCCAAGTAATAACAATATTATTACTGGCTGGATTGGTGAGGGTGAAGATGGAGTAGCCTATATAGAACCAATTGGGTGGATTGACGTTTCTCTGATTCGTCCTGACATTTCTAGTGAAAGTGAGGTGATGTCGGTTATGGCCGGTGAAACTGGTTCTACCTTATATAGTCCAGGCTCATATCCATATAGAGACCAAGTAGCTCAAGCACTGTCAAGTAACGAGCTTGCTGATATTTACCCAGCAATTGTTGACTTTGTTGACACCGCAATAATTCTAGTAAAGGAAGGGACCGGTCCCAATCCTGTTGATATTGCATGTATGTTTGTTTCAGCAGATGACTTTTGGAATCAAGCTGCTTTAGAAAAAGGCAGTGTAGTTGGCTGTGCGGTTCTTGATGCTCAAAGCCATGTTGCAGCCTTTGGATTTGCAGGACCGTTCTTTTATGTCGCAAAACAATTGATGGTTCCATCGAACCTTATTGATCCAATCGTTGTGGATCCTGTAAATGCATGGGCTGACAGTCGTCCGATCACTCGATTTGTATGTTGGGTTCGACCAGATATTTGTCCGGTTGAGTGGCGACCACAATAAACCTAAAAAAAGACAGTAAAAAACCCCTCGTGTAAACACGGGGGGCTCTTTTGTATTAATGGGCTTTTCAGAAGTTTGACTTCGCTACTTTGGCTCTACAGCCATTTCGAAAAATAAACCTTCTTCTAAGCTTGATGGACTATTCAGGGCAAATAACTTCCTCCTTCTTCTCTGCAATGTAAACACTGCCGGGATCCGGGGTGAAACCATCGACCCAGGTGGTTGACTCAACTGTGTAGCAGCCTTTGGAGTATCCAAAGTCTACATTTGGTTGCATCTGAACCATGAGCTGTTCGCCGTCCGCCAGGTTCATTTTAACGATGGGATTCGTAGAAAGCAGATCGCCGTGACCGATGAACTGGATATTGGTTTTTTCGCCGTAAACGGCGTAAAACGTTAATTCAGCTCCTTCGAAGGTAATGCTTACAGGCAATGAAGCCAGTGGCATCACACATTCAACGTGTTGCGGATCCTGCTCCACACACATCTGCTCACAGGGTGGCGGGGGAGGAGGTGGCTGGCATTCGCCGTCAACTTCGATTTCGCCCTCTTCACATTCTTCATCTGGCGGAGGAATCTCCACACAGACACCGTTGATAAGTTCCTCACCTTCCTCGCAAACGGGCGGTGGCGGTACCACGATACAATCACCGTTGATCAACACACGTCCCGAAGGAATTGTTGATTGATCACCTGGCAAATTGTCGCAGACATCCACTGGCGGTGGGGGAGGTGGAACATCTTCTTCACAAATCCATCCTTCTGTCGGATCCCAATAGTTGGGATACCATGTTTGTCCAGGCTCAAGAGGCGTTCCTGCCGGTGCCCACCCGATAAGGTGAGTGCCGTCAGGGCAATCTGTTGCCCCAACTTGCTGGACTTGACCATTCGAAAGTGATGGTGCAAAGGAATAGATCGCCATAAGAATGACGACCACGATAGTTACATTGCGAATCTTCATTTGGTGTGCTCCTTATATTATGTTGTGCAATCCAGAGGAGGCAGAAGTAACCATCCCAGTGATGGGAGAAAACTTCAAACCCCTGTGGATTGCACAAGCATATCTTGTGAGTCCATCTCATTAATTGTTAAGTTGCTAATCAACTGAGCTCTATTGAGCTCAGGTATGGAAGTACCGTTCTTGTATATGCAGTACTCCCGTACCTAAGTTCATACTACCCATTGTTTTACTGAAGTTGCCTCGAGGAAATCGTTAATTAATATCTAATTAACTTATACTAGCATTATACTCTATTGAGTGCCAATTGTCAAGTTCGAAGCTGTAGGTATTTTTTTATATCTAGCCTCGATTACAATATATATTATACCCCATAAGTTCATTTTTGTCAACGTCATAAGCACAAAAAAACCGGTATATATTTATACCGGTTGCACCTTACTATGCAGGCGCAATACATTGAAATGCACTGACTTGTGTTTGTTGGACAAATCCGCCATCGGTGCCCATGACCGCGAGCCATACTTCATTGTTTCGGTCATATGCTCCAACCACTTGCACCTCCGTACCTTTTCTCAAGGGGCGGGTCGCGGACTCAGCCGATGCCTCTGAAAAAATAAAGGTGTCGAGCAGTGCCTTCACTCGCTGGACTTGGCATGCATCAGTGCCTTCCAATACACTCCCGATGGGTGCGGTAGCACTTGGTGCTGCTGCTTCAGTTGGAATCATCACGACTGGTGCTGTAACATCTATATCCAGTGGTGTTGCTGTGACCACAACGACAACAGTTTGTGGGATCGGTATTCGGATTTCAGTGGCCGGTCTTGTTGCACAATATACTACTAACACTATCGAAATTATGATGAGCAGTACTGCTATAATCACTGCCACAGTAGCGATTCGCTGAGATCTCTCAGGATTCATTTGAACCTCCGTTACAATTGATCTTGCCGCGCAATTGTATAGCTATGGGTTTGTATGGTCAATCTCAGTGTTAACCAAGCGGTCCTACATACTTAATTACTATCAAGATTAGGATGACCGCAAATATGATAAACCCAAAAAGGGATCGTACATCTCGGGATCGCATTAGAGACCTCCCATTTATTCTTCCGGTACATAATTGTACCCATAATATAGATTATTGTCAAAATAGATCATAGCTTTCTCTTGAGATACACTGAATGTATGGAGGAAACACTCATTGTTATTGCATATGCTCAAACTGGACTTGGGCACCTGCGGGTTGCAAATGCATTGTTTGGAACTGCACCTCACTATTTAAAGCCAGTTCTCTTTCGTTCTCCTGAGCAGACTTCAACAATACTTCACCGATTGACAAGTATTCATCCACTCCTTAGAAAAGTGCTTGAGCGAAGTCAGAATGGGTGGGCAGAGGACCTTGTGAGCAAAATGTACCTTCAAGTAACAAAGTTCGGCCAGGGTCACATCTATCGCGAAATGAAAACTCTCCTTAATTCACGAATTATGCCCGTCCGGCATATGGTAATTGTCTGTACCCACTTTGGACTAGCTCATCAGCTTGCACGAATGAAGTCTCAGTTTGAAGAGAGGGAACAGGCGAAGCTGACAATTGTCGTCTGCATGACTGACGACAGTCCTCAAAAGCTGTGGTATGTCGTGGGTGCTGATTGTTTGGTTGTGCCAAGTAGTAAAACAAAAAAAACACTCGAGTCATATGCAAAACATAATCGGCTTCCTAAACTACAAATCGAAGTGTCACCATATCCTTTGAGCCGTGAATTTTCTGAAGAAATGTCCTTGAGTCAGTTGAAAAAGAGAGTATCGCAATTAACACTTGAGTCTGAGGCACCAATACATGTCTCAATTCCCGTTTCAGGAGCTGCAGTGGGACTTTCTTTTACTCAGAGTTTAGTCCGTAAGCTCACAAAAGCACAGCCTCGTTTCAGGTTTACCATCATTTCCCGTGAGGCACCGTACACCCATACATTTCTACGCAATATGAATCGAAAGCCGGGAGTTACTATTGCAAGTGCAGTTGACGAGCGGGAAGTGGTGGCCTTGTATGAAACTGCCGTTCAAAAGACATTGTTTGGTTTTGAAATAACGAAGCCGAGCGAGCAAGCCTTTAAAGCACTTTTGTGCCCAACTCACCAGGGAGGAACGATTCTCCTTCTAACTGAGCCGGTGGGAAGGCAGGAGTACGATAACTTAGACTTTCTGGCTCGACACGGCCTCATGCCAACACCAGAGGAGCATCAGAAGTTATTTTCGTTAAACCGTGAAGAGTTAACTCCAGCACTGTGGCGTGCAATTCGGCTTCCAACTAATCCTACTCAAGCATCGAGCTTTATTCAGTGGTGCTTTAAGTCACACATTTTTTCTGAAATGCTCGCGTGTCGCTCAACTCCTTCAGAATGGGATCAGCATGCTGATGAGATGGGATGGAATGGAGCAGAGAAGTTTTGGGAGCTTGTAGAATTCTTGACTAAAAAAGACTCATAGTATACGATCACCTCAGTATAGGTATGCTCAGTAATATATATTGAGCTAATAAAGGAGAAAACATTGTGACCTGGGCACATCGTTTGTGGATTATGGTCGTGGCACTGATGTTTGCGTTTTTCATCCTCGAATCCCGAAATCTAATCCCTGAGTACAATTTTGAATTTTGGGATGGGGCCATATATTTTGCAATCGGGATTATTATTGCCTTCATTGGCTGTTTTGTAATCAAAAACAATGCAGGCATTGCAGTATTTACGGTGTTATATACAGGATTTTTTATTGAGCTGTTTGTAACTAAACAGCCATCATACCTGTTTAAAACGGCAATGATCTTTCTCGGTTCTCAGCTGGTTGCGCTAAGTGAATCACTCTCTACCCCGATAGAAAAACGTGGTGAGAACCCGCTCGAGAGAGGTAATCTACGCAATAATTTAGCGCGTATCGTAGGTGCAATAGGCTTTGGCGTAATTCTTGTCGTTTATTACGCAGCGTCTACGTATTTTCATCCTAGCTATGTTCCAACCATATCAGATGGCTTAGTTTATCTGGTGTCAGGGCTTGCACTTGCATATGTAGGTGATCGAATGGTCAAAAACATAACGCACGGTTACTTGTTCATGATGATCGTATTTGGGGTTATGATGCTTTTGCTCGCAATCAGCATCAATTTTCAACCAGCAGCCGTTTTCCAGATGGCAATGTGCTTTATTGGGCTTGAGGCAATGCTGACTTGGCTCAATATCAGTCGTGAACATCAGAAACAGCGTGAAAAACAAAAGCGACTTGAACCAATTGTCGAGTAAAACTGTTAGGTGGGGGAAACCTCACCTTTTTTTTGTTCTCATTACTCTTGTTCTGAAAATTGCGCCCCATAAGCTTATAGTGTATAATCCTTCTGACCTTAGGTATCAAAGGAGAAACAAAATGCCTAATGCAATTCTCGTATTGTCATCTGCTGATCTTAGTACTGATGTACATATTGGTCAGTTGGATGAAGATCGGATTGTGACAACCCCTCAGGAGCTGGTCTTAGTGTTTAAGAATTTGCAAGCCCTCATGAGGGTAGGAGAAATTCCGATTGGACGAATGATGTATAAGCGCATGGTGGTGAACCCTGCTGATCCTGCTTACAACGCAGTAGTCAGTTTGAACGTAGCTCTACTAGAGCTGGGTATGTCTGACTTTGATGCAGAAACATTTGCCTCGCTCAATGGATTGCTGCGTGAACAAGCTGGCGACGGCGGAGTTCCAGAAAAATACGTCGAGACGCTGTAAATAGGTGAATATGGTGGGGATAATCCCCACCTTTTTTTGTCCCTAATGAGTTGTTGACTTGAGGCAACCTGATCTATATAATTGCCTTACCTTTACGCACCGAATGATTTTTCCAAACGATTTCCAAAAATTGCCCATCCGTTTGTAATCTGAACTAGATTTAAGTTTTTGAGATGTTCCGGCCGTAAGGTGCGGAATTTTTTTGTGTGAATAAGACGGGCCCTTAGCTCATTTGGTAGAGCGCATCATTTGCAATGATGAGGTGGCCGGTTCGAGCCCGGCAGGGTCCACACACTATAATTAATTAGTCATAGAGAAAAGCGAAGATTACTATTGTCTTAACTTTTCTTTATAACTAATTGTTTGTTCTTTGACATCTGAAGAGAAAGGCCGAAAGTCAAAATTAATGCAGACAGTGGATGCCTAGGTCATGCACACCGATGAAGGACGCACATAGCGGCGAAACGCGCCGGGTAGGAGCTACGATCCGTTTATCCGGCGGTGTCCGAATAGGGAAACCTACGCAGCTTTACAGCTGTGGACTTATATCCCAAGTATTCCGATTTATCGGGGTTATTAAGGTATAAGAGGGAACCTTCTGAACTGAAACATCTAAGTAAGAAGAGGAATATAAATCAAACGAGATTCCGTAAGTAGCGGTGAGCGAAAGCGGAATAGCCTAAACCACCTCGTGTACCGCAAGGTGCATGAAGTGGGGTTGCAGGACTCCAACATGTGAGTAAACAAGATAGCAGAATAACCTGGAAAGGTTGACCATAGACGGTGATAGTCCCGTAAGCGAAATCTTTGTTTACCGCTCGGAGTATCCTAAGTACCACGATACACATATACCGTGGGAATCTGGGGGAACCATCCTCCAAGGCTAAATATGTGGCATGAACCGATAGTGAACTAGTACCGTGAGGGAAAGGTGAAAAGAAGAGCGGAACGCTCAGTTAAAAGAACCTGAAACTGTCTGCAGACAAACCGAGAGAGCATTGATTTATCAGTGTGATCTCGTGCCTATTGAAGAATGAACCTACGAGTTGTATTACTCAGAGGCAAGCCTAACCATGGTAACGTGGGAAGGCGCAGTGAAAGCGAGGGTTAATAGCCCGATTTAGTCTCGTAATACAGACCCGAAACCAGGTGATCTACTCATGAGCAGGCTGAAGCTTCAAGAAATTGAAGTGGAGGGCCGAACCCGTTGTTGTTGCAATAACATGGGATGACTTGTGAGTAGCGGTAAAATGCCAATCGAACCTGGAGATAGCTGGCTCTCCCCGAAAGGTCTTTGGGGACCGTGCCGCGTAACTATACGTTGGAGGTAGAGCACTGGATGGGTTGCTGAACGCAAGTGAGGTACCCCAATCAAACTCCGAATTACAACGTATTCTGCGGTAGAAAGTCATATCGGGCTAAGCTGATATGACGAGAGGGAAACAACCCAGATCACCAGCTAAGGCCCCTAAATTAACACTCAGTGGTAAAGGAAGTGGAATCACCAAGACAGCCAGGAAGTTGGCTTAGAAGCAGCCACCTTTTAAAGATAGCGTAACAGCTCACTGGTCAAGTGATTCTGCGCCGAAGATTTCGCGGGGCTCAAGTGTTATGCCGAAGCTGTGAATGCAATAATTTATTATTGCGTGGTAGGGGAGCGTTCTTATTGCAGTGAAGCTATGGTGTAAACCGTGGTGGAGCGGTAAGAAGTGATTATGTAGGTATGAGTAGCGCGCAAGAAAAGTGAGAATCTTTTCCGCCGAATACCCAAGGTTTCCGTCGCAAGGTTCGTCCGCGACGGGTTAGTCGGCACCTAAGGCGAGGCCCAAAGGGCGTAGTCGATGGATAACTGGTTAAAATTCCAGTACTTGTATTGAATCGTTATTACTGAAGGACTGACCGGATGAATACGCATGTGCTTCTTCGTGAAGTGAGGTGCAGAAGTCTCGATAGTTTCCATTGGAAAACCCGTGGAGATGTTTAAGTTGAGATGGTGCTAGTCCTGCGAGAGCAGGGTGATACATGCTAATAATCTGCAAGAAAATGTTCGTCAGGAGAGTCAATATAAGCCGTACCGCAAACCGACACAGGTGGGTTAGTCGAGAAGACTAAGGTGAGCGAGAGAAAGAAGTTTAAGGAACTCGGCAAAAAAGCTACCCGTAACTTCGGGAGATGGGTTGCCACACGCAAGTGTGGTCACAGCCAAAGTCTATTAGCCGACTGTTTATCAAAAACACAGGTCCGTGCAAAAGTGAAAACTAATGTATACGGGCTGACGCCTGCCCAGTGCTGGTAAGTTAAGTGGATGGGTGCTTGTACCTTCGGGTACATGATGCTCTGAAATGAAGCTCCAGTAAACGGCAGCAGTAACTATAACTGTTCTACGGTGAAGATATTCGCCGCCGTAGTAAAATTTGACCAAATGCTGGAAACGCTCGGGAATCTGACAGTACTCGCAAGAGTGACAATCTGATCAGTGGAGCCAATCAGCAGGAAAGACCAAAAACAGCATAGGTAATGTCGATAAATTCCTTATAACCAGAAAAAGAAGCAATACGCATTTGTTTATTAATTTTGACCCGAAAGAAGTCCTTTCATCCCTAGATCCACATACTAATTTTTAGTGTGCGGTATCTTTTGTGTGGAAATAATTCTTTTATCGGTATGTATTAATAGCGTTTTGCAATTTTTCAATGAGTGAATAAAGACAAGACCTATTCGTTTGCGGAATCCTCAGAGACTATACGTCAAACACTTTGTAAAAAGTGATGATATAGTCCGACCTTCATGGCGACATGAAGACTTAGTGAAAGTCACTAAGCCCTTCGGGGTAACAAAACGTTAACTATTTTAGTTAATAATATGAGCGAAGTTCCTTGTCGGGTAAGTTCCGACCCGCACGAATGGCGTCACGAGCTAATAACTGTCTTAAACTTCTACTCGGCGAAATTGCGATGGCTGTGAAGACGCGGCCTAATTACACTTGGACAAAAAGACCCCGTGAAGCTTTACTGTAGTCTGACATTGAGTCGTATATTTCAATTGTTTAGCGTAGGAGGGAGTGCTTGCACAACCCTGAAACACCTCCCTTTGAACCATACGAATCTAACCTTTCCTCGCGTGACGCGAGGGGGGACCGTGTCAGATTGGCAGTTTTACTGGGGCGGTACCCTGCCAAATTGTAACGCAGGGACACAAAGGTCGGCTTACCACGGATGGAAATCGTGGGCAAAGCGCAAAGGTTTAAGCCGGCTTGACTGCGACACCGATGGGTGAAGCAGGTACGAAAGTAGGTCTTCGTGATCCTCCGATCCACAATGGGTGTGGACGGAGCTTAATGGATAAAAGCTACTCCGGGGATAACAGAGTAGTCGCGCCCGAGCGTCCATAGCGACGGCGCGGTTCGCTACCTCGATGTCGGCTCAGCACATCCTGGGGCTGGAGAAGGTCCCAAGGGTCGGTCTGTTCGCCCGTTAAAGTGCTACGTGAGCTGGGTTCAGAACGTCGTGAGACAGTTGACTCTAATGACATATTAGAGTGACATTTGAGCTGTCTCTCCTTATCGACACTGAATAATATCGAGAATCATTAAGTCTTTTTGTTCCAAATCAAAATACCTCGAATTGATAGAACGAGGTCTCTATATAACCATATAGAGTATCAATATAAGGATATAAATCTGGCTATATGCTGGAAAAACTCAAGTATCTGACAGTACTTTCTTTAGAAAGTGATAATCTGATCAGTGGAGTCAATCAGCAGGAAAGGCTTCAATAGTTACTATTGAAGAATCCTCACAGGCCATACGCCAGAGCATATTACTAATATGCAAGATATGGTCGGATCCTCATGGCGACATGAGGCGCTAACAGAGAACTAGAAATTTGTTAGTTCATACGAGTTGTATGAAACGATAATGTCGGACTCTATCCAGTGTAATCGTTCGAGTTTTGAAGGGAGCTGGCCTCAGTACGAGAGGACCAGGCTGGGGGAATCCCTAGTGTGCCGGTTGTTTCGTCAGAAGCAACGCCGGGTAGCTACATTCCCATATGATAACCGCTGAAAGCATCTAAGTGGGAAGCATGCCCTAAGATAAGAACTCGTCAAATAGACTCCTGGAAGACTACCAGGTTGATCGGCAGGCGCTGGAAGCACCGTAAGGTGTTAAGGCTACCATGTACGAATCAGTCGAATCGGCTTTCGGACCTTTCTCTTCAGTAATCAAAGAATAAAATTAACGTTTTGTTAGTGTTAGCGTACATTACATTTGAATCTAAACTTGTCTTGGTGACTAGAGCGACTTGGTACCATCTCTTCCCATTCCGAACAGAGTCATGAAACGAGTCAGCGCTGACGATAGCTACTGGGCGACTGGTCGTGAAAATAGGTCGTTGCCAGGACAATTTTAGATTTAAGTGAAATAACAACCCATAACTTTACTTTTAGTTACTCTTCAGATATACTCTAGACACAAATAACGGTAAGGAGTTTTTAATGTATAAGTATTTTATTAGTATCTCTCTCCTCTTGGCAGTATGTTCATACGCAGGTATGAAATATATGCATATTAGGCAGAACAAGACAAATGGTCTCCTGGGATATATGCCCGAAGACCCAAATCACAGTTACGCTTAACTTGAAAATTTATTCATCCTAATCATGTAACCGAAGCCGGCTTAGAAATATGCCGGCTTTATTGTGTCCCATAATTGAAAAATTGTACATATTAAGCTATAATTCATGCATAGAAATTGTAGTTTAAGTAAGGGAGCGTGATGTATGACAGCAGTGCTTAAACGGATTTTCCGTGTACTTGAATTCTTTTTGAAAGGAATATGGCTAGTGCTATCTCCTTTCGTTGTTCCGCTGCGCTCAGTTCTTACGGTGCTTTTTGCACCAATCTTAAATACCCTTGAATGGGTTACGAGGTGGGCAACCGATGAGCCAAATTGGCGCTGGGGAGTTGTTACCGTAGGATCACTTGTGGTGAGCGCACTGCTTTTGGTACCTTTTTTGAAACCGGAAGGAATTGTCATTTTCTTGTTTGGCACCATGGTTCACGAAATGTTTCATGGTGGACGGTTCAGGAAATATGGTGTTCCAGTTCTGCTCGTGCAAATCGGTATGTTAGCCGCAGCATGCATCGTCACGACTAAGCGACTGATGGGAATGACGGAGTGGCAGAAGGCAGATATGTATCTTGCAGGTCCAGTCGGTTCAATGGGAGTTGGCCTTATCTCAATGGGAATTGGTTCAATTCTCGCAAACCTAGGCCATGACTATGCGGGGTTGTTGATGTACATGTCAGCCAACTTTAATGTCCTGCTCGTGATCTTTAACTTGATCGCGATGGGAGGACTTGATGGAGGAAAATTTTTCAGCGCAGTATATGCATCAGTTCGTGAGGCACACGAATGGACTATTTTTGTGCCGGCATTCATCTTTAGTGCAGTAATACTGTATAAAGTGTTTGTGAGTACCTGGAGCTTTGAGCTCGTTGTATTCGCGCCGTTTATCATCTTTGGATTTGTGG
>Ga0163150_10007815_pt1 | contig 12405 bp, 12 predicted proteins | sample OliLakLV19P2IB_FD_148628 | JGI IMG/M metagenome (GOLD analysis project Ga0163150, IMG submission 148628) | Freshwater microbial mat bacterial communities from Lake Vanda, McMurdo Dry Valleys, Antarctica - Oligotrophic Lake LV.19.P2.IB | ecosystem: Environmental > Aquatic > Freshwater > Lake >...
CCACTATGCTAATCTAGGCGACTGTCTGGCGATCCGCCGGTAGCAAGGAAATGGGGTAGTGGACCTGCGGCAATGTCGCCGGAATGCTGCCGAAAGCATATGCTGAAGATGAAGGTCGGCCTGGTCGGGTGCGGCAATATTGGCGCTGACCTGTGCATTGGTTTACAAAAGGGAACGATCCCAGCCGAGATCGTTGCGTTGACGGATACCGACGAGTCGCGCGCGCGTCTGTTGTTGAATTCGTTCAATTTGAAGGCCCAGGTTTGCGGGCTCGATGAAAATGCCGCATCGGCGGATTTTCTCGTCGAATGCGCGCAGCCGAGTTCCGTCGAGCGCGTGGTGGCGGCCGCGATCAAGCACCATCGCGATTGCTTGATTTTGAGTGTCGGCGGGTTGATGGAGCACCCCGGTCTCATCGCGGAAGCACGCGAGCGGGGGGTGGACATCCGGATTCCTTCCGGCGCGATTAGCGGCCTGGATGGAATCCGCGCGGCGATGGAAGGCGGGTTGCACCACGTCACATTGACGACGCGCAAGCCGCCGAAAGGGCTGGCTGGCGCGCCATATTTAGTTGAAAAAGGGATTGACGTCGAGAACCTGACGGACGCGACGGTTGTGTTTGAAGGCAGCGCGCGCGAAGCGTGCAAGGCTTTTCCGCACAACGTAAATGTCGCCGCGGCGCTGAGCCTCACGGGCATCGGCCCAGACGAGACCCGCGTGCGCGTCATCGCCGACCCGCGTTCGACGACGAACTCGCACGAGATCACGGTCGAAGGCGCGTTCGGCATGTTCAAGACGGTGACCGAGAATCTCGCATCGCCGAGAAACCCGAAGTCGAGTTACCTGGCGTCGTTGTCCGCGATTGCAGAATTGCGCGCGGCGGCGACCCAGTTTGTTGCGCATCATAAGAACTGAGATTGGCACTTTAACGAAGGCGTCGCGGAACGCGCGCCGTGAGTGGAGACGAATCATGTACGCAGTCCTGACAACCGGCGGCAAACAGTTCAAAGTTGCCAAAGGCGATCACATGCGCGTCGAGAAGATCGAAGCACCCGTCGGCGATCGCATTGAGCTTGGCGAAGTGCGGCTCGTGGCGAATGACGACGGTATCGTCGTTGACCCGGCCAAGCTCTCGGGCGCGAAGGTCGTCTGCGAGGTCACCGCGCAGGGCCGGGCGAAAAAAATCCTCGTGTACAAGAAGAAGCGCCGCAAAGGCTATCAGCGCCTGAATGGCCACCGGCAGTCGTACACTCAATTGAAAGTGACGGACATCGTCCTCTAAGTCCGCCGTCTGCGACTGACGAAGATCGCCCGACCGGCCCTCGCTTAAGTCCCCCTTTGAAGGGGGATTTAGGGGGATGTAAACAGCTAGCAACGATCAGGAGTTATAGAAATGGCCACAAAAAAAGCAGGCGGCAGCTCGCGCAATGGCCGCGATTCCGCATCCCAACGTCTTGGCATCAAGCGCTACGGCGGCGAAAACGTGCGCGCGGGCAACATCCTCGTGCGTCAGCGCGGCACAACCTTCTTCCCCGGCAACAACGTGGGCATCGGAAAAGACGATACCCTCTTTGCGCTGAAGGACGGCGTCGTGCAGTTCCGTTACTTGCGCAAAGACCGGAAGTGCATTGACGTAGTCGAACCCGCAGCGAAGTAACGGCAACTCCCGGAGCCGTACCCCATGTTTATAGATCGCGCCCGAGTCCGGGTCACCGGCGGCGCGGGAGGCAACGGTTGCCGCAGCTTTCGCCGCGAAAAATACGTTCCCCGCGGCGGACCCAACGGCGGCGACGGCGGCAACGGCGGATCGGTCTTTTTCGTCGCGGACCCGCGTTACACCTCACTCCTTGATCTGAAGTATCACGCCCATTGGAAAGGTTTGTCCGGCGCGCACGGACAAGGTAGCGATTGCCACGGCAAAAATGGTGACGACGTGCTCGTCTACGTCCCATTGGGCACCATCATTAAACAGCTTGATAACGATTCTGTCGTCGCCGATCTCACCGAACCCGGCCAACGTTTCGTCGCGGCACGCGGCGGTCGCGGAGGACGCGGCAACGCAAAGTTCGCCACTTCCACCGAGCGCGCCCCGCAATTTGCCGAGTTTGGAGAACCGGGCGAAGACACCGAATTCCTCGTCGAACTGAAAGTCATTGCTGAAGTGGGTTTGGTCGGCCTGCCAAACGCCGGAAAATCCACGTTCCTCGCCGCGGCCACCGCCGCGCGCCCAAAAATCGCTGCGTATCCGTTCACGACTTTGTCGCCGAACCTCGGCGTCGTCCCGCTGAGCGATTTCCGGACACTCACGATTGCGGACATCCCCGGCATCATCGAAGGCGCAGCCGAAGGCAAAGGGCTTGGTCACGACTTCCTTCGCCACATCGAGCGCACGAAGGTGCTGCTTTTTCTTATCGATCTGGGCGACGAAGACCCCGCTGAAACCTTGCGCGTGCTGGAATCGGAATTGGCCCAGCACAGCGCGGTGTTCGCAACGCGCCCGCACGTATTCGCGTTGAACAAAGCGGACGTGCCGGAAAACCGCGAACGGTTTGACGAAGTCGCGAAATCGTTTGATTCACCCTGGCTGATCTCCGGCGCAACGCATGAAGGCATCGACAAGTTGCTTGAGCACCTGTGGAGCATTGTCGAAAAGTTGCGCAAAGACGAAGAAAACGCACCCAAGATTCCCGAGTTCGCCGAGTACGCATACCAGGCCCCCTATACAGTCGAGCGCGTCGAAGGCGGATTCCGGATCGATGGCAAGGTCGCCGTCCGCGCGGTGCGCATGACCAACTTCGACAACGACGACGCCGTGCGCCACCTCGAAAAGCGCCTGCAGAAAATGGGCATCTTCAAGGCGCTCAAACGCCTGGGCGCGGAAGAAGGCGCGACGATTTTCATCGCCGACGCAGAGTTGGAGTATCATTCGGATTAGCCGGTATAAACACTACGGCAAAAAGGAAAAGGAGCTATGACGACAAAAACATTCATTGCAATCGTCGTTCGCGAAGGAAACCTTTTCGTAGCAACCTGTCCAGAGACAGGTATAGTCAGTCAGGGTGAATCGGTCGAAAGTGCTCTCGCGAATCTCAAGGAAGCCACCGAGCTTTATATTGAAGAATTTTCGCTTTCCGAAGGATCCTCGCCCATCATGACTACATTTGAAGCGACACTGCATGTCTGATCAATCCGCTACGCAATGAATTCGAATATATATGAAAACGCTCGTCATCAAAATAGGCACAACACTCCTCACCGGCAAACAAGGGTTTGACGGACGCGTTGTCGAGGGTCTCGTCAAGGAACTGGCCGCGCTCAAGCGCGAGCGCAATCTCGATATTCTGATCGTGTCTTCCGGCGCGATTGGCTGCGGCATGAATAGGTTGGGCTTGAAGGAACGGCCAAAATTATTACCGCTTAAACAGGCCACCGCGGCCGTCGGCCAGGCGCAATTGATGCATTTCTATCAGGTCCTCTTCGAGACCTACGGCGACGGATTGCATACCGCGCAGGTGCTGTTGACTTCGTCCGATCTTGACGATCGGCATCGCTACCTTAATATTCGCAACACGATTCACACGTTGTTCTCGCTCGGCACGGTCATCCCCGTCGTGAACGAAAACGATTCCGTGGCGACCGATGAGTTGCGGTTTGGCGACAACGATACGCTTTCCGCGCGCGTGGCCGCGAAAATCGACGCGGACATGCTCATCATCCTCAGCGATGTCGATGGGTTGTATGACCGAAACCCAACCCGGCACAAAGACGCAAAGCACATTCCGTTGGTCGAGAAGATAGACGAATCAATTGTCGCTCTCGCCGAGGACACGAGCATTGCGACCTCTGTTGGAGGAATGAAGACAAAACTCGATGCCGCGCGGATCGCGTGTGCTTCGGGGTTGGAGACAGTCATTGCCAATGGCCACACGCCCGGTATCGTGCGCGGGGTGTTGGACGGCACGGCGCGATGCACCCGGTTCGGCGCTTCGGCCAACGGCTTGTCCCACCGAAAACGCTGGATCGCCTTTGGCCGCGCAGCCAAAGGCGCCATCGAGATCGACGACGGCGCGCGAAAAGCGCTCGTGACACAGGGGCGAAGCCTGCTCGCCGCCGGCATCAAAGACGTCACGGGACTATTCGACATGGGCGCGGCAGTGCGCATCCGGGACGGTTCAGGCAAGGACATCGCCTGCGGTCTTGTAAATTACTCCAGCGGCGAACTCGATCGTATTAAGGGTTGCAAATCCAGCGAAATACAGTCCATCCTAGGCCGCAAGGATTTTGATGAAGTCGTTCATCGGGACAATTTGGTGTTGCTCTAATCATGGACAAATTCCCCCAAAAATATTATGGCGTCGTAAGAAATGGTTTCATCGAGATACTTGGAGGCTGCCCGTGGCCTGATGGCACAGAGGTGGTTGTTAAAGTTTTGACCGATGATGCAATCGCTCAAAATCCGACGTGGGCAGAAGTATTCAAGGAGGTTACAGGAAAGGCTGAAGGGCTGCCTGTCGATTATTCCGAAAATCACGATCACTATTTGCACGGACATCCGAAAAAAACGCCGAAAGAAGACGATTAGTGAGTATTACAGTTAATCAAGTTACTCTCGCGGAAATCGGCCAGCAAGCGCGCGCGGCATCCAATGCGTTGCGCACGTTGTCCTCCGAAGTGAAGGACAACGCCCTCCGGGAAATCGCCACTCGCCTGCGCGCGTCTCACGATGCGTTAATAGCGGAAAACGCAAAAGACCTCGAATCAGGCCGCGAGAAAGGCCTCTCCTCAGCGATGCTGGACCGTTTGGCGCTGAATCCCAAACGCATCGACGCGATGGCCGAGGGACTCGAGCAAGTCGCTGCGTTGCCCGATCCCGTCGGCGATATCGTGAACCAGGTGGTCCGGCCCAACGGATTGCGCATTGCCCAGGTTCGCGCGCCGCTCGGCGTCGTCGGCATCATCTATGAAAGCCGTCCCAACGTCACCGCGGACGCAGCGGCCTTATGTCTTAAATCCGGGAATGCGTGCATCCTGCGTGGCGGGTCGGAAGCGATTCATTCCAACCTTGCGATTGCATCAATCATCGAAGAAGGCGCGCGCGAAGCCGGTGTTCCCGATTACGCCGTGCAAATGATCGCGACGATCGACCGAGCCGCTGTTGGCGAAATGTTGAAGCTCGACAAATACATCGACGTCATCGTCCCGCGCGGCGGAAAGGACCTGATCGAACGCATTTACAACGAATCGCGCATTCCCGTCGTCGCACACCTTGACGGCATCTGCATTACTTATGTGCACGGCGACGCGGATCTCAGCATGGCCAAGGACATCTGCCTGAACGCAAAGTTGCAACGCCCCGGCACCTGCAACGCCATGGAAACCATGCTCGTGCATTCAGGTGTGGCGAAAACTTTTCTACCCGATATTGGCCGCGAACTGCTTACTGCCGGTTGCGAAATACGCGGGTGCGAACGCACCCAACAGTTTATCGCCTGCACACCCGCGACACCGGAAGACTACGACACGGAATTTCTGGAGAAGATTTTGGCTGTCAAAATTGTCGACTCATTCGACGAAGCCATCGCGCATATCGCCGAACACGGCTCGCACCATTCCGACGCCATTGTCACCAGCGGCTACGATCCCGCTGAGCGGTTCCTCAATGAAGTCGATAGCGCAACGGTATACGTCAACGCATCGACGCGCTTCACCGACGGTTTTGAATTTGGACTCGGCGCGGAGATCGGCATCAGCACGAACAAATTGCATTGTCGCGGACCCATGGCATTAAAAGAACTCACCAGCCTGAAGTACGTCATCCGGGGAAATGGCCAGATTCGTGAGTGACGCGAAGCGCATCGGTATCCTCGGGGGCACGTTCGACCCCGTCCACAACACGCACCTTGCCATCGCGCGCGCCACAATCAAGCAGGCCCGTCTCGATCATGTGCAGTTTGTAGTCTCCGCGAACCCGCCGCACAAACGCGGAGCAACCTTTGCCTCCGCCGAAGACCGGTTCGCGCTCGTCGAAGCCGCAATCACCGATGAACCGGGCATGACCGCCAGCCGCATCGAACTCGACCGCACCGGACCTTCGTACATGGCCGACACCCTGCAACAGCTCCACGATCAAAATCCCGCCGCCGATCTTCACCTCATCATCGGCATGGATTCCTTGGTCGATCTGCCAAAATGGCGCGCGCCGGAGCGCATCCTCAAACTTGCGCACCTCCTTGTCGTGCCTCGCCCCGGCGAAATCACCGTGCCTTCCATGGTCATGGGCCGCTACACCAGGCTCGCATTTGAAGAAACCGAAGTCTCATCCACCGACATCCGGAACCGCATCGCATCCTGCGATCCCTGCGACGATGTCCTGCCGCCCCGCGTCGTGCAACTCATTCAACAACGTGGACTCTATCACGAATGCGCTGACTATCCCGCGCGCGGTTGAACGCTACCGTTCGCGTTTGCCTCACGTTCGCTTGCGCTTGATCATGGTCACCTTATAAACCTCGCCGTCTTTGTCGTACGTCGTCCACTCGCCGGTCTGCTCGCCGTTCTCGAAATGGCCGGACCGAAGTTTTGTCCCGTCCTTCCGGAACCATTCCCAATAACCGGTGGGCACGCCATCCAGCGTTTGACCTTTCGCCCAAACACTGCCGTCCTTGTGGTGCTTGACGTATTTGAGTGCCTTGGATTTCTTGCTGTGCATCGTGCTCCTTTGAACGTCAACGTATAAGCGCGGATAGTGGCTATAGGCGCAACCGCAACAGTGGTCTCACGGATTTGTGGGACCCGCCTGTTGTGTCCCTCCACTCAATCGACGTTCCAATTGTGCCTCGTGAAGATTCTTGGGCTGTATGTCACCGGTGTTGGTATGTTCGTGCCAGCGGCCTTCGAGGTTGGTTTCGGGGTCTACATTCATTTTCACCCCGACGAGATTCATGGACCACGGGCCAAAGTTTGCGTCCGGCGGGGCGATGGGGGATTCAGATCGGATGTTCCAGAATGTCCCCCGTGCGCCGCAGTGCGCACCCAGGGCTTGACCCCCTCCTGAATTCCACAGGCGCGCGCCACGGCCTGCGTCGATGTTGGTGAATAGATTTTCATACGGCGCGCGACGGTGATGGTCGAGCGCAAGGTCAACGCCGCGCCCGTTGGAGATCACGTTGCCCGAGCAGTGGGTCACCGTGATGTCATGGATAAACGGCATGCGGAAATCGAAGTTGGTGAGAAAATTGTCGTTGCCGCCGAGGGTGATGCCGTGATGGCCCTTCGACTTCCGGTTCTTGTCCTCTTCGCGATCGGATGTGAACACGACCCCGTCAATGGTGTTGAAGTAGCCGGAGATAAAACCGCCGCTGTCCGCGTTATGAATGTGGATATTTCTGGCCCAACAGTGCGCCGTTTCGGCAAACGCTATGGCGTTAAACCCTAGCTCCGTGAAGTGTCCCTGATACGGCGTGTTGGGAAATTCGAACCGCAGATTCTCGATGCCTGATTCCGTTACCGTCGGATCGAAACGATGGAGCGTAGGCTTCCACGCCGCATCGACATCACATCGCAACGGTCGATCCAAAGTAACTTCGGCGCCATCTATCTTCGTGATGCGCGCCACAAGCGACGCCTGCGTTCTCCCGCCAATTTTTTCCATGCTAATTCTCGGATCGCCGGAGTACAGGTGATTCGCAAGGCTGTTGCCCACGTCGTCCACTTGCCGCAGCTCGACTTCCTGACCCACCGACAACCCCGTCCCATCGTCCACAATAACGGTTCTCGCGCCGCGTTTGGCCGGCCCGGAAATGTTCGCAAGCGGCTTGCTCTGAAAGCTGCCGCGAATCGAAATGAAACCGCCCGACCACGAATAATTCGACGTGCGTTGACCGCTCGTCGTAGCGCCCCAATTCTCTTTGATGTCGTTCAACGGCTTCGGGCAATACAGAATCGACTTCGCAGGGTCTTCGCCCCGCAGCACCAAATTTGGTTTATCGATTGCCAAAAAATTCGTGATGACGTACCGGCCTTCGGGAACGAGTATGACCCCTTCCTTAACCTCCGCAAGTGCGCGTTGAAACGCTTCGGTATCGTCGGTTTTCCCATCGCCGACTGCGCCAAAGTCCCGCACATTGTGTGTAACCGCCAGCGCTGGCAACGGCTTTTCGCCGCGATGATAGCCCGCGAAGGAAAAATCGGGTAGACGGCTTTCCGGCGTCCAATGCTCGCCGTCTATTCCCCACAGTGCAGAATGCGTGTCGGCTTGAACCCCAATGACCATCAGCAAAGTCGTGATAAGTGCACATAGGTTTTTTTTCAACAGTTACTCACTCCCAAATGCGACAAGATATATAAAATAGAATTAAGCTCTTTCTCCGCGCGCCAACGTTTTTAACGCAGACTTGGAAGGTTTATGTCCCTTTTTCGCGGACTTATCGAGTAGGCGGCGTGCTTTCTCGATGTCTGGCTTCGTGCCTCTACCCTCTAGATAGCACATGCCAAGAGCATGTAAGGCGTCTGGTGCGAGATATTCAAGGGACGGTTCCATCTTCTTGTACCAATAGAACGCCCAACGATCGCTCTGTCGGACACCTCGGCCTTTCGCGTACATGTCTCCCAATAGAAACTTGGCCCGCATTCGACTGCCAGAGTAGGACTTGCTATGCACGACTTTCTTGAGCCAAAACGCAGCCTTTGAAAAATCCTTCTTTACGACGTCCCCGTAGTAGTAACAAAGCGCGAGGTTCCAATACGCCGTACTCGCGCCTTTCTTAATTGCCTTTCGGTAAAGTCGAACCGCTGCTGGCCGGTCCCGCTTGATGCCGGTACCGTAGAAAAGACACACGCCAAGAGTTACGATTGCATCCAGATCATTTTTACTTGCCGCAACGGCTATCCATTTCACGCCCTCTCTTGGATTCTTGCGAACTCCTTCGCCATCACAGAGCATGTTGCCAACATAAGTCTGAGCGCCGATATGTCCAAGCTCGGCGGCCTGAAGAAACCATTGGTACGCGCCCCGTTGTTTTTTACTATATCCAAAAAACGGATAAAAATAACGGCATCCCATCTCGTACATCCCATCAGGATTTCCGCGTTCAGCAGCTTTGCGATACCAGTAGAATGCGCGACGTTCTGACTCGCCTTCCTCCCACGGGTCCCAATATTTGCCAAGGGCGTGCATCGCTTTGGCATCACCGCGTCTCGCACGTGTAACAAGTTTCGGATCGGGCGGCATCACATACTCCGTCGATACCGCCCGCCAACTTCAAACAGCGCTTGCGTGATCTGGCCAAGCGAATTCGTCCTTACGGTCTGCATAAGTTCCTCAAAAAGATTTCCGCCATCGAGCGCGGTTTGTTGGAGACGTTTCAGCGCGTCGGGGGATTCCGCTGCATTGCGTTGTTGAAATTCACGCAACCGGCGAAGTTGGCCCAGCTTTTCCTCTTCCGTGCCGCGCATGAGGTCGAGTTTTTCAGTTTCGATAGCGTGATCCTGATCGGGGTTGAGGAAGCAGTTCACGCCGACGATGGGGTATGCGCCGCTGCTTTTGAGCGATTCGTAGTAGAGCGATTCTTCCTGAATCTTTGCGCGCTGGTACCCGGTTTCCATAGCGCCGAGCACGCCGCCTCGATCGGATAAGCGCTCGAACTCCTGCAGGATCGCTTCTTCGACGAGGTTGGTCAGTTCATCGACGATGAACGCCCCCTGCAACGGATTCTCATTGCCGTAGATACCGAATTCCTTGTTAATAATCTGCTGTATCGCCAGCGCGCGGCGCACGGACGATTCCGACGGCGTGGTGACGGCTTCGTCAAACGCATTGGTGTGCAGCGAATTGCAGTTGTCGTTCAAGGCCATGAGCGCCTGCAACGTCGTGCGGATGTCGTTGAACTCGTATTCCTGGCTGTGCAGCGAACGTCCACTGGTTTGAATGTGAACCTTGAACTTCTGCGAGCGTTCGTTCGCGCCGTATTTGTCGCGCATCGCAATCGCCCAGATGCGCCGCGCAACGCGATTAATCACCGCGTATTCCGGGTCCATGCCGCTCGAAAAGAAAAACGAGAGGTTCCCCGCGAAATCGTCGATGTGCATCCCGCGCGAGAGGTAGTATTCGACGAAGGTAAAACCGTTCGCCAACGTAAAGGCCACCTGCGAAATTGGATTGCACCCAGCCTCGGCCATGTGAAATCCCGAGATGGACACCGAATAGAAATTGCGAATTTCATGCTCGACAAAATACTGCTGGATATCGCCCATCATCCGTAGCGCGATGTCGACCGAAAAAATGCAGGTGTTCTGCGCCTGGTCTTCCTTCAGAATGTCCGCTTGAACCGTCCCGCGCACCGCGCGCAAAGCCGCCGCGCGTATGCCTTCCGCTTCTTCTTCATCGGGTTGGCGGCCCAGTTCTAGTTCGAATTTCGCGATCTGCTGGTCGATCGCGGCGTTTAAGAACATCGCGAGAATAATCGGCGCGGGCCCATTAATCGTCATCGACACGCTAGTGTTCGCCGCGCAAAGGTCAAATCCGTCGTACAAGGTTTTCATATCATCAATCGTGGCAATCGATACGCCGGAGGTGCCGACCTTGCCGTAAATGTCCGGGCGCTCGTCCGGGTCCCAACCGTAGAGCGTTACGGAATCAAATGCGGTCGATAACCGTTTTGCGTCCGAGTTCCGTGAGAGATACTTGAAGCGCCGGTTCGTGCGCGCGGGGTCGCCTTCACCCGCGAACATGCGCGTCGGGTCTTCATCACTACGCTTAAACGGAAACACGCCCGCGGTAAACGGAAAACTGCCCGGAACATTTTCAAGCAGAATCCAACGCAATAAATCTCCCGGATTGCGAAAGCGGGGGAGGGCCACGCGCGGCACAGGCGTGCCTGACAAACTTTCGCGATACGACGGCGTGCGGAATTCTCGGTCCCGCACGGTATACACAAACTCGTCGCTAGAATATTTTTGACGTAATCGGTCAAAATCCGACAATGCCGTAGCGCATTCCGGCGCGAGTTGCGTAACAAGCTCCGTGCGCCGCGCGTCCAGCGCCCCGCGCGCAGCATCATCGACGTCGAGTTGTTCGGTTGCCCCGTCGAGCTGCCAAATCTGTTCCGCGATTCGCGCCTGCGCCTCAGCCCACCCCCGATACTCGCGCGCCTGTTCGGCGATCTCCGCGAGATACCGCACCCGTTCAGGCGGAACAATGATCGCGCGCGACGACGAGAACTTCTGCGCGGGTCGCGGCAATGACGACTCCCACGCAACGCCAGTCTTATCCCGAATGATTTCCAGCAGCCCGTGGTACAGCGCAGTCACGCCGTCATCATTAAACTTCGACGCAATCGTACCGTACACCGGCATTTCCTCGGGTTTCGCGTCGAACCGATGCTGATTGCGCTGGTACTGCTTGCGCACGTGTCGCAATGCGTCTTCGCTGCCTTTTCGCTCAAACTTGTTGATGGAGACCGCGTGCGCAAAATCGAGCATGTCGATCTTTTCGAGTTGCGACGGCGCTCCGAACTCCGCGGTCATCACATAGAGCGCGACATCCACGAGCGGCACGATCCCCGCGTCCCCCTGGCCAATTCCCGCGGTCTCGACAATTACCAAGTCGAAGCCCGCCGCCTTCACCACCGAAATCGCGTCAGCAAGCGCCGCGGATATTTCTGAACTCTTTGCCCGCGTGGCGAGTGACCTCATGTACACGCGTCCGCGATCCAGCGCGTTCATCCGTATGCGATCTCCGAGCAACGCGCCGCCCGTGCGTCTGCGCGAAGGATCGACGGACAGTATCGCGATGGTCTTGTCCGCAAAATCGTTCAGGAAGCGCGTCACCAGTTCATCCACCAGCGAAGATTTTCCTGCGCCGCCCGTGCCCGTGACTCCGAGCACCGGTATGGTCTTTTCCGTCGTTGGCGGAAGCAGTTTCCTGACCTGCGTCAACAAACCATTCTCGCGTCCGTGCCCTTCTTCGACCGCGGTAATAAACCGCGCCAGGCGCAACGGCGTGTTGGGGGAAAGTTGCATCGGTCCCTCGATGCACGACGAAAAGTCAAACGGCGCATCGATGTTCTCCAGCAGATGGTTGATCATCCCCTGAAGACCCAGCGTACGCCCATCCTCCGGCGAATAAATCTTCGCGACGCCCATTGACTCGATCTGCCGGATTTCGCTCGGCACGATTACCCCTCCGCCGCCGCCAAAAACCTTGATATGCCCCGCGCCGCGGTCGTGCAACAGGTCCACCATGTACTGAAAAAATTCGAGGTGCCCGCCCTGATACGAACTCACCGCAACGGCGTGAGCGTCTTCCTGTATCGCGGCATCCACGATTTCCGCCACCGACCGGTTATGCCCGAGATGGATCACCTCCGCGCCCGAATCCTGCAACACCCGCCGCATGATATTAATGGC
>Ga0163150_10007816_pt1 | contig 12404 bp, 13 predicted proteins | sample OliLakLV19P2IB_FD_148628 | JGI IMG/M metagenome (GOLD analysis project Ga0163150, IMG submission 148628) | Freshwater microbial mat bacterial communities from Lake Vanda, McMurdo Dry Valleys, Antarctica - Oligotrophic Lake LV.19.P2.IB | ecosystem: Environmental > Aquatic > Freshwater > Lake >...
TATCGCTCCCCGAACGGATGGGGTCTTAGCTCAGTTGGTAGAGCACCACAATGGCATTGTGGGGGTCAAGGGTTCGAATCCCTTAGGCTCCACCATCCTCAAGATGGTTGGAATTAAACCGTTCCTCGAAGTCACCCAAGCTGGAGACTTCCAATGAGTCATTCCCTTTCTGAGCCAGCCAGCATTCAGCGCTGCGGGAAGATTTGATAGAGAAGGAAGTAAATCAGCACTCCGGTCACCGAGACATACATCCAGATCGGCCAGGTCCAGCGTGCGATTTTCTTGTGAAGCTCGAACTGGGCTTTGAATGCCCGTGAGACTGTGATGAGAACCATCGGAACGATGACGACAGCGAGAATTGTATGCGTCAGCAGGATCGTCAGATAAATGGGCCGAAACCATGCCGGATCCTTGAACACCGTCCGGCCGGCATAGAAGTGGTAATAGAGATAGCAGCAGAGAAACACGACTGAGGCGGAAAGCGCACCGATCATGCAGTTGCGATGCGCCGTTTTGTTTCCACGCTTGATAAAAATATATCCCGCAGTGAGCAGCAGCGCCGCAAGTGTATTCAACCCGGCATTCACAGCCGGCAGATCTGAAAGGTTCATAGAGTTATTTCTCGTCGAGCAACTGTTGAATCGCAGCGAGAGTCTTGAGCTTCATCGCTGGATCATCGCTTTCAATCACCGCCCGTGCCCTGCCCTGCTTGTCGATGATCACAAAAATCGTCGAGTGAATGAAAAGGTCGTTGAGATTCTCACGTTCTTCCTCCTCCTTGTCCAGGGTGGTCAACTTGAGGCCACGGACCGCAAGATCTACAATCTGTTGTTTCGTTCCGGTGAGAAAATGCCAACGCTCCTGCTGTGCGGGGATGCGTCGCGCATAGGCCTGCAACACCGACGGGGTATCGAAATCCGGATCGGCGGTCAGAGTGACGAATCGGAGCGGTGAGCTTGCGGGAATGGCCGCCTGCAATTCAGCCATGCGTCGAGTCATCTCGGGACACGGACCCGCGCAACGGGTAAAGATGATGTCAGCAATCCAGACTTTTTCACGCAGGTCGGAGTCAGTGAACAGTCCACCGCTCTGATTGGTCAGTGCGAATTCAGGAACCTGGAACAGCACAGGCAAAACTCCATCTGGCGCTGAATCGAATCTTTGAAAACCGGGATCCTCTCCGGTGGCCTGCCCCCGGCGATTTTGCTGCATGACGAATGCGACAGCGATGGCAACAATGGTTGCGACCATGCTGCCCCATACGAGCCACTGCAGATTTTTGGAAAGCTGGTTCATTGTGAGGGGCACCGGTCAATCATCGGGCAACCACAGACTATCCCAGTGCGGCGAAGCCGCAAACATTTTGGAGTGCGTGGACTTGTCCGCGCTTTGCGCAGGCGACTTGTCGCCGTCGAACACAAGTGGGGCGGCTCGGCTCGACGCCGGGCCGCTGATCGCGGCCCTGCTTTGGCGACTGGTCGCCAAAGCGGGGAAAGCGGTGATAAATCACCGCACTCCAAAGTTTTGTTGTTCGCAGTCGGTCCATTTCGGAAAGGCCAGATGCCTGTCCGGTTTTAGCGTTCGGTAACTGAAGCAGCGTCAATTTGGAACGGATAAACCGTTTCATCATTGCACGGCTGTTGGTTGAAGCCGTGTTGCTCCAGTTGTTACTCGAAGCTAACGGGGCCAGTGCCAACCTTGGAAGCCAGCCACGTATCGAATTCAGCCTGTGGAACAACCTTCAGGATTCCCTTCATGGTGGAGTGACCAACGCCGCAAAGTTGGGCGCAGTTAATCTGGTAGGTGTTGGTCTTGGTGGCCTTGAAGTGGAGGGAAGTGCGCATGCCAGGAATGGCGTCCTGGGTAACACGCAGAGCCAGCACTTTGAAGGAATGAATGACATCCAGTGAAGTCACAGAAACAATGATCGGCTTGTCCACCGGGATAACGATGTCGGCATTGGCCGGGAGGCTGATGTCGTCCTTGCCTTCAGGATCCTCGACCTTGAGTTTGTCATCGAGTTGGAGAAGGCCGAGTGGATTGCTGGGTGTGACGAGTCCGATGTCCTGCTCGCCGAATTTGCCGTCCGCACACGCATCGCCTGCGCCTCGCCGTCTTTCGGAAAATCGTCCGCGACTCTGGCCCACAGCGGCACCGCGAAGCCCACCAGGAGGACTACTTCGACTGCAACAATCGCAAGCTCCAGATAACTCGAGGCGTGGCTGGTGACGCCCACATAGTCGGCCTTGGGATTGCGGCTCTTGCGGAATCGCCAGAGAGCATAGAAGAAGTAGGCGGTCCAGCCGACAAACAGCAAGACCATCAAATAGTGAACATAGATGATCAGTTTATCGACATCATCGCCGTGGACGGAGGCGAGTTCAGGCAGTCCAAGAAGCTTTTTAGAGAGCTGTTCCATGAATGGGCTATTGAGTAGGTTGGGAAATATCTGTGGAGGTGACGGAATCCGTTGGAGCGTCAGCGGCGAGTCTGGCGGTTCGGCGCGCAATAAAAACTGCAAAACACGCCAGGCCAACCAGCACTGCGGTGATGAAGAAAAGCAACGTGAAGATGCCCATGTTCATCCCTTTGGCCATGGCGCTATCCGACGCGCCGAAGCAAGCGGCACAGGCCTGAACCGACGGGGGCAGAGCAGCCATGCCGACAACAATACCGGCCACGAACAAGCGAAATAGGGCGGCAATGTTCACAGGTAACTGATGTTTTTGAGTTTCTTCAAAACGTAGCGGCCATAGACGATCAAGCCGATGGCACTGAGTGCCGAACCGATGCCGAGAAGCAAGTCCACCATTTGCCCCAAGTCGAAATACTTTACCAGCGACCATGCGGCAACTCCGAGCGCCATCAAGACGGATGCGGTGATGAATACGACGTGAAAGGCTTTTAGTGACATACGTTCAGTAGGATCCGCCGCTGGCAGTCGGATGGGGAATATACTTGGTCGGACCGTATTCGGATCCCAACGGCAACTGGCCTCGCGACCAGACGATGAGATACATCATGGCGGCAAAGAAGAAGACCGTGACGGACAACATAGCGTAAATGGCCTTCTTCTCGGCAATGAGATGCATGAAGAACGCGGCCACCAAGGAAGCTTTGATTGTCGCAACAAACAAGGCAACCGCGACCGTGACGGCAAAATTCTCGAAATGCACGAAATACAGGCCCACCGTGATGCCTGTGCCCACCAGCAGGGCAATGAATATGACGATGTAGGTTCGAACGTGCTTCTTGATGTCTTCGTGTGAATGGGCGTCGCTCATAGATTGATTTGAATTAATGTCTTCTTTGCCATCAGGGCGTTAGAGGAGGTAAACAACCGGGAACAGGAAGATCCAGACGAGATCGACGAAGTGCCAGAACAGGCCGGACACTTCCACACGATTCATGTACTGCTCGGGATTGGTTTTCCACATCTTCGCGCCCGGCCCCAAAATATAGGCGATGACAAGCGCGCCACAGAGAACGTGCAATCCGTGCAGCGCGGTGATGGTGAAGTAAATCGCAAAGAAAGTGCTGTGCGCCGGAACGAAGGCCGAGAGGCGCTTGATTTCCGAGGTCTTGATCTCGACGGCTTCCTTGTGAGCCGTCCCGTGGTCCGCTTTCGCGTCGGCAGCGTGCGTTTTAGGGTCGTTGTAATGAGTGGCGTCAGGAGTGAACTTGATTGATTCAAGTTTAAGCTTGGTCAGAGTCTCGGTCTTCCAGAACCAAGGCGAACCCTCAATGTGGCCGGTCATCCGAGTACCATCGGTCTTCCAGACTTCGTAATGAGTCCATTTGTCCTTGTACTCGAAAGATTTGATTCCAAGGAACCCGAGTGCGCATAGGATGGTTATGGCTTGGTACTTACGATAAGCGCCGAAGTTCCCCATCTTCAACGATGCCCAACCGAGCACAACCGTCACGCTGGAGGTAATGAGAACGGCGGTGTTAAACGTGCCAATGGGAATGTTGAGGAGGCCTTGTGGCCAGGTTCCAGGATCCGCTCCAACGCGCAGCAGGATGTAGGCGGAGAAGAGCGCTCCGAAGAGCATGATTTCCGAGGCCAGGAAGAGCCAGATGCCTACTTTGGCATTAAACAATCCAGTATCAGGCCTGGCTTTGTCTGTGTAGGGAATTTCCATGTGAAATTAGTGCTTGGAGCCTTTTACGGGTTCGGTCTGGGGTGTGAAATCGCTGGCATGGCCAGGGACGCTGTATTCGTAGGGCCCACGATGAACGGTGATAGGCTTGCTGAAATTCCCGTGTGGCGGCGGGGTTGGAGTCTGCCACTCAACTGTGGTGGCGTCCCACGGATTGTCCGACGTGACCTTCTTTCCTTTCTGAATGCTCCAGAAGAAATTGATGATGAACGGAATCTGGGCGAGGCCGAGGAACCATGCGCCATGTGATACCCATTTGTTCAGATCCAGTATCGCTTGCGGAAGACCGATTTGCTCGGCAGTGGCGGCATAGGTGGCGCCACCATTATACATGCGGCGCAGCATGCCGTGCATGCCTTGCAGGAACATGGGTTGGAACACCACGTTCATGAAAATCAGCGAAAGCCAGAAGTGAGTCTTGCCCCAGAATTCATTCATGAAGCGACCGGTGATCTTCGGATACCAATGGTAGATACCGGCGAACAACCCAAAGATGGTTCCTGGCGCCACGACATAGTGGAAGTGCGCGATCACATAGTAGGTGTCGTGCAGGTGCAGATCCGCGAAGTTGAAACCCAGCGGCAACCCTGTCAAACCGCCGATGCCGAACATCGGAAGAAACGCCAGGGCGAAAAGCATCTGCGTGTTGAAGCGAATGGAGCCACCCCAGAGCGACACGAAGAGACAGGTCAAAATGATGACCGACGGGATCGAGATGATCATCGTCGTCGTCTGGAAGAAGGTGCTGATCTTGGTGCCCATTCCTGTGAGATACATGTGATGCGCCCAGACGATGAAGGAGAGGAATCCGAGGGCGAACACGGAATAGACCAGCGACTTGTAGCCCCAGATCGGCTTGCGAGTGTTGTTGGCGATGACTTCTGCGACGATACCCATCGCTGGCAGAATCAGGACGTACACCTCAGGATGCCCCAGAAACCAGAAGAGATGTTGCCAGAGCAGAGGACTTCCACCACCACTGATTGGCACCGGCGTCGTCCCTCCCAACATCAACCCGCTCGGCAGAAAGAAGCTTGTGCCTGCCAGATTGTCCATCAATTGCATGATGCCCGCAGCTTCCAACGGCGGAAAGGCCAGGAGCAACAGGAAGGCGGTGATGAACTGCGCCCAGCAAAAGAACGGCATGCGCATCCACGTCATGCCCGGCGCGCGCAATTGGATGATGGTGGCAATGAAGTTCACTGCACCCAGCAATGAGGAAGTGATCAGGAGGACCATGCCGATGAGCCAGAAGGTCTGGCCGTTCCAGTCGTAGCCGCGTTCAGCGAAAGTCGCCAGCGGTGAATAGGATGTCCACCCGGACTTGGCCGCGCCACCAGGAATGAAGAAACTGGAAAACATCACCACACCGCCAAGGAAGAAACATTGGAAACTGGCCATGTTCAAGCGCGGAAAAGCCATGTCAGGCGCGCCGATTTGCAGCGGCACGACGTAGTTGCCGAAAGCGCCAAACGCCAGCGGGACAATCGCAAGGAAGACCATGATAGTGCCATGCATCGCACCGAAGGAATTGTAGAGGTCCGGCCCCATCGCTCCATTCGGCATCGCTTCCGGCCCAAAAACCGATAGCAGCAACTTTCCTACGACAGGGATCGGCGTATCCGGATACGCAATCGACCAGCGCATCATCATCATCAGGCAGAAACCCAGGAAGAGGAAGATAAGCGCCATGACTCCGTACTGGATGCCAATGACCTTGTGGTCGGTGGAGAAGATATATTTTTGCCAGAAGTTCAACTCGTGGTGATGTGAGTCGGAATGCACATCATGATGATGGCCGGCGTGTTTTGTAGCGTCCATTTGTCTGTCTAGCGTTGTTTGGCCTGCGTGCTGCGAATTTCTAAAAGTGTTCTTACAAAAAAATCTGTCGCGAAAACTATGTGTCGTGAATTCGAAGTGTCAACGGCAGAATCAGAACGGCTCATCAATTTCGCCCGGTTAATACTTTAGTTTATCAAACACCATCAACCCCAGTAGCAGGGGGAGGTAAATAATCGACATGAAAAACAAGCGGCGCGCTGCGACATGGCTGAGTTCACGCGAGAATTGAAACGCGAATCCAACGAAGAACAAGCCCAAGCCAAGAGCCCCGAACAGGTAAACCGGGCCGACTTGCCGAAACAGGAATGGAAGCAGGCTCACAATCAGCAATCCAAACGTGTGACTCACTGCTTGACGGCCGGTGCGATATCCACCGGGATCGACTGAAGGCAGCATCACGAAGCCCGCCTTCTCATATTCTTCGCGATACATCCAGGCGATGGCGAGAAAGTGTGGAATTTGCCAGAAGAACAAAATGGCGAAGAGCGCCCAACCCGGGCCGGCCAGCTCGCCACGCGCTGCAGTCCATCCCATCAACGGAGGCAGGGCACCGGGTACGGCTCCTACGGCGGTGTTCAGCCACGTGACGCGCTTGAGGGGAGTGTAGATGAACACATAGCTCGCCAAGGTGAGTGCGCCCAGCGAACTGGTAAGCAGGTTCACTGCAAACGTCAGGTAGAGCAAACCACCGATGGAACAAATACCCCCAAATATCAGGACTGTCTCGGGCTGCAATCGGCCCGAAGGCAACGGACGATCCGCAGTTCTCCGCATAAGGGCATCATGATCTCGCTCCCAAAGCTGATTCAATGCAGACGCACCACAAGCCACGAGCGCGGTGCCCAGAATCGTGTGGAGCATCAGCCAGTAGTCCATAGGACCACGCCATCCTGCATAAAAACCGACTAGCGTGGTCAGCAGGACGAGGAAGGTCAGTCGCGCCTTGATCAAGTCACACAAGACGGAGAACACAGGTCTGTCCAAAACTGCCGCAGTTGGAACAGGAGAAGCTGTGACCTTCATACGACAGCCCCATCGGGTTGACTCACGAAGTCCGCAGACCTACCCCCAATTGAACTCGAAGAAGAATTGAGTGGAGCAGCGAGACGGAAGCTCATCAACGTCAGCAACACTCCAGTCATCAAGCTCAGGGCGCCAACGGCCACGTGAGCAGTTGCAACATCCGCTGCCTTGTTTGTCCAGATGGTAACTGCACCCAGGAGCGCCTGCACCAAAATCAAGCCCAGCCACGACATGGAAAGCTTGCTCAACGCGGTGCCAGCATAAAGGCGCATTGCGATCCCGACCACCCATGCAACCGAAACAAGAATGAAGAATGCTACGATGCGATGGGCCATCTGGAGATTGATTTGAGCGGCAGTGATCGGATTGGTCGCCGTCACCTCGCCCCGAGACTGATTGTATTTCGCGACCGCAGCGGCGTGCGTGTCCGGCCACAGCTTGCCATACGCCGATGGGAAATCCGGAATGGCCAAGCCGGCATGCTGATGGCGCATGCTGGCGCCAAGAATGAGTTGGAGCAAAATGAGTCCGGACACGAGGGCGAATGAATATCGCAACCCGCTCCTTACGTAAATAGACATCTTTTGCCAGGCACCTTGCTTCCACCATTTGGAAGTAAACAGTGCGATCGCTACGAGGAGACAGAAAAACATTTGCGCAAGGGTCGCATGAAATACACCGAGCACGTCCTTCATCTGCGTGACCCGCAATCCACCCAACACTCCCTGAAAAATCACCGCGAAGAGGGCGATCAGTCCAAGCCATCGCAACCAGCGCCGCGAATCCTTAATCCAAAGCCAGACCGCCAGGATGACGGTCAGGAACCCAACGCCTGACGCTACCAGACGATGACTATGTTCGTAAAAAATTCCACCGACCCAGCCCGAAAGCGGGAAGAAGAACATGTTGTAGCCATATGTCGTAGGCCAGTCTGGCACCGCCATCCCTGCTCCATGACTCGTCACCAAGCCACCGACCCAGATCAGCAAAAAAGTCGCCGCCGCAGTCAATACGGCGAAGCGATGCAACCAGGGAGCATGCGGCAGTGAGGCCATTAGTTGTTGGAGAGAATGGGCCGGAGGGAAAAGGCAATGCCGCTGTGTCCCCAATCGACCCCAGCGGCATTGCTGCAAACCAGCATGAATTCCGAAAACTTAGGGAGCGAGTTCCACGGTGAAGTCCTGCTTCGCGCTGCCCCTGGCATCGACCGAGGCGGTCAAACCAACATTCGCACCATGCGTCTTGAGATGGTAGGCCACAACAGTGTATTTGCCGTCCGGCAGGCCGGAGATCTTGAAATTGCCATCCGCATCCGTGACGGCGAAATACGGATGCTCTACAACACCCACATAGGCAAACATCCACGGATGCACATCGCACTTCACGCGCACGAGCACTTCGGGTTGATCGAAGACCTTTTCGTTGACCTGCCCCTTCAGCGGTTGGCCGAAGTTGAATTCCTTGTTGAGCTTGGGAGTTGCATGAACGTTGTGCAGAGTGGCATCGGAGTTCTTCACTTTGAACTTCTGTCCTGCCACGACGCCCATGATATAGGGCTCATACATGCAACCGATTTGGTCCAAGAGCGGGCTTTCGCCGGTGGCAGGAGCAGCTTTGGCATCCTTGAGGTAAACAAACACGTTCGCCAATCCGTTGTCTTTCCCAACGACATAGTGGCGAGTCGTCGCTTTGTTTGGATTCAACTTGCCGCAGATGTCGCCAAGCGGGAGATCGATTTCAGGTTTAGCTGTTCCCTTCAGAGTCACTTTGCCGGTGATGTCAGCCGACAATGCTGAACGAGGTGAAAAACCCAGCAGAACCACGATGGTTAGTATCGAAATATTGTATTTCATGGAGTTAATTTTCAATTTGTTAAAACAGACTAGCACCTGAATTCAGGAGCTCGCAAGGGATTTGTGAAACTTTTCACAATCTCTTGTCAAATTGGACGAGAGAGAGGAAAAGCTATTCAGGTTTTGGTCCTCTGGAAACGAAGATGAGGCAGCAGCGGAACGAAGCCCGCCTGCGCTCGTCAGTAAACTTTGCGCAGATTGGAAGGCAGAATATTCAACTCGGAGCGGTACTTTGCGACAGTGCGCCGCGCGATGACGATACCCTTTTGCGCGAGCATCATCACGACCTCCTGATCCGAGAGAGGCTTGGCCGCGTCTTCACTGCTGAAGATCTCCGCAATCATGTCCTTGACGCTTGTATTGGACATCCCCTCTCCCGACGCGGTCTGGATGCCCGAGGTGAAAAAGTATTTCATCTCATACGTCCCCTGGGGCGTCTGCATGTACTTGCCGGATACTGCGCGACTCACGGTGGTTTCATGCACGCCCACCACTTCTGCCACTTGCACCATCGTAAGAGGCTTGAGAAAGGCCACACCCTTTTCCATGAACTCCCGCTGACGTCCCACAATTTCTTCACCAATCTTCCGGATCGTCTGCTGACGCTGATGCAGACTCTTGATCAAGAATTTGCCGGCGCGGATTTTTTCCCGGATATAATCCCGCACTTCCGAAGAAGAATCCGCCTGCGCCATCAAATCCTTGTAGGTATTGCTGATCCGCAAGTGAGGGATTTGTTCGTTGTTCGTTGAAACCACAAAGCCCTCGCCCTCCTTGACCACAAACACCTCGGGCAGGACATATTGATCGTTGTCCGGCAGAAAAGCCCGGCCGGGCCGAGGCTCCAGCAAGCCGATCCGCGCGATGGCCCTCTGCACGTCCACAACGTCCTCGACTGTGCCTCGCGCAATTTCCGGCATGCGTCGCTTGCCCAGCGCCTCCATGAAATCCTGAACGATGCGATGCTCAAGGGTCTTTTGCTTGCCTTGACGTTCCAACTGCAACAAAAGGCATTCCCTCAGATCCCTGGCACCGACGCCGACGGGATGAAAGCTCTGGATGATCTTGAGAATTTCCAGAATGTTCTCTTGCGGAATGGCGGTCGAGAATGACATCTCTTCCAACGTCGCCTTCAAGTATCCGTAATCATCAATATTGCCGATCAACAACTCCGCGATGGGCCTTTGCTCATCGGTCACTTCCGACAGGCGAAGCTGCTCCATCAGGTGTTCCTGAAGAGAAGTGCCCGAGGCAAGCGAATCGAACATGAACTGCCGCCTCTCTTCGTCCTCAGGACTCGACTTCATCGGAATGTTGGTTTCCGCGAAATGATCCCTCCATTCCTGGTCCAACTGCGTCAAACGTTCGAATTCAGCCTGAAAATCATCAACGGGATCAGTGCTCGGCTTTTCCGTGGCAGGATCGAAATTTACCTCGACTGGCGGCTCCGTCGGATCGGCAGCAGCCTCCGCCTTGGTGACAATCTGCGTGTCAGCCTCGGACGAGGGCCGGTCCACCTGATCTTGTTCCTCGACCTGCACCTCTTCCAGCAACGGATTCTGTTGCAGCTCCTGTTCAACCAACGCTTTCAACTCCAGGGTCGGTGCCTGCAACAACGCCAGCGATTGCTGGAGCTGCGGTGCCAGCACCTGATGGAGCGACATCTTCTGCGATAAATAGAGGCCTTGTGCCACAAGCGGGATTTAATAGTCGTTACACTTCAGAAGACAAGGGGAATCAGGCACGCACATTGCTTTTTCAGATTTCGTGCCAGCAGTCAAAGCGTGACAAATCCGGAAAGCATTCCAGATCCTCTTCAATATTTGTTCTGCCTTCCCACATCATTCGTTGTTCCATACTGATTTAAGTTTGCCCAATCATCTTCTGCTTTCTAACGTCGCGCAGTGCCAGCGCATCTTACGATCCTTGCCAGCGGTTCCAGCGGAAACTGCGCCTATCTCGAAACCGATGACACCCGCCTGCTCATCGATGCCGGATTGAGCGCGCGGCAGATTCGTCAACGTCTGCTGGGGATCGGTCGAACGCCGGAAAACTTGAGTGGAATTCTCATCACCCACGAGCATACCGATCACACTCAAGGTCTGGGAGTCCTCGCCGGGAAACTTCAAATCCCGGTTTATTGTAACAGGCTCACGAAGGAAGCCATCGAGACGCAGTTCCAAGCCAAACTCTCCTTCCGCCTGTTCAACACTGGATCCACTTTCGACCTTGGGGATGTTTCAGTGGATACGTTTAGCGTCCCGCACGACGCTTATGATCCCGTTGGCTTCCTCTTTCGAACCCAGGCAGGTAATATCGGTTTTCTCACCGATCTGGGACACGCCACCAAGCTGGTGATCGAGCGAGTTCGTGCGTCCCACGCACTTGTCCTGGAGGCGAATCACGATGTGAAAATGCTGAACGACGATACGCGCCGTCCATGGGCCACCAAACAGCGCATCTTCAGCCGCCACGGACATCTCTCCAATGACGCCGCAGCACACGTAGCTGAACAGGTCATATCAGCCGATTTGAAACATTTATTCCTGGGCCACCTCAGCAGTGATTGCAACAGTCCCGAACTCGCACGTCGCGTTGTTGCTGAAGCCCTCCACAAGATCGGTGCCACCCACACTCACATCGAGGCCGCCTCCCCCAATACTGCCTGCGCCACGCTCACGCTCGATGTTACCGCACAGAAAACTGCCGCTCCGCTCAACGCGACCAAGGAAATCGGGATGCCAATGGAATCCCCCTCTCACAGCTCGATGAACCAGATGAGGCTTGTCTGATAGCTGAGAATTAGCGCAGGAAAAGCTCGGCGGCAGAGTCAGCAAAACGAAGCCCTTCAGGCGTCAGTCGAAAATGTTTCGTATCCCCTGCACCCCAGCCACGCTCGATGAGCTGCTGAATTGAGGAATCCCATTCATCTCGAAGATCATGACCAGTCGTGGCACGAAACAGATCGAATCTCCAACCTGCATTCATCCTCAATCCGAATGCCGCAGTCTCACCCGCTCGCTTGAGAGGCGGTAACGTTTCAGTCCATTCCACGCCGCGACGACCTTTCTCTATTTGATCGCAGTAGATCTGAGTATTGGACCAGTTCTTTGTGCGAACGCCGCGTACGTAACCCGCAGCACTGGGCCCAAGCCCGTAATACGATCCGCCCCGCCAGTAATTGATATTGTGGCGACACGCATGGCTGGGCACGACGGGGCCGGCTTCCGTTGACCGGTCTTGCGTCATGGATGAAGTAAGGTCCCGGGCAAAGTTGGCCACTTCGTACTGAACATAACCACGCGCCGCAGAGCGCTCGACCAGTTCGGAATACATCGCACATGCCAGATCTTCATCCATGCTGAACTGACCTGCCTTGAGCTGTTCGAAGAGCGGAGTGTCCTCCTCGTAAATAACCTCGTAACTGGATAAATGCTCGCTGCCCAGATTCATGGCTTCGTCCAACGTGTCCCTCCACATCGCCAGCGTCTGGCCGGGTATCGCGAACATCAGATCCACGTTG
>Ga0163150_10007819_pt1 | contig 12398 bp, 9 predicted proteins | sample OliLakLV19P2IB_FD_148628 | JGI IMG/M metagenome (GOLD analysis project Ga0163150, IMG submission 148628) | Freshwater microbial mat bacterial communities from Lake Vanda, McMurdo Dry Valleys, Antarctica - Oligotrophic Lake LV.19.P2.IB | ecosystem: Environmental > Aquatic > Freshwater > Lake >...
GTGCGACGCATCCTGCGGGACCCGCAAGGGGAACTGCTCGCGACCCACCAGCTTCCCGTTGCGGACCGTCAGCAGCGCCCCGACCCCCTTGTGGCCGACATGGGACACCGCGAGGAAATCCTGATCCAGTCGCTTCGCCGACACGACTTTCTGATTCTCCAAAAATTTGCGGACCTGCAGGATCTGGTCGCGGAACATTGCCGCCCGCTCGTACGCCAGCTCCGATGCCGCCCGCTTCATCTCCGATTCCAGCGTCCCGAGCGTGTCCTCGGCTTCCCCCTCCAGGAACCGCTGGACCGCGAGCACCTGCAACCCATACACCGCGTCATCCACCGCCCGGATGCACGGCCCCGAGCATTTCTTGATTTGATACTGCAGGCACGGACGCGGGTGGACCTTCTCCATGTCCCAATCGCAGTCGCGGATCTGAAAGACGTTCTGGATCAGGAACAGCATCGCGCGCACCGATGCCGCCGACAGCGGACCGTAGTAGCGACTGCCATCGTTCGCGAGGGTGCGCGTGAATTCCGCCTTGGGGAACCGCTCGTTCAGGGTGAGCTTGAGATACGGGTAGCTCTTGTCGTCTTTGAGCGCGACGTTGTAGCGCGGCTGGTACTTCTTGATGCAGTTGTTCTCCACCATCAGCGCTTCGAGCTCGGAATCGACCAGGAGGTACTCGACATCCCGCGCCTGGTGGAGCATGCGCAGGGTCTTCAGGGAGTGATCGGCCTTCGCGAAGTACGACGAGACGCGCTTGCGCAGGTTCTTCGCCTTCCCGACATAGATGACCTTCTCGGATTTGTCCTTGAAAAAATAGCAGCCGGGCCCCTCAGGAATGCTGGGGAGCTTCTCCTGGACCCATGGCTGTTCGCGAAAGTTGAGGCGTGCGCGCGGCATGACGAGGTCAATATACCCGTCGACCCGCCCCTCCCCCATCGACCGCGCTCACCAGGCGATTGGCGACATCGTAAGCGAACCGCGAGCGCCCGTAGTCGTCCGAATCACGCTAGGGGGTATTACCCGCCCAGTCAATAGCAAATAGATAATTGCCCTCCTCCCAGGTGCTAAGGGCAAAACTCGGCTCGACCCTTGGACCATCCTTTTGGTATGCAGCCCAAATATTCGCAACTAAGAGCAATTTTCCCTGATCTTTAAAAACACTTAAATCTTTCACGAAAAAGCATTTTAGACTGTCAGAGGGGGGTAAGCTTATACTACCAAATAGTTTAATCGTGCCGAAAGTTTCGTCGATAACGAAGGCGTAAACAATACCTTTCGGTTCTTCACGGGCATCAGCAATATTAACAAGCACCGAACAAATCCATCTTCTTGCATCAATCCTGTGGATCCATAAATGATTCCCTGGTATCGCGGACACGAAGGCACGTCTGATAATTGAGGATAATTCAGCAGGCCTGTTAACATCTGAATTGGATAAAAGCAGAACGTCTTTCAATTCAACGTCGTCGACCACCCCTTGTGGAAGAGAACGCATGACTCCAGCGGCAAGGGAGTGGCGCTGCCATCTTGATACAGTCGCTGACGCAAGCGTACGAGTAGGATGAGGGTTTTGCCAAAGCAAAGAGTCCATGAGGGGCCGCGCAACTGCGATGCGACTGAGAAGCAGTACTTCTGAATCCAAATTACTAGGAGAGTCAGCTCTTATTTTATAAACCAGCGAGCAGTCTATATATCCATAGGGCAACGCTTGATTGTAAATGCTTTTGATATTGCGGGACTCTTGTGGCGGCAATTCGCCGAGAAGGATTGGCATTACGATCGGGAGACTGATAGCGCTTGGTGAAAGTGCTGTCGTACTCATTTCCTGAAATTGACCCCGTGCTACGTTACTAGTTTGCGGCTCCCGCTGACGCAGGACTGAGCTATCTGATACCCCGGCGTTTAAAGAACAGGCGAAAAGCAGTATAATATTAACGGCGGCAAAACGAACGAAAGACACTGTTGAATAGATCTTCTTGCCGTCAACTGACGGGCTCGAAATTGAAGTGATCATCTTGAAGCTGCTTTTATCATATTGGAGTTATTGAACCGGAGCTTCCGGCACTCACTGGAATTGTCACAATTGCATTACTACATCTATATGTGCTAGATCCAGGATTTGTCCAGTAATTTGAATCTGCCGGAATTAGGCTTCCAGGATCCAGGGGGCTTGGACAGAGCAAGAATCCTGGACCAATCTTGTCCCCCGCAGACCCAGTCGAGAGCTTCCAACATTCTTCTAGATCACACATGTCGACAGGGATTTCGTCTCCTGCATTTAGAATATGTGGACCCTGACATGGGGCGTCGCTATAACAGGGAATGAGAGCTGTAACTATCATCTTTGTGCCTCCACAAACATAATCATCGGTCGGATTGCCATTCAATCCCTGATTTTGGCAATGGCCGACAACCACGTGGCACTTCGCTATCCGAGGTACAATAATGGCCATGCATTTGCCTGTAAAAGAAGGCTTACGAAAAAGATCTGTGAAGCCCCACCCTGGATTTCCAGATTCTCCTCCTTCGGGGGGCTCGGCAGGCTGAGGTCCTGGGCCAATTCCTGGGGGTGCCCAGAGGACTGAGGGGTTCATAGACGTTTGCACGGGTAGCAGCGGAGAAAGGAAAATGGACACGAATGACCGCTTAGATAGTTCTGCGTTTAAGACGGGAATGTAGCCATTCCCCTTACTAGTTATCGCGAATTGTGGAAGTAGTGCATTGCCAGCAGGTTGAAAGTCTCCCTTCCACCCGAAATCGACCTGGGTGTCGCCGTCATGGAACACCAGCTCACCAAACGACGAATACTGAAAGGTGTCGGTGATGGCGCCGGTGTCGCTGAACAGATGCCGCGGGAAGCCGCCCTGGGGACTCGTGTAGATCCAGCGTTCCTGGGGATCGCCGTCGACGATGCGGTTTTGGTAGAAGATCGCGGGGGCGCCGGTGGTCGGACCCCAGGCGTACTCGACGATCAAACTATCGCTACGGAAATCGCGCTCCTGGACCAGCTGGTCGCCGTCGTAAATAAACCACGACCCGTTCCCCGAGTTCTCCTGCGTCCACACCCGACGTCCCAGGCCGTCATACCCGAACTCGTAGTTGTAGTACGCGGCGGGATCCGCACGCCACGGCGCAATCGCATCGATGCCGGAGGGGGTCGCTGGCATGGGGTCATTGTATCGCCCCGTTGCATAGGTCGTGCGAGCTGTCCGGTCGCTGATGCTCGCGGTTCTACAGCATGCCTGTCCGGTCGCTGACGCTCGCGGTTCTACAGCACGGGGACTCTCGCTCTGACCCGGACCACGGCGTTGTACGCCGTCCGAGATGAGGCAGCGGGTCCCCACGATCCTCTCGTGCGGCGTACAACGCCGCGGTCCGGGAGAAGGAGGTGGATTTGTAAAATTCGGCTTATCCCAATCCCAATCGCTCACGGATCAGACTCCGAACTTCCCGGGCCAGCCGACGGGCGAATTTGGCATCTTCCGCATCCAGTTCCTCGCCAAAATACCGACCCTGGATAGCATACGGCGTGAGTTCATCCAGTCCCTGGCGCAGATGCGACCAGAGGGGGGCTTCATTCGGCAAGAGATCGATCAAGGGCAGCAGGTAATGACTTCGCGGCGGTTCGACACCATTCTCCACGAGCCACGCCTTGATGTACTTCTCGACCGTACTGTGCGACAGGAAGCAGATGACGGGAGCGACGCGCTCATCATTCATTCGACGCAATCCGGTCAAGGAGATCCAGTCGACCTCGGCGCGATCAACCCACTGGGCGGTGTGCGGCAGCATAGAGTTCGCGACCCTCCTGCATCACGCGGCGGATGAAGTAGTCGCCAATGGCCAGGCTGTGCGCGACCTTCTCGGGGGTGCGTACGATGAGATCTATCGGGAAGCCGTACTCGATCGACGAATAGACCCTGCCCGCTGCACGCGCGGTCGAGCCCTCCTCCACCGGCATGATGATGAGGAGGTCGACATCGGAATCGGGGGTGGGGGTGCCGTAGGCGTGGGAGCCGAAGAGGATCACCTTCTCCGGATGCCAGCGCGCGACGATCTGCTCGACGACCGCGCGGATCGCCTTCATCGGGACGCGTCCTGTTTTCGTCCGGGTGACCGTCATGGCGTCATTATCGCTGACCGGCGGACGGCCGACTCACATGCCCAGTCCCATCGACCGCGCTGACCAGGCGATTGGCGACGTCGTAGGTGAACCGCGACCGCCCGTAGTCATCGCACATCGACGCCATGCGACAACAGGTCCAGTGGTAGGTCAACCATTTGCGATGGAAATCCTAGCCCATCAAGATACTGCCTGTTTCAGGGGCTCACAAAAGTGGATGAACTGCTGCTCGTTACCAGGTATCTGGAACGAAGCTTCTAACCAGTATCGACGCGGGGCTGGCGTCGATTCCCAGTAGAAATCCAGTTGTGAGGTTTCTAATCCCAAGATGAAACAATCCTTAGTGCCAGGCGGCAGTTTTCGCATCCAGATCTCACCGGTTACATGCTCTGGATAGTCTTCTGGAAGGGGCTGGCTGAAGAACCACTCTATCGCCTGCGCATCCTTTGCCAGCCAGCCAATTCGTATCTCGCCTTCATCCTCAGCTGAAGTCTTTGCTATCACAACTGAACAGATTAGTCCGGCCTCCGAGTATCCTAACAACTGGAAGCCAGTCGTTGGCCCGTCAACACCGCTGGCGTTTATCTTTCTCATAACATCACCTGACTCAACGAGAAACAACTCATCGCCCATTATCGAGGCACGCATCGCTACAATTTCACCGTAATCCCAATCCTGATCGAAGACTTTGCCATCCGCCGCAAGGAGCTCCGCTTCGTCCATTTTCCACGGCTCCACAGCCCGCTCGACTGCCAACTTAAGCGGCGGCCCCCAAGGAAAGTACTCTCCGCCAAACGTTACGTCCTCATATCCTTCCCGAATCGGATTGATCCGATTGACTTGCATACCAGCAACGAGAATGCTTGGATCAGAGAATTGCATCTCCACCTTTCCATCTGGAATGTGTACGCGAGCCACTCGCCCTTGTTGCGCAATTGCCAGGAATGAGCCATCAAGCTTAAACGAACAGCTTTCAAGTGGCGTAGCCGCAGGTGAAAGCTCGAGCGAAATGACGTCTCTGCGAAGCACTGGGCTATTAATGCTCCCGTCTGAATTTGATAGAGGTACAAGTCGGCTTGTTAGAGCCCCGGAGCTAGCGTTTTTTACCGTGACGAACAGACCGACGCAATTTTCCATCTGAAATATAGGAAGTGCCTGCAAAACTCGTTCTGTTTCTGTCGGCACATACAATTCTCGGACTCTGGGGTCCATTGGCAGATAATCTGGCAATGACAGCGAAGAGGCCACAATCCGACCGGCAAGCATATAAACGACAACTAAAGAGCTGTGCGAGACAAATGCTCCGGTGATCGGCCCCCCTGGCAGTCCTGGTGATTCCTTGCTTTCTCCTGATAGAAGGCAGGTTCGCAATCGAAATTTTCGGACGCCAGTCGTTGGATCTGTTTGCCAGTCAACAACGATCGGCCCGTCAGGCGTTGCCGCCAGCCAATCCATTTGGTTAAACGGGCTAGTAGCCGGGCCAAGGCGAGAGCCTGGTCGCCAATTGGATCCCTTAGTCTGCAATTCTCGCCATGCTCCAGTATGGGCTTCCGAGGGGGCGTGGAGAAGTGCAAGAAACCAAGCCAGCCCAAAGATCACGTGTCGGCGAAGTTTAGTCATGTGCTACTCTCCTGGTTGCTGGAACGTGTTTCCGGTAGTTCGTTTTCCTTTGGTTAGACCTGATAAAAATCCTAGCAGGTCCTCACAAGGAGAGCCTGATTCGATTGCTTCACAAAGAGCTTTTACTCGGGCCGCAGCGGCAATTTTGCATCTTGCTGGTAGGTTTTTCTTCATTGGCAAAAGCGGGCATACTATCGCAACGAGTGCAGCATACAGTGCCGCCCCTCCTCCAGAGCATTTGCAGGTTAGTTCGTAGGCTTTACCCAGGCAGGATGAAGGATCGACTGGATTTCGTGGAGTCACACCATCACAAGTTAGCCCTCCGGGTAGGCAATCCTCGTTAGTCAAGCCGACGGAACCCGCCAGCAACTGGCAACATACAAAGGTCCCAAAATCTGGGGTATCCTCGTCGCAAAAGCACTGACCTGACATTATGTCTTTCGCAAGCTCGGAGCAGTACACAACATCGAGGTTCGCCGACTGTAAGGTGCTTGCTGAATACGTTTGATCATTTCCGCCAACCACTTTGACGGCAAAGTTTGGTACATATACTGATTTCCGGTCCAAATGAATCAGAGATAACTCAAGTGCGCTCAACAGGAAGTCACCTCGCCACCCAAAGTCGACCTCCGTGCTGCCGTCATGGAACACGAGCTCGCCGAAGGAGGAGTACTGGAAGGTGTCGGTGATGGCGCCGGTGTCGTCGAAGAGGTGACGGGGGAAGCCGCCTTGGGGACTCGTGTAGATCCAGCGTTCCTGGGGGACGTCGGCCACGATGCGGTTTTGGTAGAAGATCGCGGGGGCGCCGGTGGTGGGACCCCAGGCGTACTCGACGACCAAATTATCGCTACGGAAGTCGCGCTCCTGGACCAGCTGGTCGCCGTCGTAAATAAACCACGACCCGTTCCCATTACCTTGATTAGATTGCGTCCACACCCGCCGTCCCAGCCCGTCATACCCGAACTCGTAGTTGAAGTACGCGGCGGGATCCGCACGCCACGGGGGAATCGCATCGATGCCGGTCGGAGTCGCTGGCATGCCCTCATTGTATCGCCCCGTTGCATAGGTCGTGCGAGCTGTCCGGTCGCTGACGCTCGCGGTTCTACAGCACGGGGGGAAGACGATCCATCGGGGAGCTCTCTCGTAGAACCCCAAGCGTGAGCGCGGGGACAGGGGCGTCGGGAGGTTGCTCGCGGGGCCTGTCCGGTCGCTGACGCTCGCGGTTCTACAGCACGTCTGTCCGGTCGCTGACGCTCGCGGTTCTACCTCACGCGGACTCTCGCTCTGACCCGGACCACGGCGTTGTACGCCGTCCGAAACGGAGCATCGGGTCCCCACGATCCTCTCGTGCGGCGTACAACGCCGCGGTCCGGGAGGAGGAGGTGGATTTGTAGAACTCGGCTTATCCCAATCCCAATCGCTCGCGGATCAGGCTGCGGACTTCCCGGGCCAGCCGACGCGCGAATCTGGCATCTTCCCCATCCAGCTCTTCTCCGAAATACCGGCCCTGAATAGCGTACGGCGTGAGTTCATCCAGTCCCTGGCGCAGGTGGGACCAGAGCGGGGCCTCATGGGGCAGCAGATCAATCAGTGGCAGCAGGTAGTGGCCGCGCGGTGGCTCGATCACGCCGGTCGCCATCAGCGTGATGAAGCCTCCGACAAACAGCGCGGCGACCATCTTCGGGGTGGGATCGTTATTCTTCAGGTCGGGACGGGTCCTGGTGCGTGAAATGTGCGATGGCTGGCGAGTAGTCCGGACAGCGAGAAATCAAACGCCTGTCGACATGCGCCGGGAAGCGGCACGGACTGCCGCGGTCCGCGGAGGTTGGGATGGAATCAGTAGTTGAAGTGTTGCGGAAAGAAGAACCTCCGGATGGATGTCGCGATCGAGTCAATAAAAGCGAGCAGCCCCACAGGATCGCGGAAGTAGAGAATGACCAGCATCGCGCCTACGGTCACCGTGACAACCATCGTGATTCTGATGAGCGGCTGGTTGGTCATGGCTCATTATCGTCGATCACACGTCCTGTCCGGTCGCTGACGCTCGCGGTTCTACAGTACGGGGACTCTCGCTCTGACCCGGACCACGGCGTTGTACGCCGTCCGAGACGGAGCATCGGGTCCCCACGATCCTCTCGTGCGGCGTACAACGCCGCGGTCCGGGAGGAGGAGAACCCCAAGCATCCTCCCAAAACAAACCGCCCCCGGGGGAACCGGGGGCGGCTGCTTGTTTTGTCTTCTCAGAAGTAGCAGGTCTGATCAGACGATGACCGGATCACAGGTCGGAACGCCAGGAACACACTTCGTGCCCCCGACTAGAAGCGGACGAGGAACTCGCCACGGAGCTTGGCAACGGTATCTTCGTTGTCAATGCCCGCATGGATGTACTCCAGGCCCAGGTCAGAGTTCTCAGACAGCGGATAGCGGCCGTTGAGGCGAATGATCGCCGGGAGGTCCGCTTCGTTGCTCTTCAGCTGTCCGTCGTAGGCGGTGAGGTCCATGAAGAACTTGTCGAACCAGGTGTACTGGATCGTGATGCCCACGCCTTCGAAGTTCGCCGGGAAGTAGTTGATCCCGGACTCATAGCCGTAGTTGAAGTTCGGCTGACCGGCTCGGCCGATACCGTTAGCCAGCGCATCGAACTCTTCGAACGGATTGTTGTCGACCGACGAGTAGCCCGGCGGGAGACCGACCGACGCACCGCGGACATTCACCATCAGCTGGCCGTCGTTGTAGACGTCCAGACCGACGATGACGCTGGTGTCGAGGTCATTGCCGAAGGTGTCGTCGATGTCGTTGCCGTACTGATCCTGGTTGGCGTTGTACCACTCCAGTTTCAGGCCGGGGAACCAGTCGCCAGAGGCGAGCTCGGTATCCAGATCGACGGACCAGCCGTCCTCGTTCCCCACACCCGTAAACAGGTAGTTGAGGCCAAGGCGGGCAAACTCGGTTCGATCAGAGCCCTCGCGGTGGCTGTCGCCGAAGCCGTAGCTCAGGCGGGCAACCCCGAGGCCCTCGTTCTGACCGGTCGCCTGGTTGACATCGCGGGCGAGCAGTAACTGCATCTCCCAGCGAGGATCACCGGCGTCAAGGAAGAACGAGTTGCGGCTCTCAAAGCCGTTGTCGTAGGTCAGGCCGAACGCACCGAAGGTGTTGTACTGCCGGCCGACGATGATGTCGACCTGCTTCAGCCAACCGGTGAGTCCGTTGTCGTAGCCGAGCAGCTTGTTGATGTCTGCTTTAGCGTACGCCTGATCCAGTACCAGGGCCAGATTTGCGGGGGAGGGATTCAGGGGGCCGACGCTAGTCGAGGCCGACAGCGGCTCCGCCTTGGGGGAATCCACATCCGAGGAAATCTGCCACAGGTCGACATAGACATCGAGGTAATCCGACGGGGACGCTTCCGCGGCCAGCAGGATCATTTCCTCGAACTCGGTGCCGACACCGTTACCCTGACCGGGGGTGCCCCCGGGAATCGTCGACGGGTTGCCGGGGGTGTTGTTGAATCCACCCTCCTGGCCCGTGATGATGTCCTCGACACGGAGCCGCATAACGCCGCTCCACTCGATCGAGTCTTCCATCTTCTCCAACGTAGAGACGCGATCCTCGAGATTGTCCATGCGTCCTTCCAGACCGTCTACACGGTCTTCGAGGGCGCTGAGGTCATCCCGGAATTCTTCGAGCAAGGCATCAACGATCGCCTTGTACTCATCGAAGTCTTCCTGCGTGACGCCGTCCATCCCAGGGGTCATTTCCTTCATCTTGGTATAGATGCGCGCGATTACCATCGCCATCTCGTACCGCGTGAAGGAGTTGCCTCCCTTGAATGTGCCGTCGGGATAACCTTCGACAATCCCTTCCGCCTGGAGCATATCGATTGCTTCGTATGCCCAGTGGTCGGTCTTGACGTCGGAGAAGGAGGCGGCACTAGCGGGAGCTGCAGACAGCATCCCCGCAACCAGCGCCGCGGCTACCAGCGAAAGGCTGTAGCGCATTGACAGTAGCCTCCTTCGTTGTCGTTGCAATGCACCGCACTCCACCATGCGGGAGTGGTGCCGACGACCTGAAGGCCGAAAACTATCGTTGGTCGACTCGTCCTGATCCGGGCCCGGCTCTGGCCAGTATCCACGTTGCCTCTCCAGAGCCATTGGGTCGGCACAGGGCTGCGTCGATGCAACCACAGTCCGCGTACCCTCACGCCATCGACTCGCTCACGCACAGTCGCGGCAGTGCTGTATTTCAGGCCGTTCTGCCTTGCGACAGCCGACCGTCGATACCTAGAGTATCCGCAGGCAACATGCGCACAGCCAAAAGCGGCCATCCACCTGTTTTCCCGGTTGTCACACGCGGGAATTGCCTGCCCTGTCCCAGCCGAAGCTGACACAGCAGTCGGCATACTATCACTCTTTCACCACCCCCCGTCGCCTCCGCGCCTCTTTATGTGACTTCAACTGTCCTCGGGATCCGTTATAGAGGCATCAGATGCATAAATAGCAGTCATAGTAGCTATTATTGGTAGACTTTACGCGTTAGCGCTTGTTCCGCATCGAACTCCTTGACAAGAACTTCTCTCTCGCAACCACGGAGGTATCGCAACTCATGCGACAACTCGTCTGGCGGTCCCTGGGGATCGCCCTGCTCACTCTCTCTCACCTCGGGTGCTCTGGCTCGAACTCCTCTCCGTTGAATCCGATCAGCCCCGCGGGCGCCACTTCTCCGGTGGCTGACCTCGGCAACACCTACATCACACCGGCCGGCGATCTCGCGGAAACCGCAGTCGGCCTGTACACCATCACCATCGACCCCGACACCCTCGCCGCGACCGTGACCCTCGATCGCCAGCGCAATGTGCAGGCGAATGACGATCTCTATGCGCTCCCGATCGGCAACTTCCTGCGGCCCGACTCCCTCAGAGTGGAGTCCGTGACCAGCGATGCCGAAAACGTCGAGCTCGGATACTCCTTCTCACATCCTTTCGCAGCGGCGACCGATCTCGATGCGCCAGCGACCGCGAAAAATCGTCTGGACCTCGGCGTCTCAGGCCGCATCCTGTTCCTGGTGGATAGCACCAGCGCCGGGTCCGATACCTACTTCAGTGAGGCCGGCGGCAGCGTCATCGCCAACACTGGCGCAATTGCCAATGCCGATGGCTACTATGCGCCCGGCGCGATGCTCACCGGCACTTACACCGCCAATACGTTCCCGTACAAGGTGCTGGTCGATGAGCTGGCTGACAGCCGCACCTCGCAGGCCGACGGCGGTGCCCGCTCTAATGGTGGGAATCCGCAGGGCAACAGCGATCCGACCTTCGGCTGGACCCGCGCGAATCTGGGCGCGACAAACGACGGCTGGACCGGCTTCGGTTTCCTCCATCACGGACAGACCGCGAGCTCGTCCATCGCGATCTCCCGCGACTACCTGGCCGCCAATGACTTCTCGCTCCAGACCGTGATCATCGTGCGCTATGTCGATCCTCGCGGCGGTGCCGTGACGACCGAGAAGCGTGCGAATCGTCTGCCGGCCGCGACCCCCAATCTCGCGCAGTTCGGCTATCGGGCTCCGCACGCGAGCCTCGATGTCGAGTCGATCTCCTTCGCCGGAGAATCGGGCGGCTTCCTCGCGAATTTCATCAGCGCCAGCACCCTGAGCTTCCATGTGGTCGACTGGGATGCGCGCGCAACCGAGACGACCGAGTCGGATCTGGCGCTCGATACCACCAGCGCCTGGAACGTCGCACAGGGCGAGGCCGGGGTCCCAACATTGGCGGTCAGCTTACCGGGGGTGCTCGGATCGGCCAGCACCATCGTGACGCTCGACTCCGCCTCGCAGCTCGATGATGACTCCGCATTCGGCGGCGATGCCGGCCTCGATAGCGGGATCCCCGGCGATGCGCTGTTCTACAGCGAGATCATCACGAAGACCGCTGGGGCCGGACAAATCGAAGGAACCTACACCGGTCTGGTGCGGGCGATCGATGTCGAGGATGCGCTCGGCACGGGCCTGGTGCTCTCAATCGATGGCGCACTGCAGCCACTGACCACGAACATTCCCCGCCCCATCAGCTATCAGTCGTTCGAGGTGGCGCTGGAGAATCTGAACGATGCGCCCACGCTGACCCTGTCGACTCCGGCAGCGGTCCAGTCGGGCACCTCGACATCCATTACCGTGCTCAGCGCGAACGATCCCAACGGCGAAACCATTACGGTGAACATCGACTGGGATGACAACGGAAGCTACGAGGACACCCGTACGATCGCGGCGCCCTACGCGACTCCCATCGTGTGGAACTCGCCTGGCGCCACCTACAACAACGCGACTCTCACGCCCTCGGCGCGGGACATTCCGGTCCGCTTCACCGATGGGCTGATCGGTAGTCCGATCGCCTACACGCCGGCCCTGGGGTTCACCCTGGGCGCTAACCGCCCGCCGGTCTTCACCGGGACGCCGGCCCTGGCTGTCCCCAATCTGCCCAGCCCCGCGACCTTCACCATGATCGCCGGCAGCTCCTCGGTGAGCGATCCGGAAGGCGATCCCTTCTCCTATCGGGTGACCAACAACATCAATGCCACCGTGGTGAGCGGCGCGACGCTGCCGATCGCCGGCCTGGGGCCCTTCAGCAACCCGCCGGTCGCGGCCGTGTCCTTCACCTTGTGGG
>Ga0163150_10007820_pt1 | contig 12396 bp, 15 predicted proteins | sample OliLakLV19P2IB_FD_148628 | JGI IMG/M metagenome (GOLD analysis project Ga0163150, IMG submission 148628) | Freshwater microbial mat bacterial communities from Lake Vanda, McMurdo Dry Valleys, Antarctica - Oligotrophic Lake LV.19.P2.IB | ecosystem: Environmental > Aquatic > Freshwater > Lake >...
AACCTCTTCACAACCTCCCAATAACCCTTCAAAGTTCGGTGTGCGACCCGTCCGCTCAGCCAACACGTACACCCGACCGTGCTGCCTTCACAGCGTCAATTCTTCAGTGGGAAGTTTGTAGCGATGCCAGGAAGATCGCAAACAACACTCAACGGATGAATGACATGCTCTGGCTCCTTCCCTGCAAGCCACTGTTCGATGCTCTGGAAGCTATCAAGATACATGTTCTTCATTGAGTCATCGGCATAGAAAGCAATATGCGGAGTGGAAACGACATGAGGATGTGAAATCAGTTCCTTGTTTTCCGCAAAATTCTGCTCATGCTCCAAGACATCCAAGAGTGCATATGCGAGCTTGCCGCTCTTGAGAGCAGCGAGGAGTGCATGGGAATCGATGAGCGAACCGCGAGCGGTATTCACGAGAACCGCTCCATTCTTCATCTGTGCAAAAGCAGAGACATTGATCATGTGTGTCGTTTCCTTCGTATCGGGCACATGGAGCGTGATGATGTCGCTCTGGCCGAGTAGCGCATCGAGTGAGACATACGTCACGTCTAACCTGTCGACAATTTCAAGTGTGCGACACTGATCAACGGCAAGAATCTTCATTCCGAAACCGTGAGCAATCTCGGCGACCCTCCTGCCAATCTTTCCTGTGCCGACAATACCGATGGTCTTCCCACGCAGTGCCATCCCCCGCAGTCCGTGATAGTTGAATGTCCCACCCTGCACTTTTTCATTTCCCTCGGGAATGTGGCGTACGGTCGAGAGAAGTAGGGCAAAGACATACTCCGCGATCACATGTGAACCATAATCGGGAACATTGCAGACAGTAATGCCCTGCTCTTTGCAGGCATCAAGATCGATGTGCTCGTATCCTACAGAGCGCGTACAGAGAAGTCTCAACTTGGGGAGCTTCCCAAGAATGTCCCTGGTAAATCGCGTGTGGATGAAACAGGAGACCGCATCGGTGTCTTTGCAGACATCAATGAGCTCTTTTCCTATCAGCACACCATCGTGGACTCCTGCTTTCGGAAACCTCTGCTGAACGAGTGAGCGATCTTCCGTATCGACTTCGAGGAAAATACTGCGGGGCATGGTGGCAGTATACGCTTCTTGCATAACGGTTAGTATAACAGCGCTTGAAGCTTCTCGGCGCTGACCACACGGTCAAACCGCCGTCCACCGAAGAGGAGGGTGGGAATTTTGATTGTCCGTATGCGTTTCTCCACAATTTCACGCTGCGCATCCAGACTGTCTTTGACCTCCTGTGAGCTGGCAAGAACTGCGATGCGGTCGTTCTCCGCGTCGCTGTAGCCGATTTCTTTCAGGAGCTGCCTGAGAGTCCGTTGCACATCTGCCGCCGTCATGCCGATATTGAATTTCGTCTGGAGATCCACGTCGTTACCTTCGGGCTCCGCGAAGATTTTTCCAAGCAGCTGCCAGTCGGGAGAGATGGCGGTATCGCCATAGCTCAGCGGCACCCGCTTTGTCGCTTCGATGTACGAAGCCATCAGCAGGGAATGTGGGAACTTGTAGTCGCCTGTTGTGGTTTTAGGAATCGGATAGAGAAGGTATGAGACATTTACCCTGTCCACCGCACCCGATTCCTTCATATTCTTCGTGAGCTTCTTGCAGAACTTGCAGCCAGGGTCGATCACCTCCAGCGCGTAGGGTTTGTTTTCATCAAGCGCATAGTAGAAGGTTTTAGTGGGACCGAGGTACTCCTGAGGGTTCCATGTCTTCAATCTGTCGGGAATGCGGGAAAGCGTTTCTCCAAAGCGCACGAAGGGGCCAAATGCCCACTCGCCAAGGCGGTTCTCTTCTGTCGCTTGCACGAAACCGAGCGACGCTTGGTCTATGCCACACGCCTCGCCCGAGAGCGAGCAGGATTCCGCGCTTCTCGGGTCGCAGGTGTCGTAGACCCAGAGATTGAGACCGGCATTGGCGACGTAGAGCAAACTCCAGACGCTGAGGACCACAAAGAGGAAGGAGAGCCAGTCGATCCAGCGGTTCAGAAACTTCGCCCACCGCGGATGCCTCACAATGAGCTTCCCAATAAGTCGTCCCTTCACTTCCTCCGCGAAATTGATGTCGCATGGCTTGAGAGTGATCCGGCGGATGACGCAATGCCATGCCTGCTTCACGAGCGGTCTGTAGGAGACCGAGAAAATGCCGAGAATAGCGAAGACCATGAAGGCGGCGATGCAAAACATAATCAGAGGGTGTGAAGAATCGCGGTGAGGGTCGTGAGGAAATGATCGACCTGCTCTTGCGTGTTATAGCGTCCGAGCGAAACCCTCAACAGCGGCGGGTACTTCTTGAGATGATCGAGGTAGTAGTGACAGCAGAAGTAGCCGCTTCTGCACATGATGTGCTGCTCGCCGAGGTAGAGCGCAAGCCTATGGGCATCGAGGCCATCTACGTAGAAGCTCAGAATGGGACTTGTGGACTGATTGATTACGGTAATTCTTGGAATATCTTGTAACGCCTCGAATAGATACTTGCCGAGCATCCGTTCCCTCTGCGCTCCTTCACTGTCACGTTCCAGCCAGTCAATGGCAGCACCAAGGCCGATGATGCCCGCCCAGTTCTGGAGTCCTGGCTCGACTCTGGCAAATAACTCATCTTCACTTGCAACCAGATCGAAAGAATCCCCGCGTACATCCTGAACCGTCCCGCCGCCGATGAAGGAAATATCAAGCCGACGCAGGAGTGCCTTCTTGATGATGACAAAGCCCATGCTCGGCGCGTACATCTTGTGCCCCGACCCAAAGGCCGCGTCAAAATCCACATCACGCAGCATCCCTGGGTCGTGCCCGAAGGTTTGGGCGGCATCGAGGAGGAGTAATCCTGATTTGCGATGCACCGCGTCCGCAAGTTCATTGGCATTCCCAAGTGTCCTGCCATCGATATTTGAAGTGGTGTTGAGAAGCACAACTGCCCGATCCAGATCGGCCTCGGCGTACTCCAGACTTCCATCGTCTGTACGTGAAAGTACCGTCCGCTCTTTCCCGTGCCGTTTGCCCCAAGTGATCGTCGGGAGAAAGACGGAGTTATGTTCGATGTCGGAGGTCACGATCCTTTGAACGTCAGAAGCAGGAAGCTGATGGAGGATGAGATTGATGCCGTAGCTCGTATTGAGCGTAAAGACCACTTCGTAGTCCTTTACCGATTTTCCAGCGAAATGAAGGAGTTTTTGTCGAACCTCTTTCACTTCTTGGTCCACTTTCACGCCCCACGGATACTTCACCCTGCCACCGCAGGCATTGTACGTGTGGTAGTAGCGCATTTCTGCGTCGATCACAGACTGTGGGCGCAGCGTCTGACAAGCAGAATCAAAGTAGTACGTGTTGGGGGGGGAGGTAGCCGAATTCTCCGGTGTACTCGGTGCCATTGCCGTTCGTTGCCTGTGTTTTTTGAAGTCGGAACATACAGAAGACGTTGAGAGTAAATGATCAAGGAGAATAGTCATATCCAATACTGGGACAATCCCCGAGACGTCGCTGCCAGCAAGCTACGGAGCGGACTATACTCCTTCTGTTTTTTTGCTTCCCATCCGAAGAAGATTCTCCTGTAAATAGATGCTCCATCCAGAATTTTCTGCTACCCTGCCCTTCTCTCTCCCCGAGCAATGCCATCACAACACATTACCACAGAGCAGGCGCAGGCAATCGCTCATACCATCGGAATAACATGGGGCGACGTCCGCTTCGATCTTGAACAATTCCGTATGGGAATGGACGTTGAGCTTGAACATGGCCAGCGCGACCCACAAACGAATGTGACGAATGACGATCCGCTGATGACGGGCAAGATAGCCCTCGCGCATCTTCGTGAATTTCCGGACTACTACACCCGTCTTTCGGTGATGGAACAGGAAGCGGACACTTTCTGGAAGACACAGCCTGAGCAAATTTCTCGATCCCAAGCGTAACGTCTTCTTCCCATATCCAATCATGAAGTACCCCTTGTTCTCTCTAGCCTCGTCCTGTCTCCTGCTCGCTGCCTGCGTTTCGCAGACGAATGTTCCAGCGAATCCGCAGGGAATGATGCATGGTGGCCAAGGGATGATGGGAGGCTCACAGCAGAATAACGAAAATCAGGGGATGATGAATCATGGGGGAGGAGCTACCTTCCTACCAGGGGAAGGAAAAGATCTCTCAGTGTTGCCCGAAGTACAAACATCCCAAGTTGTAGAAATCAAAGACGGAGACATGATCATGCTAAAACCCATTCTCGTTCGCAAAACAATCAACGGGAAGAGCTTCGGCATGTACGGTTACAATGGCGAGATACCCGGACCGCTCCTCAAAGTGAAACAAGGTTCCACGTTCACCGTGGATGTCCAAAACGGCATCGATCTCCCTACAAGCATCCACTGGCATGGCATCCGTGTTGCGAATGCAAGCGATGGCGCGGTGGGGATGACGCAGGAGGAGATCAAGCCGGGAGGCAGTTTCCGCTATACCATTCATGTGCCGGATGAAGGCATGTATTGGTACCACCCGCATGTGCGGGAAGACATTCAGCAGGATATGGGCCTCTACGGGAACATTCTCGTCACCTCGGCTGATAACAAGACGTATGCTCCGGTGAACCGCGAGGAAGTATTGATGCTGGATGATCTCCTGCTCAAAGACGGTCTTCCGGTTCCGTATGGGCGCGATCAAGCGGACTTCACGCTCATGGGAAGATTCGGAAATACGTTCCTCGTGAATGGAGACCCGTCCTACACGCTTAATGCCAAGAGAGGAGAGATCGTGCGCCTCTTCCTCACGAACGCCGCGAATACCCGCACATACCGTATCGGTATCCCCGGAGCGAAGATGAAGCTCGTCGGTGGAGACAGCGGAAGATATGAACGAGAGACGTTTGTCGACGCTGTGACACTGGCTCCCTCTGAGCGCGCAATCGTAGACGTTCTCTTTGAGAAGGCGGGCAGGTTCTCCATCGAAAACAGAAACCCGACGCAGACACAGCCTCTCGGCACAGTCATCGTCGCGCAGGACGCCTCTTCTCCATCGTATGCCAAGGCGTTTTCCATCCTTCGCACGAATGCCGATGTCTCGGCTTCCATCGAACCTTTCCGTGCATCCTTCGATAAAACGCCGGATCACACACTTGTCCTCGACATGACCATGATGGGAGGCAGAATGGATTCGACAGGCTCACCACAGGTGATGGGAGGAAACAGCATGATGGGCGGCATTCCGCCGGATGGCATCGAGTGGGAGGGCAGCGGAGTAAATCAAATGGGAATGATGGGGAACATGATGCAGTGGAAGATGATCGATCAGCCGACGGGAGCGGCAAACAAAGATCTCACGTATACCGCCAAGGTCGGAGATAAGCTGAAAATACGTATCATCAACAAGAAAGATTCACCGCACCCAATGCAACATCCGATCCATTTTCACGGGCAGCGGTTTCTCGTGCTTTCGGAGAACGGAGTGAAGAATACCAATCTCATCTGGAAGGACACGGTGCTCGTCCCTGCCGGACATACTGTCGACATCCTGCTTGATGTTTCTAATGCGGGTGACTGGATGTTCCACTGCCACATCGCGGAGCATTTGAGTAACGGGATGATGGGGCAATTTAAAGTTCTTCCGTAAGTGAGATTCCTTCTCTGCGTGAGCGTAGTTACCTCATTATATGCAAGGACAATTATGTAATGCTGCTGTCAATCAAGTGCCATAAGAGGTACCGTTGTTTTTTGCTTCGTTCCCTCCCTATCTTTATGGAAAATACGAACTGTCCCGCCTGTGAAGCGCCAATGAAGGAAGGCGGCTGTGCCGTTTGCAAGGCACAAGGCCAAGTCTGTACCAAATGTTACAAGTGCAATGCGTGTGCCACTGCCGGAATGAAGAAATGAAAATAGGGGCCTTCGGGCCCCTTCTTTTTTTAAGAAATACAACCTCAGAATTCAACGAAGCATGCTCCTCAAAGTGAGCAAAATACGGGCAACCTCTCCTTGCACTTACATGAAAACCTCTTGGCTCTACATCATCATCCCTGTCCTCTCATGATGATGGGGATGCACGGCGGCCATGGCGGAAGTCACTCTCATCCGGAGAAAAAGAGTAAGGCATCGGATGACGAAAATTCTACGAAGCATCATGAATAGGACTTACTAGTCATGATATCACATGATTTCACATCGTCATTTGCCCTCTTTTATTTTCTTCACCCTTCTTCCATGTCCATGAACCTCTTTGCTCCGTACCCGCCCTTGCAATGGGCGCACGCCTTCAGTCGAACTTTTGCGGCCATCTTCGTTCTCTGTATGCTCTACGGCTATCTTTTCCTGCAGACAGATCCAGTACTTAGGGATCTCCACGGTAATCTCCTTCGCTCTTTCCTTTTCGGCTGGAGCGGTGCGGGGATGAATTGGCTCACGCTCATCTTGGGTACCGTGACCAGTTACGTGTGGGGATTTCTATTCGGAGGAACGCTCTTGTTCTGCCTTAACCACTGCCAGAAAAATTGAGGCATTCCATCTTTTTTCTCGTATAGCCATGACACAACACACACTTGCGCCGGAGCAGGACATTCCTTCTCCGATCTGTGGAATAACCGGATCCGCGTTCGCACATAAGTGGAGGAATATTACAATAAATGTCTTTCGTCAAGTATGGCCTGAGACAGCCCCCATGTACTGTCCAATTCTGTCCAATTCACCCCGACCGTGGTGCGCTCTTGCCCCTAAAATCTGACCCTCAAGAACGTTGTCTGGAACTCAAAGGTTAAGTTCTAGACCGCTCTGCCGAGCCAATATCACCCCACTCTCCCTCTCCTATCCGCAAACTGCAGATAAATCACTGCGCTGACAATCGCCGAAAAGAAACACCAGACCGACACAAAAGTCACCGACCAGAATACAGAAGTTAGAACTGCGGAGAAAAATACGAGGAGTCCGAACAAATTCACATAGCGGTGTGACGAGAACAGGCAGCACAGACACGCGGCTACAAGGTACAGATACTGCTCCGCGATGCTGTACGAATGAGACGATACGTAGTTGATGCTATGGTTCAGGATGACCGCATGCATCGGCACCGTCATGAATAAATAGAGAAGCCAGAGACCCATAACGAACCCGACACACATAAATACTTCAAGGGCTCTGCGGCGCCATTGGACTTTTTCAATCAGGAGCACGGCAACGGGAATAAAAACGGGCCAAAACACATGCGAAATAAAGGAGAAGTCGGTCGTCATGCACGAATGGACAACCGATGGCCCTACAGGATACAACCAGATCATCCCCTCGACTGCCTGCTGCACCCCGAAAATCAGCGGGATTGCTGCAAAGGGAATCTCGGATTTGCTACGTGTTTTGCCGATAGTTAGAACTCCAACAGTGGTTAGCACTTGCCGTAAAACTTGCTGTGGCTGAGAAGCACATAAAAGGGACTTGAGCCTAGCGAAAACTCACCGGAATGCGAGAAGGAAATTAGCCCCCCTTCACCCCATTCATCACAAACTCCCGCACCACGTCAGGCAGTTTGCCAATCGACTCTTCCAGCATCTTCTCTTCCTCAGCACTAAACCTACTCAGTACCCACGCAGCCAAATCCCCTTTCTCGGGCTTAGGTCCAATGCCGATACGAATACGCGGCCAATTCTCGCCGTACACATCGACAATCGACTTCAAGCCATTATGCGTCCCCGGTCCGCCGTTCATGCGTAATCTGAATGCTCCCAAAGGAATATCAATATCGTCACTCAACACCAGAATCTGCTGTGCGGCGTCTAGCTTATAGAACGTCACGATTTTACGGATCGCATCACCAGACAGGTTCATATACGTCTGCGGTTTCACAAGAAGAATAGGTACGACGCCGAAGCGCGCTTCTTGAATCACAGAGTCAAACTTCGGCGTATCCTTCCAAGGGCCCTCTCCAAATTCTCGCGACAGTCGGTCTAACGCAACCCACCCCGCATTGTGCCGCGTGTGGTCATAGGATGTTCCGCGGTTCCCGAGGCCGACGATAATAAGTGAAGGTTTCACACGAGAATTATAGCACTAAAAATTGATCAATGGTTCGTAGCTCGACAGGCTCACTATGACGCACCTCCAATATCTTTTAATACATGAGTCAATGGATTATGCAGCATCCTGAGCCTGTCGAATGACGCATTTACTCAACCCTTCAATCCCCTTTCTCAGTGATGCTACGGCTCTTTTTGCTGCTGCTTGATCAACATGCGCTCCGGTTTCATGTGCCAGCCGATTGCGCAGTTTATGCGCATCCCACACTGCTTGCAGATTGTTGATGCGCGGGCCTGCCTTCTTTAATTTATCTGCGACGGATCCTTTGTATCCCAATTCTCCAAGGGCGAGATCCAACACTTTGTCCGCTTCCATCACTTTACGTACCGGATCTTGCAACGATTCAACATGACTCCATGCTTGCTGCACTTGCTTAAGCGATGCACCGGACAGTTTGCGGCTGCGCGTGCTGCGCCACGTAAAAAAGAGCACGATGCCTGCCAAAACAACAAGGCCGACACTGAAGAAGAAGATTTTCATAGTTATTCGTCGGTGTCATCATCGCCTTTCAGTCCATGCAAATGAATCTGATCGGCAATGAGGGTAGAGAGAAGTTTTTGGATCTGCGTCGCATCCTTCATATTCTTGCTGTGCAGGTACGTTTCCATCGACTGGAGAATCAATACTTCCACATGCTTCGGGTGACGGACGCTGTCAAGGCTGATAGCCGACCCCGTTGAAATTTTCTCGATGCTAATGGTTCCATATTGCAGCAAAGTCCCCCACACACCCTCGATTTCATAACTCACGCCCTGCAGATCACTGTACAACACACGCGCCGACTGGCGGTGAAACCATCCGTGCCATGCGATATCGACAATACCTTGGTTCGTCACGAGCCACGCGTCGAGGTAATAATCAAAGAAATTGCGCAGCCACCAAATACCAAGAACAAGATCTAGCAGCCCCATGACGGTAATCATTCCTCGTGCATTGTTAAAAAGAAGAATGATGATCGTGCATGCAATCCACAGCGTCGGCCAAAATAGAGCTCGGATGCCGAGCAGCCAGTGTTTATGTACCACGCGCTTGAGCGTTTCGTCATCGTCGAGATGTTTCTTGAAAAGCCACGCGGAAAGCATAGGCAAAGTATAGCGGAGGTCCTCCCCCATCCCCAACCCTTCCCCCGCGGAGGGAAGGGAGCTAAAATAAATCCGTGTCCGCTCGCGAGCAAAAACAACACGGGCTGTGGTTCCATGTACTGGACGTTGTCTTCAACATCGTCGTCATCGTGGCGATTGTCGGCGGCATCCGCACATTCCTCGTGTCGCCGTTTCAAGTAGAAGGAAGTTCGATGACCAGCACACTCGAAGATAACGAATACATCATCATTAACAAGCTTGCGTATTTCCTTGGTAAACCGGTCCGGGGCGACATCGTCGTCTTTCGCCCACCTAACGAACAGAACAAGTACTACGTGAAGCGCGTCATTGGACTCCCCGGCGATGAAGTCATTGTTCGCGACGGCTACGTGTCGGTGAAGCCCGCAGGCGAAGACAAAGTAATCCGGATCGAAGAACCCTATTTGGACGAACGAAACAAAGGGCACACCTTTAAGCACCCGCCCGCCAGCGGCGACATGACCGAGATTGATTACACTGTTCCCGAAGGGCATTACCTCGTATTGGGTGACAATCGCCAGGGAAGCCTCGATTCGCGCAGTTTTCAGTTGCCGGACGGGACCTACCATCCGTATGTGCCCGAAGACAGCATTAAAGGAAGCGTATGGTTCGTTGCGTTGCCTTTTGAGAAGATCCACGCCTTCGAACCGCCCGCGTATAATCTTTAATTTCTCTTGCCTTTAACATCAAATCCACTACACTATAGACATCCCCGAGCGGGGGTTTTTATTAAGGAAACCATTCTATGAACGCAATCGTCACCTACATCAATGAGTCCCTCGAAGAGCTGCGCCATGTGCGCTGGCCGACCCGCCAGCAGGCTATCCGCTTATCCGGTATCGTCATCGTTTTCGTTCTTGCATGTGGTGCATTCTTTGGCGCCGTCGACTTCGGCTTGTCGAAATTAATGCAGGCAATCTTGAACTTCGTCTGAAATTCTCTCATTCATACTTAATACTTAATACTCTCTAGAGCTCTATGGGAAAACAAGACCCAAACGCAGGACGGAACTGGTACGTCGTTCACACCTACGCAGGCTACGAAGACGCTGTCGCCGCTTCCCTGAAGCAGCGCATTGAAAGCTTCGGCATGCAGGATTACATCTTCGATGTCGTGGTCCCCAAAGAGAAACAGCTTGCATTCAAAAAGGGCGAACCTGTAGAAGAGGAGAAAAAGCTGTTCCCCGGCTATGTGCTGGTAGACATGTCCGTGACCGATGAGTCATGGTACTTAGTACGCAACACCCCAAACGTTACAGGATTCGTCGGCTCAGGAAATATCCCCGTGCCCGTGACACCCGAAGAATTCGGTGTTATTCAGCGCCGTGTGGGAGAAACCGAAGCGAAGTTCAAGAGCGACTTCCAGGTTGGTGATCTCGTTGTCATCGCAGACGGTCCGTTCAAGAACTACGAAGGATCTGTGGATAGCGTTGACGTTGATAAGGGAAAACTCACGGTCTTGGTGCTCATCTTCGACCGCGAAACGCCTGTCGAACTCGACTTTACACAGGTGAAGAAGAAGTAAGTTGGACGCAACTTCCCCTTACATCATGACACTCGAAGATTCTGCCAAAGAGCGGGCAAAAGAGTCATTTGGGTTTTTTGCAGACCGTGTGCGAGAGCATCATGATAATCCCTACTGCAACAGACGACTGTATCCGGAGAATATTGCATGCTATCAGAAAAACCTGACGAATTGGGTGACGCGCTTTACAGGACTCGAAATAATGGATGACTGCGATGTATATGAAACCATCACGGCGACTCATGCGTTGATTGCCGAAATGCTATCCGATCCTACGAAGTTTTCTGCACCTTCAAGAGAACCGATAGCCCAACCAGCTGCACCACCTGCCCCACGGTAAATCCTGCAGCCAGCGCATACACACCCATCGACGGAACAAGAAGCCATGAAACAAGTATGGCTATCGATCCGTTCAACACGCTGAAGACAGCAGGTGCCGTTGTGCGATGTAGCGCGTAGAACGAGCGCAACAGCAGATGGTTCAAGCTTTCAAAGGGAATTGAAATTGCATACACGAGCAGTGCTATGCGAAATACGGGCAGCACATCTTGCAAATGAACAAGCCGTGCGGCAATCGGTGCGACGAAGACGAGGACGATCGCTCCGGGAATTGTCAGGCCAAGAACCAACAAAATCCCCTTCTTCAAGTAGATACGATAGCGTTCCCATTCTTTCTTGGCAGCGGCATGACTCAGCAACGGGAAAGCAGATTGTGCGAGGGCGATGCCGACGACACCGACCAGCACCGATACGAAGTTGCGCGCGTTGGCGTTAATGGTTACAGACCCCGCATCGAGCATGGATGCGAGCTTGTCGAAGAACAAAAGCTCGCATTGTAGCGTGCCAAGCGCAAGCATGCGCGGCAGCATCAACCAACCCATTTTCTTAAGATCAGGGTGCCAGAGCACGCCGTGAAAACGGAAGCCTGCAGACAACGAACCTGCAAGACGGAGAAGTACATAGACGACCGCCCCAATTAAGGTGCCGAGCATCGGACCAGCTTGTCCGTAGATGGGCGTTAGATAGAGCGTGCCAAGAATTGTTCCGACGGTATACAAGACCGGTGTTACACCGTAAACCCAGTATTTCTGGACGGTAATAAGGTACTGACCGAAAGCATTGCCCGCGACGAAAAGAAAATTCGTGAGGAGCGCAATACGTGCAAAGTGGATATAGAGGGTGAGATCCTCTCCTTGAAAACCAACAAGCAACGGAGCGATGCGCGGCATGAAGAACGCAAGGATCAGCGCCATCAACCCAAATACAATACTGCCTGCAGCCATGACACTGCTAAGGAGCCGCGATGTTTCATTGTGTTCGCCATGCGCTTTATATTGTGCCAATAGTGGCACAAGAACTGTGCTGAGCCCCGCCATCACTGTCATTTGAAATAACAGATCGCTGGGGCGGAAGCTGGAGATATACACGTCAACCGTTGAAAGACCGGGGAATGTACTATTAAGGAGATTATCGCGAATGAGTCCCGCGAGAGACGCGGCAAATTGGGTGACTGCCAACACAAAAGCACCGCCGAGGAGACGGTGTTGGCCGAAAGTTTCTCGCAGGTATTTAATCATGGATGGCAGGATATCAGATTTTTATAAGTCTGGAGCTCTGAGACCTGATATCTCACCATGAATCCTGATGACTGATCTCCTACTTGTCGTCCAACATCATTGTCTCAGTGCTACAG
>Ga0163150_10007821_pt1 | contig 12394 bp, 7 predicted proteins | sample OliLakLV19P2IB_FD_148628 | JGI IMG/M metagenome (GOLD analysis project Ga0163150, IMG submission 148628) | Freshwater microbial mat bacterial communities from Lake Vanda, McMurdo Dry Valleys, Antarctica - Oligotrophic Lake LV.19.P2.IB | ecosystem: Environmental > Aquatic > Freshwater > Lake >...
CAAGCGCTCGGGCTTGGTTTGCCGTCTCGTGATGACAATCGTCTAAATTATACGGGCGATGGGTATGAATCGGCCCGGACGATGGCAGCCGGCACTCTGATCAATTCGCGATTCGCGTCGTGACCCGTCAGCTCGACCCACTGAAGAACTTAAAGCCTTACCCGCTCGGCCGCACTCCCCCATCTGCATACAGGGTCCACGGTCGGACGTTTACGAATCACGCGGTTTACGAGCGGGTCGACTCGTATCCCAGATTGCCCAAGCGATAATAAGAAACGCGACGAGTCGGGTCGAGTAGATCAGGGGGAGTCGAATGGGCTCGACTACCGCGGTGAGCATCATCGCGCGCTCAAGCGCCAGGATAAAGAACGCCACGGAAAAAGCGGCGAACAAACGCAGACAGGTCTGCCGCCAAAAACGGAAAAAGAACAGGCCTACGATGATATAGCCAAAGAAGACGGCCCCTGTACAGGCAATGGTCAATTTCTGAATCATCGAGATGAGTTTTCCCAGATCAGCGCTCGTAGTAAAAAAAGAATGCCTACAAGTGTGATGACGTTTCTAGCGAGCGAGAGATCGGTATCCGGGACGAGAACGAGGTCAACGAAAAGCATGATGTTGCCGATGCCGAAGGCACAAAACGCCACCCCGCTCCAAAAAAGAAGCCGGGCCCGTTGCCGGAAATAGGCGCGGAGAAGTAGCACGGCACACAGCGAGCAGGTCAGCGCACAAAGTATGTAGACGACGGGACCAATCATGGCTTGTTCCTTAGGTCGAAAGCGCGAACGAAGTTGAGAAGATTTTCATTCGGTCTCGAAAAGATGATTTCTATCACTTTTATCGGTCGCTCCCGATAGGCATTAACGAGGCCGGTGACGTTGTTCCCCAACTCTTCGGAAACCGGGCCGAATTTGAATTGGTCGCCGCTGTGGGTAGCGAGCCCAAGCGAAACCAGTGCCTCAAGCCATTTCCTGATGGAAGATTCCTGGCTCCGCAGCTGCCGGTTGATCTCCATGGCAGTCCACTCCCGATCTCTTTCCCGTTCGAGGAGCAAGAGCACTTCCAACTCTTCGATCGATACAATGTAACGGCTGATGAAACCGCGAACAGAGGGTGGGATGCTACTTTCCACGCGTGAAGAGTGGTCGACGAAGAGAAAAGCAATGCATGGCTCAAGAGCTGGAATGGACTATGACGCCGCGTGGACAAATCTTTGAAGGCCGGCGAGAGCGGCTCCGCCGTGTGACCTCACGCTACGAGGGTCGATGCTGTGTCCGCTCCGGCAGGGCCCGCGTTCTTCAACTGCACCCAAAACCTGCTCCCTCGTCCCTCCTCGGATTCAACCCCAACTTTTCCATTCATCCGTTCTGCGGCCTTTCGGACAATGGCCAAGCCCACTCCGGTTCCTTCAAAAGCTTCAGCCTTATGGATGCGCGAGAAGAGCTGGAAGAGTCGCGAATGATGATCCTTCATAATTCCGATGCCGTTGTCTTCAAACCACAGGCGAACGATACCACTTTGTTCTTCGCTCCGGACCGCGATGCGAGGCCGCACGCCTGGCGCGACAAACTTCACCGCATTCGAAAGAATATTCGATACTATTTGCGTAAGAGCCGCCTCGTTGGCCCACACCAGAGGTAGATTACCCTCGATGCGCACATCCGCGATTTGAGGATGCAAGGATGGATAGGTGGAAATAATTTCGTCGATCAGTTGATTAACATTAACTGGCTGCATTTTGAGTTCTCCTCGCATGACTTGGCTGTAACTCAATATATCGACAATGAGCCGATCCATGCGCGTGGCGGCGCGGCTGATCCGCAGCAGGTAGCCGCGGGCTTCAGGATCAAGTTGCGAGGCATGGTCAACGGATAGAATCTCAGCGAACTGATGCATCGACCGTAAAGGTGCGCGTAAATCGTGGGCTAGACTATAGGAAAAAACTTCCAGTTCCTCGACGGTTACCCGCAACGCGTCCTCAACCCGCCGACGTTCGGTGACCTCGGAAATGAGAGTGGCGTTGGCGGCTTGAAGCTCCTGACTTTTGTGATGAAGTTCGACGAAGACTCCGACTTTGGAACGGAGGATCGCCGGGTTTACCGGCTTGTGGAGATAGTCCACCGCGCCGACGCCGTATCCGTCGAGCACGTGTTGATCCTCATTGTAATAGGCAGTGAGGAATATGATGGGAACGCGCGCCGTTTTCTTCCGATCTTTGATCATCTGAGCTAACTCGAGGCCGGTCATGCCTGGCATGCGGATATCAAGGATCAGAAGCGCGAACTCTTCGAGCACGAGAGCAAGCAGCGCTTGGTCGGCAGATTCGGCTCGGACGAGTCGGTAACCTGGATCGTTGAGCACGGTTTCCAGAACCGTGAGATTCTTGGGTTCGTCGTCGACGATTAGAATGTTGACGAGCGTTTTCATCGATACAACCAAACCCGCATTAGAGAGAGGAGTTGGTCCGTGTTAACCGGTTTGGAAATGTAGTCGCTCGCCCCGGCATCGAGGCATTTCTCGCGATCGCCTTTCATTGCCTTGGCGGTCAGCGCCAGGATGGGTAGCGACCGAAAATCAGGCACTTTCCGGATTTGGCGCATCGTTTCGTAACCATCCATCTCAGGCATCATGATATCCATCAGAACCAGGCTGAGGTCCGGGGTCTTCTGAATAATTTCGATCGCCGTGCGCCCGTTGGTGGTGCTGAGCACTTCGACCTCTTGGTTTTCAAGCAGGGAAGTGAGCGCAAAAATATTTCGAGCGTCATCGTCCACCACCAATACCTTGCGGCCATGAAGGATTTCCTTGGAGCTATGAAGCTGATTGAGCATCCGCTGCTTCTCCTCGGGGAGATCGGATACGATCCGATGGAGGAACAGGGCCGTCTCGTCCAAGAGGCGTTCCGGCGAACGAACATCTTTCAGCACGATGCTCTTGGCCATAGTTTTCAGCCGCGATTGCTCATCGCTCGTTAGCTCCTTGCCGGTGAAGACCACCACAGGCACATCCGCCAGCGCCGTCTCCGCATGAATTCTATCGAGTAGTTCGAACCCGCTCATGTCCGGCAGCCGGAGGTCAAGCACCACACAATCGAATGCTCGATCGAGCATGGCAGCCATCGCTTCGGCTCCAGTCCCGGCAGTGATAATTTCTATATCGCGGTAGCCGAGCAATTCGACGATGGCCAGACGCTCGATGGCATTATCCTCGACGACGAGCAGCCGTTTGATTCGGTTGGACGCGAAGTCCCGAATCCGGTCGAACGCGGTTTCCAATCCTTCGGTGGTAGGCGACTTCACTACATAGGCGAAAGCACCGTGAGCCAACCCATGCTGGCGCTCTTCTTCCAAGCTAACGATCTGCACGGGTATGTGTCGGGTGGCAGCATCCAGCTTTAGCTGATTTAGCACGGTCCAGCCGAGCATATCCGGGAGGAAGATATCGAGGGAAATGGCCACGGGTTGATATTGCCGCGCGAGCGAAAGGCCCATGGCGCCTTTCGACGTGACAATGGCTTTGAACCCCTTGTCTCGGGCCAGCCCGAGCAGAATCCGCGCGTAATGGGGGTCATCTTCAATGATCAGGAACACGGCATCGCCACTCTGGACGGCCAAGCGATCATCCTCGACGTGTTCATCCCGCGCGACGGGTAGCACCCGCAGTTCGTGGTCGTATGCGGACGACGGCTGCGCTGCGTTTCTGGCGTTTACCGCGCCCGAGTAATGCAAGGGTAGGTAGAGGGTGAACGTGCTACCCTGGCCGTGAACACTGATGAGCTTGATTTCGCCCCCCAGCAGCACCGCCAGTTCACGGCTGATTGCAAGTCCGAGACCGGTGCCGCCATACTTGCGCGAGGTCCCGGCATCAGCCTGTTGAAACGCCTCGAAAATCAGCCGCTGCTTTTCCGGTGCGATCCCGATTCCGGTATCCTCCACGGCAAACGAAATCACCTGTTGCGCCTTGCTGAGCACAGGGTGGTCTGGGGTCCAGCCTTTCGCGGCCAGTTCCACCCGCACGTGCACATGGCCGTGCGCGGTAAATTTGACCGCATTCGAGAGCAGGTTCTTGAGAATCTGCTGCAGCCGCTTCGGATCGCTATCCATCAAGGGCGGGAGCGTGTCGGCGAAATGCACTTGGAACGGCAGGCTCTTCGCTTCGGCGACGTGGCGGAAATTCCGATCGATGTTGTCCCGCAGGCCCGCGAAGGTGATCTCCTCCACTTCCACCGACACCGTGCCTGACTCGATCTTCGAAAGATCGAGAATGTCGTTGATCAAGTGGAGAAGGTCTGAGCCGGAAGAGTTGATGTTGCGGGAAAATTCGACCTGCTTGCCGGAAAGATTTCCCGCGGAATTCTCAGCCATTTGCTGGCTGAGAATGAGGATGGAATTGAGCGGCGTGCGCAGTTCGTGCGACATGTTCGCCAGGAACTCCGATTTGTATTTGGACGTGAGCGCGAGCTCTGCCGCTTTTTCCTCCAGCGCGTGGCGAGCCTGCTCGACTTCCGCATTTTTTCGCTCCACTTCGGAGTTTTGCTCGGCCAGCAATAGCGCCTTGGTGCCAAGTTCTTCGTTGGTCTGCTGCAACTCGCTCTGACGGGATTGCAGCTCGACCGTCAATTGTTGCGACTGTTTCAGCAGCCCCTCGGTGCGCATGGTGGCTTCGATCGTGTTGAACACGGCCCCAATGCTTTGGGTGAGCATTTCCAAGAAGGTTAGATTGACCGCGGCAAAGCTCTCCAGGGAAGCCAGCTCGATGACCGCCTTGGTTTCGCCTTCGAAGAGCACGGGCAATACAATGATGCTGATCCGCCGCGCCTCTCCCAGGCTCGACGAAATCGTGATAAAGTCCGGCGGCACGTCTGCGAGAAGGATGCGTTTTTTCTCCACGGCACACTGCCCCACGAGTCCCTCGCCGAGACGAACCGCGCGCGCCAGTCGCTCGCCGGCATGCGCGTAACCGGACAGCAAGCGCAGCTGGGCATCGTTTTTGCCGCCGCTCAAATGATAGATCGTGCCTTGGTGGGCTTTAACCAGCGGCGCGAGTTCAGTCAGGAGGATCTGGCCGACGGTGCTCAATTCGCGCTGCCCTTGCAGCATGCCCGTAAACTTCGCCAAGTTCGTCTTCAACCAGTCCTGCTCCCGATTGCTCTCCGTGGTTTCACGAAGATTCAGAATCATCGTGTTGAGGTTATCTTTAAGCTCAGAGACCTCCCCTTTCGCATCGACTTGAATGGAGCGCGTGAGATCGCCCTTCGTCACCGCGGTTGCGACCTCGGCGATGGCGCGCACCTGGGTCGTGAGATTCGCGGCCAATAAGTTCACGTTCCCAGTGAGATCCTTCCACGTGCCCGCGGCGCCGGGCACATTCGCCTGGCCGCCGAGCCGTCCGTCAACGCCGACCTCACGGGCTACGTTAGTGACTTGATCGGCGAACGTGGCCAGCGTGTCGGTCATGTTATTGATCGTGTCGGCGAGGGCCGCGACTTCTCCCTTGGCCTGCACCGTCAAACGCTGACTCAAGCTGCCGTTGGCGACCGCCGTAACCACTTTCACGATACCACGCACCTGCTCAGTCAGGTTGGAGGCCATGAAATTCACGTTATCCGTGAGATCCTTCCACGTTCCACCCACGCCGGGAACAACCGCTTGGCCGCCGAGCTTGCCCTCCGTGCCCACCTCCCGCGCCACGCGCGTCACTTCGCCCGCGAAGGAGTTCAGTTGGTCCACCATCGTGTTGATGGTGTTCTTCAGTTCAAGAATCTCCCCTTTCACATCAACCGTGATCTTGCGGTTAAGGTCGCCCCGGGCCACTGCGGTGGTGACTTCGGCTATGTTGCGGACTTGAGCGGTGAGGTTTGCGCCCATCGTGTTCACCGAGTCGGTGAGATCCTTCCACGTGCCGGCTACGCCGGGGACGACTGCCTGCACGCCCAGCCGGCCTTCCGTGCCGACTTCACGAGCCACCCGCGTGACCTCCGAGGCGAAGGACCGCAGCTGCTCCACCATCGTGTTGATGGTTTCCTTTAGCTGTAGAATTTCGCCGCGGACATCGACGGTGATCTTTTTCGAAAGGTCACCGTTCGCCACCGCAATGGTCACATCGGCGATGTTGCGCACCTGACCGGTGAGATTCGATGCCATCGAATTCACGTTGTCGGTGAGATCCTTCCAGGTGCCGGCGACACCGGGCACCTGTGCCTGGCCGCCCAATTTGCCTTCCGTGCCGACTTCGCGGGCCACGCGCGTCACTTCCGAGGCGAATGCCGAAAGCTGATCGACCATGGTGTTCATGGTTTCCTTCAGCTGCAGAATCTCTCCTTTCACATCGACGGTGATCTTGCGGCTGAGATCGCCCCGAGCGATGGCGGTGGCCACGTCGGCGATGTTGCGCACCTGCCCGGTGAGGTTGGATGCCATCGAATTTACGTTGTCGGTGAGATCTTTCCACGTGCCGCCAACCCCCGGCACTTGGGCTTGGCCACCGAGCTTACCGTCCGTGCCCACTTCGCGTGCGACCCGACTTACCTCGGCCGCGAACGAGCGCAGCTGGTCCACCATCGTGTTGATGGTTTCCTTGAGTTGCAGAATCTCACCGCGCACATCGACCGTGATTTTTTTCGAAAGGTCGCCGTTGGCCACGGCGATCGTCACTTCAGCGATGTTGCGCACCTGGCTCGTAAGATTGTTGGCCATGGAATTCACGTTGTCCGTGAGATCCTTCCAGGTGCCGGCCACGCCTTCGACCTCAGCCTGTCCGCCGAGCTTTCCGTCCGTGCCCACTTCGCGCGCGACGCGGCTCACTTCGCCCGCGAAGGCGTTGAGCTGGTCCACCATGGTGTTCATGGTTTCCTTGAGCTGGAGAATCTCACCTTTCACTTCGACGGTGATCTTGCGGCTCAGATCGCCTCTCGCTATCGCCGTCGCAACGGCGGCGATGTTGCGCACTTGGCCGGTGAGGTTCGAGGCCATGAAGTTTACATTGTCCGTGAGATCCTTCCACGTGCCGGCCACGCCGGGAACTTGCGCCTGGCCGCCGAGTTTGCCTTCGGTCCCGACCTCGCGGGCCACGCGCGTCACCTCGGACGCGAAGCCGTTGAGCTGGTCCACCATCGTATTGATGGTGTTCTTGAGTTCGAGAATCTCGCCTTTCACCTCGACGGTGATCTTGCGGCTCAAATCGCCGCGGGCGACCGCCGTCGTGACGTCGGCGATGTTGCGCACCTGCCCGGTCAGGTTGTTCGCCATCGAATTCACATTGTCCGTAAGATCCTTCCACGTGCCGCCCACACCACGAACCTGTGCTTGGCCCCCGAGCTTGCCTTCCGTGCCCACTTCACGGGCAACGCGGCTCACCTCCGAGGCGAAACCATTCAACTGGTCCACCATGGTATTGAGCGTGTTCTTCAGCTCGAGGATTTCGCCTTTCACGTCCACCGTGATTTTGCGGGACAAATCGCCGTTCGCGACCGCCGTGGCCACGTCGGCGATGTTGCGCACCTGCCCGGTGAGATTCGATGCCATCGAATTCACGTTATCCGTAAGATCTTTCCACGTACCGGCGACACCGGGGACTTCAGCTTGGCCGCCAAGCTTGCCTTCGGTTCCGACTTCACGCGCAACCCGACTGACCTCGCCCGCGAAGCCATTGAGTTGGTCAACCATGGTGTTGATCGTGTTCTTCAGCTCCAGGATTTCGCCCCGCACCGCGACCGTGATCTTGCGGGACAAATCGCCGTTCGCGACCGCGGTTGTCACGTCGGCGATGTTGCGCACCTGCGAGGTCAGGTTCGTGGCCATGGCGTTGACGGAATCCGTCAAATCCTTCCATGTACCGCCTACCCCGCGCACTTCAGCCTGCCCGCCGAGCTTGCCTTCCGTGCCGACTTCTCGGGCCACGCGGGTCACTTCCGACGCGAAGCCATTGAGCTGATCCACCATCGTATTGATGGTGTTCTTGAGTTCGAGAATTTCGCCTTTCACCTCGACCGTGATCTTCTTCGAAAGGTCTCCATTCGCGACCGCCGTCGTCACCTCAGCAATGTTACGCACCTGGCCGGTGAGGTTGGACGCCATGAAGTTCACGTTATCCGTGAGATCCTTCCACGTACCCGCCACGCCCGGCACTTCGGCTTGGCCGCCAAGTTTACCTTCGGTTCCGACTTCGCGCGCGACGCGCGTCACTTCAGATGCGAACCCGTTCAGTTGGTCCACCATCGTGTTGATCGTGTTCTTAAGCGCGAATATCTCCCCCTTCACGTCGACGGTGATTTTTTTTGAAAGGTCGCCGTTTGCTACCGCGGTCGTTACCTCAGCGATGTTGCGCACCTGCCCGGTGAGATTCGACGCCATCGAGTTCACCGAGTCGGTGAGATCCTTCCAGGTGCCGGCGACGCCGCCGACTTGGGCTTGGCCGCCGAGCTTCCCCTCAGTGCCGACCTCGCGCGCGACGCGGGTCACTTCGGAGGAGAATCCGTTCAACTGATCGACCATCGTGTTGATGGTTTCCTTCAATTCCAGAATCTCACCTTTCACATCGACCGTGATCTTGCGGGATAGATCTCCGCGGGCGACGGCCGTCGTGACGGTCGCGATATTTCGCACCTGAGTGGTCAGGTTGGTTGCCATCGCGTTCACCGAGTCCGTGAGATCCTTCCAGGTGCCGGCCACGCCGGGCACCACGGCCTGTCCACCGAGACGGCCGTCGGTGCCGACTTCACGCGCGACGCGCGTCACTTCGGAAGCGAAGGATCGGAGCTGATCAACCATCGTGTTGATGGCTTCTTTCAGCTGTAAAATCTCGCCGCGAACGTCGACTGTGATCTTTTTCGAGAGGTCACCGTTGGCGACGGCGATCGTAACATCAGCGATGTTGCGCACTTGGGCCGTTAGATTGCCCGCCATCTGATTGACGGACTCAGTGAGTTCCTTCCAGACCCCGAGGACGCCTTTCACCTGAGCCTGGCCGCCCAGTTTGCCTTCGGTGCCGACCTCGCGAGCGACGCGCGTGACTTCCGAGGTGAAGACCGACAGCTGCTCGATCATGGTATTCACCAGCTTCGCCGAGCGCAGAAATTCGCCCTTAAGCGGACGTCCATCGACTTCCAGTTCCATGGACTGACCAAGATCACCTTTCGCCACGGCACCGATCGTCCGGGCAACGTCCGCGGTTGGTCGCACCAAATCGTCCAGCAGCGTATTCAGCGAATCAACATTCGCCGCCCATTGACCCATTGCCCCCGGCACAGTCATGCGTTGTTTGAGGCGGCCTTCCTTACCGACGGTCACACTGAGACGCGTGACTTCACGAGCGATCCGGTCCTCTCGAGCCAGCGCCTGGTTGAATGCCTCGGCAATCCCCCCATCTGTCCCTGACCAGTCTACCGGCAACCGCACAGAAAAATCTCCGTCGCGAAACGCAACCAGCGCACTCAAAATGTGGCGAGCCCGGGCATCCGGTTGGCCGCTATTCGCCTTCACGCCCGCCTTAACGGACTTTCGAGTCCGCCGACGAGCACTTAACACGGGGAATCTAACGGAGCTGGGGTCGACGGTTTCACTCATAATCAAAGATAGGCAGGCGGTTAACAGAAAGCCGTCGGACAAAAATCAGGCCCGAGGAATTGCGAGTGAGATGAGGCGGCGTTCCCTATAGCAGGGTCAAGGTTCTCGACTATCGGGCTTTTCCCTAATTCGGGATGGGAGATTGCTTCGACCTTGGCACAAAGCAGCCACTGGCTGCGCTCGCCCACTTCGAAAAGACAGGGCACGAACGAAGCCGGAGACCTCAGGCCTTACCTTTTACCTTTTCGAGCACAGCCCCGCTTCTGACGCTCTGTCCTGGCGGACGCGGGCAATGGCCATTGCAGCGCCGCGGGTTAGCACGCGTGCGGAAAGTCTGGCCGGCGTTGTCTCGATACACGACATGACCCCGTCCAAGCTCCCCGTGGTTTTTGCACTTTCCGACTTTCCCCAGGCCTTTGACCGCGGATTACGCTGATTACGCGGATAAATCATCCGATCAAAATACCGCGTCTCGAATTGGACCCACGACTACCTTTGGCATCCGCTTTATCCGCGCTATCCGCGATGGTTTGTTTCCGCGCCTTGGGCGCAATCCGACGGGGTCATGACGGGAATCGCGCATCAAGGCGGCTGAATCGGCCCGGACGATGAAAGCCGGCACTCTGATCAATCTAAAAGACGCAGTTGAATCATTGATTTTCACTGCTGACCACCGATGCAAACCGCGTTGCGGGATGGAGGCCGTTCACCCGGTAAGTGAAGGGAGAGTTCCATCCCCTCGATCCGGATCTATTTGGTCAGCGTTTATTGTGCTCATCAGTGGTTACTCCTTCTGCGGAATTTAGGATCAATTCGCGATTCGCGTCCTGACCCCGTCAGCTCGCCCAAGGGCTTGTTCTCGCAGGGCCTAACCCTCCCGCGCCACCCCGTGCGTTAGCCGGGCTCCAGGGCAGATAATCGCGGTCTACCCCACTCCCGCGGCGGGGAGTGGCAACGTTCGACCGGCGGGCAGATTTTTTCCGAGTCCTCGTTCCTCATTCCCGCAGCCGGCCTCCATCGCCTTATGAAAAAGATCCTCATGGTCCTGACCTCCCACGCCAAACTTGGCGACACCGGCAAGAAAACCGGCTTCTGGCTCGAGGAGTTCGCGGCACCCTTCTATGTTTTCAAAGATGCCGGCGCGCAGATCACGCTCGCGTCACCGCAGGGTGGCCAGCCGCCGCTCGACCCGAAGAGCGACGAACCGGATGCGCAAACGCAGGCGACCAAGCGCTTCAAGGGCGACGCGGATGCACAAGCTCAGCTCAAGAGCACGAAGAAGCTCAGCGAAGTGAAGGGAACCGATTTTGATGCGGTGTTCTTCCCCGGCGGCCACGGCCCGATGTGGGACCTCGCGGAGGACGCGAAATCGATCGCGTTGATCGAGCAGATGATCGCCGCCAACAAACCCGTCGCGGCGGTGTGCCATGCGCCCGCCGTGTTTCGTCATCCGAAAGGTACCAACGGCAAGTCGGTGGTCGACGGCAAGAAGGTCACCGGCTTCACCAACTCCGAAGAGAAAGCGGTCGGCCTGACCGATGTCGTCCCGTTTCTCGTCGAGGACATGCTGAAGAAGAACGGCGGAAATTATTCGAAGGGGCCCGACTTCAAGCCGTACGTGCTCAAGGACGGTTTGCTGATCAGCGGCCAAAATCCCGCCTCGTCAGAACCCGCGGCGAAGGAATTGCTGGCGCACCTGAATTAATACCAGCGACCCGCGTGATTTGGACTTTCGAGGCGGCAGCGCCGGTAGGGCCTGACCTCCGGGCAGGCCGCTCGGTGAATGCGACTGCCAACGGCCCGCCCGGAGGTCGGGCCCTGCCCTCGGAATAGTCCAAATCTCAGGTGCGATTGGTATAACGCGTGCCCTGCTTTCGCCGCGAAGGCGTTCGGATATCTTCTTCGTGGGTTCGCCGCTGCTGTTGCGGCGAACTAGCCCACCGCCGCGCGCGCACTCACGCCGACGCATTGAATCAGAACTTCCTGGACAGCTCGAGGTAGTAAGCCCGCCCCTTCGCGCTGACCGTGCCGCCCTGATAGCCCCGGGATTCGTCCGCGATGGGCGGTTCCTCGTCGAAGATATTTGAAACTCCAAATCGGGCCGTCACGCCCCGAATGAACTTGTTACTTCGACGCCCGAACGTGTGCTGCAGGTGAGCGCTGTGCTGAATCACATCTTCGATCCACCAGCGGTACCGCACCACTCCACCCAGATCATTGAAGACCTTGATATACGACGGACGCCCGAGCTGTTCGTAAAGCGCCGCTCCCGCCGCGCCGGTGGCAAGGGCGCCGCCTGGATCCATCGAGCCACCATAATACTGCGCAAACCAGCCCCCACTCCAGCCACCTTGCCGCCAAAAGACGCTGCCGTTGGCGCGCCACTTGGCCCGCCCGTCTTCCTCGAGGAGCGAGTCGAATTCGGAAAACACGTCGAGCTGCTGCCGGAATTTCCGGTTGTAGGTCGCCTCGGCCTTGAGGGTGAACTGTCCGAACCGCAGCTTCGGCACCCGATAGGCAATCGCCATGTCGAAACCTTCGACTTCCCGACCCGCCAGATTGAGGTAGTCGTCGATCAAAGAAGTCAGACTGCCCACGGGCGCGCGATGCGAGGAAGCGGGGCGCGTCGCGTTGTAGGCGGCAAAGGCATCACGATCCGCCTGCGTCACGGGTGCGCGGGTGACATTCGGGTTGCCGACGTAACCCGCCGCGCCGGAGTTTGTCGCCGCGTTGTTGGCGGAGGTTCCGGCCGCGATCTGCGCCTGGGTGAACGCGTCCAACAACTGCTGGTCGCGTGACAGCACGCCGCCGGCGGCGAGATTGTCGATGAC
>Ga0163150_10007822_pt1 | contig 12392 bp, 12 predicted proteins | sample OliLakLV19P2IB_FD_148628 | JGI IMG/M metagenome (GOLD analysis project Ga0163150, IMG submission 148628) | Freshwater microbial mat bacterial communities from Lake Vanda, McMurdo Dry Valleys, Antarctica - Oligotrophic Lake LV.19.P2.IB | ecosystem: Environmental > Aquatic > Freshwater > Lake >...
CGGGATTGCTCGCCGTTGTTTCCCCAGTGGCTGTAGGGTTGCTATTGGGTGCTCCTGCTCTTGGTGGGTTGCTTGCCGGCTCATTGCTGACAGGGGTGTTGATGGCTATTGCCATGGCGAACTCCGGTGGAGCATGGGACAACGCCAAGAAGTACATTGAAGCAGGAAACCTCGGAGGAAAGGGAAGCGATGCACACAAGGCTGCCGTTGTCGGTGACACGGTCGGGGATCCGTTCAAGGACACGTCGGGACCGTCGTTGAACATTCTCGTGAAGTTGATGTCCATAATGGCGGTGCTGACGGCGGGGTTGTATACGGCAACGGGGTTGATTGGGTGACGGGAGGATTTAGAGGATTTAGAAGAATAAGAGGATTTAGAAGAAACGGCCTCCGCAAGGGGGTTGTTTTTGTGTTTAACTATATTTGACATTTTGTGTCAAATTAGGCAGGATGGTCGACCCTATGGCAAAATTTCTTTTCTCTCCTAAAAAATATCCGGAGCTGACATATGAAGATGTCTGCCTTATCCCCAATAATCCTATTAAGAAACGGATACGAGGAGTTGCTTCTCCTGATGAACTTAAGCGATTGAATTCCGGTATAGACGAACAAGATCGTCGTGGGATTTTGTTAGAGCTTGCAGAGAAATATGCGTTCGATAAGCCGGTTTCGCGCGATGGGGTTGATCTGACTCCGAATGGCAGATTGGGGAACACTCCGATGTTGATTGCAAATATGAATGCAGTCACAGGCGCCCGCATGGCTGAGGCTATTGCACGAGTTGGGGGATTAGCGACTATTCCGCAGGATAAATCCGATGAGGAAGTCAAAAAAATCCTCGAATATTTACGGTCGAGACATCCTTTATATGAAACTCCCGTCAGAGTTACCCCTTCTGAAAAAATTCATGATTTCCGCAGGCTTTTACAAAAGCGCTCTCATGGCGCAGCAGTTGTTACATCAACTGAGGGCGAATTTCTCGGAGTTATTGGGGAAGCAGATGTGGCGCATGTAAACAATGAAGATACATCAATCGAGCGATACTATCGCACATCTGATCTAGTTACTGCGGATGATGGCATACAGCCATTAGAGGCAATTGAATTAATGAATAGCAATCACGTACAGTATTTACCTGTGAAAGGTGCAGACGGAAGAATCGTTGGTGTCCTTCCCAAGCGTGATGCAGGAATGAAGCTGCGATACTACGCCAATATTAATCCGGTATATGGAGGTTTACGTGCCGCATTCACGATTGGGGCCTTGAACAATAATCCGCTGGATCGCGTGCGCTTATTGTTAGATCTCGGCGTCTATGATTTACAGTTTGATACTGCTCACGCTGACCAGGGCACACGGGTATATAGGAATGTTGAACGCTCAATCGATCTTGCCATTAATAAGGGTATTAACCCTGATGATTTAAATATCATCGTTGGAAACGTTGTCACGCGCGAAGCCGTGCGTAGTATTCTTTTGTCTGGTGCGAAATACGTCAAAGGAGGTATTGGCCCTGGGCATGCATGTACCACCCGAATGATGACAGGTGTTGGAAGGCCTCAACTTTCCATGATTCTCGATTGTGCCGATGAAGCGCATGCAAGAGGTGGCTATCTCATTGCAGATGGCGGAATTCGTTATCCACGAGATGTATCGATTGCACTGGCTGCAGGAGCGGATTACGTGATGCTTGGCAGTCTCTTTGCTGGGACGTATGAGAGCCCCTCAGAGATCCAATACGATGAGCAAAAACGTCCTTATAAAGAGAATTTTGGTATGGCGTCTTCACGTGCGTCAGTGAGTAGAACGCAAGGGCGTGTTAACCAGCAAGTTATGGACATATTCCGCGAAGTTGTCGGCCATCGTGCTGAAGGAGCGAGTGAGCAACGAGTGCATTTGAAGGAAGGCAGAGAATCAGTCGCATTGTTGAATCATTATTTATTGGACGGAGCAACATCCGGTGCGACATATGCAGGTGCTCGATCAATTCGCGAATATCCCAAATATGCGATTATGGCATTACAAATGCCTAGCGGATTCAATGAAGGACAGGCAAAAACATCTTTGTAATGCTATTTCCCCTTGCCTCCACCCCCTGTTTCGGATAAGAATACCTCATGGTAACAGCCTCCAGACCCACCAAGGAGCTAGCGGAGTTGCATTTCCATCTCGGACAGAGTGTCGAGCCCCACGTGCTCTGGGCTATTGCGCATGAGCAAGGTATCAAGCTCCCCAGCAAAGACTACTGGGAGTTTTACGATATGGTCACACTTAACAAGGACAAGGTGACGTGGGAAGACTATCACAAGCTGTTTCACCTCACAGAGCTTGTCCAAAGCTCGCCGGTCGCCATGGAGCGCACATTGTACGAAGTCGTCTCGGGTGCGTACCGCGTCAACAACATCACATTGCTCGAACCGGGCTTTAATCCGCTCTACCGCAACCGCGAAGGGGAGCGCGATTTGGACCAGATTATATTGGCTGCCCTGCGTGGCATGGAGCGTGCATTGGCTGAATTCCCCATGGTCCGCGCTGGTCTCATCCTTATGCTGGACCGCCGTCTGCCCGTCGACGTAAACGCAATTATTGTTCGCAAGGCGATCAAATATCGCTCACGCGGCGTTGTCGGTATCGACATTGCAGGCCCGCTCGCGAAAGATGCAAAATTCGAATACGCAGACTACGCTGACCTCTATGCCGAGGCTCGCGCCAACGGTCTCAAGACAACCGTGCACACCGGTGAAGACGGCACGGCTGAAGAGATGAACCATGTGCTTGATGTATTGCCGCTCGATCGCATCAACCACGGCTTCCGTGCATATACTGACCCCAAATTAATGGAGAAGATCGTGAAGAAGGATTTAACGATGTGTATGTGCCCCACGTCGAACTTCAGTGTTGGATTCATCAAAGACGGCGACCACTTCCGCGAAATCATCCAGACGCTTTGGAAGGCCGGCGTGAAGTTCTGCATGAACACCGATAATCCCTCCATGCTTCGCACCAACCTTAAAAAAGAGATCGAGTATCTGCGTACGTACAACTGTTTGACTGAAGAGCAGATCGATCAGACCATTCAGTGGGCATTCGACTGTACGTTTATTCCGACCGAAAAGGGGAGGAACCTCTACTTGTAGTATTGAGTAGCATGTATTAAGTATTAGGTATATGAGCGAAAAAATTTGATACTTTCCTCTCAATACTCGTTCCCTATACTCAATACGCAATACCTCATACCTAATACGTCTCGCCAATGTCCTCAAAAAGTACACGCACCGGGAAAATTATTGCAACCGAAGGCTTAACTTTTGACGATCTGCTGTTGCTCCCCAATGAATCCGCCTTCCCGCGCGAATCGGTGAATTTAACGACAAAGCTGCACCCCAAAATTACACTCAAATTGCCCATCCTCAGCTCGCCCATGGACACGGTCACCGAGTCCGGTATGGCTATTTCGATGGCACAGGCAGGAGGGTTGGGAGTTATGCACCGCAACCTTGCAGTCGACAAGCAGGCGAAGATGGTTGAGCATGTGAAGAAAGCTGGAACAGGAGATAGGAGTCAGGAGATAGGAATGGCCTCACTCGATGCGAAGGGAAGATATCTCGTTGCAGCGGCGATTGGTGCCGGGGCTGATATGCAGGAGCGTGTGAAAGCGTTGGTCGGTGCAGGTGTTGATATGATCGTCGTCGACTCCGGCCATGGCCACAGCACGTATATCGCTGATTGTGTGAAGTTCATCAAGAAAACATATAAAGACAAAGTCGTGGTGATGGCAGGGAACGTCGCAACCTATGAAGGCGCTAAGTCACTTATTAAAGCCGGCGCAGATGTTCTCAGAGTCGGAGTCGGTCCCGGAAGCATCTGCACGACACGCGTTATCACGGGTATGGGCGTCCCCCAGGTTACCGCTTTGCTCGAAGTCGCACGTGCCTGTAAAGGTTCTAAGGTCACATTTGTTGCCGACGGCGGCATTCGCATGATGGGGGATATGGCGAAGGCACTCGCAACGGGCGCATCTGCCGTAATGCTCGGTGGAATGTTGGCAGGACATGAACAGTCGCCCGGCGACAAAGTGAAGGTCAACGGCGACACCTACAAGCAGTACCGCGGCATGGGCTCTATTGGAGCCATGCAAAAAGGCGGCGCAGAGCGCTACGGTCAAAAAGCGCAGACAGGTGCGAAGCAGTTGATCGCTGAAGGGGTTGAGGGACTGGTTCCCTTTAAAGGCGATGTTCATGATTTTCTTTTCCAGGCCGCAGGAAGCCTCCGTTCATCGTTCTACTATCTCGGTTCCAAGACTGTTGCTGAGTTCCACAAGAAAGCGCGGTTTATTAAAATCACGCAGGCGGGGATGAAAGAGAGTCACCCGCATACCATCTCGGTCGTCGACAGCGGGGGGAATTATACGGTCTAATGCCCGGTCGCCCCGTGGGGCTATGAGGCATAAGAAAATCCCCGAGGCGGCACGCCGTATCGGGGAGGGTTGGAGGAGTGTAGAGTGTGGCTTTGTTTAGCTTACTTAGACTGCTGCAAGTTGGCGCTTTTTCTTTTTTGTAGTGCTGATCTTTTTCTTCAGATCCGACACATTCATGTCAGTAGACGCTTCTCCACTGGAGTAACTGACGAACCGAAGTTCGTCTTTTGCTGCGTTCAGGCAGCTCAGCAATGCAGAATTCGACTTCCAGTTGGTGAGTGTGAAGATTACCCCCTTCCGTGGGCCTTGTTGCATGGACAGATCAATTGTCGGACACGTAAATGTCCAAAGCATCCCGTCGTCCTGGCTTTCGCGGACTGTCACATTCTTGCACTGAGTGACGAACTGACCACTCAGCCGGCGTGTCGACTCCGGACTTCCTTCCTTAATCGACTTGAGCTGGCCTTCAAGCAACTCCTCATAGTGTTTGCTCTGGCCACCGGGAGGACAGCAGTTGCGGAATAAGGCGGCTATCGCATCCTCATTTCCCAGCCAGAAAGTAACCATTTCCTTGCGCGTCATGCTTCTACACTTCCTCATGGGAACCTACTTATACGGATTGACCACAATGGCCTCTCCTCGCGTAAATCTCGGTATTGGGAGATCTATGCATGAAGAGGCCGACGATGCTGAAAAAGATCGAGAGCGGGGACTGTAACCTTTCCTTTACGTTGATGCAACAGACAAAATAGCCAAATTGTATCTGCTGGCATGCAAGGTCTGCGCTTAAACGTGTGCGTACCGCACAGATCCCGCGTGTTGGCGGAAATACTGCATGCGTTGTTCACTGAGAGCAGCGAGGTCAGTTTCTTTTGCCTTTGCCTTCAGCGTATCCGATGCCTCAGGGAAACGCTCAGCAAGGTATGCTTCGGTCGTCATTCCATTCTTTGCCAGCGCAAGGACCTCTTCCCAATATTCGCTGACATCCGAGGAATATTCTTCGATGTCATAAGCTCGTGATCCTGCATCATAAATAGTGCAGCGCTCCAGTGCGTACGCAATATCGTCATCCTGACTCGCGAGACATTCAGGCATCACTACGCTGTCACGGCGAAGTAAATCTGTCCCCGGTAACTTAATGGTGACGGGTGTCTTGCTGTCAGCAAGGTGGAATTTTCCTTCCATGTAGAACACATCAACGCCTTCAAAATCGGGGAATTCTTTCTTCCAGATTTCGTAGTACTCCTCCAAAATCTTCTCTGCTTTGTGGCAGCCGATCGTGAAAAAGTGGAAGTATCGAATAGATGCGCCGCGCTTTTTTACTTCGTTCGTAAGCGCCTCAAGACCGTTTTCCAATGTGACGCCTGTGGCAATCACATCTCCGCAGAAAATGATGCCCCCCTTGGCGATGGTGATTTTTCGATAGCTGTCCTCCGTGATATACCAACGTCCTTCTGTGTCACGCGCACGCTGGGTGCTCATGAAACTACTGCGATGATAATTCCAACCGTACGCGCGGTGTAGCGCATTGCGTAGACCGAAGTTCAACCCGCCGCGCAGGAAATTAAAGACATCCACCTGGTCTTCGACCATGTCTGTGAAGTGCAGCGGCTTAAAACCTTGTAACAAATGCATCATCGCCGCTTCCAGTTTTTCGGTGTATTCCATACCCATGACTTCGGGTTTGTTCACAATGTCGCGCGTTTCGGCTGTCGAGAAGCAATAGCGACGAATGGGTCCGTCATAGTCGCCGCGAACTGCGGAGAGTGAGAGGACTTCGGGGTTGGATACGACGATAGGGTCGAGGGTTTGCATAGAAAAGAAGAAGTATTACGCAGCACCTCGAAGAATATAAGGCTTTTGATATGTACCACCATTCATTCGCTGCATTGCGACAAAAAATTCGAGCAACCTATCTATACCTGCCATAACTTCCGGATCGCCGCTTACGACAAACGGGCCGTTTTGTGCAACTTCATCACGTTCCTTGGAAATGCAGGCACACGAGACTGAGTACAGAAATCTTCGGAGGTTAACGATTATATCGGCTGCAGACTGTTCTCGATGAAGCTGGAGTGCAGCAACGCTCTCACGAGTTACCAGGAATGGCACCCGCAGTCCTTTGGGAATATGAATGCCTCCATGGAAGTCCATTCGGACATGAGCATCATTGGGTTTTCCTGTGATTTCCTTGCGGCGTGCCCATCGTGAGGCTTCAGCTTCTTTTAAGATCCTCTGTGCAACCTCTTCCGGCTTCCCAATACATACACGCTCTTTTAGTTGGGTCTGTTCTACAATATCAGTACCCAATGATTGTTCGAGAGTGCTTATAACAGTGTCGTAGTACTCCAGATTTTCCTCACTGCCTGCTAGTAAGAACGTGTAGTGAATGCCTTGGTTTTTTGGTTCAGTAAGGACAGCAAGTACATAGAGCAATTCTTCAAATGTTCCTGTCCCACCGGGGAAGAATACGGTGAGCTGACCCGAGCGCGTAAATGCTTCCAGTCGTCGTTCAATTTGTTCAAATACTGCGAGCTTTGTCACAATACTATTTGGCGGTTCTGCAGCGATAATCTTTCCACAAGATACGCCGCAGTTCGTGGTGTCATTTTCACCGCGTTCCATGGCTGTGATCTGAGATCCTCGATGGGGCGCACGCATGATGCCTCTCCCTCCCCCTGTAATAAATTTCTTTGGAGCATGAGGAAATTTTGCAATTTCTGCACCGACTAACTTTGCAAACTTATATTCATAATTGCTGATACGCGCACCCCCTTGGAAGACAATTGAGAGATCTTCGGTTTCCGCGCTCCCATTGATGACATCTGCGTTAATGAGAATAGATTGCACTGCCTCTCGTGTATGTGCGATTTCTCTTGGAGCATAGGCCAAACCCGCAACAATAGATGTGCCGGCATTCGATAGTCGATCGATTTCGGCGTGTTGCAAAGGCCCTTTAGGTGCGACTATCGCTAAATGTGCTTTACCTTGGACTATTTCCACCTCGCAAAGAAAGTTTTGTATCTGTTCAGGTGATAAATGGGCGATGTCCGGGTAGAGCAACCCACAAAGACCTGCCTGCATCATGCGGCCAACCTCCGTTTTGTGAATATTTTTTAGACTTCTTCCTCCGTCAGACTCAATCAGCGTATCCAAAATGGGACGGGCTGGCACCATCATGGTACCCAGCTCGCCAGTGAATACGGGGGAGGTGTTCATGTGTTTTCAATTTCGCCCAATATAATGACGTATTTCAATGATGTCAATTGTATGTCAAGTTCAGAGCATTGTATGCACATAGGTTCTTGCGCGAAGGAGATGTATAGGTAGGATACCTCTCGGGTTTAACTATAAGATGCTGAGTAAGTCGAAGCACCCCACCACCGCCCGTTTTTCCCTATGATCCCACCCAAGCCAGAGGCTTCAGTCCATCCTTCGAAAGAGGGGGGACGGACAGCCCCTCGTTTCATTGTGGTGACAGGGGGTGTGTGCAGTAGTTTGGGAAAGGGAATCGCCGCCGCATCGATTGGAGCCATACTCAAGGCTTGTGATTTAAAGGTGTTTGTTCAGAAGCTTGATCCGTACTTGAACGTGGACCCCGGAACCATGAGTCCTTTCCAGCATGGCGAAGTGTTTGTGACCGATGACGGCGCCGAGACGGACTTGGACTTAGGTCATTACGAACGCTTTATCGATGTGCCAATGAGCAAACTAAGCACGGTCACAACAGGAAAGATCTACACCGAGGTGCTGGCTCGTGAACGCAAAGGCGATTTCCTCGGAGGGACGATTCAGGTCGTACCTCATATTACCGATGCGATCAAATACAGCATCATCAATGCAGCGGAGAAATCCGGATGTGATGTGCTAATGGTCGAGATCGGCGGAACAGTCGGAGACATTGAAGGGGAGCCGTTCTTGGAAGCAATCCGCCAAATGAAAACGGAGATGGGTCCGGAGCGGTTGCTGCATGTGCACCTCACACTGCTGCCATATCTGAAAGGATCGAAAGAACTGAAGACCAAGCCGACGCAGCTGTCTGTCCGCGAACTTCGCCGTATTGGTCTGCAGCCTGACATGATTCTCGCGCGTGCGGACTATAAAATCCCCGATGAACTTCTTGGCAAAATCAGCACGTTTTGCGGTGTGCCCCGCGAAGCAGTGATTCCCGCTCAGACATTACATTCTATCTATGACGTTCCGCTTGCGTACCAGCAATATGACATGGCGCGCATTGTTGGTGACCGTTTGGGTCTTGGGGAACTGGAGCCCGACATGAGTGAATGGGAGAAGGGGAAAGATCGCCACGAAGCGGCACAAAAAGAAGTCACGATTGCGTTGGTCGGCAAGTATACGAACCTCGAAGATGCGTACTTGAGCGTTATTGAATCCATTAAATCCGCCGCAGTCTTTTGCGGTGCGAAGGCCGAGATCATCTGGGTGGACAGTGAGAAGCTTGAAAAGGATGACGAAGAGACGTGGAGCGAACTGCGCGAGGCGGACGGCATCATTGTGCCGGGTGGCTTCGGCAAGCGCGGCATTGAGGGGAAAATTAAAGCAGCGCATTACGCACGTACCGATAAAGTCCCATATCTCGGCCTTTGTCTTGGCTCGCAGATCATGGCAATCGAGTTCGCGCGCGATGTTCTCAAGAATCCGAAACTGACGAGCGAGGAATTTGATGAAGAGGGGAATCTTGATCGTGCAGACTATGTCGTGCATTTTCTCCCCGGACAGCACAAAGGACGCGAAAAAGGCGGCACGTTGCGTCTCGGTGCGTATGCTTGCGATCTAGTCGCAGGCAGCAAAGCGGCAGAAGTCTACGGCGAACTGCAGATCGAAGAGCGACATCGTCATCGCTACGAGTTTAATAACGATTTCAAGAAAAACCTTGAAGCAAAAGGCCTGCTTTTCTCTGGTGCCAACCCCGACACGGGTCTGATGGAAATCGTCGAAGTGAAGAACCATCCGTTCATGGTAGGCAGTCAATTTCACCCGGAGTTCAAGAGTCGCCCACACCGGCCACATCCTTTGTTTAGGGGGTTTATGGAGGCGGTGGTTGAGGGGGTACATGCATAAAGGATCAGATATTCCAATGCCTGATCTTCTGATATTCTCGCTTTGATGGATCTGCAACAAGACATCCTCGGGCTCTCCTTCGACAGCCCGTTGATTGTTGCTGCAGGGAAATGGTCATGGACCGCGAATGATTGGCAGGGATTTGTCGATGCGGGAGCCGGTGGCATCACCACCAAATCGTTCTGGAACCATGTGCATGAGGGTAACCCTGAGCCGACGATTGTGCAGAGTGACATGTGGACACTGAATGCAGTTGGCCTCCCCGACAAAGGCCCCGAGCATTCCTCCGGAGAATTACAGCAATTTCTGCCTCAATCATCCGTCCCGCTGATCGTCAGCATTCTTGGGTTAGACGCAGCTGAATATGCAGATAATGCGAAACGTATCGTGGCACTGCAGCCGTCTGCACTGGAGATAAATTTGTCGTCCCCTACGTTTCTGAAACTTAAAGGTACCTACTTTGATGCCGATGAAGCCGCTGCCATTGTTCCCGCTGTCAAACAAGAAGCAGGGGATATTCCGGTATTCGTGAAGCTCTCCCCCAACATTCCGGATATCGGTGCTTTTGCTGCACGTTGTGTGAAGGCTGGTGCCGATGGCATCACGGCTATTAATACATTGGGAACGGGAATTGCAATCGATCTTATGACACGCAAGCCCTTACTCTCTGCAACACGCGGTGGTTTGTCTGGCCCGGGAATCAAGCCTTTAGCTGTTCGCTGCATCGCGGATATTTATAAGGCGACAGAGGGGAAAGTGCCAATCATCGGTGTTGGTGGCGTGGCGACAGGGGAGGATGCGATCGAGTTCATAATGGCCGGTGCTTCATTGGTTGGTCTTGCATCTGTTCTTTTAAAGGAGGGTGGCAGTGCATTCAAACGCATTCAGCAGGAAATACAGGTCTGGTGCGATGCGCAGGGAGTGAACGATATCGCTGAACTTCGTGGGGTATTGCACACATAAAAAAGTCGAGGAAATTGGCACTCTTGCCTTCTGAGTGATAGACATGAGGGAAATTTTGCGTATACTGAGGATGTTTTTATTATTTTCCCCCTGATTCTATGATTACAGGTGGCGATGGATGTACTGCCGGCGGATGCTGCTAGTCTTCCAACAATAAAAAAGGCCCTGCACATTGCAGGGCCTTTTTTTAAATCATCACAATATCTTTTAGTACCACAATGCGTCGACGCCGTAGGCACCGGAGCCAAGTGTCATTAGCGCAATGCAGCCTGCCAACAGAATGAGATCGAATTCCCATCCTGTTTTGTCCATGGTCGTGAAGGGTACATGCCACTCCGTAATTTTCTTGTAGATGGCGCCGACCATAATGATGGCGATACCCAATGCAGCCAGTTGCGTCAGTGCTCCCACGAGCAGCGCCGCGCCGCCCAGTGTTTCGGCAACACCGATGAATGTCAGAAATCCTCCCGTTTTGCCGGGGAGTTTTTTGATACCGTGAACAAGGAAGATGACGGCGATGGCCAAGCGCAATGCGAGGATGCCGATGTCTCCGTAGGAGAAGAGTGTGAGGATCATGGAAAAATGGGGGAAGAACAACGTCCTATCCTACCCTTTCCTTTTCATCAGACAACGTGCCGTTTAAATGCGCATGTCGACCCAGAACCACATCTGGCGCTTTTTCGCGGGCTTCACCGTAATGTGCACGGGTCGTTCACCGTTCTGCATGCGAGCAAGCGCATGGAGAAAGCCGCCAAGGACGATTAACAGCATGCCCGTGATGAGCTGAATGCCACTGTCTGCGCGGGCAATAATGACCGGCAGGACATCCGCAGCAGCATGGAGCTCCTGACCCGCAGAAGGGAGTTTATTAAGCACGGTGACCCCCCCACCCGTCAGAAAGGCCTGCGAAACCGTCTGCATGGCGCTTATCGTAGTACCCCAAATAAGGGCAACAGCACTAAGAATGTTCAGGAAACGCGGAATCATAGGGGATATGTGTATGTGGCTTCAGTATAGCAAAAATCCGCTGGAATTGCTATCGCAAGCCGATATACTGCGCCCACGCCTGCCCGTCCGTAGTCCCGCGGAACGGGACGGAGGCGGGTTCTTTTTCCTCAATGGCCCCATCGTCCTTCGGCAAGTTCAGGATGACTAGACGATGGTAAACTGTATATATAGCCTGATCTTTTCCTTCATTCTACACATCGTGGCCCCATCGTCTAACGGTTAGGACGCAGGATTTTCATTCCTGTAATCGGAGTTCGATTCTCCGTGGGGCTGCCACATCATTCCCAGCGATCTCAATGTCCTTGATCGCCTCATACACAACAGATAATTTCGGTGTTCGCTTGTCTTGGAAAACGTCATAGTGAATACCATCAGGTAATGCGAGACGTTGGAGACGGTTTTTGTCTTCTACATCTGCCTTACCCCAGAGTTCGCTTACGTTTTTGAGGTAGTGGTGGCAGTACCGCATGACCACCTCAGCCTTGTACTCTGCCAGCTCATTCTTCTCACGAGTACCCTTGGTCGCATTGATCTCCGACGTTTTTTGATCGAACACCTCCTCCCAGCTTTTGTAGAGTTCGGGATTCTTCCTGCTCAACGTTTCGGTATATGCGATGTTTGCCAATGGTATAATTGCACGAAGTGCTTACCACTGGCAAATATGGGTGGAGGCTTGCGGAGGTACGTAGTAAGCCGTAACCGCATATACTGTGTTAGCTGATGTATTCCTTTTCTTTTCGACGATAGTCGTTTGTTTTAAAAATTTTCAAATTTCTTTTTCCGTTTTGGGCGAAGGGCAGAGGGGATTAAGGGGTGAATGCCCGTAGCCCAAAACTCCTATTTCTGTTTGAGGGAGGGGCAAGAGGGGAACTAAAGGGGTGAATTGCCCCGACCGAAAACAACTTATTGGTCTACTGATATATAT
>Ga0163150_10007823_pt1 | contig 12389 bp, 16 predicted proteins | sample OliLakLV19P2IB_FD_148628 | JGI IMG/M metagenome (GOLD analysis project Ga0163150, IMG submission 148628) | Freshwater microbial mat bacterial communities from Lake Vanda, McMurdo Dry Valleys, Antarctica - Oligotrophic Lake LV.19.P2.IB | ecosystem: Environmental > Aquatic > Freshwater > Lake >...
AGAGAAGTATTATAGGTAATTTTTCCTGTTTTTGCAAGTTTTTGCTATATTATTATCATTATTAAGTAATACCCATAAAAAAATCCTCCGCAGTTGCGAAGGATTGATATCAAATGTACGAACAGACTAATCCTCGTCCAAGGTATTTTTCCGTTTTGAAGACCCTGATACGATGATTTCTAAAATTCCGTATGCCACCAGCCCGCCTACTACAAGAACTAAACCGCATGCCGCAGTACCAATTCCAGAACCAAACATAAAATCCATTGTTATTCTCCAATATGCATTTCGATAGGTAATAATACAACCTATAGCTGTAAAAGTCAACTTACGCTTATTATATAAATGTTATATATAGCTTTTCATATTGAAAAATATAGAGCAGTAACAGACAATGAATATGTATGCCTGCCACTGCCAAAGCTCCAATTGCCTACTTTTCCCTTGAATTTGGAATAGACTCTAATGTCCCAACCTATGCTGGTGGACTTGGTATCCTTGCGGCAGATACACTCCTTCAAGCAGCTGATGATAACGTACCAATTGTTGGAATTGGAATGATGTACAAAGGAAAGCGATTTATTCAGAAAATTGACGAGACTGGCATGCAATATGAAGAAGCTACTCCATTCAGGCTCGATGGATCCTCATGTTTTAGACGGGTAGAAATACTAGGAAAGCCAATTCGCTTTGATATTACAGTTGGGGACGAAAAAGTATGGGTTGAGGCATATAAAGAACGTTTGGGTGACATGGCAACTCTCTTTTTGTTAACAACGGATGTAGAAGGAAATTCAGACTACTGGCGAAACCTTTTTGATGAAATTTATTGGGGTAACGATGAAGAACAAATCAGAGAACGGGTAGTGTTTGGTATTGGAGGTATGAAACTTCTTTCAATCCTTAAAATTAAGCCAAGTGTGGTGCATATCCAGGAAGGTCGCCCATCATTTGCAGTACTTCCAGCTCTTGCTGAAATTATGTCTAAAATGCCTGAGATCACCTTTGAAGATGCTTACACCCAGACTCGTTCAAAGGTCGTGTATACAAACCATACCCTTGTTGCTTCAGGTATCCATTCATATGACAAAGGACTTATTGAAAAGTACCTCTACCCGCTATGCCAAGAAATGAACCTTCCTCACGACAAAGTTGTAGCCCTGGGAGTAGAAGAAGATGGACGCTTCCATACCACCCGATTTGCACTTAATTGGAGCCGTACGGTCAGTAGTGTGAGCGCACCTCATATGAAGGAAGCGAAAAAACGATATCCAGAATATAACTGGGTAAACGTAACCAATGGTGTGTATTTGGGCAGATGGCAACGACCTGAGTTCAGAAACACGTCGCTCTCCCCACAGGAGCTGTGGGAAGTTCACAAGCAAAAGAAATATTCGTTAATGAGAGAGGTACAGGCACGTATTGGTATCGGATATGATCCAAACTGGTGCATTATTAGCTGGTCTCGTCGTGTATCCGGATACAAACAACTGCCTGCACTGTTCGCTGATATTAATCGACTTGCTTCAATTTTAAATAAAACTAACACACCAGCCCTTCTTCTCATCGCAGGCAAAGCACATCCTGGAGACACTGCAGCCAAAGAGCTGATACGTGACATCATAGGACACATGAAAAATAAACTCGCGGGCCACGCACTTTTTGTACATAATTACGACATAGCCCTTGCTGAAGAGCTGGTAGCTGGTAGCGATGTGTGGCTTAATACTCCCGAGTTTGGCCGTGAAGCCTGTGGCACTAGTGGAATGAAAGCAATTTCAAATGGAGTACTAAACCTTACCGTCGCAGATGGCTGGGCAGGAGAAGTTAAATGGGATAACACCGGATGGGTACTTGATCACACGAGCCTTACGGAAAGTATTTATACCCAGCTTGAAAATACCATCCTCCCATTGCATTACGAACGGGATGATAATGGAGTGCCACAAAAGTGGATCGAAATGATGAAAAATTCAATTAATTTGTCACAAAAATACTCTGCAGCGCGAATGCTTGCAGAGTATCAAAAAAAACTATACGGATGAGTCGATTACCAGCTCATTACATATTTGGCACCAATCGCAGCCAGAAATAGTGCAAGAGTTAATACAGCTTGAACTATCACCAAAATATCCTTGCGAGTTACTGCTTCATTTTGGTGATCAATCAAGTTAAATGCTGAAACCAAAGTCACCACTAAAAAAACACAAGCTCCACCTAAAATTCCTTGTGGCATAACTCCTCCTTTTTATATGACTAATATATTATAAGGTGTTTAATAGTTGAAGTCAATTTCTTTGAACTCTTTGCCTTGAATAATTTGAAGTACGCCAGATGACGGATAGTCATATAAGCTTCCTGGATGAAATTCTCCCATTGTCAGAAGATGCTTGAGTGCTGCCAAACATGCTCCATGGGTACACAGAACAAACGTATTGTATTCACTCTCCTCTGCCCACTTGATAAATCCACCGATACGCTCAGTTAACGTTTCAAAGTTCTCATCTCTCATTTCATTCAGTCGAGTATCAATTTCAAATTTTATTCCAGCTACCTCAGATACAATTGCAGTTGTTTGAAGAACTCGAAGATATTTAGAAGATAATGCTCGATCTGGGGTAATGTTTTGATCTTTCAAATATTCACCTAACCGCTCAATCACCGGTTTTGCTTCAAGTAAAATTTCGGCAGTATCTTCATTGTTACCATAGGGAATTTTATGTTTGCTCCAGTAAGTAATTCCGTGTCTAAATAGATAGTATGTTTTTTTCATGTACTGTACATTTATCTCTTCTCGTAACATACACTATATGTATTGACTTTGAAACAAGATGTATCCGGTCTCGTATTTTTTTCTTGTACTATGAATGTTTCTTGAGAAAAGACACCCTATATGTTATAGTTGCACACGTAAGTGAGTAGATAGAGGTGTAGATGAAAAACGTCAGAGTTATAAGGAAGCGCATTAAACCTCCACTAAAAGCTGAGGGGCTTGCACTCGTACACCAGTTAGGGATTCTTGGAATCTTTATATTGGGGGCTGTTGGCCTGGTATTTAATATTGGTGAATTGCCGGCATTAACATACGGCACGTATTTGATTATACGGTTGACATGTTTCTTACTGGGATTAATTTGCATAGGTGGCATGGCCCTCGCGATGTACGAGGATGTATATGAGGGCGAATATCGCGCACTCCCTCGTCATTATCTATACTACCCATGGGGTTTTTTTCTAATTCTTTGTGGCGCAGGCATCTTGAATCCAATATTTTACCCGTAACAAACGGCAGGGAAGTTCCCTGCCCTTTTTTTGTGCCATAAATTTTATTGCTATCGGATAGTATTTAGCTTATAATCACCTTCGTAATTAGCCCTTTGAAAATTAACGATAGGAGCCCTTTGATATGTCTGAAAATCAGGCACAAAACGATCAATGGTATATGATTGAGTACGATCTTATAGATCGTGAAGTCTTAGCTGCAAATAATATTCCCTTTGCACCACTTGAGGTGGTAATTGGGGACAGGCGCAATCGAACAAACGTGGTGGGCGTGAGCTTTCCGGCGAGTGAATTGCCAAAAGTTCTTGAGTTATTTGAACTCTCCACGCTTATCAATAAAACGCCAACCAATGAGCGGAATGTTATTCTGCTTGAACAGCCGATTATCGAAATAACCGAAAATAATATAGACCAACTTGAGGATATACTTTCGGTACTCAAAGACTATGCACATGTGCAAAAGAAGAATATAGTGGTATCAAACCCACACGGTCGCGGGCAGAACTTGCCGAAGCGAAAAGAAAATACACTTTACATCTACTTTTGGTCAGTTCCCGTCAGGTATTCCCGAGAGGACTACCCTACAGTATTTGATATAGAATTGGGGAGAAATCAGCAGCAAGGTACGGCACCAAGTGGTCTGGGTATCCAACTGAGAGATAATAATGGTAGGGTAGTTGCTGAAGTTCATAACGATAGTGTGTTATACATATTGTTTGATCTTTCCCATAGTGGCGCATATGCCGGACCTCTACTCGAGCGAATTTTACAAGAATGGAGCTTTCTCTCTGTAACACCGGAGGAGCGAATTGCAATTTTAGCCGAGCAAGAAGCTGAGCTGCAGCGGAAGTCACTTGGCTTATACATTGCGGCAATCACCACACGTGCAACTGCTCACAAACAAGCAATGAAGGATGAGCTTGGTAAGGTAAACGGAACCATTGATACCCACAGAACTGAGCTTGTAAGCCTCTTGAGACGACAATTATTTTTGGTTGAGCAAGTTCACAACACTACTTTCGATACGAGCGATATTGAAGCAAAAATGGCAGCCGAATTCCAACAACTTGAATCGTTACCGCATGTTAAGAAGGTACGGTTACAAGACAATTTGTTACTTGTGTATACCGATGTTCTGCATTCTCAGCAATTAGAAGATGGCACCGTGCGTGAACTTGGCGAATACATCATACGTATCGGTCTCAATGGACAAACCATTAGGGTACAAAATACCACCAGATTAGTTGACGGTCAGTACCATCCCCATGATATGGGAGAGGGGTTACTGTGCTTGGGCAACTTCGGTGAAGGGATTTCACAATTGGTAGCACAATATCAGTTTTACAATCTCACAATGATGATGATTCACTTTCTAAAAAATCCGAATGAGCATGACCAAGCTGGCAAGCAAATATACGATTGGCCTAAAGTACGCCAAACTAAGGAGACAAAATAGTGTTCGTAAAGAATAAGTACCGACTAATCATTCCACTTCCGGTTTACCTGCGTCTACGTGCGTATGTTGAAGCAGTAGATTATGAAATATCAGGACTTGGAATGCTCACAACTAATGAGCATGAGTATGGAGCTGACTTTATTCTTGATGAGATTTTTCTTATCAAGCAGAAATGTAGTGCTGCTGAAACAACGATTGCCCCTGAGGGAATTGCGCTGTTAATTGACGAGCTGTTAACTACGAAAAAAGATACGGGACATCTGAAGCTCTGGTGGCATTCACACGGAAAGATGGATGTGTTCTGGAGCAATGTCGATGTTTTAACGATTAAAAACTTAACACAAGGAAAAGGATGGATGCTTTCACTTGTAGGAAACATTCAAGGAGAGCTACTTGCCCGACTCGATGTTTATCAGACTCACTGGATGACTGAGCTTAATGTTGAAGTAAAAGTTCACTTCCCCATTGATGAGGTACTTGCTGAACAAGTTCGAGTAGAGGTTACTGATAAGGTGACCGAGATCATATTTAAACCTAAACGATTATGGCAGGGTGGCATTTGGAATAGTCAACCGTTTGATGAAGGTTTTCCCGATTTCGGAGGATTTCCATATGACAACCAGGCTTGACCATTGGAGACAAATGGATGAAATTACTCCAACACAGCTGTCAAAGTTTGCTGTCACGGTAATTGGTGTTGGCGGTATTGGTAGCTTCGCCGTAGAAGCGCTTACCACAATGGGAGTTAGCAATATCACCGTGTATGATGATGATACTGTCGAGCTTCATAATTTAAGTAGTCAAGCGTACGATCTACGGCATATCGGAATGAAGAAGGTTGAAGCAATACGTGATCGGTGCCAAGAGAAAAGTGGCATTGTAATTAAAATACATGCCGAACAGTTTAGCAACAAGCAGCCAGTTTCAGGAATTGTCATTTCTGGCGTTGACTCAATGGAGTCGCGCGTTGACATCTGGAATGCTATAAGGTACAATCCTACCGTTTGCTTCTATATAGATGCAAGGATGGGGATTAGCGTCACAAGAATCCATACGGTCAGACCGTGGGATGTGAACGAAATTTTACATTACGAGAAAACGTTGTACACAAATGAAAAAGCAGTGCAGCAGGCGTGCACCGCACAAGCGGTTATCTACACGACGTATGCAACTGCCTCTTTCCTTGCAAACATGGTGAAGCGAATAGTAAAGGGAGATCCCATGCCAATGGATTTCCATTTCGATCACAACAATTTCGTTATGATTCCGGGTCATTTGACCCAAAGGAGCTAAGACCATGGCATCAGTAAGCATTGTACCGATGGGCGATTCACCAATAACGGTAGAAGTGCCAGAAGGAGCAACTATCGCTGAAGCACTCAACGCAGCTGATATTCAGGTGCAAAGTGCATCTGAGGTGTTCTATCAAGGTACTCCTATCGAGAGCCTGGAGCAGGTCGTACCTGATGGTGCGAACCTGGTAGTCGCTCAGGCCGTTAAAGGCGGCTAAGTAACATACCGGAAGGGTAATCCTTCCGGTTTTTTTGTACCTTTTGATACCGCTATAGGAAGCTGTTATAATAGCCTCGAAGTTTTGATTTCGAAGTTTATACCTTTGAAAGGTGTTAAGTTGAAAGTAACCAGTGAATATTCAAAGTCTACAGCAATAATCGGATTAGCAACGAGTGCTGCCGCACTTATTGGACTAGTTTTAGGTTTACCAGTCTGGTTTACGCTCGCTATCTCGATATTTTGCTTAAATGCGATATTGCGAAGTGTAGGTAGCATCGTGATTGCAATGGATAATAAAGAAGTGGATTGGTCGGTGGCGATTGATCTCGGGATAATTGCTATTGCCTCATATATGACTATCAAATACCTGTACCAGTTCATTCAGTTAGTACAGATTGGTTCTGTGTAGGTATGCTAAACGGCGTTTTTCGCCGTTTTTTTATTTCTCAATAATCTCAGCTGAAGTTATTTTAACGGGGTTAACAGGCTTACTTTTCTCTCCACCAAAAGCTGTGGCAACTTCTGCAGTGGCAATTTTGTCCACAGTTTCAATTCCAGAAGTTACCTTTCCAAAGATTACATAATTTTTGGGAAGTGGATAGTCTTTATGCATAATAAAGAATTGACTACCGTTGGTATTCGGCCCTGCATTTGCCATCGCTACGACTCCACGGGAGTATTCGCCTTCAAAAGGTTCATCATTAAATTTATATCCTGGTCCACCCGCTCCAGTTCCTTCCGGGTCCCCGCTTTGGATCATAAATCCGTCAATTATTCGATGGAAAATTACGCCATCGTAGAATTTTTTCCGTGCAAGGGTTATGAAGTTATTTACCGTTATTGGAGTTTTAACAGTTGTAAAGTCTATTGTAATATCACCTGCAGTTGTTTTTAAAACTGCTTGATATGTCTTTTTCGTATCGATTGTGAGTGTTGGTGCTTCCATTGGTTCTTGTTTTGTTTGTGATGCAGGTGCTTGGGTTGCTAAGTTTTCGGTACCCTGATTGTACCCGAGCGATTCCGTTTGCGCTACTTCTGATTTTCCCTGCATCGAAATGTATGCAATACCTGCAGTAACGGCGATAACAGCAGCTACCAGTACATAAAAACGATTACCTGACAGCATATTCATAAGTCTCTACTCTAGCAAACGAATTATTTTCTTTCAACTGTATAAGTTTGAGGATGATACAAAAACACTGCAGGTGCTTCTTCCAGTAAGAATCGTTGAAAGTCGAGGTAAATCTTGCGTCTTTTTTCAAAGTCCATCTCCAAGCGACCGTCTTCGAGTAGTTTGTCGATTCGTGGGTTTTGGAACTTCGTGATATTTGTTTCTATTTGTGTCGAGTGCCATGTTTGATACTGATCAGGATCCTCAGGAGTACTATAAATTGCTAAAAACGCTTGAAAATCCTCTGGAACCTCTGACGCTGTTTGGACGGTTGTTTTTATTCCAACTGCCAGCCAATCTTTTGCAATTTTTTCAGCATCTGAAAACAATAGACCTGTTGTTGTTAAGACAATATTCATTTGATCACGCTCAGCTTTCGGAATATCAGACAATAGCTGTTGTGCGCGTGTCATATCGTAATCATATGGCTTAACCTGAGGATTATAGCTCCAGGAGTTAGCAGGTATAGGAGAAATCGTTCGTTCTCCTGCAAATGCAGTTTTATTAATGGCATATGACAGTGCTTGTCGTACGGATTTATTTTTTAATGGCTCATGCTGGTTATTAAAAAATATCGCCACATACTGGTGGTTTTGTGGGGTAGATGAAATAGTAACTACATTCCATGTATCAAATGGTGTCTTTTCAGTAAGTCCTACCATTTGATCAATTTTCCCCAGCTGAAAGCTAGTTTTAAGTACTTGCTCAGTGGGATAAAAGCGAATTATTTGATCTTCACCCTGGCGCTTCAATGTAATTTGCTCAATAAAGGTGCCATTTGTAGCCACGCGATCGACTTTCCACTCCCCTGTTCCCAAAAGTCCTTTTTTAAATACCGGTTTTGACACAATGACCGGAAATGGTGCAAAAGGATTCTCGAGCTTAAAACGTATAGTATAGGGATCAGACCGCTCAATGACTGCGTCTTCAAATGTATATTTAATGTCAGCTGAGGTTACCGGCGTGCCATCATGCCACTTTTTATCCTTCTTGAGAATAAAGGTCCACACTTTCCCGTTTTCGCTTTGTGACCAACTTTCAGCAAGAGATGGCTGCGCTTGTCCATAATCATCAATTACCGTTAACCCTTCACTAATTTTAAGTAGTATTTCTTTTGGAAGGTCATCCGTGTGATGTCGACCTACATATCCGGTACGAATAACTTCTTGCTCAATCGCAGGCATGACACTGCGTAAAACTAAGTATAAGACGAGTCCAATTGCGACTCCTAAGACTAAAATCCACCTGAAGCGAACGAAGAACGTAATTACGAGTTTGAAAATAAAACGAACGTACTTGAGGTTAGCACCTAAATTTTTAACCGGTCTTTTTACGCCATGGGCGGTTTTCATAATCGAGGTCAGATAACAAATGAAAGTATCGAGACTACAATAAATAATCCCGCGAGGACAAATGTTGACTTGAAGACAAACGACTCAAGACCACGACGACTGAAGCTTCCTCCACCCCACATACGTCCGAAACCTTTCCCTTTCACCTGAACAAGAATAGCTAACGCCAAAAGTACGGCAACTATGGTTTGAATGGTAAGCAATACGTCACTCATAGGTGTGATTATACTACATAATTACCCAAGAAGCGCTGTGATTACGGAGAGTAAGACTGAGAAAGCAACGTAGGCAAGTGGTCCCTCAGCAAAAGTAATTGCAGGAAGATCAAGGTACCGCGAAACAAGACCTGGGAAGTTAAACCCTTGAACCTGGAACTGAGAGAGTGCAATATCGACTATATAAATTGTCACTGCATGGCTTAAAAACTTAAACAAACCGAGGGTTACCATATTAAGTGGCAAAAGCAGCACGTTTACAATAGGTTTAACCAAGTACATTGCTATCGCAAGGGCAATGCCAGTGATCACCAAACCTTCTAATTCATACTCAAAGGCGAGTCCTTGCGCAATTTGGCTCGTGATATATAACCCCGCTACTTCAACGGCAAAAATACGTACTATTTTCTTCATAATTTAATAATACCACTTTCATTTTCCTTGTTTTATACCCCATATTATGGTAAGATTCACCAACTCAATATATAGGAGCGAAATGTGAAACAGAAATTCTTAAATATCGCATCGATACTGTTTCTCACTTTATGTCCTGGGTTTTTTGCACTTAGTGTATACCGATTGACACAAGATGAGCCAGCTGAGCAAATTGCATTGTTTCTCCTGGTCACCAGTTATGTGTTTATTACACAGGTATGCATTGGGTATATACTGACTATTTCTCTGGTGCGCCATATCATGTTGCAACAAGCTGAAGTAGGATCGGTAGAGAACCACTATCAGCACCTTCGTAAGTTTGATAGTTTAACAAACGGAACGTGTGCACTGGGTTTGTTCATGCTCACATGGTTTTTCATTGGGGTTGCATTTAACCCAGCTCTGGCCTTCATGTCGTTAATAATTGGTGGTGCCAGCGGCATTATGGCATTCATTGCTTTTAACTGGCAGAGTAAAATCAATGTAAGTTTTCTCTTTAGCCTTGAATGAGTTTGGTGCCCTCCACTTCAGTGGGGGGTTATTTTTTTTGAAGTAGTGTTTTTGTAACTAACGTATGGTGATACCTGCGGGCAAAACGATGTGCTTCGTCACGTATCCGCTGCATTAAGTTCTTTGCTGGTCCCTTGGGAAGTATCACCCCTTTAAATTTTCCTTCATGCTTTACAATAATTGTTTCATACCGCTTCGCGAGGCCAATTACAGGTACCTCGTCACCAATTACCTCAAGTGCACGAGATAGTTGTCCTTTACCTCCGTCAACAATAAGGACGTCTGGCTTTCCCCATGTTTCAAAATATTTTTTTCTTCGAGTGAGCACCTCTCTCATGCTTTCAGTATCGTTGTTTTGTTTTAGCTTTCTAATCCGGAAGTGGCGATAAAAGCGTTTGTCTGGCTCCCCATCAATAAAGGTAACCATTGAAGCCGTTGGGCTTGTTCCTGACAAATGTGCAATATCAAAGCATTCAAGGCGGGAAATATTAAGCGGACCAAAGAAGGGCTCAAGAAGCGAGGAAAGCTCGGTTAGCTCTCCTTCCCGAATGTCAGTCAAGAGCTGTGGGTCACGGACGTACTTTTCAACGTTTGACGAAGGTGCTGTTACATATTCAAGCCGTCTCAGCTGATCCTTAAGACGTGCTGCTTCTTCGAACTCCTCTTTTGCTGAGTACTCCTTCATATGGGTAAGTAAATCTTTCTTCACAGCGTCTATTTTTCCTGACAAAATTCGCGTCAAGGTGAAAAGATTACGTCGATACTGCTTCTGAAGTATTTCTTTCTTTATGAGATCAGTCTCTCGCTCAATTTGACTGGGACATGGATTACAGAGACCAATTTGATGATACAAGCAGGGACGCTTCCCCAATTTATGATGAGAATACGGAGTCACCTGCCGCAAAATTCTCAAAACCCGGCGAACACTTCCCCCATCAATAAACGGACCATATACGCGTTTAAGCTTAATTTGCTGCAACTGAGTTTGACGCAGCGTTACGACATATGGATAGGCACTTTTGGTAATTCCAATATAGAGCGGACTTTTGTCATCTTTAAGCTCAATATTGTATTTCGGATAGTATTTTTTAACGAGATTAGCTTCAAGAAGCAGTGCTTCAAATTCAGATGCTACCGGAATAAATGAAAGCTCTCGTGCGTCAGAAGTCATAGCAGAAGTTTTAACCCCTAGGTTTAGCTGTATATAGCTGTTGAGACGGTTTTTGAGGTTTTTAGCCTTTCCAATATAGATTGGGGTGCCTTCTTTCCCACGGAAAATATACACCCCAGCTGTTTCAGGTGCGTTTTTTACTGATTCCTTGGTAAAGGGAACTGTTTGCATGTTATGGTCGTACATTTTTGAGTGCTCGAGCTATTATATAGGTCACAATCAAAAAAAGCCCGAGAAGTGGAGGTAGGTGCACCATAACTACTTTTGACGGGTTAATGGCGATATCTCTCGCATCAAATCCTACTGACAATGTAGCGCTTGTTGGGAGTGATCGGCCAAACAAACCCGTTTTTAATCTGGCTTCATGACTATATGAGCCAAAGGGAGGTAGAACTGGAATAACTACTTTTTCAATTGTGCCCTGAGGGGATGACAATTCTATTTCTTGATTGTAAAGCGCATTTTTACTCGTATTATCAATTGTAAAACGCACTGGGTATGAAAGTATTGGGAAGCTTGCATTATCAGTGAGAGTTAACACTGGAGACATCGTTACAAGCGGCGTCAGCTCAGACACACTGACATGAATATACTTTTTGGCGTCTCCGCTGGGTTTACTGCCCGGAGGAGTAGGTTTGTCGGGATACTTGCCATGAATCACAAAGGTGATGTGCTTTAAGTCCATTTCTGAGAAGTAATCGGTACCACTAGTTTTGCCCCAGGTCGGGTCTATTGCAATCCATTTTTTCTGTTCATAATCCCAGTACTCTGGCCACGCGTGGAGAACATCTTCAATTAATGATAATGGTGTGAGCTTCGAGTCAGTTGTTACCCCAAAGCCGTTGATTTCTCGTGCAGGGATCCCTCGTGCGCGAGCGAGTGCGATAAACAAATCGGTAAACTCCTGACAGAGCGCTTCATCTGGTCTCTGCAGTGCTGCTTTTGCCCCAAGCCGTGTCAGCTGGGGGTTTACCCGATCATAGTCGTATGACAAGTGACCAACAACAAAGTCATATATATCACGAGGAGTCACAAGTTTTCTCGCTTGTGAGGCTATATCTGGGTCATTGAGCTCCCAATATGTTGATTGTTTCGTACTCATTGCGAGCGCCTCTTCACTTGGCGGGACCAGTGTTCGAGATTCATTAAATACTTGAATAAATCCTGAAAGGGTAATATGGGTACGAGTACGTGGAGCTATTGTGTAATGTGCAAGCCAGTTCCCATCAATATCAACCGTCACGTTATCTGGCTTAGGATTAATCTGCTCGAAATGTACCTTTTG
>Ga0163150_10007824_pt1 | contig 12388 bp, 12 predicted proteins | sample OliLakLV19P2IB_FD_148628 | JGI IMG/M metagenome (GOLD analysis project Ga0163150, IMG submission 148628) | Freshwater microbial mat bacterial communities from Lake Vanda, McMurdo Dry Valleys, Antarctica - Oligotrophic Lake LV.19.P2.IB | ecosystem: Environmental > Aquatic > Freshwater > Lake >...
GGCCGGGGGGGAGGAGGCGCAGGAAGTGCAGGTCGAACGTCCACGGCCCGCGCGCCGCCCGCAGGCATGCGGTGGCGTAGAGCGGCAGCCCCAGCCGCAAGGCCAGCACCGCCGGCAAGGAGTGGGTGCTCGCGGCCAGCCCGAAGAAGGGCACGAAGACGCCGCTGCGCCCGGCGTTCTGGTCGGCGAGCAGCGCGGCCCAGCGCCGCTCGCGCAGCGTGGCCAGGACCGCGCGGGCCGCGCCATGCTTGCCGATCACCCGCCGGTCCCCGCCGCGGGCGCCCACGATGCGCCGGTTGAGCAGGGGATTGTCCAAGGGGCGCATGACCGCCCGGGCCGGCACGCCCGCCAGCAGCAGCGAGCGCGCCGCGATCTCCCAGCTGCCCAGGTGACCGGCCACCACCAGACCCCCACGGCCGGCGGCCACGTCGTCGCAGAACAGCTGGTAGTCGCCCAGGGCGCGCACACGGCTCGTCAGCCGCCGCAAGTCCGGCACGAAGCGCGGGGCAGCCAGCACCTCGAGCGGCACCCGAAGGAGCTGGCCGAAAGCCCTGCGGGCCAGGCGGACCCGCTGCGCCTCTGGCAGATCGCCGAAAGCGACCCGCAGGTTCTCGTGCGCCCGCCTCCGCCGGCGGCCATCCACGGCGTACCAGATGCGGCCCGCGCCATCAGCCAAGCGCGCCAGACCCGCGGGCGGGAGCGCGCGCACGAAGAGCTCGGCCAGCCGCACCACGCCGTACTGCACGAGGTGGATGACCCTGACCATGAGCCGCAGGGTACTCTCGGTCTGCCTGACGGGCCGACCCCTGGACGAAACACCGCCCCCCTACCGCCGCCCCGAGCTCCCCTGGGAGCGCAAGGCCGACCCCCAACTGGGCTGGGGACGCTGGGCAGGCGCGGGCATTGAGTTCGGCATGGCCGTGGTGCTGTTCTTCCTTGGCGGACAAGCCCTGGATGCGACGTTTGGCACGGCACCCTGGTGGACCCTCTGCGGTTCGCTGTTGGGCGTCGCGGCAGGTATGTACCTGCTCCTCCGGACCGCGCTCCGGGGTCAGCTCCCTCCTTCCAAGGACGACCCTCCGCTCAGGGGGGATGACGACTCGCGACCGCCCACGCCCCCGGGCACGGACGGTGCCTGAGCCGTCGACGGCGTAGCCTGAGGCGCGCCGGGAGCCAGCCCCGCGCGCCATGGAGAGCGGGCTGGGAGTCGGCTGCGTCGTGAGCATGTCCTTGCCCCGCTTCCTGCTGCGCGCCGCAGGCTTGACCGTCGCCGTGAGCGCCGTCGCCTGGGTCCTGGTGGGCAGCTTGGCCGGACCTCACGCCCAGCACGTCGTGCCGTGGGCAGCAGGGGTGACCTTCCTCGGCGCGCTGCTTGGAAGGCTGGCCGGGCACTTCCTCGTGCCCAGCGGTCGCCCCGAGTCGCCGGCCCAGGCGGCGCTCGTCGGTCTGGGCGTGCGGCTGCTCTCGACGGCCGCGTTGTCCTTCGCCGCGTTGCAGCTGGGGGTATCGCCCGCGCGGACCTTCGCCCTCGTGCTGGCTGGCCTGTACCTTTCGCTGCTGGTGCTGGAGGTCGTGCAGGCCGCCGCCGACGTTCGCGTCGCGACGGGGGAGCCGACCAAGCCGACGCACGCGACGCCCCACGACGACGGAAGCGGAGCCGCCGGATGACGTCCCTGTGCAGCCTGCTCATGGCCTCGGCTGACGACCCGCTCAGCCACGTGCTCCCGCACAGGCTCTTCCGGATCGGGGAGTACACCATCACCAACCACGTGGTGATGCTGGTGATCTCCGCGCTTCTACTGATGATCGTGCTGCCGTTCGCCGCGCGCGCCAAGGGCGTGGTGCCCCGGGGCCTGCGCAACATGGTGGAGACGGTGCTCCAGTACATCCGTGAGGAGGTCGCCCGGCCGATCCTGGGTCACAACACCGACAAGTTCGTGCCCGTCCTGTGGACGATGTTCTTCCTGATCCTGACCGCGAACGTCTTGGGCATGATCCCCCTGGGCGCCGCCATGGCCCCTCTCGACGCCCACCTCCAGCACATGGGCGGAACCGCCACGGGCAACATCTCCATCACCGTGGGCTTGGCGCTGTGCGCCTTCTTCTTCATCCACAGCTCGGGCATCCGCGAGCAGGGCTTCAAGCACTACTGCAAGAACTTCGTGCCCCACGTGCACCCGATGCTGATGCCCCTCTTCATTCTCCTCGAGATCGCCGGCGCGTTCGTCAAGCCCTTCGCGCTCGCCGTGCGTCTGTTCGCGAACATGCTCGCGGGCCACATTGTGCTCGCCGTGGTGCTCGGTTTCGCCACCCTGGGCCTGCACATGGGCGGCGGCGGCTACGGCATCACGCTGGCGGCGGTGGCGGGCGCGATCGCGCTGAGCCTGCTCGAACTCTTCGTGGCCTTTTTGCAGGCCTACATCTTCACCTACCTGACCACGCTGTTCGTCGGCATGGCGGTCCACCCGGAGCACTAGCTCCGCTGCCGACGTGCCGAGAGCCTGCCCCCCAACCCGGCGCCAGCTGGCGTCCCTTCCTGGAGTCCTTCGCCCATGGGTATCTTCGCCGCGTTCCACACGTTCCTGGCCGAGGCACCGCTCATCGACCTCGGCCGTGCCGGCGTCGCGCTGGGTGCCGGTTTCGTCGTGATCGGGGCTGCCAAGGGCATCGGCAACATCGGCGGCAAGGCCGTCGAGTCGATCGCCCGCCAGCCCGAGGCTCGTCCGGGCATCTTCACCTCCATGCTGATCTCGGCGGCGCTCATCGAGGGTTTCACGTTCTTCGCGCTGATCGTCTGCATGATGGCCGCCTGATCCCGGAAGGATCAGCCCTCTCGCGTCCCGTGGGGGTACGGGCGGCGACCGCCTCGCGGTCGCGCCCCCCGAGCCCCCCTGCTGCGTGCCCTTCATCGCCTTACGTCCGGGATCTCCTCCCCCGTCGGAGCCTCGCCATGCGTCGCTGGTGGTTCCTCCTCCCGCTGTTGCTGCTGGTCGTCGTCACGCCCGCCATCGCCGCGGAGCCCGGTCCGGAGGGCCACGGCGAGGCCCGACCGGGCCTGCTGGACGTCGACCCGTTCTCGGTCGCCGTGGCGATCGGTGTGTTCCTGATCCTGGTCGTCGTGCTCTCCAAGCTCGCGTGGAAGCCGATCCTCGCCGGCTTGAAGGCCCGCGAAGCCACGATCCAGAAGGCCGTGGACGACGCGCAGACCGCGAGCAACAACGCCCAGACGGTGATGAGGCAGTACGAAGGCAGGCTCGCGCATGCCGCCGAGGAGGCCCGTGCGATCCTCGAGGAGGCCAAGAAGGACGCGCTGGCCCTCAGGGCCCAGATCGAGGTCGATGCCCGAGCGTCCGCCGAGGCCACCACGCAGCGCGCCGTGAAGGAGATCGAGCAGGCGCGCTTGACAGCCTGGGACGGGCTCGTGAAAGACGCGGCCCGCCTGGCCACCGAGACGGCCTCGCGCATCATCGGCAAGCAGCTCGACGCCGGCGGCCACGCCGCGCTCGTGGACCACGTCGTGAACCAGATCCAGTCCGCCCGCAGCGGGCGAGGCGCCTGATGGCCGCGACCAGCCAGGCCTCTGGCGCACGCGCCTACGCCCAAGCACTGCTCGACTCGGCCCAGGAGCAGGGCGGGCTCGAGGCGGCGCACGAGGCGGGCGACGCGCTCGCCGGCGTGGCGGCGGCCTGGCAGGCGGACCGTCGCCTGCGCGGCTACTTCCTGGCCTCCGAGGTGGGCGGCGTGCAGAAGCAGGCCGCCTTCGACCAGCTGGGCACGCGCCTGCCCGCGCTTGTCACCGCCTTTCTCCGGCTGCTCGCGCGCAAGGGTCGGCTCGAGATCCTGCCTGCCATCTCGCAGGCCGCCGAACAGCTGCTCGACGAACGGCTGGGGCGCGTGCCGGTGACGTTGAGCACCGCCGTGCCCATGTCGCCCGAGCGTCTGGCGCACTGGGCACAGTCGATCCAGAGCGCCACGGGCAAGCTGCCCGTGATGAGAACCGTCGTACAGCCGGAGCTCGTGGCCGGCGCCGTGGTCCGCATCGGCGACTGGGTCGCCGACGGCAGCGTGCGTCGTAGCCTGGCCCGCATCGAAGCCCAGATCATCGAGCGGGCCACGAGCTGACCCCCAGACCTCAACCAGGACACGACTCACGGACCCATCCCCGGACCGCCCTTGAGAGGAGATTCGCGTGCGCTTTCAGCCTGAGGAGATCACCTCCATCATCCGCAAGGAGCTCGAGCAGTTCGACGCCAAGGTGGACGTCGCCGAGGTCGGCACGATCCTCGAGGTGGGCGACGGCATCGCGCGCATCTACGGCCTGGAGAAGGCCGGCGCGGCCGAGATGCTCGAGTTCGAGAACGGCGTGCGCGGCCAGGTGTTCAACCTGGAAGAGGGCTCCATCGGCGCCATCGTGCTGGGCGATGCCAAGGAGCTCAAGGAGGGCATGCGCGTCAAGCGCCTGGGCGCACTGCTCGAGGTGCCCGTGGGCCTGGGCCTGGTGGGGCGCGTGGTGGACGCGCTGGGCAACCCGATCGACGGCAAGGGCCCGATCCAGAAGGAGACCACGCGCCCGGTCGAGATGATCGCGCCCGGCATCGCCGACCGTCAACCCGTGAAGGAGCCGCTCCAGACGGGCATCAAGGCCATCGACTCGATGACCCCCATCGGACGCGGTCAGCGCGAGCTGATCATCGGCGACCGCAAGACTGGCAAGACCGCCATCGCGGTGGACACGATCATCAACCAGAAGTCCGAGAGCGTGATCTGCGTCTACGTCGCCGTGGGTCAAAAGGACTCCACGGTGGCGGGCGTGGTCGAGGACTTGAAGCGCGCCGGGGCGATGGACTACACGATCGTGGTCGTGGCCTCGGCCGCCGCGCCCGCCCCGCTGCAGTACATCGCGCCCTACGCCGGATGCGCGATGGCCGAGCACCTCATGTACGCGCACAAGCGCCACACGCTGTGCGTCTACGACGACCTGACCAAGCAGGCCGTGGCCTACCGCCAGCTCTCGCTCCTGCTGCGGCGTCCCCCCGGGCGCGAGGCCTACCCAGGCGACGTCTTCTACCTGCACAGCCGGCTGCTCGAGCGCGCCTGCAAGCTCAGCAACGACCTCGGGGCAGGCTCCCTGACCGCGCTGCCGATCATCGAGACGCAGGAAGGCGAGGTCTCGGCCTACATCCCCACCAACGTGATCTCGATCACGGACGGTCAGATCTACCTGCAGCCCGACCTGTTCCGCGCGGACGTGCGCCCCGCCGTGGACGTGGGCATCTCGGTCTCGCGCGTGGGCAGCAACGCGCAGATCAAGGCCATGAAGCACAAGAAGGTGGCCGGCGGCCTACGCCTGAACCTGGCCGCCTTCCGCGAGCTCGAAGCCTTCGCCCAGCTGGGCACCGAGCTCGACGCCAACACGCAGTCCTCGCTCGATCGCGGCCGTCGCATGGTGGAGATCTTGAAGCAGAAGCAGTACCAGCCGATGCACGTCATCGACCAGGTGACGATCATCTACGCGGCGGCCAACGGCTTCCTCGACAAGGTGCCGCTGGCACGCGTGCGCGAGTACGAGGAGCAGATGCTGACCCACGTGCGCGAGAGCCACGCCGCCTTCCGCCAGGGCTTCCTCGAGAAGAAGAACTTCGACGACGCCATCGAGGCCGAGCTCAGCCGCATCCTGGGTCAGTTCACCGAGGCCTTCGTGGCGGGCCGCGCCGCCGACCCCCGCTAAATGTGCGCTAGCCAGTCCGTATTGCATACGTGCGCCGCGCTGGGCTGGGGGCGCTCAGGCCCCTTCGCCGTCCTCGCGCACCAAGAGTACGCGACGTCCTCCTCATCGGCCTTCCGCACCCCATCCAGCGCGGCGATGCCTCACGACGGCCCTGGCGAGCCCCCCAGGGGCTCGCGACTACAGCGCCCGTTCATGAGCTTGCCAACCGCTGCGTAATCCCACACGCATTTCTAGCCCGCACCCAGAGTACTAGCTCGCAACCCCCCGAAGGGAGCCATGGCCAAGCCGCGCGCCATCCACAAGCGACGCCACTCCGTCCAGAACATCGCCAAGATCACGAAGACGATGCAGATGATCGCCACGGCGAAGTTCAAGCGCACCTTCAACCGCGCGGTGGCGGCCCGTCCGTACACGGACCGGCTCACGAGCCTGATCGGCCGTCTGGCGGCAGCCGCGAGCGGCTTCGGGCACCCGTTGCTCGTGGCGCGCACGCCCAAGCGCATCGCCGTGCTGGCGATCGCGGGCAACCGCGGGCTGTGCGGGGGCTACAACAGCAACGTGGGCCGCGAGCTGACGGCCTTCCGGCGTCGCATGGCAAGTCGCGGCGTCGAGCTCGAGGTACACGCCTCCGGCAAGAAGCTGGGCGGCATGCTCAAGTTCCAGAAGGTGCCGCTGTCGGCGCTGCACCGCCAGTTCGAAGACAAGCCTTCTTACGCGCAGGTGGACGAGGTCGCTTCGGCCTTCCTCGCGCGCTACGCGGCGGGCGAGATCGACGAGCTGCACGTCGTCTACACCAAGTTCGTGTCGGCGGCCCGCCAGCGGGCCGTGAGCGAGCAGGTCCTTCCGCTGCGGCTGAACGCCGGGGACCCGGAGCGAGCCTTGAGCGGGCCGCAGGCCCGTGGAGACGAGTCGCAGGGCCCGACCTCGACCGGGCCTGCGCCGAAGGCCGTCCTCGGCGACACCATCTTCGACCCCGACGCGGCCTCGATCCTCTCCGACCTGCTCCCGCGCAGCGTGCGCATGCACGTCTTCCAGGCCTTCCTCGACGCCGCCGTCAGCGAGCAGACCGCCCGCATGGTGGCCATGAAGGCCGCCACCGACAACGCTCGGGACATGATCAAGGCGCTCACCATGATCTACAACCGCAGCCGCCAGACCCTGATCACCACGGAGCTCTCCGAGATCATGGGCGGCGCTGCGGCGCTCGAGTAGCCCCCCGTCCACTCTCCGCTTCCACCTTCCGCTTCTCCACCCTCCCCGCACGACACGACCGGAGCCCCCCCATGGCCACGACCGGAAAGATCACGCAGGTCATCGGCAGCACCTTCGACTGCGAGTTCCCCGAAGGACAGCTGCCCGCGATCTACAACGCCGTGGAGTGCCAGGTGGCGCGCCGCGACGGCGTCCAGCGCCTCGTGGGCGAAGTGCAGCAGCACCTGGGCGGCGGGCGCGTGCGTTGTGTGGCGTTGGGCTCCACCGACGGCGTGGTACGCGGCCAAGCAGCGGTGGACACCGGCGGCCCGGTCTCGGTGCCCGTCGGCGAACCGGGGCTGGGCCGCGTGTTCAACCTGCTGGGCGAGCCGGTGGACAAGCGCGGCCCCGTGAACGCGACGGAGCGGCGCCCGATCCACCGCGCCCCCCCGGCGTTCCGTGACCTCGAGCCCAAGACGCAGCTTTTCGAGACGGGCATCAAGGTGATCGACCTGCTCACCCCCTACGTGCGCGGCGGCAAGACGGGCCTGTTCGGCGGCGCCGGCGTGGGCAAGACGGTCGTGATCCAGGAGCTGATCGCCCGCATCGCGCGCTTCCATAGCGGCTACTCGGTCTTCGCCGGCGTGGGCGAGCGCACGCGCGAGGGCAACGACCTGTGGCTCGAGATGCAGGAAGCCAAGATCGGCAACACCGGCAAGTCGGTGCTCGACCAGACCGTGATGGTCTTCGGCCAGATGAACGAGCCGCCCGGCGCGCGCCTGCGCGTGGGCCTCTCGGCGCTCACGATGGCCGAGTACTTCCGCGACACCAAGGGCACCGACGTGCTGCTCTTCGTGGACAACGTCTTCCGCTTCACCCAGGCCGGCTCCGAGGTCTCGGCGCTGCTGGGCCGCATGCCCAGCGCCGTGGGCTACCAGCCCACGCTGGGCACCGAGATGGGCGAGATGCAGGAACGCATCACCTCGACCACGCGCGGCGCCATCACCTCGATCCAGGCCATCTACGTGCCGGCCGACGACCTCACCGACCCCGCGCCCGCCACGGCCTTCTCGCACCTGGACGCATTCACGGTGCTTGAGCGACGCATCGCCGAGAAGGGCATCTACCCGGCCGTGGATCCGCTCGCCTCGAGCTCGCGCATCATGGACCCCCAGTACGTGGGAGCCGAGCACTACCAGGTGGCGCGCGAGGTGGTGCGCATCCTGCAGCGCTACAAGGAGCTGCAGGACATCATCGCCATCCTGGGCATCGAGGAGCTGAGCCAGGAGGACAAGGTGCTCGTGGAGCGCGCGCGCCGCATCGAGCGCTTCCTCTCGCAGCCCTTCTTCGTCGCCGAGGCCTTCACGGGCAAGGCGGGAGCGAACGTACCGCGCGCCGAGACGATCCGCTCGTTCAAGGAGCTATGCGAGGGCAAGTGGGACCACCTGCCCGAATCCGCCTTCATGTACGTGGGCACGATCGAGGAGGCCGCGCAGCAGGCCGAGCGCATGGGCAGCAGATCCTAGTGGCGACAGCAGGCGGGACAGGGAGCGCAGCATGAGCACGCCGCACACCGGCCAGGAGCCCATGACAGCGGGACAGCGGGCGCCTGAGGGCGCGCGCTCGGGCCGTCTGCGCGTCGCCGTCGTCACGCCCGAGGGTGCCATCTTCGACGGCGAGGCCCACAGCGTGGTGGTGCCGGGCCACGACGGTGAGGTGGCGTTCTATCCGCGGCACGCGCCCTTCGTGGGCGCGCTGGGCTACGGCGAGCTCCGCCTGAGCACGGGCGGCGAGCTCAAGCGCTGGTACCTGGAAGGCGGCGTGGCCGAGGTGGCCGACGACCGGGTGAGCGTGCTGGCCGAGCGCGTGCTGCCCGTCGAGAAGATCGACGCGAGGGCGGTCCAGGCCGAGCTCGCGGCGGCCGTCGCCTCGGTGCCCGCCGACGAGCCGGCGGCGGCGGCGCGCGCTGCGTTGATCCGTTCCGCGCAGGCGCGCTTGCGCCTGGCCGCCCAGCGCCCGCCCCCCGCCGCCTACTGAGCGCTCTGGATCGCCGCCCGTACTCCTTGTAGCACTCGAGAGCGGCTGCGGTCGCAGTCTCAGCGGCGAGGCCCGCAGGGGCTCGCGCAGGCGTCCGCAAGCCATCGCCGCGCTGGATGGGGTGCGGAGGGCCGCCGCGGAGGACGACGTGTAGCCTGTCAGCACGAGCCTTCCACCATGAGGACGACGCGGTGGCCCGAGCGCCCCCAGTCCAGCGCGGCGTGCGTCCGCGTCACAGACTTGCAGCCGCACATGTGGCTCAGCGCGGGAGCAGGGCGAGGTAGTCGCGCCGCGGCATGGCGCGCGCTCCGAAGCGCGCCAGGTGCGGGGTGACGAACTGCACGTCGAACAGCTCGACGCCTTCGAGCGCGAGCCGCCGGGCCGCCTCGACGAGCGCGACCTTCGAGGCGTCACGCTCGCGGTGGACCATGCTCTCCGCGCAGAAGATGCGACCCAGGAGCACGCCGTAGAGGCCCCCCACAAGCTCCTTGCCGCGCCAGACCTCGAAGGAGCTGGCGCGGCCCGCCCGGTGTAGCGCTGTGTAGCAAGCTTCCATCTCGGGGTGGATCCACACGCCATCGCTGTGTTCGCGCGCGCAGGCGTGGAGCACCTCGGCGAAGGCCGTGTCGCGGCTCACGCGAAAGCGCCCGCTGGCGAGGGTGCGCGCCAGGCGCCGGGCGACCCGGAGCTCGGCCAAGGGCAGCACCCCACGCGGATCGGGAGACCACCACAACACCGGCCCGCCGGCCTCGTACCAAGGGAAGACCCCGTGCTGGTAGGCGTGCCAGACGAGGTCCGGCACGACCTCGCCCCCCACCGCGACGAGGTCCTCGCCCGGCTCGAGAGGCCGGGCGTCGAAGGGCCCGGGGCTAGCCGCGAGACGCGGCAGCCGCGGCGAGGTGGAGCGGGGCATCCATCGACCTTACAGCGGATCCCCACGCCAGTTGCGACGGCGGAGAGGCAGGAGGTGCGCCGCGTGGGGACTTGCGGAGGCCCCGGTCGGCATCTAATCTGACCGTGTCGAACGGCAGGGCAGGAGCCTAGGGCTGTCGGCAGGGGTGAGCCTGCCGCAACAGTTTTGTTCCTGTGCCGTGGTGGAGGGTTGGTATGCGCGCTTTCCGTTCCCAGGTGGGCCTCGGGGCCTTCGTGGCTCTGCTGGCGCTTGCCGGTCAGGCCACGGGCGATTCGTCCTCGATCGCGGGGGCCGGCCAGTCGGGCTGGACCACGCCTCCGGGTGGCTCACTGCAAGAGGCGCCCACGCCGGTCAGCGGCCCGTGGACGGGCCCGGCCGCGCCCCCCGCGCCCCCCGCGGCTACCGTGGTGGATTCGGGCCCGTATGTCGCGCCGGGCGCCCCCTGCGCGCCTCCGGCGATGGCCGCGGCGCCCACGCGCTCCTGGGCCGGCTGCGGCATGCCGTGCTCGGACGGCATCTCGATGTGGTACCTGACCGGCGTCTTCGGCCGCGCCTGGCAGCTGGGCGACGACCACGGCGAAGACTGCTGGTACGGGGGCTTCGACCTGGGCCGCACCTTCTGCGGCTGCTGGGGCCTGGACCTCTTCTACCGCTACCACAGCGGCCAGTTCGAGCGTTCCAACTCGCCTCAGCCCACCAGGGACGGCGGCGCGTTCCATCACGTGGGCGTGAAGTTCACCTATGACTTCCCGATCTCGGGCCGCCTCTACGGCTGGGCCGGCGTCGGACCTGAGTACTGGTGGACCGACGGCTACCTCAACGAGGACGACGGTTTCGGCGTCTTCGGTGAGCTGGGCGTGGGCTACGTGCTGTCCCAGAACATCCGTCTGCGGGCCGGTGTGAACGTGCACGGCCTGGACACCGACGTGACGCGCAAGTTCCCGGCCGACGACGGAGAGAGCCGCTGGCTCTGGGTGATCGCCCCTGTGATCGAAGTGGAGTTCGCCTTCTAGCCTCCAGCACGCGTTGCGCTTTCGCAACGTGCGCACAGGGGCTTGGACGATTGTGGGCGGCCTCTGCCGCGCCTTACGACCTGCAACACGACGACGTAACACACAATCTGATAAATACTTACGAGGCATCCACACGGTCCATGGCCCAGCCAGGGACGGGGTGGCCTGACATGTGCCAAGGGATGGGTGGCCCCTGACCTTGGCTACCGCGCGGACCGCCCCCCCGGGCCCCGCCACGGAGGATCGGATGAAGACCCTGCGAACGCTTTCCATGGCTCTCCCCCTGCTCGTCATGGCCGGCTGCGGCTGCACGAGCGACGAGGGGGGCGGTTTCATCAGCCCCAACCGTAACGGCCCCTTCCGCATCGCCACGCGCATCGCGCCGGTGCCGGTGGACCCGCCGACCACGGCGCCGGGGAAGAAGCGCATCGACGTGCTCTTCCTGATGGACGATTCGGGCGTGAGCCCGGTCGCGGGCGGCACGGCGGCCCAGGGCGGCATGGTCTACGGCGACATCGCCCTGCAGCCCGGCCGCAAGAAGCAGACGGTGGCTCGCGCGATCTTCCAGGACGTCGTGGCCAACCTCAAGGCCGACCTCCAGGCGCAGTTCCCGCAGGAGCAGTTCGATCTGGCCTTCGGCGTAGCGCGCTACGAGGACTTCGGCGGCTCGTTCCGCACGAACGACAAGCAGGCGCGCCCCTTCATCCTCAACCAGCCGCTCTACCGCCAGGAGCGCCAAGACTTCACCACCCAGATCAACTCCGCCTTCCTGCGCGAGGCCCCGGGCAACGGCAACAACTCCGATCAGCCCCTGGCAGCCGCCAACAACGCCAACGCGCAGTCGATCGTCGAGGCCCTCTTCCAGGTGGGTGTCGGCGCCGGCTTCGACGGCAACGGCAACGCCTCGACGGCCGACAGCGGTCCCTTCGGCGGTGAGACCACGCAGACCGCGCCCGGCCTCTCGGGCGACGTGCCCGCCGCCTCGTTCGCTGCGGACGGCAACGACGAGGACGGCGAGCCGAAGTTCACCACGCCCGGCGGCGCGCTCGGCTCGGGCAACCTGGGCGGTGCGGGCTGGCGCCCCGACGCGCTGCGCTACGTGATCACCACCAGCGACATCAGCGGTGTCTCGCCGTTCCCCACCGGCGCGCCGATCCCGGCCACGATCGTGAGCACGGATGGCGGCGCCTACCCGCGCGACGCCAAGGCGGTCATCACGCAGGCCTTCGCCACCACGGGCGGCAGCGCGGCCCAGCAGGCGGTCAACCGGTTCGGCGAGCTGCCCGAGCCCGTGGCACCCGCGGGAGCGGCCACCGTGCAGGCGTCCGTCAACGCCCTGAACACGGGCAGCAACGCTGTCAAGCCCCTCAACATCGAGGTGCTCTCGATCGGCACGCCGCGCACGGCACCCATCCCCTTCAAGCCCAACCTCCCCGGTGCGAGCCCGCCCGACGTCTCCGCCATCCCGGTGCCCCAGTTCCCGGATCCGAGCCCCTTCACCTGGAT
>Ga0163150_10007828_pt1 | contig 12384 bp, 8 predicted proteins | sample OliLakLV19P2IB_FD_148628 | JGI IMG/M metagenome (GOLD analysis project Ga0163150, IMG submission 148628) | Freshwater microbial mat bacterial communities from Lake Vanda, McMurdo Dry Valleys, Antarctica - Oligotrophic Lake LV.19.P2.IB | ecosystem: Environmental > Aquatic > Freshwater > Lake >...
CGGGCAGCAGGTGTATACGCTGACGGACGTCGGGGGTGGCCGGGTGAAGGTGGGGATGGAAGCGAGCTTCAAGATGGACGCGATGCTTCACCGGTTGATGGAGCCTCTGATTACGCCGGCGGCGGAGAAGAAGATGTTGGCGGATCTGGAGTCGCTGAAAGCCGCTGTGGAAAAGAGCACGGCGGCCTCGGCGGGGGCTCGCTAGCAAAAATCAACCGGCAGCATCGCTGATGTTCTCTATCGCAGACTGTATGTCTGCCTGAAGCCTCTGAAACGATGGCAGGCGCAGCAAGGTCGAAAAATCATCAATGTAGTCGGGTATTCGGTGGACGCGCTCATGGACTGGCAGTCGCGACCGCCGGCGGCTGTTCAGTCCGCTGGCCGTCTTGAGAAGTTGGGACAGGAGCGCTTTGGGGTCGGGCAGGAGTTCCAGTCTGTGGACTTCCGGGAGGTTGAGGGGCTCGGTTCCGTTGGGGTTGCCAGCGGCGCTTCGTATGGCACGTTCATCAAAAAGGAGCCACGACTCGGTCATCCGAACGGGAATAACCGGAATCCAGCGATTCGGTGACCAGTGAAGAGCGGCCTCGATTTCGCTGCGACGGTTCTCGGGCGGCTGCGCCTCCGCATCGCGATGGACGAAGAGAATGTCGCAGGGGTACAGGTCGAGCACCATTCTCAATCTGTCCTCCGCGCTGGGCTGTCTCGGCATTCGGCCGAAGTCGGCTCGCTGGCTTCTGATCGAAGCGATCGAATGCCGGCCCAATGACCACGTCCAAATTGGAAGGAGAACCGCATCGGAACCTCCATCGGCAACGAGAGTGTACGTCACCGGGGATACTCGGGGAAAGGAATGAGGTACTGGCCAATGTCGTCACGATCGATCACCCGCCGTGGTGAAGCGTTTGCTGGTTCATCGACTGTTTCACCCTGCACCTGTGAGGTCTTTTTTTGTACAACGGGATTCAGGTAAGCCAGTAGCTGGCCCCGGGAAATTGACTTATGCGCGGTGTCACGCGATCTCCAGGTACCCGGCAGGCATCGAAGTTGAAGCGCTTTGAAAGATCGTTCTCCACGGTTAATCTCCACAGGCTCTGCCATCAGCAGACTGTCGTCCGGCACCTGCATCACCACAGCTGGCGAATGGGTGTTGATGATAACCTGCCGGAGCGGATTTGGCCGACCGCTCGGGTTATCCTCCCGTACATCCGTGCTTAGATCGCGAAGAAGTTGGATCATAGCCGGAATTCTTTGAGGGTGGATTCCATTCTCCGGCTCTTCCAGGCAGAGCACAGCTCTGGTGTCGGGCTCAATGGAAAGCACCGTAAGGGCCAGGAAACGAAGAGTACCGTCGGACAGAGCCCGCGCCGGGTATTCCGTGCCATCGGTTCCCCTGGCGTACAGCGTCAGCAACTGCCGACGCTCGTCTCGTTCGACGTAAATGGAGCGAACGTCTTCAATCAGCTGCCCAAGGCGGTTTGCTACTTCGGTGTAAATCGTGTCGGGATCCGCGTCGCCATCGATGTTCCGATTAGCCAGGTGGAACAGGGCGGACGGCAGATGCGCTCCATCGCTCGCAATCTCCACAGGTGCTGTAAAATTGTCGGGTTCTCGAAGGGATGAAGGTTCCAGTTGCAGAAGTCGCCACGATTGCATCTCGCGTTTCACCAGTGTCGCAGTGGGCGACTCGGCAGAGTTCGCGGCAGACAGTACAGTCCGCGGCAGGTTTGCTGCGCGCAGCCTTTGAGGCTTTCCACCGCTGCCGCCATCCTGATGCACTTTTATAACCCGGTCAGGACCGCTACCTTCGGTGGAGATATACTTCGGAGTCCTTCTCCGGTTAAGAACGACCTTCTCCCGCCATTTGCGGGAGGAGGTGAACGGAAGATGCGCAGCGGACTCGCCGAGCGTAATGTGTTTCAGTTCTTCCTTTACCAGTTCGAGCGATCCTAAAGCGCGGGCGCTCTGATCCTTCCTGTAGCGCAGGCTTACAGCGTACTGGACGAAGGTGGCCGTTGCCTTCGCAGGCTGTCCCAAATCGTCAGAGCCCTCCTCTGGGATAATCATCTCCGCTTCGAAACTCATTTCCTCGTCAAAATGCTCCCCGACGTGGTGAAACAGGCCGCGGATATCGCCCGTTTTGGAGCCCTGGTCACGAACAGAAAGCGCCGCGTCAAGAATCGGACCGTCGGCCAGCGAGCTCAGGAACACAATGGCATCGAGCAAATTAGACTTACCTGCACCGTTCGCGCCGGCAATGCACGTAAAAGGGCCGAAGCTGACGTCTGCATCAACCAGATTTTTGAATCCGGATACCCGCAATCTTGTGAGCATTTTTGCCTGTAAATATTATCTCCGAGCGCACCATGCGCTGGAGCAAAAACGTTTAGGGACAGACGTCAGACTTCCGGGTATTTCCAGGGGGCGCGGTAGGGCCGGCGGAGGAACTTGTTGGCCTCGGGGTCGTTGGGGCACTGCTTGCCGTCCCAGTGGATGCTGCGGCCGGCTCGCCAGCTGACCATGCCGAGCAGGGCGGCGGCGCTGGCCCGGTGTCCGATTTCGATATCTCGGACGGGCTTGCGTTTGGTGCGGATGGATTCCATGAAGTCGGCCCAGAGCTCTTTGATGTTCTGGCCGTCGGGGTCGTTTAGCTTTGGCTCGACGTGAATCACCTGCTGGCTTTTCTTTGCCGGATACCAGGTCCAGCCGTCTCGCCAGCCCATGTGGAAGATGCCCTCGGTGCCATAGAAGTAGGCTCCGATGAGGTGCTTCTCGGCCTCGTTTCCCGCGTAGTGACGCTGCTCCCACGTGCAGCGGAAGGTCTCGAACTCATAGGTTACAAGCTGGGTGTCGGGGGCGTCGGTGGAGTCCTCGCGGATGAACCGGCCAGCGGTGGAATAGACCGTTTTGGGGTGCGTTTCCTCGGTCCACCAGAGGACCTGATCCATCCAGTGGACGCCCCAGTCGCCGAGAGTGCCGTTGCCGAAGTCGAGGAACTGGCGGAAGCCGCGGGGGTGGATCGCTTTGTTAAACGGGCGCGCTGGTGCGGGTCCGAGCCACATATCCCAGTCCATTCCGGCTGGTGGTTCCGAATCGGGGGACTTCGTGCCTGCGCCTCCGGCAGCATGGGCGAAGGTTCGCACCATGCCGATCTTTCCTACCTTGCCCGACTTCAGAAAGGCCATACCGGTGATGGGGTGCGGCGAGACTCGGCGATGCAGCCCGACCTGGATAAGGCGGTCGGATTCGCGGGCGGCTTTCACCATGGCCCGGCCTTCGTCGATAGTGTGGCAGACGGGCTTTTCGACGTAGACGTGGGCTCCGGCTTTGACGGCGTCGATGGTGGGGAGCGCGTGCCAGTGGTCGGGGGTGCCGACGATGGCGATGTCCGGCTTTTCTTTGGCGAGGAGCTCGCGGTAGTCCTTGTAGCGGCGCGGCTGATCGGAGGAGAGCTTGCGAATCTCCGCGTTCGCCTTTTCCATCTGGGAGGGGTCCGGGTCGGCGAGGGCGACGGCTGTGCATTCGCCGGACGCGAGGGCCTCGCGAAGAATGTTCATGCCCCACCATCCGGAGCCGATCAGTGCGGTTTTGTATTTACGGCCCGGCTGGGCGTTGAGGATGGGGACGGCGGAGAGCGCGGTCTGGAAGAAGCCTCGGCGAGGGAGAGTCATCGTTGTGCAGTTTATCGCGAATTGGGTGGAGAATAGTGCAATGCCGATCACGCGCTATGAGGATGATCTGTATCTGTGGGCTGTGGAGTCAGATGGAGCGGGTGATGCTGCACCTTCTCAAGATTCGGTATCTGCCAGGCAAGCATACTCCCGGCTGGGATCTGAGTATCTGGAATGCGCAGAAGAGAATCCAGGTAATTCTGGAAGACAGCCCGAGTTTGCGGGCGGGTCTGGAGGATCACATGCGCCATGCCTGGCGGTTTGCACGAAGCGGCGCCATCCAACAGACAGGGTTGGCTGACGACGTGTTTCCGGTGGAGTGTCCGTTTACCGTCGAAGCGGTTGTGGGTTCGCTAGAATAGATTGCAGGTGTGGGGACGTAGCTCAGCTGGATAGAGCGGCCGCCTCCTAAGCGGCAGGCCGGCAGTTCGAATCTGCCCGTTCCTACCAGAGATTGCAAAAGGAAAAGGCGCCCTCTTTCGAGGACGCCTTTTTTCTTTTCTGCCGGGAGTTTTTTTAGAACATGAACTTCATGCCGAAACGGCCCGTGAAGCCCGGGTTGAACAGATCAGCCATTCCAAACCGCGGATCCAACGCGCCGCGAGTGCCGCGGGCGTCGGGGGTTGCGGCGAGGAGTGCCTGCCAGTCGTAGCCCTTGAACAAGTCGGTGTTGTGAAGGTCGATGGCCGAGCCCGGCTGCGCACCACCGGCACCCCGGTTGATGTCGGTGAAGAGCTTACGGGTGGTCTTCTGGTTAAACAGGTTCTCCGCATTGAACTCGAAGCGAATCGACATGCCCTCGCGGAACTTGAAGGTGTGGCCGACCAGCAGGTTGGTGTAGTTCAGCACTGGAGTGCGGCCGAGGTCACCGCGGCCATTCACGTAAACCGGAATCTGGTTCGTGGTGTTGACCTGGCTGGTGAGCGGTGTACCGCTGCCGACATAGAAGAGCACGCCGAGGTCGGTGATCTGGGTGGAGGTCCACTTCTTATCCTTCGAACCGGATACCTTCATCACGTGCGGACGGTCCGTGGCGAGACGGCCCTTGAGGTCGAGCGTTCCTTTCGAGTCGAAGAGGATTTCGTCGAGATCCCAGGAGCGGTTCGCGTTGCCGCCCTGCCGGCCAGCGGCCGAGGTACCCTGTGCTCCGCTTGAAACCAGGCCTGTTGACGGGCTGGTGATTTCGTCAGAGTTGGCGATGCCTGCGTAGTTGCCGTAGAGGCGGCTGAACGTGTAGTTCACGTTGTAGAAGAAGCCGCTGGAGAAACGCTTGGTGAGCGACAACTCCATGGCGTCATAGTGACGAACCGGCTTCGGCATGGGGAACGGTTTGGTCAGGCCGCTGGTGGGCTGAATGAGAGCGCTGCCTTCGCTCGGGTTGGCGTAGAGGTACACTTCGTTGCCGGAAGCGTCGAGGGCGCCAAGATCTTCGATGGTGCGGACGAGGCGGTTACGAACGTAACTGGCGCGGAACACCATATTGGAAGCGACCTGGTATTCGACGCCGACGTTTGCGGCCTCAGTGCTCATCGGCTTGATGTCCTTGCCCACGAGGTCGAACGCCGGGATGCGGCGGTCACGGGGTGCATTGACATTTCCGCTCCACAGGTCGCGACCGCCGCGGTCAAGGCCGTTAAGAGAGAACACGTTCGTCGTTTCGAGAGGGCGGTAGTAGATCTTCCAGATTTGACCGCCGAAGGTGCCACGGGAGAGCTCGTACTTGACCCAGTCATAGTACTTGCCCCAGCTTCCGAAGACTTTGATCTTGCCGTCACCGCGGACGTCGTAGCTGGCGCCGAGACGTGGAGCGATCTTGTCGCCGTAGCTAAACTGGAAAGCGTTGTCACGGATGTCGCGGCGGAACGACGGTACCTTTTCGTTCTCAAAGCGAACGCCGAGGCTCAGGGTCAGGCGGGGCAGGATGCGGTACTGGTCCTGGAAGTAGAAGCTGTCGATGGTTCCGCCTGTGACGCCGCGCGTACCGGAATCGTTGATCGCATAGTAGCCATACGTCCCGCGCTGGTTTGCACCAAGGACCGGGCTTGTGAGCCCGCTGTTCCAGAACACCTGGACATAGCCGCCACCTGGGTAGCTCTCGTCCACCTTGTTGACTGTCTTCTGCCGGCCCCAGCCGGCCTTGAAGCTGTGCTGGCCGAAGAACTTAACGAAAGCGCTAAAGTCGACCTGGCCGTAAGTGCGGGTGGTGAGGTCGAAGAAGGTGTTTTGCAGGCGCGGTGTGTTGTTGAAGCCGGTCGCCTGGCGAAGGTTCGCCGGGATGTCGAAAGGCAAATTCGTGGCGGACGTGGAATATTCAACCGAGCTGAGGCCGGGGATGCCCGTGGTCTTGTAGTCATCCCAAAAGCGTCCGGCGCGGAGGGTCAGGATCGAAGTCGGAGTGATAGTGAAGTCGAGCTGAGTGGAGTAGTTGCTCTGTGGGTTGAAGTAGCCGCGCCCCTTGTTGACCGCATTGGAGGTGGGGCTGGTAGTAGTGGTGTTGGCTCTGGAGTTGAGCGTGGGGAAAGCGCCGACGCTGGACGAGGGGGTCCAAAGGTACGACACGCTGCCGCGGAGCCGCTGAAAGGGTGCAAAACTGAGCTTGTTAAATGCCTGCCAGAAGGTCTGGTCGACGCTGAAATCGTCTTGTACGCCGCCCGCCTGAGTTACCGGCTTGGTGGCATTCCGGAAGCGCGGGGACGCAGCACTGAAGAAGAACAGCTTGTCCTTGATGAACGCTCCGCCGACGGAATAGCCGACTTCGTGGCTTTTGTCTGCAAACTTCTGATCCTGCACGAAGCTGGCGGTCTTTTCGGTGGCAGGATCCATGAGGAGCCGCTTTACCGGGCTGGCGCTGATGCTGTCTCCGTTGAAGTAGTAGTGGAAATCTCCATGAAAGGAGTTGCCGCCGGACTTGGTCACGGCGCTGATGACGCCTCCAAGGGCGCCGCCGTACTCGGCTTCAATACCAGAGGTTTTGACCTGGACTTCCTGCAGAATCTCGAACATCGCATTCTGACGCGACTTGCCGTTTACCAGCGAGTTGGTCGAAACACCGTCGATGTTGAACTGATTCTCGGCGCCACTGGCGCCATTGACCTGGAAACCACCTTCGATATCGCCCGAGTTCACCGACGGAGCTGTGATGACGAGGCTCTGGAAGGTACGGGATTTGGGCAGTTTGTCGAATTCCTCTGCCAGGACGTTCGTCTGAATGGTCGTGCCCTGCACGTCAATAAGCGTGGACGATTCGGTCACCTGGACCGTCTGCTCGGTGCCGCCCACCTGCATCTTTGCATCGACGCGGATGCTTCGGCCTACAACAACGAGGATCTCCGGAACTTCGTACTTCGAAAAGCCGGCGGCTTCGAAAACCATCGAATAGCGGCCCGGCTCAATATCACGGGTGTAGTAGGTACCGTCCGACGAGGTCTGGACGTTGTATGTACGATTCGTTTCTTTGTTGCGAATCGAAAGCTTTATGTTCGGCAGCACGGCGCCCGTTTGATCGGACGCTTCTCCGCGCAATTCGCCAAATCGCTCCTGACCGGTCAGCACGGTGGCTGCGGCCAGAAGGAACGAGAGCATCCAGACCAAATGCGGTCGGAATGCCATGACAACGGACGAAGAGACGCCCGGAGCCCTCATGGTTTTCATGTGATCTCCCCAACTAAATATCGTCTTGAGGCTTTGTAAGCCTGGCAGCACGTTTCGGAGGCGGCTTCGATCAGCGCTCGATACACCCCGTAAAGGTGGTGCTTCTGGCTGCAGGCCGCTGTCCTTTGATGGGCTATTTCGTAGCAAACAGTGGGCCAAACCGGTGACCTATCAAAACAAAAGGAAATACGCGACAGGAAGGTGAGGGCGGCTTCTGGATTCGGAATTACGGTGGCTTACTTATACGGAAAATGAAACTAAGTAGCAACCCGCCGGTGGTGCCATGCACCGGTGACAGGTGGTGAGTGGAGGATATAACTCACCTCCACCCACCGTGCCCCACCCAGGTCATAAAGTGAAGCGGGCGACAACCTGCGTCGTGCGCGGATTGCTGCTGAATACCTGGGAGCGTTTGGTCAGGTTCAGAACCCAGTTGTTGATGCGGCCCCTGGGAACCGAATGGCAGGTTTTCACGCGGCATTCAGAATTCCTCCCCACGCAACCCGGGAGAAGCCTGCGGACTTATAATTCCAGGTAGGCTATGCGAAAACGGGTTATCTACACATCGGGCACACTGCTGCTGGCAGTGCTGGTCATGCTGGTGGTGTGGCAGAGCTCGTTTTCCTTCGGCGAATTCGTTCCTGCCAGCCCCGAAGGAACCATGGTGCTGTGGGGCGTCTCGACGCTGATCTTCATCCTGACGGTCACGTTGGGGTTCATGCTGGCCCGGAATTTCTTGAAGCTCTGGGTGGAGCGGCACAGCAACCGGGAAGGGTCGCGCATCCGCACCAAACTGGTTTTGGGCGCGCTGATTTTAACCATCACTCCAGTTGTGTTTCTGGTGGTGTTCAGCATTGGAGTGCTGAATCGCAACCTCGACAAGTGGTTTACCCGGCCGGCGGAAGACATCAAGCTCGACCTGGTGAGCGTGAACCTGGCGATTCAGCGGGAGGAACGGGAAAAGGCTGAGGCACTGGCGGGCTGGATCTCCACGATGCCGCAGACGGCGGCCGCCCGCGCCGGCACAGGCGTTATGGACTCGCTGCAGAACATCTGTCTGGAGCGGGGTATTGCGTCGATCGTGGTTCGCGCGCCGGACCGCCCGCCGCTGCGACTTTGCGATCAGCCCGCGAATGGGCAGCAAACCGTGGAGGTAAAGCGCGGGGACATGGTCTTGCTGTCGATTCTGCCTCTGGATCTGGAGACCACCCAGCGCAACATTGAGCAGTCGGTGGCCCGATATAACCGGCTGAAGGATGAGCGCAATAACATGCGCAATCTGTACTACCAGCTGCTGTCGCTGATCACGCTGTTCATTTTGTTCGTTGCGACGTGGCTGGCTCTGTTTATGGCGCGGCAGATCAGCATCCCCATCTCGGCGCTGCTGGGCGCGGCGCAGGAAGTGCGGCGAGGGAATCTTGGGTATCGCATTGAGGTGAAGGCGATCGACGAACTGGCGACTCTGGTTCGGGCGTTCAACCAGATGACGCGTGAGCTGGAGGCCAACAGTCAGGAACTGGAGAAGCGGCGCCGGTTTACCGAGGCGATTCTGGAGAGTATTCCGACAGGTGTCATTTCTATCAGTGCAGACATGCAAATCCAGGCTGTGAACCGGGCTCTGAAGGGTCTGTTTCCGGCGGCCGTGGTGGATTCGGCCACCAGTATTCGGGATTTGTTCGGCGACGACGATCTGACCGAGATTCGGTATCTGATGAATCGCGCGCGGCGCATTGGCGTGGCTGCGAGCCAGATGGAATTGCGTGGCGAGAAGAAGGTGGTGCAGGTATCGCTGACGGTGGCGGCGCTGGAGGACCGGCTCAAGCCCGGGTTCGTGATCGTGCTGGAAGATACCAGCGACATGTTGCGGGCGCAGAAGGCGCAGGCGTGGCATGAAGTGGCTCGTCGCATTGCGCACGAGATCAAGAATCCGCTGACTCCGATCGCGCTTTGCGCCGAACGTATTGAGCGGCAGCTGGACCGTCCGAACACGGCGGAAACGCCTCGCATTTTGCGGGAATGCTCGCAGATTATTTCGTCGGAGGTGGAATCGGTTCGGTCGCTGGTGGATGAGTTCTCGCAATTCGCCCGGTTTCCGGCAGCGCAGCCGGTGTTGTCCGATCTGAATGAAGTTGTGGAGAATGCGATTGGAGTGTTTTCCGGGCGGCTGTCGGGGATTGAGGTGATTCGGGATCTGACTCCGGGTTTGCCGCCGGTGAATATCGACCGGGAGCAGTTCAAGCGACTGGTAGTGAATCTGGTGGACAACGCGGCTGAGGCGATGCGTGAATCGCTGGTCCGGCGGCTATACATCGGCACCTCGTCTCCCGCGCCTGAGACAGTGGAGTTGATGGTCGCCGATACGGGATGCGGAATCTCGCCGCAAGACAAGGAGCGTCTTTTCCTGCCTTACTTCACAACCAAGAGCCGGGGTACGGGGCTGGGGCTGGCGATTGTCAGTCATATTTTGGCCGAGCACGATGCGCACATCCGCGTGGAGGACAACGCTCCTGTGGGTGCGCGTTTTATCGTCGAGCTGCCTTCCGCGGTGAGCGTAGAGGTAGAAGGACCGAAGCTGGAGGTTCCGGCGTGAGGCCGCTTCGCGTGCTGGTAGTGGATGACGAGCCGGGCATTCGGGGGTCGCTGAGCGGCGTTCTGGGCGACGACGGGTGTGAGGTGGAGAGCTGCCCCGATGGCGAATCGTGTCTGGTCCTGCTGCAGGAACGCTCGTTCGACGTGGTGTTGCTGGACGTGTGGCTGCCGGGAATCGATGGAATGGAGACGCTGACCCGCATCGAATCTATGCCTGGGGACCGGCCGTCTGTGGTCATGATCTCAGGGCACGGGACGATCGAGACGGCGGTGAAAGCGACCAAGCTGGGCGCATTCGATTTTCTGGAGAAGCCGCTCTCGATTGACAAAGTCATCGTCACAGTGAAGAACGCGGCGGACCACCGGCGTCTGGGGCGTCAGCTTGAAGAATTGCGGGATCGCGACGGGCGGCCACAGATCATCGGCGACAGTGTTCCGATGAAGGCGTTGCGGCAACAGCTGCAGCTGATGTCGGGTACGAATGGCCGCGTGCTGATTTACGGGGAAAGCGGCACGGGCAAGGAACTGGTGGCGCATGCGATTCATGAGTTGAGTCCGCGTCGCTCAGAGCCGTTTATCGAAGTGAACTGCGCCGCGATTCCGGAGGATTTGATTGAGAGCGAGCTGTTCGGGCATCGCAAGGGAAGCTTTGCCGGAGCGCATGAGGAGAAGGTCGGCAAACTACGCAAGGCCGACGGCGGGACGCTGTTTCTGGACGAGGTCGGCGACATGAGCCTGCGGACGCAGGCCAAAGTGCTTCGCGCTCTGGAGGAACAGAGGTTTGAGCCGGTCGGCGCGCAGGAATCGGTGCGCGTCGATGTGAGGATTGTGGCGGCGACGAACAAGAACCTGGACGAGGAGATCCTGCGCGGGAATTTCCGCGAGGATTTGTTCTACCGGCTGAACGTCATTCCTTTTTATGTGCCGCCACTACGGGACCGCGTGCAGGATATTCCGCTGTTGTCGGATCATTTTTTACGGGAATTTTCTGTGAATTACGGACGCCGTGCCAAGGAATTGACGCCGGAGGCTTATGAGGTGCTGTCGGAGTACTCGTGGCCAGGCAACATTCGCGAACTTCGGAACCTGATGGAGCGAATCGTGATCCTGAATCCCCAGGTACGAATCGATGCGCGGCACATTCCTCTGAACATGCCCCGTCGGGCCGCACAGGACAGGCCCGCGGAGCGTTTCGCGAGTCTGCAGGACGTCCGCGAAGCGGCCGAACGCGACTACATCCTGAAGAAGCTGGATGAGGCGCAGGGCAACATCACCCGGGCCGCGGAGTTGCTGGGACTGGAGCGGTCGAACCTGTACCGCAAGATGAAGGCACTGAACATCGCGCCTCGCGAAGGCTGATCCGTTTTCCCGTTTCACTTTTCGCGCGACTCAATCTCCCATCAAATCAACAACATAAAAAATCCAACCCCGGAAACCCGCCACCCCCTCCTGTACACTTTTCCCCGAGGAGCAGGAAATTCATGACCAAAGCCGAGACCGCAAGAATCAACGGAGCCAAATCAAACGGGCCCATAACCGAAGCCGGAAAAGCCGCATCGTCGATGAACGCACTGCGCTACGGCCTCAACGCCGCCGACGTCGTCATCCCGGGCGAAGACCCCGTCGAATTCGAATTCCTCCAAATGGAGATGGAAACCACCTTCGGCCCGATAACCTCGCTCGAATTCGACCTCGTGAGCGAAATGGCCGCTGCCCGCTGGCGTCTCCGCCGCATCACCATCATGGAAAAGGCAGCCTGGGAAGCCGCCTTCCGCCGAGTCCGCGGCATGCCCGGCAACGAAGGCCTCTCCGGCGAAGAGCTCTACACCATCGCCGTCAATGAAGTCACCAACGGCCCCGAGATGAAGCAGGTCCACCGTCATGAGACCCGCCTGCGCCGCGTCTGGGAAAAGGCCCGGCTCGAAGTGGTGGCCCTGATCACCGACCGCCTTCGGGCCGAGCGTGACGCCAAACACGCCGCCTTCGCCGCCAATGTCGTCGCCGACGCAAAGGCACAGGTCGCCGCCTCACAAGCCGCATGGGAAGCAAAACAACAGAAGCTCGCCTCCGAACGCGATCGACAGCAGTCCGGTAAACCCTCGCGTCAGCCCGAAACTGCGCCCGTTCAAAACGAACCCAGCCAGCCGCCCGCGGCAAGGGCCGCCTGACCTGGCCCACACGTAACGCGGTGGTCCGGCCGGACCAAACGAGAGTGCGCTGCGACAGGCAGCTCGTCTTTCACTGCAGCGTTCGCCGATTTCGGGCGTACACTGACTGTCAGATGCCGACAGCTAAAAGCAGGTGGCTGCGGGCTCAGGAATCGGAGGAAACAATTGAAGTCATTTTTAAAGGTTTTGGTGCTGGCGGCGCTCGCGGTTGTCTCCGCGATTGCCCAGCCGCGGATCGGCGGGCTCCAGAACAACTACAGCTATCTTGTGCCGGGGAATCCAAACTACGGCATTGCCCAGGGCTCCAT
>Ga0163150_10007830_pt1 | contig 12382 bp, 9 predicted proteins | sample OliLakLV19P2IB_FD_148628 | JGI IMG/M metagenome (GOLD analysis project Ga0163150, IMG submission 148628) | Freshwater microbial mat bacterial communities from Lake Vanda, McMurdo Dry Valleys, Antarctica - Oligotrophic Lake LV.19.P2.IB | ecosystem: Environmental > Aquatic > Freshwater > Lake >...
GGCGAGCTTCACGGTGAACGCGACGGGTGCGGGCGCGGTGAACGTGAACAACCTGGCGGGCACGCTGACGATCGCGGGGGCCTCGGGCACGGGCACGGGGGCGGTGACGCTCACGAGCACTGGTGCGATCGCGGTGAACAACACGGTGACGACCACTGGGGTGGGCGGCACGATCACGATGAACGCGAACACTTCGGGTGCTGACGCGGACTCGTTCACGCAAGGCGCGTTCCTGATCTCCTCGGGTGACACGAGCGCGAACGCGGTGAAGATCACGGTGAACGACACGGCCGGAGCGACGGGCACGGCGCAGCTGGACAACATCACGGCCGCCGCGCTTGGCGGCATCACGGTGGACACGCGCGGGCAGGCGGGCACGACGACCGCGGGCGGGAGCATCACGCAGACCACGGGGGCGCTGCTCACGGCGACGACGGGGACGGTGACGCTGGCCACGGGCACGGGGGCGGTGGGCATCGGCACGGCGCAGAACTCGGCGGGCAACGTGAACACGACGGCGGCGACGGTGATAGCGACCGCGGGCACGGGTGGGCTGTTCCTGGAGGAGACGAACGCGGCGAGCTTCACGGTGAACGCGACGGGTGCGGGCGCGGTGAACGTGAACAACCTGGCGGGCACGCTGACGATCGCGGGGGCCTCGGGCACGGGCACGGGCAATGTGATACTGGATTCCGTTCAGCTCCTCGCGATCAATGCGCCCGTGAGCTCAGTGGGCGGCAATCTAACGCTGACTGGTGGTACGGGTGTAACGCACACGGCGGCGGGGGATTTGAGCGTGACCGGTGCAGGCACGATTGGTGTGACGGCGACAACGGGCAGTATCACCATGGCGAACGGCACGGTTTATTCTGCGGAAACCGGTACGGTGATTCTAAGCACGCCTGGAGCGGGCGGCGGCGTAGCCCTTGGCCGAATCACCACGACCAGCGGTGCCGTAAGCGTCACGGCCACAACCGGCAACATCACCGACAACACCACCTTACTGGACAACGCGGGCAACGAAAACATTGCCACAACCCTGCCCGGCGGCAACGTCACGCTGACGGCGACCGCGGGCAACATCGGTGCGACGGGCGTCGGACCGGCGATCGACCTGGCGCTTGGCGGCAACTTTACCGGCACCTCGGGTGCTTCGGCGGCGGCGACGGACGGAATCTTCCTGAACGTAGTGGGCGCCTTTCAAGTAGGCGCCGGCGGGATCAACTCCGCGCGGACGATCGAGGTGAATGCCACAGGCGCAATCACGAACCCGGGTGGGGCCGTGGTATCGCTGAACAATGGTGATGTAACGCTCGATTCCAGCGGCGCGGGCGTCACGCTCACCAACGCGGTAACGGCCAACGGCACCGGCAACGTCGTGCTCAACGCCAATCAGCTGCTTACGGTGAACGCACCAGTCTCCTCCGGAACGGGGACGATCACCGCAACAGGCGGCACGGGGGTGATCTTCAACGCAGCTGGCGACCTGACCACCGGTAGCACGACTGCCAACACGGCGATCTTCGTAACGGCAACCACCAACAACGTCACGATGGTCGACGGCACGGTGTTCAACGTAACGGGCGCAGGCGGTGGCGCGACTGTCACGGCGACCGCGGGCAGCGTGGCGCTTAGCAGAATTACCACTACCACTACCGCGACAGGCGCAGTCAACATTACGGCCGGCGCGGGCAGCATTACAGACGTGACGGCAGGGGATGCCGTGGGCGACATCAACCTCGTCACCGGAACCGCGGTACTTTCGGCGACGAACGGCGCGATCGGAACGAACACGGCGCTGGGCGACATCGACACTACCGTGACGACGCTTCGGGCCTCGACGACCGGAGGCACGAACGGCATCTTCATCACGGAGAGCGATGGGCTGGCGCTGGGTAACGCCACAAGCGGACTGTCGGCGGCCGGGGCCATTGTGGTGGAATCGGCCGGAGCAATCACCACAGGCAATACGATCGTCGCCGGCGGCAATGTGCAGCTCACGACCACGGCCGGCGGCATCACGCTGAACAACAATCTGACCACGACTGGCACGGGGACGGTGACGTTCACGAACGCCGGGGTGCTGACGATAGCCGGGGACATCAGCGCCGATGGCGCGGTCGTTCAGAACGGGGCTGGAACGACGAACATCGTCTCGCGCTCGATCACCACGACTGGCGATGCGGTCACCTTTGCCACCGATGTCACGCTCAGCGGCGCGGGCACGACCAGCATCAACACCACGAGTGGAAATGCGGCCGGGGCAAACGTGACCTTCAGCACCGCGCTTACAGGCACGACGGCAGACGCGGAACACCTGACGCTGAACGCAGGCACGGGCGGCAATGTGTTGTTCACCACCGCGGTGGGGGCGACACGCCTGGGTGACATCGTTATCACGAACGCGAACAACGTCACGGAGTCGGCCGGCATAACGGCCAAGAGCTTGACTCAGTCTGCGGGCAGTGGCACGACGCTTCTGACCGGGGCTGTGAACACGGATGGGGCGACGGGCGTTGCGATCACGACGAACGTGATCACGGCGAATAACTCGATCACGACGACGGGCGCTGGGGGCGTATCGTTTACGAACGCGGGACTGTTGACCCTGAATGGCAACATCACCTCGGATGGGGCGGTGACGCAGAACGGGGCGGGGGCGGTGACGATCACGGCGCCGCGCACGATCTCGACCACGAGCGATGCGGTGAACTTCCAGCGTGCGGTGACGCTCAACGGCGGGGCAAGCGGCTTGGTGAGCATCAACACGGCGGTGAGCGGCACGGGCGGGGACATCACGTTCCAGAGCACGCTCGATGCCACCACGGCATCGACGGCCTCCGAGGCGCTAACGCTGAACGCGGGCACGGCGGGCAACATTCTGTTCACGGGCGCGGTCGGTGCCACGGGTGCGAACAGCCGCCTGGGCGCGATCAATGTGACCAATGCGAACAACGTGACGGAGTCGGCAGGGATCACGGCCGCGAGCCTGACGCAAGCCGCGGGCCAGGGCACGACCTTGCTCACGGGTGCGGTGAACACCAACGCGGCGGCGGGTGTGAACCTGACGGGCACCGTTCAGACGGTGAACAACAGCATCACCACGACCAACGCGGGGACGGTGACGCTCACGAATGCGGGCCTCTTGACCTTGAACGGGAACATCACCTCTGACGGTGCGGTGACGCAGAACGGGGCGGGGGCGGTGACGATCACGGCGCCGCGCACGATCACGACGACCAGCGACGCGGTGGATTTCGCGGGCGCGGTGACGCTGAACGGTTCGGGCGCTCTGGTGGGGATCAACACGACGACGACGGGCACGGGGGCGAACATTCGCTTCCAGAACACGCTGAATGCGACCACAGCCGGGGCGACCACGGCCGAGGACCTGACGCTGACGGCGGGCACGGGCAACGTGACCTTTGGCGGGGTGGTGGGTGGGACGCGCCTGGGAGACATCGTGATTGCGAGCGCAAACGACGTGACGGCGACGACGCTGACGGCGACGACGCTGACGCAAGCCGCGGGAGCGGGCACGACGACGTTGAACGGTGCGGTGAACACGAGCGCGGCGGGTGGGGTGAACCTGACGGGCAACGTTCAGACGGTGAACAACAGCATCACGACGACCAACACGGGGACTGTGACGCTCACGAATGCGGGCCTGCTGACCTTGAACGGCAACATCGTCTCGGATGGTACGGTTACGCAGAACGGCGCGGGTGTCACGAGCATCACCTCGCCGCGCACGATCACGACCACGAACGATGCGGTGAGCTTCGCGACCGGAGTTTCCCTCACGGCGGGTATGACTACAGTGTCAACGGGCTCGGGCGCTGTGACCTTCACCGGCACGGTCAACGGTCCCGGCGCGCTGGAGGTCAATAGCACAGGGGCGACCTTGTTCAGCTCCGCAGTCGGCGGAACGACGGCCCTTGCGAGCCTGACGACCAATACCGGCGGCACCTCGAACATGCAGAGCGTGACGACGTCGGGTGCGCAGAACTACAACGACACGGACGGCACGACGCTCAACGGCACCTTCTCCTCGACCCAAGGTGGCGCATTCGCCGTGGCCGGCGCGACGACGCTGGCCGGGGCGACGACTGTGTCGAGCGCGGGCGGGCCAGTGACCTTTGCCGGCACCGTGAACGGCGCTCAGATCCTGACAGCAAGCGGAAACTCAGTGACGTTCGGTTCGGATGTGGGCGGAAACACGCCCCTCACGGGATTGTTTGTGACTACACCGCAGACCACGACACGCAACGTAGCCACCCTGGGGCCGATAAAGTTCACCGGCAACGCAACGTTCAACAGCACGCTCAGCACCGGGGGCGGAAGTTTCGAGGTCACGGGCAACACGATTGCGGGCAACCTCGGCAATGGCCAGCTCATCATCAGCACAGGAACTGGCAACGTAACCCTGACCGGTACCGTCAACGGCGTCACGATCGGCGGCCAGTCGCTCGAAATCCTGAGCAGCGGAGCGACGACGTTTGGCAGCTCGGTCGGCGGTACGACGGCTCTATCGACTTTCAGCACTGACGCTGGCGGAACGACGAGCCTCGCCGGCCCCGTTACCGTAAGCGGGCCAGTGTCGAGCACTACTACTCAACTCATCACGATCGGTGACGCAGCCACCGCAACCGGCAATGTGATCCTCAGAAGCACCAATGGCGGGGCGGTCACGATCAATAGCTTCGGGTTCACGTCGCCACTCACCTTAAGCATCGACACCTCCGGTTCCGTGATCATTACGGGAACTTCGACGATCGGCTCGATCGCCAACCCGCTGCACCTCCTCACGACACCGGTGAACGTGCAGACCCTCAACGCAATCGGCTTGTCATTCACGTCCCCAGAACAACCGGCTGGATTGATCTTCGCACCCGGCTCTTCGGTGTCGGCATTCCTCGGCGGTTCGGGTTCGTCGGTTGTCCTCGCCGCAAACGCCTCTCAGTTGCTGGCAAACTCCTCTATTTCGAGTGTGCAAGGAACAGCCGCAGCGGCGGTCGCCGAGGCTTCCAAGGTGGGCTTCGACACGGACAGCGTGGCGCAGCAGATCAACTACGGCTTTGCAGGCGACGTGGGTGTGAGCCCGCCGATGAACCACACCATCGACGAGACGGGCGTGTCGGTTCCTGAGGGATTCGGCGAAGAGGCCGAGGAGGACGAAGAGGAGAAGAAGAAGAAGAAGTAAACCGGCCCTGCCCGCAGCAAAAGAAAACGCGCCCTGGCAACAGGGCGCGTTTTTTATTGGGGGGCGCCGCGCGGGCGCCCTGATCGATTCGCCTAGACCACCGGCGTCAACAACGGCTTGCCCGCGTACATCGCCCGCAGGTTGTCCACCTGCAGCATCCCCATGGCAAAACGCGTCTCATGCGTTGCGCTGCCCACGTGCGGGAAGAGGACGGCGTTGTCGAGCGCGTAGAAGCCCGCGGGCACTTTCGGCTCTTCCGCGAAGACGTCCAGGCCCGCGCCCGCAATTTTTCCTTTCTGCAGGTACTCGAGCAGCACCGGCTGGTCGACCACCGAGCCGCGCGAGATGTTGATGAGGTAGCCCTTGGGTCCAAGCGCGTCGAGGACCTTTGCGTTCACCAGGTTCTTCGTCTCCGCGCCGCCGGGCGTGACCAGCATCAGCACGTCGGAGGCCTTTGCCAGCGCCACCGGGTCCGGGTGGTAGGGGTAGGGCACGTCCTTCTTGTTGCGGTTGTGGTACGCGATCTTCATGCCCGAGGCCTGTGCCCGCCTGGCAATGGCCTCGCCGATGCGGCCGAGGCCGACGATGCCCATGGTTTTGCCGCCAAGCGAGGTCGCGAGCGGATAGCCCCCGCGCGTGGCCCATGACCCCGAGCGCAGGTAGGCCTCGGACTGCGGCAGCTTGCGCAGCGTGTTCATGGTCAGCGCCATCGCAGTGTCGGCGACGCAGTCGTTCAGCACGTCGGGCGTGTTGGTCACCCGGATCCCGCGCTTTTTCGCGGCGTTCACGTCGACCGAGTCGTAGCCCACGCCGAAATGCGAGATCAGCTCGAGGTTCGGCAGCGCGTCCATCATCGCCGCGTTCACGCCGGACCCGCCGCTTGCGATGCCCTTCACCCTGGGGCCGAGCTCCTTCAGGAAGGCGTCGCGGTCCTTGGCCTCATAGAGCCGGTGCGCGTTGAATTCCTTCTCGAGGATCTCCTGGGTCGGCTGGTGCAACTCTGCGACGATGATGATGTCGGGTTTCATTGCTTCCTTCGTTTCGGTTCGGGTATCAGGACTTGTACTTGGCGCACAGGGCCTCGGCGCTGCGCGCAAGCAGCCCTATGTCCGCGCCCACGGCGCAGAAGAGCGTGCCGGCGGCCAGCATCCGGCGGGCGTCGGCCTCGACCGGCGTGAGATAACCGGGCGCCTTGCCGGCCTTCGCGATGCGCCGCATGGCGTCCTCGATGAGCGGCAGGATCTTCGGGTTCGACGTCTCGCCGGGATAGCCCATCGATGCATGCAGGTCGGCGGGGCCGATGAACACGCCGTCCACGCCGTCCACCGCGCAGATCGACTCGATGTTCTTCATCGCGTCTTCGGTTTCGACCTGCACCAGAACGCAGATTTCCTCGTGCGCGCGCCTGGCGTACTCCTTGACCCGGCCGAATCGGGTGGCGCGGGTGGTGCCGGCCACGCCGCGCACGCCGCCCGGCGGGTAGCGCGTGTACGAAACGGCCGCCTTCGCTTCCTCGGCGTTGCAAACGTAGGGGATCAGCAGCGACTGGGCCCCCGCGTCCAGCAGGCGCTTGATCGAGACCATGTCGTTCCATGGCACGCGCACGACCGGGTGGCTCGGATAGGCCGCGGCCGCCTGCAGCTGCGAGAGCACGCTCTCGAGGTCGTTCGGCGAATGCTCCTGGTCGAGCAGCAGCCAGTCGAAGCCCGCGCCTGCGATCACCTCGACGGTGTAGTTCGACGAAAGGCTCGACCACAGGCCGATCTGCACCTTGCCGGCCTTGAGCGCGCGCTTGAATTGGTTCGGTGGGAGTTCCATTCTCTATTTTCCATATCCGGCAAGCGAACTGCCCGGAGAGCCGCTAGGAAAGCGGGTCTCTGGGAATGAAAGTGCGTAATTCCGTTCAGTCGGCCTTGATGCCGGCTTCCTTGACGACCTTCGCCCAGCGCGCCTTTTCGCTGACGATGAAGCCTCCGAGCTGCTCGGGCGTATCGGCGCGGACCTCGGTGCCCTGCTTGGCGAGCATGTCCTTCATGTCCGCGGTGTTGAGGATGCGCGTGAGCTCGGCATTGAGCTTGGCGATCGTCTCGCGCGGCGTGTTGGCCGGGGCGAGCAGCCCTTGGTAGGAGCCGGTCACGAATCCCGGCAGGCCCGATTCGATCAGCGTGGGCAGTTCAGGCGCCGAGGGCACGCGCTGCGCGCCGGTCATCGCGATGCCGCGCAGCCGCCCGCTCTTGACCGAGGGGTAGGTGGCGAGCATGCCGTTGAAGAGCACGTTCGACTGGCCTGCCACCACGTCCGTCACCGCCGCGGATCCGCCCTTGTAAGGGATGTAGGCCCACTGGATGCCGGTGCGCTGCGCGAAATCCACGCCGGCCAGGTGGGGCGCGCCACCGGTGCCCGAATTCGCGAAGTTGAGCTTGCCCGGATTCGCCTTGGCATAGGCGACGAGCTCCTTCACGTTGGTTGCCGGGATCGAGGGGTGCACCGCGAGCACATGCGGCGAGTAGGACACCATGATGACCGGCGCGAAGTCCTTCACCGGGTCGAAGGCCATGTTGGGGTAAACGCTCGGGTTGATCGCGATGGCGCCCACGTCCGAGAGCAGCATCGTGTAGCCGTCCGGCGCGGAGCGGACGACGAACTCCGCACCCACGTTGCCGTTGGCGCCGGTCTTGTTTTCCACCACGACCGGCTGTCCCCAGGCTTCGGTCATCCTGGGGCCGATGGCGCGCGCGAGGATGTCCGAGGTGCCGCCCGCGGCGAACGGCACGACGATGCGGATCGGTTTGTTCGGATAGGCCTGCGCGAAAGCGGTGCCGGCCGCGAGTGAAAACGAGATGGCGAGTGCAATGAGCTTGAACACTTGGTGTGCCTCCAATGTTATGGGTCGTCGCGCCGCGCTATTGGCTGCGCTCGATCGATTTGAATGCCGGGGAGGATTTTACCCGCCGAATCCCGCGGACGGGGCTTCGCTCTAGTGCCAGGCCCCGTGCTGCGGCAGACCGTCCTCGATCTCGTACCACGGCGCCTTCGAGCCGGTGAAAATGTGCATGACCGGCCGCACGCCCGGATCGTCGTCGAGCACGCCGAGCGCGAGGTCGATGTGCCGCGGGAATTTGTCCGACAGGAATTGAAGGGTGGACCCACACTTGCGTGGCTCGCCCGGCCGAAGGGTCCGCATTCTGATCCTTGCGGACCCCGGCACGCTCGCCACGCACGCGGTTTGCTCGAATAGGCGGAGTAGAATGCCTGCTCTCGCATCCGTCTCGATATCGGACATGAGCCTCGCAAAACGCGATACTGCCTACCATACGTACGCAGAGTACCTTTCGTGGCCCGCCGATACGCGCTACGAGCTGATAGACGGCGCCGCGTACCTCATGTCGCCCGCACCGCTGCGCGTCCATCAGGAGATCGTGGGCGAGATTTACTTCCAGGTGCGCATCGCGCTCGAGCGCAAACCCTGCCGCGCCTACGTCGCGCCCTTCGACGTGCGCCTGCCCCGGGCAGACGAAGCCGATGAGCAGGTCGACACGGTCGTTCAGCCCGACATGCTGGTCGTGTGCGACGAGTCGAAACTGGACGAGCGCGGCATGCGCGGCGCCCCCGACTGGATTGTGGAAGTCCTGTCCCAGGCCACGGCGGTGCACGATCAAACGATCAAGCTTGCGGCCTACGAGCGCGCCGGCGTGCGTGAAGTATGGCTGGTTCATCCTGCCGACCGCGCGGTGAGCGTCTATCGCCTGCATGATCGCGTGTTCGGGCGACCGGCGATCCATGAGATGAAAGGCTTTCTCGCAGTCGCGGTGATTGCCGACCTGCGCGTGGACTGGGATCGGATGAAGCTTCAGTAAACGACAGGAAAATCATCTTGCCGATGCCCTCGATGGGCGTCACGTCCCTCGAGGCGAGCCTGCCGTTCGCCTCCCGCGACTCGCCCGTGGCAATCACACGCCCACCATTGTCGTGGTCACGCCTCGAGCAGCGCGACGACGTCGTTTTCCTCGAGCACATCGCCCTCGGAAACGAGGATTTCGCTCAGGGTGCCGGCACGCGGCGCTTCGATCGGGATCTCCATCTTCATCGACTCCATGATCAGGATCGTGTCGCCGGCGATAAGGCTCGCGCCCTTTGCGGCGACGATCTTCCACACGGTCCCGGCGACTTCGGTGCACACCTTGGCTGGTTTCATATGGGGAAATATCCGAAAGTGGAGCGGCCGGGCTCGCGCAGCGGGGCCACCAGGTTGGCGAATTCGCAGAGCAACGCGCGCGTCTCGCGCGGATCGATCATCTCATCGTAGGCAAAGGCTTCGAGCGTGCGGAAAGGCGAGCCCAGCAGCTGCAGGCGCTCGCGAAGCTCGGCAATCCTGGCCCGCGGGTCCGGCGAAGCTTCGATGTCCTTGCGGAACGCGGCCTCGATCCCGCCTTCGAGCGGCAGCGATCCCGCGCGCATCGAAGGCCAGCAATAGCGCACCGAATAGCGCGACTGGTTGGAGTGCCCCGCGGCCGCGACGCCATAGGCCTTGCGCACGATGATCGCGCACCACGGCACGGTGGTTTGCTGGATGGCGGTGAGCGCGGCCACACCGTGACGAATGGCCGCGGTCTTCTCCGCGTCCAGCCCTACGAGGAAGCCCGGGATATCGGCCAGGTGCACGATCGGCAGGTGAAAGAGCTGCGCGAGCTGGGTGAACCGCGCCACTTTGCGCGAGGCATCCGCGGTCCAGGCGCCGCCGTAATGCATCGAGTCGCTTGCCAGGATTGCCACCGGCCAGCCGTCCAGCCGCGCAAAGCCGGTGATGACCCCGCGTCCCCAGAACCGGCCGATCTCGAAGAACGAGCCTTCATCGACGACCGCCTCGACGATCGGCCGCATCTTGTAGACCTTGCGGTCCTCGCGCGGGATCGCGTCGATCAGCCAGTCGACGTTGCGCTTGGGATCATCACGCTTCCCGCCACGCGGCGGCAGCTCAAAAACCGAAGCTGGAAGGTAGGAGAGAAACTTGCGCGCCCGCTCGAACGCATCGGCCTCGCTCACGGCTTCGTCGTCGATCGCGCCGTTGCGTGTGTGGATCTGGCTGCCGCCGAGCTCGTTCTTCTCGAACTGGCGCGCGCCGAGCCGGTTGACCACGGGCGGCCCGGCGACGAAGAGCTGCGAGGTGTCCTTCACCATCACCGAGTAGTGGCTGGCGCATACGCGTGCCGAGCCGAGGCCCGCGGTCGAGCCCAGCGCCATGCCGATCACGGGGACCGTGTTGAGGTTGGCCGTGACAAGATCCCAGCCCAGGTAGCCGGGGACGCGGGAGTGGCCGTCCTTGTCCATCATGCCCGCCGACCCGCCCCCGCCGGAGCCGTCGACCAGGCGGATCAGCGGCAGGCGCAGGTCGGTGGCCATCGTCTCCACGCGCGTGAGCTTGTCGCGGATGCTGCCCTCGTTGGTGCCGCCGCGGATCGTGAAGTCGTCACCGGCCACGACCACGTTGCGGCCCTCGATTTTTCCGCGGCCGATCACGAGGCTCGCGGGGGTGAGCGACACGAGGTTGCCTGCGTCGTCGTAACCCGACTTGCCGGCGATGCTGCCGACTTCGATGAACGAGCCCGGGTCGAGCAGTTGCTCCACACGCTCGCGCACGTTGAGCTTGCCTCCGGCGCGCTGGCGCTCCAGGCGCTCGGGCCCGCCCATTTGCTTCGCCAGCCGCTGCCGCTCGCGCAGCGCTTCGACTTCCTTTTCCCAGCCCATGTGCCGCTCTTGTTTTTGCAAGAGGCGTAGTTTATCGCCTGTCGAACCCGGTAGTCCGCGGCCACGGCTGGCTCCTATCGAACGCGCGGCGAGCGGTATCAGAACTTCTTCGGTAAACCGGCCTGCTTCAACACCGCATTGGCCGTGTGCCGGGACTTGATCTTGCTGTCTATGGGAAATCGCACGCCAGTGATCGGGCTCGACCAGATTTCGTGATCGCCCTTGCCTTCACGCTCAAAGCGGCATCCCGCGGCGTGCAACAGGCGCTTGAGTTCCGGCGAGAAATCCGCCATCAGGCCGCGGAGCGGGCGATCTCGAATCTGCGGGTGAACAGTTCAAAAGCCACTTCGCTGCCGCTGGCGACGCCATTGGCCTCGAGCAACTCGGGCACCATTGTTCTTAACTTCTGAACCAGCGCTTCGAGCGTTTCGGATTCTGTCGCCAGCCCCGGAACATCATCGCTGCTCGCGACCCAAACGCAAGCCTCGTCGTCCCATTCGGCGCGGATGAAATAGGGTTTCATGGGGTCTCGCATGATCTTGACGTTGGCGCGCATTCTACTCCCCGGTGCCTTACGGCTTGCCAAAGCAGTGTGTTCAAGGATCCAAGTATTTGAAGTGTTGAAATCCTATTCGATCCGGGACAATACCGAGAAAATTGCATAGAGAACACAGCGGTCGCCGGCGCATGTCTCGACCTGTTTTTCCAACGGACATGCCGGTTCATGCCCACAAGGATGCGATCGGCACGGCCCACAGGTTGGTGGCAAAAGACAAGCGCTGCTCGCCGAGATAAAGCACCACGCCGCGCGCGAATTTGTCGCCGGCAGCATCGCTCAGCGCGCGCAGTCCGTCGAAGTCGCCCTGGCCCACGTTGGCGGAGGCTTTGACCTCGATGCCCGCAATCCGTTGACCCGGCGCCTCGAGCACCAGGTCGACCCCCTGTCCGGCTGCGGTGCGAAAGTGGTAGGGCGTGGCGCCATGGTGGCTCCAGCCCAGGAGCTTGCGAACTTCTTGCACTACGAAGGTTTCCAGCAGCGGCCCCAGGTTGGGCGACAGGGCCAGCGCGCGCGCATCCATATCGCCGCGCAGATGCGCGGCAAGGCCTGAATCCAGCAAATGAATCTTGGGCGACTTGACGAAGCGCTTGCCGATGTTGGCCGACCATGCGGGCAGCGGCTGGAAAACGAAGGCGGCCTCCAGCAGCGCGAGGTAGTGCCGCAGCGTGGAATGAGCAATTCCGGCCGCGCGCGAGATCTCCGACATGTTCGTCAACGCGCTCGACCGGGCGGCCAGCAACCCCAGCAGGCGCGGCATGTCGGTCAACCCTTCGATGTTGGCCAAGTCGCGCACATCGCGCTGCAGCAGGCTCGCGATATAACTGCGAAACCAGGCATCCCGCCGCTCGCCCGGCGAGCGGCGGGATGCCTGGTTT
>Ga0163150_10007831_pt1 | contig 12381 bp, 11 predicted proteins | sample OliLakLV19P2IB_FD_148628 | JGI IMG/M metagenome (GOLD analysis project Ga0163150, IMG submission 148628) | Freshwater microbial mat bacterial communities from Lake Vanda, McMurdo Dry Valleys, Antarctica - Oligotrophic Lake LV.19.P2.IB | ecosystem: Environmental > Aquatic > Freshwater > Lake >...
AAAGAGATCCGGCTTGAACCCATTGGCCAGTCGTATCGCCTCATGAACGAATTCGGCAGAGAGCCCGCGGAGATAGTGAATGTCGGAGATCAGGGCGATCCGGTAGCCATCAAAGACGGCCGGGAGGTTACGAATTGGGATTTCCGTTTGGACAAACTGCAGCCAGCGGGGTTCTAACCAGAAGGCGTCGATCGCCGAGACGGCCGCGATGCCAAAGAAGGCCCGTCGCAGGAACTTTCGGCGCGAGATACGCTTTGCGTCGGGCGGAGGAGAATCTGGCACAGTTCATTCAACATGATCGGCAGAAGAGATGTTCCTTCGCGACTTTCGTCGGGGTCCGATAGGTCCGATAAGTCCTATCCTGCACGATCTCAATTCGATCTTAATGCCGTAAAGTTGGCGAGGTCGCGAAGCCAATCGACTTCTCCGCTGAGAACATCGAGCTTTGCTAGCGCCGAGTGCACCAGCTCGTCAGCTTCGGCTTGTGCGGCGGCGACTCCCATCACGGCTGGGTACGTCATCTTCCCGGACGTTCGGTCCCCACCGATAGGCTTGCCCAGATCCTTCTCAGTGGCCGTCTCGTCGAGGATGTCATCCTTGATTTGGAAGGCCAGACCCAGTTGGAAGCCAAACTCGCGCAGCACACTGACTTCGGCCTCGGAGCCGCCTCCCACCATCGCTCCGATCGCGCACGAGGCGGCGATGAGGGAGCCAGTTTTTCGGCGGTGAATCGTCCTGAGAAGTGCCAAGTCAGGGGGGGATCCCTCAGCGAGGAGATCGAGCACCTCGCCCCCGACAACACCCTCTGACCCGGTTTGCCTCGCGAGCTCGAGCAGACTCGCGACCCTCTGTTCAGCATCCAGCGGCATTTCACCCAGAACCCGAAAGGCCAGGCTAAACAGCGCATCACCGGCCAGGATGGCGATAGCCTCCCCAAAAACCCGGTGGCAGGTGGGACGCCCCCGTCGCAGATCGTCGTTATCGAGCGCTGGCAGATCGTCGTGAATGAGGGAGAACACATGGACCATCTCCAGCGCGCAAGCGGCCGGCAGGGCGGATTCTGGCTCTCCGCCTACCGCGCGAACCGTTGCGAGAAATAGAGCCGGGCGCAGGCGCTTCCCCGGACTGAGACACGCGTATCGCATGGCCTTGTGAAGCTCGATTGGGATTGCATCTTCGGTCGGAAGGAGGTCGGAGAGGGCGGCGTCAACCCGTTCGCGAAGGGCTGGCGGCAAGCCGGGAAGGACCACCCTACGAGTGTACCGGGGGTTCGGGTCGAGGCTCGTAGACTGTCCAACAACCCGAACAATCAATTCGGGCTGATCCACTCGGTGATGCGCATCGGCGACACGGGATCGGCTTTTGCTTGCACGATTGCAATACGCCACTGGATTTGGTTGTTTCCAGCACCGTCCCAAACCACATTTGCACCAATATTCCCATTCACATCGCTCGGCTGCATATACCCCTGATGGAGGACCTGGGCTGGGGCGGCACAAGGAGCGAGGCATACGCAGGCGAGCAGAGCTGCAATCCGCACCCGTCCAGCGGCGCCACCTCTCAATCCCCCACCTCCCCATAGTTCGCGCTGAGGATGGCGAAGTCGCCGAGATCGACGGTGGTGTCGCCGTTGAGGTCGGCGTTGGTGTCGTAGCCGGGGTCACCGACGTCTCCGGCTCGGCTGGGCGCCCAGTCGCGCCTGCGCCTCTTTGGATAGGTTAAACGTGCAGGGCCATGGTTGGCATTGTACTTCGGGTGCCGCCTTCATGACAAATATGGGACGGGGCGCTTCTCGCCCTTTGTGGACGGCAGAGTAGCACTTATCGCGGCCAGCCCTTGCCCCGATGGAGTAGGGACGCGCCTGATGGTCGAGGTCTACGGTCGCGCCTGCCCCGATGCAGTCGGGGACAAGTCGGGATTCGGAAACACCCGCACCCCCTGTAGGCTACTTGTAGGCTACTTGCCGCTCTTGGTTCGGTTGTCGAGCATGCAAAGCATCTGGCAGTTCTCGGGCGTTGTCTTTCCGTCTTTGCTCCACGGAACGATGTGGTCGGCCTCCATCTGGTCAATGGTAAACGTCTTGTTGCAGACCGGGCACTTGCCTTTCTGTTTCTCAAAGGCCGTCACCTTGATCTTCTCGCTGAATGCCCGCAGGTTCAAGGTCTTTTCGTTGCCGGTCAGGAGGTATTCGTAGATCCCCTTCTTGCTCTCGACCTCCTCATCCGCGATGAGTTCGACGATCCGCTTCTCCAGGTTCGCCGCGTTGAGAGCGTCGTCCCTGTGCTCGCGATGGAACCTGCCCCAGTCCAACCCCTTCATGATCTTTCGATACTCTGGGAACACGCGCTTCACCCAGTCGATGACGGCCTGGAAGTGCTGCCACAACGCATCGGCATCGGCGTCGTGCTGGTGGACGCTCATATAGCCTTCGATCTTATCGCCGGTAATCCAGTCGAGTGCTTCTTCCAGGAAGTCCTGCCGGATGGGCGAACCGTTCACATACCTTTCGCCGATGGCATAGGCGGGGCAGCCGGTGCGTGAGAACCACTTCTTTGCGTCCGCGAGCCACGGACCGGTGTAGATCGCGTTGCGGAGTTCCTGGTCGGTCAGCTTTTCCCCCGCGATGTTGATGATCTTGAACCAGTCGAGCTTCTCGCCAGGGTCGCCCTCGCACACATAAACCTGGAGCTCGTAGTCGAGGATTTGCCGCTGCTTTTCGGCGTGGAGGTTGCCAAAGAACATCGGCGACCCGTTGACGGTGACCGGATAGTCGCCCTGGACGTATTGGCAGATGCTGATCGTGCGCTGCTGCCCGTCCATGAGCTCGTAGCCTTCCTCGGAGACGGCCCAATACATCGTGTTGAGGGGGAAGTTCCGGCGGACGGTATGGATGACGGCCTCCCGCTGCTTGTCCTTGTAGATGAACTCACGCTGATAGGCAGGGCGGATGTTCAGCTTGCCGCCGTAACCGCGAAGATGAGCGTCTCCGTGCTACTCAAAGTCTGTAGACTCAACGGCATCACACGGTTCATCATGATGGGGTCGCTGAAGCGATATGCCGCCACATGCAAAGACCGCCTCCTCGAAAACCCAGCGCCAAGCTAACGCAGACTCTCGCACGAAACATCCTCTCGTTCCGGAAGGTGCAGGGCATTTCTCAAGAAGAGCTCGCTGATCGCTGCGGGCTTCACCGAACCTACATTGGTTCCGTGGAACGGTGCGAACGCAACGTAACCCTCAGCACGCTTGAAGCACTGGCCGCGGCCCTCGCAGTTTCGGTGCCGGAGTTGCTTTTGGAGGACCTGAAGCCCAAATGAGCAGCCCGGTTGTTGCCGCCATCAAAGCCAGCGGCAAAACGATCTACGAGCCAGTCGTGGTTGGCGGCGAACTCTGGTTCACGGCCGAGCACTTGGAAGAGGTGCTGCAGACAGGCCTCGAAGGCTTTGATGTGTCCGGCCAGGCGATTAAAACTCGCTCTAAGAACGTGAAAAAGAAGGTTGCCGAAATCTTAGGCTATCCCGTGCCGAAAACCTTCAAGAGATGTCAGCCACGCTTCTATGGCCAGGACTTCGACACGTACGTGCAAGCGGCCGACAATCTGCAAATCTGGAATGAAGAACTCTTCGCAAGCCGTCGCTATGTGCTGATCAGAGTCGACGGGAGCGGCAAAATAACTAAGGTGAAGGTGATCACCGGCGGCGAACTTGCGAAGCTGGATACTACTGGCACGATCACGAAGAAGTATCAAGCGAGAGTCACCGGCCTCGACAAGGCAACCGAGATGATCAGCGAGACCGACACCGCCAACCTTCAACCGCTTCTAGCGTCCACGTTTCCAAATCCAATCAAGGCGAGCCCCACGAGTGCCGCCGTTGTCGGCGAGATCCTTCCTATCGCCGAAGTGTTCAAACGAATTTCAACGATCGTCGGAAAGACGTTTGCGGATCTCGGTTCTATTCAAGAGCGCAACCGCGGAGGAGCTCTGCACAATCTCGTATGCAACGCTTTGGGCTACACGTCCTACGGTGACACCGGCCAGTTCCCTGACGTTCCTCACCAACTTCTTGAAGTGAAGCTTCAGACTTCACCAACCATTGATCTCGGCTTAGTGCTACCAAGCAACGAAGCGGCACTTGGCATCCCGTTGCTGAATGACATTCAGGTTCGACACTGCGATGTTCGCTATGTCATTTGTTGCGGAGAATCAGACGGAAAGACCGTGACGATCAATAACGTCATCCTCACGACGGGAGCCGAATTCTTTAACCGGTTCACGCAGTTCAAGGGCAATGAGATCAACGGAAAACTGCAACTTCCCTTGCCTGCAGATTTCTTCACGAAGTAAGGCCGAAAGCCGCCCAGACGAGTCGATCGAGCTCGCGGAATAGCTCATCGGCTTCTGTTGAAGGGGTGAATTCGTAAATCTGCTTGGCGAGGCGAATGATTGCTTTACTTTCATCTTGAGCGGGATCCGGTAGCGGGAACTGTTCGACGTACTGCGTCATGAAGCGACGTCGGCCAGAATAAAGCTTGTTGTTAAATCTCCGATCGTAAAACGCTTCGATGAAGGTGGAGTTCCCTACCGCGAGAGCAAGCCAAAGCAACTCATCATCCGCGTGGTTCTTGGAGATCATCCAATAGCAATCGCCGTTGACGATCGTTCCTTCCAAGTCCAGCCAGAACGTGGGTTCCTCTGAGATGTCTCGAAATACGAGCTTCGGGTATTGCCAAGCTTCCGGATCTTGCGGCACCCAAACTTCAAACCACTTCCGCCCACCTTCGATGACGTAGGTTCGAGACTCCAACTCCTCACGGTGAGACTCGAGATAGCACTTCGTGTTTGGATACTCGTCCAAGTTGGCAACTGCACGTTTACCGTCGATGGCCACGTGAGGATAAACAATCGCGCGCGTGTTCGATGTGGAGTCAGCGCGGAAACGACGAGCAATGTGATGCGTGGTCAACGGTCGGAGCAGTTCCGGAAGCTCAGAGGAATCCAGCTTGTTCCAGTCCTTCCGGATGAACACTTTATCGGCCGTAGTTTTGACTCCTACGCGGATCTTGCCCACGTCGCCGAACACGCCCCACGTGTGAGCCGCAACCGTTTGTAACCAGGCGTCACCGTTTTCAGTCGAAAGCCGCCACACATCATCTGCAGAACGGCCGGGATCGAGGAGTCCATGTTCAACACTGAAACGATCACCGTCGCATGTTTGGACAAGACCGTTTTGCTTGAGAGCTTCAATCGGATTTTCAACAACTAACGCGTGTCCATCCTGCTTGCTCGAATAAATGGAAGTGAAGCGCGCTGGTTCAAAGGCGATGCTTTGTCCGTCTTTTCGTTCGAGGAGCATCACGGCCGGCAACACGGCCGCGGTGAACAGCTTTGTATCTCCGAGATCCCAAACGTGCAGCGGGTTAAACTGCTCGAGCAGATCATGGCGAACTGACGCGCCGCTCTTTGTGGTCATGAACCGATTGGAAACGATCACGCCGGCGAGGGCGTGAGGCTTTAACACGCGGCCGATACCAAGCAGGAAGGCATGATACAAATCCACGCGGCCATTCAATCCGAACTGCAGAGAAAGGTCTTGCGCCTGTGTCGCACCCATGACCTGCGTCCGGACGTATGGCGGATTTGCGATTACAATGTCGAAAAGCAGCCCTTCGGATTCAAACAGTGTTCCGGTTTGAAGGTCCAGAACGAACCGAAGAAAATCACTGTGATAGAGCTGAATCGTGGCCTCCCTAAATTCCGATCGGAGTCGACTGTCAGCCGTAGCGAGGGACGCTGCGTTGAGGTCAAATCCGAACACCTCGACGTCGCGAATACCACGTTTCGCTAAGGCCCGCAAAAGAGCAACCAGCAACTCGCCGTCACCGGTTGCAGGGTCGCAAACCGCTAGTCGCTGACTTCCCGAGGCGAGCCGGTTTACAATCTGGGCAGCTACAAAATCGGCTAGATGACCTGGAGTGTAATGCACGCCATCCGTTTTCAGCGCCTCCACGGAATGGTGCCGAGTTGCGTTATCGCGGGCAACGGATCTAAGATTAGAGCGCATTGGAAATGTCATGCAGTATGATACTCAAAGTCATCAGCCGTTTTCATCTGAGGCGGTCTCGCCCCCTTCAAAACCTCCACGCACTTTGGGCTTCGAAAGTCACCGCCTTGCTTCAGGGGCCGGCTCGTGTTCTTGTCGTGCTTCAGTAAGTGCTCGACGTCTTCGCGGTTGATCGCGCCATCGTGGTTAAAGTCGGGCACCTCGTTGATCTCGACGAGGTACGGCTGCTTCTTTGCGTAGGGCTTTAAGCCTTCCATCACCATCAGAGGTAGCTGCCGACCGACGATGGGCGAGCCATCATAGCTTGTGCGGATCAGCTTCTTGAGGCCGAGGATGTTGAAGTTGAGCGCGAAGTATTGGAAGAAGTTGCTCTCATAAGGGTCATCGCAGTTCCAGAGGACGACCTTGCCGCGCAAGTGCTCCTTGTAGTGCTTGAGCTCGTTGGCGATGTCGGAAAGCTGAGTGTAGAACTCGTCCTGCTTGGCGGCCTTCGCGCTGGAGAGCGTCCGATTGCCCGAAACGGAAGACGTGCGGCCAGCGTTCATTTGTAGCATTATCCCCGAAGCAAGCGGCGCGCGGTGCCCCTTTGCTCAAGTTCCGAGTGCCGTCGCAATCGATGCGACGGCAGTTTCGTTGTTCGCGACGGCAGTCGCGAGCTTGGAAATGGCAAGAGCTCCCGGACTGCTGGGCAATTACGCCTGCGCGGTTGCGCTGACGATGTCGCCCAGGCGCGCTTACGCCCGCGCCGTCACCGTGATGATGTCGCTCCAGTCGCCGACGGGGAAGCCGTTGTCGACGAAGCGCGCTCGGTAGCGGCGGGTTTCGGGGGAGCCGGCGATCAGGGGGGCGCGGGAGTCGAGGAAGGGCGTCGCCGTGTCGAATCCGATCGTCGTGAACGCCGTTTCGTTGCCGCGCTCGCACTGGATTTCGATCATGTCGTGGCCATGCATGGCGAAGCCCAGGCGGACGATATAGTCGGTTTCGGCAGCGCCGGTGATGGCGGGTTGGGTTGGGCCGGGACCGCCTGGGGTGGAGGCGATGCCCAAGTCCTCCGCGATTGCCGGGGTCATGTTCGGGTGGTTCTTATACCGCTCGACGATGGCGCGCAAGCGCGGGACGATTGCGGCCGCCGCGCCGATGGGAAGCCCGCCGACGGCACCCGCAGTCGGGACTGGCGGCATGGGCGTGTTGATCGGACCGTAGATGACGAGGTCGCGGTAAGCGGTCCACTCTTGGGCGTCGGTCTGGCGCACTTCTTGACCGTTCACGGCTTGCTGAAGGGTAAGCGAATCGTTGGTCTGCTGGGTGACCTCGGCTGGTAAAGCGCCAAGATTTGGGCCGTGAACGACGTTCTTTGCCGCGTAGTTGATGAACCAAATTACGAGGGCTGGTAACGAACGAGGCAAATACTCCATGCTAGTCTCCTGGGTTTTTGAATGGGCTCCCGGTTTTGTTGGTCGCTGTTCCGATATTACCTATGCCTGAGCCAAATTTTGCGATAATTGGGGTGCCGTTTTTCGCCCCCCTAGCCCGGATTTGGCCCCCTCCAGGTTCAAACGGGGCTCCACGGGTGACCCGGAGGCTCTTTCAAGTGACTCGAAGGCTCCTCCGGGTGAGGCGTTGGTCCAACGGATGAGGCGGAGGCTCTTTCGAGTGACCCGGAGGCTCCTCATACTGACCCGAAGGCTCCTCCGGGTGAGGCGTTGGGCCAACGGATGAGGCGGAGGCTGTTTCAAGTGACCCGAAGGAGCCTCCGGGTGAGGCGTTGGCGTAACGGATGAGGCGGACGCTCTTTCGGGTGAGGCGTGAGGCCTTGGGAATGCTGGCGGACCCTCGTTGGGACAATCGTGCGGCTGGTTCAACCAGCAGCCCTGACCCAGCCTACCCTCCCGTTCGTGGCCCGGACCAAAATGAGTCAACTTAACTAACTTGACCAGTCAAGATACGGCGTCCACCCCGGCTGAACCAGTAAAATAGGTTCAACGACATGAGTCAGGCCAAAGATCGCCGCCACCGAGCCGTTCGACTGACGGACCCTGGGCTAGAGATATTGAAGGCGCGGCTGGCCGAGGAATGGGAGCGCAAGGGCGACGGCAAGATCACCCGGGCGTCGCGGGCGGAGCTTCTGGCGGTCAGTGTCGGCACTGCGGACCGCATCCTGAGTCAGGGCGGCAACGATCGGGCGGTCCTGGTTCTCGTGTTCGCACGGCTCGGCATTCCTTGGGAAGATCGGTACTGCGAGCTGCGGCAGGTGGAGACCGAGGATGAGCCGGAGGATGCCTTAGAGCAAGAACCCGCCCCGTCCCCTCGCCGCCGGCGCCTTATGCTCGTGCTCGCGGCCGCGATTGCCGCCGGAATACTCGGGCTCCTCCTTATTGTCGCCCCGAAGTCCCAACCGCCTCTCCTCGAAGACCCCCACGGCCCCGTGTCTCAGACACTGGACGTCAGCAGGAAGGCCTATCACGACGCGGACTACGACACTGCAATACGCAAGGTCCGGGAGGCTTTTCGGATGGCCCAACACCATGCCCTCGCCGACCAAATGGCGTTCTGCATGAGCCTCGAAGGAGACATCCTCGCGGCAAAGGGTGACTTGGAAGGCGCGGTCGAAAGCTACACGCGGGCGACCCATTTCTGGGGTTCGCTGGAGAATGCCCACGGTCTCGCGAGCGCGATCGAAACGCTGGCAGTCGCTGAGGCGAAGCTGGGACTGCTCGATCAGGCAGAGCAGCACTTTCAAGAGGCATTGAAGATCTGCAAGAGCGTGAAAGACCCCGGCGTGATTGGCGGCATCCTGCGCGGGCTGGGCTCGACCGAGGCCGTGCGCGGCAATTTGGCTTCGGCCCGCAAGTGGTACGCCGCCGCGAATTTGGCGATCAAGGAACCTGGACAGGAACCCATGCAGCTCGACCTGAAGGCTCTGGGCGCACTTGTTCTTCGCGACGAGGGCAAGAGCGAGGAGGCGCTCAAGGAGCTTCAAGAGTGTCTGAGCGCCTGGAAGGCAGACGGCCAACCCCGCTGGATCGCCGCCACTCTCCTCCAGATTGGTTCAGTGCACTCGAAGATGGGTAATGAGGTTCTCGCTAGGCAGCAGATCAGCGAGGCGCGGCAGCTTTACGAGTCCGTTGGCGACCGTCGGGGCAGTGCGCTATGCGCTCAGTGGCTCGGTTCCAAGGTGAGCGCTGAGGCTTGGCGTTCGGAAGAGTATTTCTAGCGGCCCTTCGGACGCCTGCAGATCGAACGGATGGAACCTAATGCCCCACGACGAGTTCAATTCGGGCTGATCCACTCGTCTAGGTGCTGACGCGTCAACTTGAAGTACCGTGGCGACTTCGCCTCCACGATCTGGCGCTCGATCAATGGCTTGAGTTCACCGAGGCGCTCGACCGTGTCCGTGGTCTCAAGCAGCCTCTGCTTTTCCCGGTTTTCCAAGGTCAAAAAGTTGGCCACCACGAACGAGAGAGCGGTGGGATCGGCGGGAAAAAGAATCTGGATGTTGTAATCGGGTCGCCCGAAAACCCCTTCGATGAGGATGCGGAAGCTCTCGCGGACGTCCATGACTAGGGTCTCGGTACGAGGGTCTTCCTCGACCTCCAACTCAAACACCGGCTCCACGTATCCCACCAAGTAGGGCTTCGACTCATCGATCTTGCGAACCCGAAAGCGGCGCTCGCCGTGAACGTTCACGTCCATTCGACCGTCGTCATAGGTGTTCACGTGTTGCACGCGCACCGCGGTTCCCACCATGTACGGTTCGGCATTGCCTCCCACTTCCTCGCCCTGGCGGATGAGAACAACACCAAAGGGCAGGTCGTACTCAAGGCAGTGATGGACCATCTCGCGGTAGCGCTCCTCAAAGACGTTGAGGAGAAGCGATGCATAGGGAAACAGAACGGTGTGAAGGGGGAAGAGCGGCAGTTCCTCAAGGTGCTGGGCCATTGCTACGAAGACATTATACGGCGGAGAGGGGCCGAGCTGAGGATCAAAATCGGGTTTCGGTTCGGTGGACAGGGGAACGCGACAGGTAATCTGCGAACTTCGGCGGGCGATCCTGCCGTGGGCCAGAGACGGAAGCGCGGAAGGAGACGGTTTGTACGTGGGTGAAACTGAGTTGCAGCAGTTGTTAGATCAACTGAAACTCGAGAACGAACAGCTACGCAAGGAGCGGGATGAACTGCTTGGCAGGTTAAACGGCCAGGCGACTGCTCCGCGTACGGGTGCGGATTCAAACGTCGACGTCACGCCGATCAACGAAGCCGATGTAACCTTGCGTCGTCTTGTCCAGCGGATCGCAATGATCCTTCAGGCGGAAAAGATCACGATCATGTTCTACGATCGTGAGAAGGGCGAGCTGATTGGAATCCCTCCCGCTTTTGGCGTCGATGAAGAGCACCTGAAAATCTTTAGAATTCGCGCGACGCACGGCATTTCTGGGCTGGTGTACCGCGAGGGCGAGCCGGCGATCTTCCATGACGCTGCAACCGATCCGCGCGCACAAGAGGATCCGTTCGGACTTCTCCATGTCCAAAATGGCATCACGGTTCCGCTGGTGATCGAGAAGCGGGATGAGGAAAATCGGGTCATCGACCGCACGACCATCGGCGTCCTCCACGCTTTTAATAAGCGGCACGGAGAAGACTTTAATGACGAAGATGTTCGGCTATTGGAGCGCATGGCGCGTAACGTGGGCTCGATCATTGCCAACCTTCAGCTCTACCGAGAAGTCGTCGAAGAGCGCGAAGAACTCCTTCAGACATTCGAATCCCTTAGCGCCGGGCTCGTCTTGGTCTCGCCAGAGGGCCGACTCAGCCAGATCAACGCCACCGCGCGCGCCATCTTCGGGCTGGACAATTCTGCGATCGGGAAGGATAGCAAGGAAACCATTCATCTCGATCAGTTCCATGAGGCATTGAGCGAGGCCATGGTCCAAGCAGAGGGTGCGAAACGAGAACTCCACATCAACATCGGAAACTCCGAACGCATCTACGAGATACAAGCCGCGGGGGTACATGGAGAAGACGGAAAAGAAGTCGGCGTCGTGGCGATCCTTAACGACGTGACGGACATGCGCAACATCGACAAGATGAAATCTAGTTTTGTCGCGATGGCTTCGCATGAACTGCGCACGCCTTTGACCGCGATCAAGGGGTTTAGCAGTACCTTGCTTGATGGTGTCGACCAGGACATCTATTCGAAGGAAGATCAGCGCGAGTTCCTGGGTATTGTTGTCCAAGAATGTGACCGACTCCGACGCCTTATCGACGACTTGCTCAATACCAGCCGCATCGAGGCAGGCGAGTCTCTGAAGCCGAACTACTCTGAAGTCGACATCAGCGACCTGCTCGATAAGGTGGTCAAGGTGCAGCAACAGGCGACCCACAAGCATGTCATTAGTGTCAACAGGAAAACGGCACTGCCGAAGCTCATCATTGGCGATCAGGACAAGCTCGATCAGATTCTTACCAACTTGATGAACAATGCGATCAAGTATGCGCCAGAGGGCGGTGATATCAAGATTCATGCCGAGAGCGAGGGCGAAACGCTCTTGTTCGGCGTCGAGGATCACGGCCTGGGAATTCCAGCAGATCATCTGGGCAAAGTCTTCGAGAAGTTCCACCGCGTGAATAACGAGGATAACCGAAGGATCTATGGAACCGGCCTAGGTCTTTACCTTGTGAAGCACCTCGTCGAGGGAGTTCACATGGGCAAAATCTGGGTGGAGTCGGAAGTTGGGAAGGGATCAACCTTCTGGTTTAGAATTCCTGCTAGGCTGAACATCGACGAAGCAAAGGAAATCAATAACTAGGCACTCTTGCCCACGCCTAACGTCGCATCGATCTTGCACGCTCCTGCTCTCGTCTTGAGTCCTTTGCCGCGATTTGTTCGCGCTTATCATATTCTCGCTTACCTCTACCTAGGCCAATCTGGACCTTGACTTTGCCATTCTTGAAATACATCGCGAGCGGAAGGATGGCGAGACCTTTCTCTTGTGCCTTTCGTTGGAGTACATCGATTTCGCGACGGTGTAAGAGAAGCTTGCGATCCCGACGCCGCTCAGGAGCAAAGTGGGCAGCTTTGTCATACGGCTCGACATCCGCAGAGATGAGCCAAGCTTCGTCGCGGAGGATGCGGCAAAAAGCGTCGGTCAGGTTGACGCGTCCGAGGTAAACGCTTTTCACCTCCGACCCGACCAGCACGACGCCAGCCTCCCATGATTCGATGATTTCGAAATCGTAGCGGGCGCGCCGGTTTTGAATGCTCGCTGGCCCCGACTTCGTATCATCTGCCTTGGCTTTCTTTGCCATGGCCAGAGTGTACC